>FWWL01004492.1_pt1 | contig 23444 bp, 17 predicted proteins | sample 2228331 | NCBI WGS metagenome assembly FWWL01 (sample SAMEA103939775, study PRJEB20133) | metagenome | reverse complement strand
ATACAATATTATACGTGTAATCCAAATAGTCCCAGTATATATTATCTAATACTGTGAAGGTTCAATCAAAAATCATACACCACTTTTTCTGCCAATCCAAGCACATTCTCTAAGTGTAGTGCGTAATATAGTTTAAAAGCCTATGAAGGGAATGATCAAAGTGAGTAAAAAGTATCCATGCCCCTATTACTTTAATACAGCAATGAAAGACTCAGATAATATGCATGATTTCTGCAAAATGTACCCTTGTCCTCTCTGCGCAAGTCTGCCAATGCATAAAGCAGACCTTTCAAAACAGTATCCTGATCAGTATGATCCTTTTGCTGCTGATGAAGAGGATGATGCTTTAATCAAGCTAAAGGATTATGGCCCGGAGCCCTTTGCAGTTAATATTAATGAAGCTACCAAGCAAAACAATACTTTTCGTACCGCATTATGGACAGGAAACCATTTACAGCTTACCTTAATGAGCATCAAGGTTGGAGGGGATATAGGTTTAGAAATTCACCCCGACCTTGATCAATTCATACGTATAGAAGAAGGTCAAGGAGTTGTTAAAATGGGTGATAGAAAAGATAGGTTGGATTTTCAAGAAAAAGTCTATGATGACTCTGCCTTCATTATACCCGCAGGAAAATGGCATAATCTAATCAATACAGGTAAGATACCGCTTAAGTTGTACTCTATTTATGCACCACCTCAGCACCCAAAGGGTACAGTTCATGAAACTAAAGCAATTGCGGAAGCTGCTGAAAAGAACCATGATCGTTGATAAGTTCCTTCTTTGCAGGTTTGCTTTTATAAATTGTATTTGCTATCATAGGATTGGTAACAATATTACAATAAGATATTAAAAATGGTGGGGGAAATACAATGGATAATGAAGAGCAAAAACATCAGCGACGTGTTCGATATAAAGGCACTCACCCTAAAGCTTTTAACGAAAAATATAAGGAGCTGCAACCAGAGAAGTATGCTGATGCTGTGGCAAAAGTTATTCAAAAGGGCAGTACTCCTGCAGGTATGCATATTTCAATTTGCGTTAAAGAGATATTAGAATTCTTACAAATTACTCCCGGGCAAACTGGGTTAGATGCAACATTAGGCTATGGCGGTCATACTTTAGAGATGCTTAAATGCTTGGATTCAAAGGGGCACTTGTATGCAATTGATGTAGATTCTATTGAATTACCGCGCACGCAAGAGCGTTTAAAGCGCTTAGGTTATGGCCCAGAAATTTTAACGCTCAGGCAAATGAACTTTTCCCAAATAGATCAAATTTCTTCTGAATCCGGGCCATTAAATTTTGTATTGGCAGATTTGGGTGTCTCTTCTATGCAAATAGACAATCCTGAAAGAGGATTTTCATATAAGCGGGAAGGGCCATTAGACTTACGGCTGAATCCTAACAAAGGTAAATCTGCGGCCGCTCGTTTAAAAACTGTTTCAAAAGAAGAATTAGAGGGTATGTTGATAGAAAACTCGGATGAGCCCCATGCCGCAGCAATTTCTCGTGCCATTGTTTCCGAAATTAGAAAAGGGATAGATATAACAACAACCACACAGCTCCAACAAATCATCAAGGATGCTCTGAAGTTCATTCCAGAAAACACTAGGAAGGATGAGATCAAAAAATCCTGTCAACGATGCTTTCAAGCGTTGCGAATTGATGTCAATAATGAATTTGAAGCGTTATATCAATTTTTGGAAAAGCTTCCTGCTGCACTTGCTGAGGGTGGGCGTGTTGCAATACTTTCATTTCATTCAGGAGAAGATCGTCTCGTCAAAAAATCTTTTCAACGGTTTTTCCGCGAGGGCATCTATCGTGAAATAGCTCCGGATCCTATTCGACCGTCAGCAGAAGAATGCAATATCAATAGTCGTGCGCGTTCTGCTAAATTGAGATGGGCTATAAAAGCATAATTATATTATAAAAACACAAACGCCTGTGATTGTTTTGAAATCACAGGCGTCTTTTATGCAAATTCAAATATTGTTTGGTGAAGGCGAGGAATCAAAACTTGATCAGTACTCATACATGCTGTTTTTATTAAAAGCTGCAGGATACTAGAAGCTTATCCCCACCAGAATACAATATCCCACAAAAGTAAGAACGGTGGAATAGACCAATATCTGAGTAAAGAATGCTGACTCTTCTTGGTCTTTAATATATAAGGGAAGAATGTAAGGTGCCGGTAACAAAATAAATGCGTAAAAAGCCTGGGCAAATAAAGGATCCAAATTAGGGACACAAAGCTTCACCGCCCAAAATACAATTGTACCCAACCCCATTACCATTATCCAACGAGCTGAAATATAAGATATCATCTCCCGTAAATGACCACGCTTAAATACCATACTATACCCAATGACAATAAGAATTAGCGGCGAAGTTAGAGGTTTTAAGAATTCGATAGTTGCATAAACGCCGCTCCCAATAACAGTTTCTCCAATCTTTTGATAGATACCGAGCACATTTACGATTACTCCTGATACAATGGCAAGTATTGTTGGTGTCTTTAGAAATTGGCACAGTGTCTCCAGTAGTCTAAACCTTTTATTATCCTCGTTTGAGATTAAAGGTACGTATAAAAACCAAATAAATAATTCGTGTCCAAAACCAACGAGCATTATAATAGGTAATTTGTCAATACCCCAAATGGCTCCAAACAACCCGACTCCAATCATACCGAATTCAAATCCTGTCATATACCCTTTGGTATAATATCGTCCGAAAGTATCGGAGATTAACCGATTCAGTGCTTGCCCCATACCATAAAGCAAGCTACAGTAAAGAAAAATCATAGCAAAGATTAATAAATAAGATACCTGAAGGGTCATCGTAGAGAATGCGCTAAACAATACAGCCGGCAGTGCAATTTTTATAATCATTGTCTTTAGTCCTTCGATAACGGGTTCTGACAACAATTTCGTTTTCTTCGTAAAAAAACCAATTAACAACAAAAATAAAATCGGCAATAATCTTCTTAGTATTTCATCCATCAAAACACATCCTTTTATTCATTCTCCATTTTCTCTTTTCATCTATTCAAATGACTAACTTAAATTTCTTAAGATTCCACCGTGATATCTGAAGATATAAGTGCTCCTTATTAAATGTTACAGTATTTTAAATTTTATCTAGCCCAAGCAGACACCAATCAGAATTGAGTTTCTTTTCCATTTATATCATATATTCGAACAAATTTCACTCTAATACAAAGAAGGACTGAAGTTTGCTTTTAAATTACTTTTCCAGCTCTTTATGGTGTTTCTGGGCACACAGCTTGTTTCAATGGCCTCAATTATGAAAAAATCACAAAGTAAGTGATACAAATCACTTACTTTTGTTTGTTATTTACTTACAATAGATTTAAGAACTGTATTAAAGAGGAGATTATATATGGAAAAGTATTTAAATATGGAAATTAAAAAAGTAATCACAGAGTTCCCACAAGTAGGAGCAATACTAAATGAATATGGGATTGCTTGTGTTACATGCAGTATTGGTACTTGTTTGATGAAGGATATTATAGAGATTCACAATGTACCAAAAAATATAGAAGCCCATATGATGAAAAAGTTGGAGGCAGCTTTGAGCAACCAGGATGTGGCAAATGAAATGCCTACATCAATCGCTAGCATACAAGCAGTAAAAGAGATTACATACTCAGCACCAATACAAAAGTTGGTCAATGAGCATATGCTAATCAAGGAGTTTTTATCGTTGGTGCCGGAATTGTGCGAAACAATCCAAAAGGACTTACTAGGCAGTAAACAGATCATTTTCCAGTGTGTAGAGTTTATAACGCAGTTTGCTGACAAGTTTCACCATGCCAAGGAGGAGGATATTCTGTTTTCCTATGCCAAAGGCAATGAATATATTTTGAATGTCATGCTGGAGGATCATAAAAAGGGCAGATATTATGTAAAATCAATTTTGTTGGGATTGGAGACTGAGGATGCTTCTTTTATTACGTACAGCTTAAAGCACTATAGGGAACTTCTTACAGAACATATTAAGAAGGAAGACGAGATACTATACCCGTGGATAGAAAGAACAATGTCTGCTTCAGATATAAACAGTATAGAAGAAGAGTTTGATACTGTGGCAGTGAGCTTTGGAGAAGATTTCACTGAAAAGTGGCAAGCTTATGTGAACAGTTTGAAATAGCAAAATGGGCTGTTGTGAGTCTGTAAAATGCTTTACAGACTCACTTAATTATCTCCATCATCATCTTCTTTAATCAATACCTCCATCTGCTGTTTTGCGACCGCCGGTAATGCATCTATTAGGTAATTACGGTCTCTTTCCCGTGTTTCCTGATACTGCTGCATCATTCTTCTATTAGCCTCCTCGATCTCGGCTTTCAGCTCTCTGGCGGATAGCAAGGAGCACCCTGCCCCCCTTACAATTATCTGCTGCAACCCGTCCGATGTAGCAACTGCTATATTATATTTTTTCTGATTGTCATGGGCAAATTTCTCAATATACTGGTCCGCCGTCTGTGCCTCTTTAGTATATACCATATGGATGTTATGATAGCCGATTATTTCCTCGCGATGCCCTTGAACACGATAAGCATCAAATACAACAATAATCCCGCATTGCCGGATCCACTGATAATTACTTAGAGAATCAAGCAGTTTCATTCTGGCACCGTCCATATTCTCATCTGCAAGCTCTTTCAGTTCAGGCCATGCATATATAATATTATAACCATCCACAAGGAGATACTCTTCTTTGATTTCCTTCTGCCCGCTGACATAGGCAGCAGGCACATAATAACTTTCCCGGGCTGTTTTGCGTCTTTTCCAGGCAGACTTCTTTCCTTGGTTCCCGTAGTAGGTTTTATTGATAATTTGGTCAATCTCCTCTAAACTGATCCACCGCTCTTTTTCTGATGTTGTTTGTTCTTTTGCTCTTGCTCCCGGTAAATCGTCTTTTTCCTGAAGATAGCTTTCAACATGCATGTGGCCCTTTACTTCATCCCAAGCCACTAAAAATCCGGCCCCATGTGTGCAAAATACAGAACCAATCGGATTTTTCATATCTCTTTCAGAATCATACCCGATGCTTTCTATGACCTCTTGCGCATTATGGCAAGGTTCGTACCCATTTAGGCTGCAAAACAGCCTGCCAAGACCTTTGGTATAGGCAGTTACCTCCTTCTGATAATTTCTCATGGCAATAACTGGGGCGCGGCCCACAAGAACTGCAGTCTCACCATTTGTCTGTGATATTTTGCTTATGCCGTGCATTTTCTCAATGTCAGTCATAGCTCTCCCTACCATTTTCTCAGGCAGCTCCAGCTGAAAGGAATAATATGGCTCCAGCAATATAGATTCTGCCTCCTTTAAGCCCTGACGCACAGCACGGTAGGTAGCCTCTCTGAAGTCCCCGCCTTCTGTATGCTTATTGTGTGCTCTGCCTGAGACTAAGGTAATTTTCACATCTGTAAGCGCTGATCCTGTTAGGACCCCTTTATGGGCTTTTTCTTGCAGATGGGTCAGAATCAGCCTTTGCCAGCTTTTACCCAGCACATCCTCACTGCAATCAACTCCAAACTGCAGACCGCTTCCCGGATCACCAGGCTCCAATAAAAGATGGACCTCGGCATAATGCCTAAGTGGTTCAAAGTGCCCTACTCCTTCAACGGTATTGGCAATGGTCTCTTTATACACAATCCTCCCGGCATCAAAGGCTACCTCTATGCCAAAACGACCTTTTATAAGGCTCTGCAGGATCTCAATCTGCACCTCACCCATGATCTGTACCTGAATTTCCTGTAACTGTTCATCCCATACAATATGAAGCTCAGGCTCTTCTTCTTCAATCTGACGCAGCTTGGGAATCATCGCTCTTGGGTCACAGCCTTCAGGAAGTATAATCTGGTAGGATAGTACGGGTTCTAACACAGGCGGAACTGAAGCTGCCTCTATTCCTAAGCCTTCTCCCGGCCTGGCTTGGCTGAGCCCTGTTACCGCGAATACAGAACCTGCCTCAACCTCATTCACAGCCTCGAACTTTTGCCCGGAATATATGCGAATTTGATTTACTTTCTCTTCCCAGCTGCCATTTGTCAAGACATCCTTCACTCTAAGCTTTCCACCGGTAAGCTTCATATGCGTAAGCCGGTTTCCTTGTTCATCCCTTGTTATTTTGAATATTTTAGCCCCGAATTCATCCGGGTAGGTAGGTATCATTGCGTGCTTTTCAATACCTTGCATAAATTGCTCAATGCCTTCCAATTTTAAAGCTGAACCGAAAAAGCACGGAAATACTTTGCGATCCCTGATAGCCTTCTTGGTCCGCTCAGTTTCAATATGCCCTGTCTTCAAGAAAGCTTCCATCATTATTTCATCACACATGGCCAGCTGCTCATAAAATCCGGCTGTACCAGCCTGCCCAAATTCAATGCATCCATCATCTAACTGCTTTTTTAATTGTTCCATTAAATTGTCCCTGTCTGTTCCATATTGATCCATCTTATTAATGAATAAAAAAACAGGTATCTTATACATTTCAAGCAGCCGCCATAATGTTTTTGTATGACCCTGCACTCCATCCGCACCGCTTATCACAAGAACTGCATAATCCAACACCTGAAGTGTTCTCTCCATTTCAGCTGAAAAATCTACATGCCCCGGTGTATCCAGTAAAGTGATTTGAACCCCGCTTATCTCAAGCATGGCCTGCTTGGAGAAAATAGTAATCCCCCTCGCCCTTTCCAGCTCATAGGTATCTAAATAAGCGTCCTTATTATCCACTCTTCCCAATTTTCCGATTTTACCGCTAAGATAAAGGATGCTCTCTGATAATGTCGTTTTGCCTGCATCAACATGTGCTAATATTCCAATTACTAGTTTTTTCATAATTTATTTCAAATCCTTCATCTTTCTATTATAGAAACCATAGTTTTTTAAGCCTGTATTTCGATTCTTCTATTATAATGATACCAGTAGGTTTGGAATTTGACAATTTATCTAAAACAATTTGGAATTTACCCCAACCCGTCAAGTTAAAGTGAACCCAATACCCCCTCAATAAACCTTTCAGCTTCTTTAAAATCTCTATCATTAGGATGCCCTTGTGACAATCTGCCCATAATATCAAAAAGCTTTTTGTTGGTAAATTCCCTTGCTATAAAACTCCCCTTACACGCAAAGCTGCCCTTGTTTATTGCTCCCTTTGACACTAAAAGCTTAACCAGACTATTGTTATAGAACTTCATCCCAACTCCGCTAGTTGAAAATACAAAAACGTTTTTGCCTTTTAAACTCAATTTATCAACCATTCTAAACACCTTTGGTGACAGGCTTTCCCTGTACACTCCGGAGCCAAATCCAATCAGATCGTAATTTTCTATGTTGATATTACTAACATCCCTTATATTTATTAGCTCACAATCAGTTTTCTCAGCAAATTTCCGTGCAATTTTCTCAGTATTATTCTTGTAATCAGAACAATAAACAATCAAGGATTTCATAAATCATTTCTCCTCACTAAATTTCTCTAACCAAATTTTATCATAAATATCCCTAAAGGAAAATTCCCTCAAACTTGATTAGTCTGAGGGAATATAAAGTATCTTTATTATCTACTCTTTACTATCTTAACAACCATCTTCACATGGATGGTGTGTTCTAGGTAGCATTTTATTTATGTGTACGGAAGTGCGGTGCCTGGCACCAATTCTGACTCCCTAGGGAAGACACCGTCTTCCCCACTATAGGATTTTTACATACCCGTCCGTTCCATGCACGCGAATTCGTTGTCCATCTTTTATCAGCTTGGTAGCATTTTCTACTCCCACAACTGCCGGTAAGCCATATTCACGTGCGATAACTGCTCCATGGGTCATCAGTCCGCCAACTTCAGTGACTAGGCCTTTTATAGATACAAATAATGGTGTCCAGCTGGGGTCAGTAAATGTAGTGACTAATATATCTCCATCATCTAAATTTGCGTCTTCCATGCTTAAGATGACGCGTGCTCTTCCCTCTATAACTCCTGAAGAAACAGGCAGACCTGCCATAGCGCCCGCTGGAAGATTTTCTCGTTTGTACTCGCCTGCAATTATTTCACCTTCAGAGGTGATAACGCGTGGAGGAGTCAGTTTTTCATATAATTTGTACTCTTCTTTTCGCTTATTGATGATATCATAATCCAGTTGATTTGTTCGTACCACTTCACGAAGTTCTTCAAAAGTGAGATAGTAACTATCTTCTTTTTCATAAAGTACACCTGCTTGTACGAGTTGTTCGACTTCTTTCATTAAAGCTTGTTTATAAAGGGCGTAGCGATTGATCATGCCGTATTTTGGATATTCACGATAACCTATGAAGGTCCGGATTATGTCGATCATTCTTTTTGTCTCTTTGGCTTTTTCTTCACCATCCGGTAATTGCTTCAATCGCTCTAATAACTCTTGTTCTTTTTTCAAAGCTTCCTGCAGCCCTTGCTCAAATTTCCGCTTGCTGGCATTCGGCTCAAAGTTTTTGATATTACTGAGAATCAGGGGAACAAGTGTAGCTGGTTTTTCACTCCAACGGGTTTTCGTAATGTCGATTTCTCCGACACATCGCATTCCGTATTTGTTAAGGTATGCATCGATAGCGTCTTTGGCTTCCTTTCCACCTTTAAACTTAACCAGTTCATCCAAAATGTGATCCGCTTTACCATGTTGTAAATAATCAATGACTGACCGATAAGGACGAATCACATCTGCCACATCCAATAGCGCCAGACCCATTTCTGAAGTTATATTATTTGGTACAGATTGAGAAAGCGTATCTGCTGCGTTTTTTTCACCTAGCCACTTGTTCATATTTTCTTTGATCCATGTTGAAGCATTGATAGCAGCCATATACACAGCTGACCCTTGTGGATCAGATCGAATGTTCTTTAACTCCTTAAAATCTTCCAGAATAAAATCAAATAAATCTGAACCTGATTTTCTTTGGATATTATGTTTTAACTCTTCTATCGATGTTTGACATTTCTGAATCAAACCAGAAACAAGGGTCGGATCATTTTCGATTTGTACTGGAGCTCCCCAATTCGGCAACCCTTTATTGCTTTTATTGGGCTCCGATTCCTTTTTATCATTTGGCAGCAATTTTATAAAATCTCGATTTATAAGGGTCATCAGTGCGTCCTTGGTAAGCGGATCGCCAGCTCCAAACATATTTAATAATAATTCCCTGCTGTCTGGAGAAGCCAGCATGGGTGTGACATCAACAAACAGCCTTCCACCCGCCTTAAACATGGGGCCAGCAGCTGCAAGCAGGAAAAAAGACAATCCCAATGGTTTCATGGGATCGGTCATCATTTGGTTATGACCGACAGATAGGTAAACGTGATTTTCTTTATCATTCGCTTTAGGGATGGGGTATAAAGTTGTAATTGGCCGACTTTGGACAATATAAAATGCATCATCAGCCAAACACCATTCAATGTCCTGAGGGCATCCGAAATGTTCTTCGATCTTTCTCCCCATAACCTCAAGCTGCAAAATCTGCCCATCCATAAGCGCTTGCCTATTCTGCCTCTCAGGCTCAATCTCCTGTTCTTTCGCACCACCATCTTTTACGGCATAAATAGCCAGCTTTTTAGTGGATATCCTCTTATCGATAACCTCGCCGTTACGTACTTTATAGATATCCGCATTCACCAGACCAGAGACCAAAGCCTCACCAAGCCCGAAGCTTGCATCAATGGATAATACCTTCCGATTGCCAGTGACAGGATCGGCAGTAAACAGAATTCCTGCCACCTGTGGGAAGACCATCTTCTGGACAACCACAGCCAGATGTACTTTACGGTGGTCGAAGCCGTTTTGCATGCGGTAGGTTACTGCCCTCTCGGTAAACAGCGATGCCCAGCACTTGCTGATATGCTTTAGGATAGCTTCTCTTCCTATAATGTTCAAATACGTATCCTGCTGGCCTGCAAAAGAAGCCGTCGGCAAATCCTCTGCAGTTGCACTGGATCGTACAGCATAGGCACTTTTTTCTCCAAGCCTAGAGAGAACGTGGGTGATCTCATCATTAATGTCTTCAGGGATGGCTATCCCGGCTATGACCCTGCGAAGCTCACCGCTAAGTTTACCGATTTTATCGCGGTCTTCTACCTTTAGAAGCGATAACTCATCAAGTAATATATTAACAGAAGACGTTTCCCCAATGATTCTTTTAAAGGCTTCAGTTGAAATACAAAAGCCATCTGGTACAAGTATTCCTTCAATCCTGGAAAGTTCCCCCAAGTTCGCCCCTTTACCCCCAGCAACCATGAGTTTTGTTTTGTCAATGTCCTGAAAATCAAGCACATATGAGCTCATATGTTTACCTCCTTGTCAATTTTCTTTCTAGAGTTTATTTATAAGTAAATTCAAAAATTCTTTGAATTATAAAGTACTAAATCTGACTAGGGTGATTCCTTCAGATAACATATAGAAAGGTTTCCTCTGGGGCTTTTTTACCGCATTTAGTTTATGTTTCCGGGATCATATTAATTCCTTTGGATTCCATAATAATAACCCCCCAACAAATCCATAATATTATACTGCATTATAGCACTGGCAAATGTGAACAAACAGTCTGCATTTACTATTTTTTATATGTTATAATTAAGGTAGAGAGAATTCTATTTTCAAAGATGTAAACCTTAAAGTCGCTAACCCGATGTCAAAGTATATTCTTTTATAAGCAAGTGAAAACTGTTATTTAACGAGTTGAAAGAAATGTCTTATTATTTAAATAAGACATTTTAATGTATTTATAGGAGGTCATTGCGATGAAAATGGCTATGAGATTCGAAAAGTCAGAAGCAGTATCCGATTTGACTAACGATAAAATCATCGATCAATTTAGACAAGCATTTCTACAAATTTCCGGATTGTTTTTTATGGACCCCTTGAGTCTAGCCTCTTCAAACCAGAAATACGGGTTTATCTATGGAATAGATTATCTGTTTACTGACCTGATTGAAATGTCCCTTCAAGATAAAATGGATTTGATTGAAGCCATAAATAGAATACTTTCCGGAAAGATAAATGTTACCGATTTAGTGAGTATTAGTAATCTGGCTACCTCAAATATTAACAAATATGCCTATTATGTAGCTGATCTGTCCCAATTGCAAATACCTTCAGATTTTAACGACAATCTGACATACATCATGACAAGGGATACCAATGCTGCAGGAGAAAGCATTTCTGTAACTGATAGCACCTACATTATGAAAGGTAATCAGCGAAAAATCATTGTGAAAACTTATCCTATTATTGAATTAGTTCCACATATCCACTATGTCTCTGAGCAAAAGAAGCTTTACTTTGTAGCGGATGGCAATGCTCCAGCTTTCGTTCTATTGGCAGGTCTGCTCTATGGCAAATGTGATTATTCCAATGAGTTAATCTCCAAAATAAAGCTCTCCCGTCTGGATTATTTGGATGGCAGGCAAATGGTTCAGCACAGCACAAGACATTATGACAATGTGTTGGGCGAGCATATAAGTATATAGTACCAGGGGCCGTACTTTCGCACTTATTTTCAAAATACTATAAAAGCCTGTGAATGTTTTTCCAATCACAGGCTTTCTTATATAAAATAATATTCAATTGGTGGAGGCGAGGAGACATCTATGCCTGGGATCATACGCACTAAATCCAGTGCAAAGTATTTAATAAAAGCTCACTTTATGCTTTCCTTCCGGCAAAACAATGGTGTAATTGTTACTGTTTTCTTTAAGCTCTGGATTAGAGATATTCCCATCAATTATTATTTGTGAAGGCTTCTTATTTACTACCATAAAAAATCTTCCCTCACTTGAATAACTAAAGTTGACTTTTTTATCTTGAGATACACCAGCTATCTCTCCATTTACACCTTCAATAAATAGTTTCGATGCATTCTCTGAATCTTGCACTTCAAGTTTATGTTCTCCACCTGGAATAATAACACCCTGCTCACAAATGAAAGGCCACTTTTCTCCATCTATATAATAAGTTTTCCCCGCTGTATCCAAGTTCCATATAAATCTTTTATCGGCCTTTAGCATATATTCATTCTTTGAAATTTCTTGAACAGAAACATCATTACTCGTAGTGTATGGCACAAGTTCCATCTCTGCTTTTTCAAAAGTAGCAAGTGAGTATAGAATAACCTTGTCAGTATATTTGCTGGCATTATTAATGAGTTGATATAATTCCACGCCTCTCTGCTTCTTGGTCGGATACACCTCTCCCCCTCTATCAATAACATTTATATCAATAGATAGATACTTCCCCTCAGACATAATACTGCGATATTTCTCTCCAATTACTTTATATCTATCCGGCCCAAGATTCCAAAGAGTATATGGATCTTCAATTTGAAGCATAAAATTATATTTACCCTGCAGCTTTGTAATCGCTTTTGCATCTACACCAATATTTTCTCTCATATTTTTATCTGCTATGCTGTCTATTACCGTAACGCTGGTCTGAAGGTAAGGTTTATCTTCCTTTAAATCCTCGCATAGTAATAAAAACTCTTCATGGAGCTTTGTTATAAGCTCCGCTCTATAATCAATAATATTCTGCTTCATTTCCTTATTGTATTTCCAATAATACCGATTTAACGGGTTAAAGATTTCCTTTGGGTCAACTCCATACCTTTCTTGAAATGATTTCCTAAAGCTGTCATTCATGGGTGTAAAGTTAATCTTATCTTCAAAGCCCCCTCCTGGAGACTCAAAATAAATTTCCGCAATATCCACACCATCCCAATCATACTTTCCGATAAAATCTGCTGTATACTTTTTTATTTCCTGTAGGGCTTCCGGGTTACTAAGTGCCATCAAATATCTCCAATCTATATGGGCATCTTTACCGGAAGCTGTCTTCTCTCTCCACTCAGGGTGCTTGTCCCAAAAGTCAGTACTTACAAAGGGGAATTCAAACCATGCAAAAGCTGAAATACCCCTTTTATGGCACTCCTCGATAATCTTACTATAAAAATCCCCATATTCTTCCGTAGAATACCAAGCACTTATATTAATTTGATTTGCTCCATAGCTCTTAATTCTTTCCGCAAGCTCCGCAGGATTTTCTTTTTTATGATAGTCAATATCAACATAAAAGGCTAAATCATCCCTTGCAAAAGCAGGTGCTATATTTAATTGCTCCTTCACAGCTTCAATAATAAAAGGAAAATGTTCATACCCTGATCCGCTGTAGCCCACGAGTGGTATGCTGGAAAATAAAAGGCTTCCTTTACCATAGCTTCCTGAAACCATTACAGGGTTTTTATTTTTATCCTCTGCCAGCACCTTAAAATCTCCATTATAAGAAAACAGCTCAAGGGTAGAAGGCTTCATAAAGGTTATACCTACCTCCCTTTTGTCATTCCATATATAGCCGCTAATATCTGTTTTGCTACCTGAAAAAGTTATTCCAAAGCTCTCACTTAAGGGTGACTTTCCCCAAGTTATAATACTCTGTCCATCTTTAATTTTATCAGCTATATATTCACTATCATCAGAATTTAAGCTCATTGCAGCCTTTTCTGGAACGAGGAAGATATAATTACCCTCTTCTAGCTTTTTATAATCCTCAAAGCTTCCTTCCATAACAGCATAACCAACGCTGGAGAAAATACCTCCTATTGCCCCATAGTCCTCATTATTTTCGTTTAATATAAACACACCAGGTACTAAAGAACTAAACTCGCTGACCTGATTCACATAAGTTATCGACTTACTTATAACAGGTGATTCCTTAGGAATAGCATTATAAACATATAAGGATATCACACAAATTACTACTATTATAATTAACAGATATATCTTAAAGCTCCAAAAAAACTTCTTCATTTGTTCCTCCTGCATTGTGAATCGTTAGATGTATCATAAACTCTTTTATTATATCATATTGTCAGTGCTTCTTTACCAGCATGAATTTCTTTACCAAGCTTAATTTCATTTAGCCGAATATTGATCATATACATGCCAAAAGATTCGGTGGTAGCATTCCATATTAAATTCATGTCATTATAAAACAGAAAGCACTGTATTCAATTCGAATACAGTGCTTTATTTGTAGTTACCTAAAAGCAACTCCCAATCCTAAAGTGCGGGAACTAAAGGTTGAACGAGCAGCCTTAGGCTGCTAACGCGTAAGCAAGTGGAGAACGGTTCTTGCCTTATGCAGCTCTATATTTAATAGTACCTTTTAATGTAATCCACTACATCATCTCTTGTGCCTGTAAAAGGACCAGGCTTCTCCATTTTGAGTGAAACCAGGGCAGCCGCAAACCTCAATGATTCTTCAATACCATAATGTATTCTTTCCGTTATATATCCTGAAAAGCATGTATCTCCTCTTCCTGTCCTTCCGGTCAGGTTTTTGGGCTTAAGGGGTTGTGTATAAAATTCCCTGCCGTCATATACCAGCACTTCAGTATGATGGGTTATCATTATTTCTTTAGCTCCCCAGAAGTATAAACATTTTGCCGCTTCAGACATTTCTTTTTTTCCTGTTATTACTTCTGCTTCAGCCGCATCAGTTTTCAAATAAGTAACCATGGGCAAGTATTTTTTCTTTTCCGTCCAATCATGAAATACCATACTTTCATTTTCAACACAGCGGAGCAGGCATTGCACATCCACTGCCGCCTTGCCCTTCCTGCTGACATATTCGATTATCTCTCCGCCTAGATCTCCATACATAAGACCTGCAATATGATAAATTTCGGATTTCACCTCAGGAATATCCGATACTTCATATGGTTCGATAATACTTAGCGCAGTACATGTCCTGCGTTCTCTGTCAGCCGTATGGTACTGGTTCCTGATAGAGGTGCTGGTCCTGGAGTCCGCGGAAAATACAGTTATCCCTGTACCCTGAGGAAATACCTCCAGCGGATCAGTTTCATTCATGTTTCCTTTTGTGAGTACCCCTACCGCATGACCGGTATTGGAGGCGGCATAAGCTGCTGCCACAACAGCACCGCCAAGCTCTTTCCTCACGGTGCCGTCATAATCTATGTTTATATCCTTTGACAGCTGACCTATTATAAAGGTTTCAAATTCTTTCTGCTGCATGTTTCCCTCCAGTGTATTCATATTTGAATATCAAAGTGTTTTCTCCCATTCCTTTTCCTTCAGGTTTGTATAAATATATATAACTGCCGAAACTGATGAAAAAACAAACATAACCACCGAGAGGGCAGCTGCAAGCTCATAGTTGGCATATTCGGAAAATTGCTTCCGAAGATAAATGCCAAGCATTACTGGATTGTTGCCGCCCATGACATAAGGAGTTGTAAAGGAGCTGATATTGCTCATGAAGACAAAAGTCATGGCTATCACCACATCCTTGAAGGAGAGGGGAAGAATCATTTTTAAAAATACATTGATCTTTCCGGCCCCCACATCTCTGGCGCTTTCTACAATTGAATCTGGAATGCTGGAGAGTGCGGCTACAATAATCATGGTTGCAAATGCAATATTGAACCAGAGGTTCATTGCAATGATGCCTGAAGCATTATACATGAGACCCGGCTTGAAATTATACCCGAACAACTGGGAAAAACGATTTATAAAGCCCGAATCCCTGATTATCGTAATCATGGCATAAACTGCTACAAGACTCGGAACAAACCGCGGAAGCAGGTAAATTGTCCCGATGAACCTGCTCATCCTGCTATCGTTAAAACGCAGATACAATGCCAGCAGATAGGATATAGCCATTGCGAGAACAACAGTTACAACAACAATCCATAAAGTATATACAATATTGTCTACCGACATTTTATCAGTAAACAAGAAGATATAGTGTCCAAGTGTAAAGCTGCCGTCCTCACTAGACCTGAAACTGCGTATGACTGTATTAATTATAGGATAAATTATTATGCCAAAGGTAAGAATCAATGCCGGGGCCAGCATCAGTATAATAAATAAATATGTCTTCCATGTTCTTTTTTCCATGCCCTGGTCTCCTTTCGGATGTTTCACCTTGGTACGGCATTCCGCAAATATTGCAGAATGCCGCACATTAAGTAAACAACTTATGGCAGAGTAGCTATATTTTCATCCCAGTATGCATTTCTTTTTTTGGCGAGGTTTCCGTTCGAAATAACGGTAAAGCCTGAAATGTCAAGATCTTTTACCATGTCTTTTGCTTTTGAGTCAATGGCTGAGACATCTATGACCGGTACTGCAAATATGGTTTCAAGACAGAGCTTTTGTGCCTCGGGAGAAATCATGTAATTAATGAAGTCATATGATTTTTCCGCGCCTCCGCCTATACTAGGAACGGCAAAAACAACATCGGTACCACTCAAAGCCGGATCAAGCTGGTAGATTTTCGTACTCTCGGGCAGCGTACCCTGTGATATATTGGTCAATGCCTGATCGGCCCAGGCAGGAATCAGATCAACTTCCTTGTTGATGAGCAGATCAAGAGGACCCTGGTTCTTATTTGGATATACAACTTTTCCTCCTGATTTATACATGTAAGGATGTATGCTCTTCAACCATTCCCAGCCGGCAGTCCACTGTTCCACCCATTTTTCATCGGTGGATACTTTGGCTTCAGCGGGAAGATCCTTGTAAAGAGCAAGATTGACGAATGCCGAGCCAGCTCCGCCGGAGCCCGGAGGATTATATACGAATCTGCCCGGATTGGCTCTGATCCACTTGTCTAATTCATCCCATGTTTTGGGCGGATTCGGTAAGCGCACAGAATCGTATGCCATAATTACAGTTGTTCCTCTATATGGAACAACGCATTCTGTATAAAAGCCGGATTTCATTTTAACATTTTTAAAGTTCGGTATTTTGGAAAAATCCAGGGGCACAAAAATATCACCCTCAGCTTTTTGTACATACTCAGCTAGAGCTGCGCCGTTTTCAGCAATTAAATCAAAATCCGTATTGGTTTTTCCCGCCAGCTTGGCTGCTGCGATTCGATCGCTTAATTGTTGATCGCCGGACCCGGACATGAGGAACTGAAGCTCAACAGTGCTTGTTGATTCAGGTCTCGCATTGTATTGACCTATGACTTTTTCGAACAATACCCGTACATTGTCTGAACCGCCTGCCCATAAGACTACCTTGGGTTTTTCAGCAGGCTTTTCGGCAGGTTTTGCAGCGGCAGTCGCTGCATTATTGTCCTGAGCAGTGGTCTGTGCTTTCTCGCCTGTGCATCCGAAAAGCATGGTAGCTGCGAATATAAACAATACTGCCAGTACGATACCTCTTTTAACTTTCATGTTTAATACCCCCTTCAAATACTTATTGGGAATGGATATTTTCCGACGATAATCCTGTCACCTCCCTGTTATTAAGAATAGTAATTACATATAAAGGGTTTTATTTCAAAAACTCAAGAGCCTTGGTATAGGAAAGGGTTACACTTTGGCCGGGATGGAATTCTCCTGCATCCTGACCCGCAATGAAGGACCTGATTATGCCACACTGGGTATCTACAGTTACTTCAGTATAGTGGCCCAATATCATAACAGCTCTGACCACTCCCGCCAATTCTTCCTTGCCGGAATAATTAATGGCAATACATTCAGGACGGACGGCAATGGTTCTATCGCTTTGTTCAATAAAGTTCATATCGCCAATAAAGCTTGCTACATAACGGTTCTCCGGTTTATCATATATGTCTGCCGGAGTACCTATCTGTTCAAAACAGCCTTTGTTCATGACCACAATCCTGTCGGACAAGGCCATTGCTTCCTCCTGGTCATGGGTAACAAAAACAACTGTAATATTCAGGTCAATCTGGATCTTGCGCAATTCTTCACGCATCTGGGAACGAATTTTGGCATCCAGTGCAGAAAAAGGCTCATCCAGAAGTAGAACATCGGGCTTTAAAAGCAAGGACCGGGCAATGGCTATACGCTGCTGCTGGCCGCCTGACATTTGTCCGGGATACTTTTTCTCCATACCGGTCATTTTCACTAACTCCAGCATTTCCATAATCTGCTGATGCCGTTCCGCCTTGGGAATCTTTCGAAGCTTCAACCCAAATGCCATGTTTTCATAAACCGTCATATGGGGCCAAAGGTTATAGCTCTGAAACACCATGGCAGTAGGCCGTTTTTCAGGAGGAAGGCGCTCAACATTCCTGCCGTCAATTAGAATAGAACCTTTACTACATTCAAGAAAACCTCCGATGGTACGCAGGATTGTGGTTTTCCCGCAGCCGGACGGTCCAAGCAGCGTAACCAGCTCTCCTTTATTAACCTTCAGGTTTATATTCTCTACTCCGTCTCCATTTTTATATTTCTTTGTCATATCACGAATTTCCAGCTTCACTTCATTAGTCATTTACATATCTCCCTTCAAGGTTGTAAACGCCTTAATTCATTTTAAAACCCTTTGAAAGGGTTTCAGGGCCCACATACTTTCTCATGAGCAAAAGCAGAATAAGATTCGGTATTATAAGGATAAGGGCAAATACAGCACCTGCTGTTGCAGGATAGTCAAGTATGACACCATACATCTCCACAGGCATGGTCCTGTATTTGGGAAGTCCCACAAGCAGAGTTCCCTGATTTTCACCCAGTGAAGCTATGAAAGTAAACATTGCGGCTACTGCAATGCCAGGCCAAGCCATAGGAAGGGTCACATGAAAAAAGGTACGTATAGGTCCTGCACCCACATCCCGTGCCGCCTCTTCCTGCTGCCGCGGGATACTGCGGAAGGCACCGGCAGGCAGCCAGACCATCAACATTATAGACCCCAGCATGTGAATGAGAAGAACCCCAAGGAAAGTACCCATAAGATTCAGCTTATAATAAATAATACCAATAGATGTATAGAGACCCAGATGGGGAAATGCATTGCCAATCAGAAAAGACAGCATGACCACCTTCCTGCCCGGAAAGTCATAACGGGCCAATACATATGCGGCAGGCAGACATATTACCAGTGAAAGTGCCGTTACAATAGCAGCTATGGTAAAGGATAGAGAAATAGAGCTTACCAGGCTTCTTTGATTCAGTACATAGTTCCACCATTCAAAGCCGAACTTGGTGGGTAACACCCATGGAACTTCATATTTGGATGCAAAGGCCAGCATAAACATATGTATCAGAGGCCCATAGAAGAAAAGAATAAATGCGATTAATATGAGAAATTCAAAAAACTTTTTCCGTCCCATCGTATGATACCAGCGTTTCGGGCTTAAATACATCATATGAGAACCCCCGCCTTTTCTTATTAGTTTTTCATATCAGGTCTGTTAAAAGCCAAACATGTCTTTCCTTACTGACTTTGCTGTACTTACATCCAGTGTAGTCAGGTTTTTTACACCGTTTCTAAAAAAACGGACCATTTCTTTTTCATCATTAACAGTCCAGACTGAAATGGGAATACCGTTTCTCTTGAATTCTCTAATGCCCTCATCTGTCAAGCTGAGATACGGCAGGTTTATACCTTTTACTCCCAGCTGTATGCACTTTTCCGAAAGTGTGGCAATATAAGGCTCAATACTGGTAACAACCGCTCTTAAATGTTTCCATGGATTTTGATAAAATGTGTGCTGTGATATCTGTGACTTTTCGCTGGAAACAATTTCAAAATAGATACCTTCCAGAATGTTTTCAGCATTCATATAGATATCGGCCATTTTGGCAACCTCAGGATGCTTTGCCAGAAAGGATGGTGCAACCAAACCGGTTAAATTCAGACGCTCCGGTCCAACTCCATAGCAGGCAGCTAAGGTCGCTACTTCAAGAGGAAGCCCTTCCTCCTTCAGGTCGCAGTTTATACCGATTTCAGGATGTTTCGCAGCAATTTCAAACACTTCCGCCAGCCGAAGACATGAGTCATAAATGTCCTGCCTCTGCTCATAGTGTGAAAGTATAAGAATGGAATTCTCATCCCGGCGTACATCGATCTCAAATACATCGGCACCCAGTGAAATACATTTCATCACCGAGTCCAAAGAATTTTCTTTTGTTTCATCATTGCCGGTATGCCCGGTTATTATAGGAAAATTCATCTTTTCATCTCCGTCAGGTTTCATCAGCTTATAAAATGAAACCGCTTGTATAATAAATATATTGCCACTTGTTGCTATGTAGTACATGTTTCTCCAATTTTTAAAGATTGAGTGTCAGCCTGTCAAAAGGAAGAATTTCATACAAGATTCATATCAAAACAATACAGAAAGCACTGCATTCACATGCAGTGCTTTATATGTAAAATAATATTATTTTTGGTGGAGGCGAGGGAAACCGAACCCCTTTGGTCAGCACGTATGGGGCATTCCCTCTTAGGTTGGATACTCCGTATCCTGTCACGCCCTTTTGAAGTGGAGCTGCCGTAAGTTAAGTCTTGGGCTGCATCTTGTTCACAGCGACCACCAGCGCAGGCAGTCTTTTAACATTCCCTCTGCTGCAGGCCAGCTGACAGGCTTACAGTGTTAGTAGCATAAAAGTAAATAAGGCACAAGACATGACTGCTAGACGGTTATTATTAGCATATTAATGAATAATTATCTAAACATCTTCCCTTGCACCTAAATTTTCGTGACTGCTACAATTTAGTAAATAATTGCAATGCGGCTTTTACAATATCAGGATTAAATTGTTTACCTGATTCACTTTCTATTATTTTCAAAGCCTCAGTTTTACCTAACGCATCTCTATATGAACGTTTAGAAGTCATTGCATCATATGAATCTGCCAATTGAATAATTTGGGCTTCAATTGGAATTTGCTTACCATTTATTCCTTCAGGATATCCTAATCCATCATAACGCTCATGGTGACAATACGCATAAGCAACTACATTTGAAAATCCGCTTATGTTCTCAAGTATTTTTTTTGAGTATATTGGATGAAGTTTTACCCTTTCATATTCCTCTTGTGTTAGTTTTCCGGACTTAGTTAATATTTCTGTTGGAATGCCTATCTTCCCAACATCATGTAGTAATCCGGCAATGCTAATGTCTTGTTTTGATTCTTCTGATAAGTTCAGCGTTGATGCTATTGAAACACTATAATCTCTCACACGTTGAGCATGGCCCTCTGTATAAATATCCTTAACTTCAATTGCTGATATTAATGAAGCTACGATTTCGTTATACTTTTCTGCCTCATGTTCTTGTAGAATTTTCTGAGTATAGAAATTTGATATTAACTGTGCATAGAATTTTAGTATTTTCTTTGAAAATAATTTAAATCCCAATCCACTAAAGTTTTCAAGACAAATCAAACCCAGATTAACACCATTTACCTTAATCGGAGCATATAAAGAAGAAAAATCCGAATATGTTCCCAGTTCCTTAAATGTTTTTATTACATCCTCTGAGAACTTACTATCATCGCGCTTTGATATATATACATGATAAGCATCAATACTTGAAGTATCATAGCATTCAAAATCAATAAATGCTTCATTTTTATTAAATGATAATTTTTTTAATAACTCAAAATCGTAGTTCATTGAAAATATTGGCATGTATTTATCATCATTCAACTCATAAAAAGACCCTTTTTCAGCCTCTGGTATGAGCTTGAAAGTCGCTTCGAAAACTCTTTGTAAAAAACTCCTCTTGCTCAATTTATGTGCGTCATCCAGCGAGTCAATAATATAAGAAACCTTCTGATCAAAAAAACTATTGTTTTCCGTTCTATACTTTATTCGTTTTATGCTATTGATATCATTATTAAACCTATAAGTCTTTTGCACTAGAATCCCTCCATGAAGCTTATGAAATAATAATATCATATCTTACCAGAATTTGTACTATTTTGACGTTTATTATTACATTTTTCCTGCAAAACAAAAACAGACTAAGAATCAAAATTCCCAGTCTGTTGATTTATGTATTTGGTGGAGGCGAGGGGAATCGAACCCCTTTGGTCGGCTCGTAGGGGGCATTCCCCCTTAGGTTGGATACTCCGTATCCTGTCACCCCCTTTAGTAGAAGGGCTATCGTACGATAACTCACGGGCTACCATCTTGGTCACAGCGGCCACCAGCGCAGTCAATGCTTTAACATTCCCTCTGCTGCACGCTCATTGACAGGCTTACAGCTTAAGTAGCTTCATAATGCGTAGGTGCCTTTTATCTAATAACCCCTATTTTATTTGGATTAACAGTCCATTGGATCAAGGAAGCTTTCAAATTCAAAATATCTTGTCTTAAATAGATAAGATATATATTTAATTATTTGTGTCAAATTCAACCCTGCTTTAATATTTTAAAGTAGGGCATTGTCCAAAAAGACTATATATCAGATAGGAGGTATACAAATGCATAATTATCTCTCGATATTTAGCAGGCAGTATTTATATAAAGGCTTGGTATTATACAATTCAATGAGGAAATATGACGATAATTTCACCTTTTTCTTTGTATGTGTTGATAGTGAAGCATATAAACTTATTAGTAATATGGATTTGGAAGGAGTAGTTCCAATCAACATTGTGGATATATTGGAATTTGACAAGGAGCTCAAAAGTGTAAGTGAAGAAAGAAACATGAAAGAGTTTATTTGGACCTCTAAGGCTTCTACGTTTTTGTATGTTTTTGAACAGTTCAAGGAAATAGACCATCTTGTCTGGCTGGATGGAGACACTGCATTTTTATCAAGCCCAGAGGCAATTTATGACGAGTGGAAGGACTACTCAATACTCTTAACAGAGGAAATGTATACGGATCATTACTTGCATCTAAGTAAAAAATATGGGGTATATAATACAGGATTTATGGGCTTTAAAAGGGATGCGTACTCTATGGAGTGCCTTCAATGGTTCCGTACAAAACTGTTGGAATGGTGTTATGACCGTTTTGAGGAGGGGCTTTGGTCTGATCAGATGCATGTATGTGATTGGCCTGATAGATTCAGTAACGTAGGAGTAATACGAAATTATGGGATAAATACCACTCCATTTATTTGGTATAGAATAAATATAGAACAAGGCAGACCCCTTGAACAAAATATGAATGGAATATACCTGAGTAGCCAACGTATTGTATTATTCCATTACTATGGTTTCGAATACTATAATCTAAAGGAGTTTAACCTTTGCAACTATGGAAACAACTTCACCGATAAAGCATTAAGATTCATATACTACCCCTATGTGCAGGAAGTAGTAAGAGCGGTACAATTGCTTAAGAATATTGATGATCGCATTGTAGCTGATAAAAGCACGTCGGGCAAGTATCATATAAATTACTACAGATATGAAGATGCCGAAAGGATATCAAGTTATAACTTATGCACAATAGCCAGCAGGGAGTATATGGAGAGACTATTGGCGCTGTACAGCTCACTGAGGCAGCATTCTGGGGATTTTCACTTATGGGTGTGCTGCATGGATGAGGATGTATACACCACTCTAGAGAAACTGAAGCTTGAAAATACGACACTGTTGGATTTGGACAGCATAGAGGAAGAAGAATTGTTAAAGTGGCATCGCAGCAG
>FWWL01004491.1_pt1 | contig 23448 bp, 17 predicted proteins | sample 2228331 | NCBI WGS metagenome assembly FWWL01 (sample SAMEA103939775, study PRJEB20133) | metagenome | reverse complement strand
CGGATGTGAACCTCTTCGAGCACTTCCTGCACGAGACGGCGCCGGTGGTGGAGGTGGGGCACGTGGGTCTTGGTTTGGAGTGGGCGCTCATTCTGCTTTCGGTCGGAGTGGCGGTGTTGGGGATTTACCTGGCCACGCGCTTTTACACCGGCGAGCAGGCTTTTGCCGTGCCACGGAGCTTCGCAGAGCGTTTTCCCCGCCTGTACCAGCTGGTGGCCAACAAGTACTACGTGGATGAGCTGTACGGGGCCGCCATCGTCAAGCCCCTAGAGCGGACCTCGTACTTTGCCTGGAAGGGCATTGATACCGTGGCCATTGATGGCACCCTCAACGCTTTGGCGTTTTTTACGGAAATCACCGGTGATTTCCTGCGCTTTTTCCAGACCGGCAACGTTCGCAACTACGCCCTTTGGATTTTGGCGGGAGCAGCGGCCTTGGCCGCCTGGCTCGTGCTGTAGGGAGGTGCATCCGTGGACTTCCTCACCCATCCGCTTTCCACCATGATCTTCCTCCCGGGGGTGGTTGGCCTCCTGCTGCTTTTGGTGCCCTCCCGGGCGGTTTCGTTGCACCGGTGGGTTTCCCTGGTGGCTTCGCTGGTGACTTTGGTTTTGGCAGCCGTGGTCCTGGACCGCTTCGATCCCAACCAGGGCGGCTTTCAGCTCACCGAGTCCGCCAGTTGGCTTCCCAGCCTCGGCATTAGTTATCGCGTGGAGGTTGACGGCATCTCGTTGCTTTTGGTGCTGCTCACCGCCCTCTTGCAGCCTGTGGTTTTCCTCTCCTCCTGGGGCTCCATTAAGGACAAGGTGAAGGGCTACGTGGTTGCCATGCTGCTGTTGGAGACCGGTGTGCTCGGCGCCTTCCTCGCCACCGACATGTTCCTCTTCTACGTGTTCTGGGAGCTCATGCTCGTGCCCATGTACTTCATCATCGGCGTGTGGGGCGGGGAGAGGCGAATTTACGCGGCGGTCAAGTTTGTGCTCTTTACCCTGGCGGGAAGCCTCCTGATGCTGGTGGCCATCCTCTACATGGCCTTCCAGTACAAGGCCCAGTTTGGGGCGCTGTCCTTTGCCTACAGCGATTGGCTTGCGTTGCGTTTGCCCATGGCTGAGGGCTTTTGGCATTCCCCGCAAATGCTGGCTTTTGCCGCCTTTGCCCTGGCTTTTGCCATCAAGGTGCCGGTATGGCCGCTGCACACCTGGCTTCCCGATGCCCATACGGAAGCGCCTACCGGTGGCTCCATTATCCTGGCCGGTGTGCTCCTGAAGCTCGGAACCTACGGCCTTCTGCGCTTCAACCGGGCCTTGTTCCCTGAGGCATGGGCAAAGGCCCAAGGCTTGTTTATCGCCCTCGCGGTGATTGCCATCGTTTACGGGGCTTTGGTGTCCTGGGCGCAAAAGGACATGAAGCGCCTGGTGGCTTTTTCCTCCGTGTCGCACATGGGCTTCATCATCCTCGGGTTATTTGCCGGGGGCGTTACCGCAACCCAGGGGGCGCTGCTGCAGATGATCAACCACGGGCTTTCCACCGGCGCCCTGTTCTTGCTGGTGGGGGTAGTTTACGACCGGCGTCACACCCGCATGATTGAGGACTACGGCGGTTTGGCTGCGGTGATGCCGGTGTACACCGGGACCTTCCTTTTGGCCACCTTGGCCTCCATTGGCTTGCCCGGGCTTAACGGCTTCGTGGGCGAGTTTCTCATTCTCCTGGGCACCTACCAGACCCGCCCGCTGGCCGCGGCCCTGGGCGCCACCGGCGTGATCCTGGGCGCGGTGTACATGCTGAGCCTGGTGCAGCGGGTGTTCTGGAACGCGCTCACCCACGAGGAAAATCGCTCCCTTACCGATATGACCTGGCGGGAGCTGGCAAGCTTTGCGCCTTTGGCGGCGTTCATGGTGTGGATTGGGGTTCACCCCACCACGTTCCTTTCCCTATCTGAAAAGGCCGTACAAAAGCTCATTGGAGGCTAGCCTTGATTTCCCTCTGGCTTGAAAGCATTGCTCCGGAAATCATTTTGGTGCTCCTCGGCGGCATCCTGGTGCTTTTGGATGCCTTTGTCCCGCGCCTGCGACCGGCGTTCTCGTGGGTGACGCTGGGCGGGGTTTTGCTGGCCCTGGTGACCCGCTGGTCCATCGGTATTCCAGGCGCGGTGTGGGAAGGGGTGCTGGCGGTGGATAGCCTGGGGCGCTTCGTGGACACCTACATCCTGGTGGCCTGCGGTTTGGCGTTGCTCATGGCCGACCCCTACCTTTCCCGCACCAATGCCCGTTACGGGGAGTACTTCGGGCTTTTGCTGTGGGCAGCGGTGGGGGCCATGACCATGGCCAAAGCCAACCACCTGCTGGTGGTTTTTGTGGGGCTGGAGCTTTTGTCCATTGCCCTTTACGTGCTCAACGCGTTCCACCGCCAAAACATCCTTTCCCTGGAAGCGGGGTGGAAGTATCTGGTGGTGGGGGCCTTTTCCTCGGCGGTCTTTCTCTTTGGTGCGGCGTTGCTTTACGGTGCCGCCGGAACGCTTTCCTTCCCAGCTTTGGCCCAGCAGGGCATCCCCAACGGCACCCTCGCCACCCCTGCCCTCGCCCTCCTAGCTTCAGCTTTGGCCTTCAAGCTTGCCCTCTTCCCCTTCCACGCCTGGGCACCCGATGTGTACCAGGGCTCGCCCACACCGGTAACCGCCTTCCTCTCGGTGGTGCCCAAGGGCGCCGCTCTGGTGGTGCTGGCGCGGGTGGTGGCTTACGTGAACCCGCAGCTGCTTACCCCCCGCTGGACCGCGGCTCTGGCAGCGCTGGCGGTGGGTTCCATGGTGTTGGGGAACCTGGCGGCCATTGCCCAGAGGGACATCAAGCGCATGCTGGCCTATTCGGGTATCGCCCACATGGGGTACGCGCTGGTGGGGTTGGTGGCTTTCGGCGCTGACGGCGTGGCTGGCGTGCTGGTTTACCTCGCGGCTTACACCTTCATGAACATTGCCGCCTTTGCCGCGGTTTCGGCTTTTTCCGAAAGCGAGGAGGAGCCGCACCTCATCAACGATCTTGCCGGACAGGGTTGGGAGCGGCCGGTGGTGTCCTTTGCCCTGAGCCTTGCCATGTTTGCCCTGGCCGGCATCCCTCCCACCGTGGGGTTTGTGGGCAAGTTCCTGGTGTTCCGCGCGGCCGTGAACGCCCAAATGGTGTGGCTTGCGGTGGTAGGGGTGCTGGCGAGCCTGGTGTCAGTTTTCTACTACGTGCGTGTGGTGTACTATCTCTACATGAAGCCTTTACCGAAGCGCAAGCCGGCGTTCAGCGAGCCGTTTGCAGTGAAGGCGTTGTCGGTGGTTTGCGTGCTGGCGATTGTACTGTTGGGGGTCTTCCCGCAAACGCTGGTGCAGCTTGCGCAGGAGGCAGCTGGGCTTTTGGGGAGGTGACACATGGCCTTCAAGCGCTACATCCCGGTGGAAAGCATCTCGGAGCTCACCATTAACCGGCTTTCCGTTTACCTTCGATGCCTCGACCAGCTGGAGCAGGAAGGGGTTCTTACGGTTTCCTCGCAGGAGCTGGCCGACCGGTTCCACCTCAACTCCGCGCAAATTCGCAAGGACCTGGCGTACTTCGGTGAGTTCGGCATCCGCGGCGTGGGCTACAACGTGGCGCAGCTCAAGGAACACCTGGTGAACATCCTGGGCCTTAACGAGGAGCGACACGCGCTCATTGTCGGCGCCGGCAACCTGGGGACCGCCCTGGCCCACTACTCAGGCTTCAACACCGGGGGTTTTCGCATTGTGGGCATCTTAGACAACGACCCCAAGCGAATTGGCGCGCAAATCCCTGGCGGTTTGGTGGTGGAGGATGTCAAGTTTTTGCCTGACATTGTGAAAGAACGGAATGTGCACATTGGAATCATTACAGTGCCCGCAGCGGCGGCGCAAAAGGTCTTCGATGCCCTCGTGGAAGCCGGGGTACAAGCGGTGCTGAACTTTGCCCCCACCCAGCTTAAGGGGCACCCTGAGGTCAAGCTCAAGAACGTGGATTTGAAGATTAACCTTGAGCTTCTCTCGTTCTTCCTGACGCAAGCGGGAAAGCTGGTACCCCCCGCTTAGCGTCCGCTTTTGGGCTTTCCGCTCGCCGCCATGGCCTCGCGAATGCGCCGGGCCAGCCTATCCTGGCGGGCTTGTAGCTGGGCCATCTCCAGCCGGAAACGGGATAAAAGCTGCAGCTGCTCCTGCTCCCCACCCATTTGCCGGCGCTCAGTGGCCAACTTGGCTAGCTCCCCGCGTAAAGCCTTCACCTGTGCCTCAAGAAACTGGCTGGCAGCGGGGTCTTTGGTGTTTTCCTTAAGCTTTTCCAGCTCCTCCAGGTTTCGCTGGAGCTCCTGCTCCAGCCGCAAGCTTTCCTCCTCGCGCCCCTTCAGGGTCACCAGCCGCGACACCGCCTCCTGAATCCGCGCAAACTTCTGGGGGTCGGCCCCCAAAGCGCGGGCCGCCTCCCGCTCCACCACCGTGAGCTCGGCCAACTCCCGTACCGGATCGCCCCCCGACGTTTGCAGGCGGTCCAGCGCTTCCTCCAGACGGGAAAGGGCCTTGCGCTTCACCGCCAGGTAAAGCTCCATATCCTCAGGGGTCAGCACCCAGCCCTCGGCAACCTCCGCGGCTGTGGGGGTGGGGGCGGGCGTCGCTTTCCCCGGAAGACCGGGTTTGCACGCGGCCAGAAGCAGCGAAAGCAAAGCCATCCAAAGCACGCTCCAAGCGTAACACGAGCTTTAACGTCCCATTACGGGGCGGTCATGGTCTGGCCAGCCACCAAAACATTGCGTGCCCGCCTTGCCACCCCGGCTTCCCCTTGGAATGCAAAAGCGGTAGAGTAAGAGACCAGGATGGGCACTGTGACTAGGATTGGTAAGTACGAAATCGCCGAACAAATTGGCATGGGTGGTTTTGGCGTGGTGTACAAGGCTTGGGACCCCTATATCCAACGGTGGGTCGCGCTGAAGACCTGCAACGCCACGGACCCGGAAACCACCCAGCGGTTTTTCCGCGAGGCTCAGCTGGCAGGCAACCTCCAGCACCCCAACATCACCATGATTTACGACTTCGGGGTGGAAAACGACACCCCTTACTTCGTGCAGGAGTTCCTCTCCGGGGTGGATCTCGACGAGCTCATGGGCAAGCAGCCCCTCACCCTTCAGGCCACGCTGGCCATCCTGCTGCAGGTTTGTGCGGGCCTCGAGTACGCCCACTCCCGGGGGGTGGTGCACCGCGACATCAAGCCCGCCAACGTCCGCGTTTTGGAAGACGGCACGGTGAAGATTATGGACTTTGGCATTGCCAAGTCCCTGCAAAGCGAAAGCCGCCTCACCCAAACGGGAGTGGCCTTGGGCACCGCGGGTTACCTTTCCCCCGAGCAGCTTTCGGGCAAGCCTATTGACCACCGCAGCGACATCTTTGCGCTGGGGGTCATGGCCTACGAAATGGTCACGGGTGTACGCCCCTTTGCTGGCCCCAACCTCTCCAACATCATTTACCAAATCCTCAACCAGGAGCCGGTGCCACCCCGACAGCGCAACAAGAACTGCCCCGAGCGCCTGGAGAAGGCCATCCTCAAGTGCTTGGCCAAGGACCCCGCCAAGCGCTTCGCCAACGTTCGGGACTTTGCCCGGGAACTCAAGCTGGTGTTTCAGGAGCTTCCCAGCGCAGGTCCCCGTGCCGAAACCACCACCGCCATCGTGCGCTCGGAACTGGCCCGCCTGGCCGGCCATAGCCCGCTGGAGATCACCAGCGCCACGCAGCTTTCTGCAGCCCCGCTGGAGCACTACCCCACCGAACCGGTGCGCCCGGCCCGGCGCCGCATCCCCTGGGCTTATGCCGCGGTGGGAGCCGCCGTGCTGTTGGCGGGAGGGGGCTACTTTTTGCTGGTGGGGGGGAAAGACCAGTCATCGGTAGCGCAAGTGGCGGCCACCCCGGCGCCGAAGCCCTCCCCACCACCGGCCACCCCCACCCCGCTTCCCGCCCCCCAAACCGTCAACGTGGAGCTGGTGGTCACGCCTCCCGCCGAGGTGGAGGTGGACGGCAAGCCCCTGGGCCGCGTTGCCAGCACCACCCTGCCGCTCACTCCAGGCCCCCACCGCTTCCGCTTGCGCATTGCCGGCTTTTTGGACCGCAGCGAAGAGGTGGACGTCAAGCCCGACCAGCCGCGGTTGGTTTTTGACCTGCCGCGGTTTGGCCTGCTTAACGTGGTGCCGGACATGGACGTCCCCATCCGCGGGGCGGAGGTTTTTCTCGACGGCAAGCCCCTGGGCAGCTTGCCGGTGAGCGGGAAAAAGGTGACCGTAGGGGGACACCGGGTGGAGGTCACCTGGCCCGATGGTGGCAGGTTTGAAGCGGATGTGGTGGTGTCCGATACCGCGCCCACCGATTTGGTGGTCCGGCCGGGTGGGAGCTCTTAGCGGGAACACTCAGGCTTTTTCTGCGCCGCTTTGAATTTACCGGCCAGAACGGTAAACTCTAGGTCATGAAACGAGCGCTGCTGGTTTTTTTGGTTTGCGTCTTCCTTGCCGCCTCGCTTTTGGCCCAAACCACCCTGGATCGCGCCCACGAGGCCTTCCGGCAGGGACAGTGGCAAAAGGCCGCACAGCTTTTCACGCAAGCCGCAGAAGAAACCCAAGATGCCAGAAGCCGCGCGGAAATCCGGGTGAAGCTCGCCTGGACGTACTTTTTCGCCTTAAAGAACCGCAGCAAGGCCGAACAGACGCTGCGTCAGGCGCTCAACGACGCCCCGGACTTGGAGATCATCCCCGACCTATACACCGACGACTTCGTGGCGCTCTTTGCCCGGATCAAAAGCCAGCTGGCAAGCCCCGGTCCCGCCCCCACCCCCAGCCGGGCAGGGGTTGGTGCCGGCGGGCTACCGGCGTTGCGGGCCAAGCTTGCCAGCGCCGTGGATGCCTTTGCGCTGGAAGCGCTGCTGGCCGAAGCCAAAGCCATGGAACCCACCCAGCCCGCGGCCACCCTCCCCGATCTTTTGGAGCTGGAAGCCGACGTCCTCGACCGGTTGGGCCGCCCGCAGGAGGCCCTGCGGCTACGGGGCCGAGCCCAAGCCTTGCGCACCGTGGCGCAAGCCGCCCCCGGGACCGCAGTGGTGCCGCTGGAAATGATCCGCCAGGCGCGGCAGTTCTTGGTAGCCGGCCAGCCGCAAGATGCCATTGCGCTTTTGCAGGGGGTTTTGGATGCGCTTCCTTCCTGCATCCCCGCCTTTGAGGTGCTGGCGCAAGCCTACGTGGATGCAGGCCTTTTCGACGAAGCCTACAGCGCGCTGCAAACCGCCCTCATGGGCAACGAAAAGCCCGAGCTGCTCCTGGCCCTGGGAGAACTGGAGCTGGCCCGCCAGCGCCCCACCGCCGCCCGGGATGCCTTCCGCCGAGCGGTGACCCTCGACCCCAGCAACGACCGGGCTCTGGCTGCGGCCGGCCTTTTGGCCGCCACCCTGGAGGACTACGCTTCGGCCAAGGACTTTTTGGACCAGGCCCTGAAGGCCAACGGCACCCTGTACCAGGCGCGGGTGGCTCGAGCCCAGCTGGCGCTCATGGAGGGTCAGCCCCAGGAAGCCGTAAACCATCTGCTGCGCGCCCTCCAGGTGCGCCCCAAGGACCCCTGGGCCACCGGCTGGCTGGGGGTGGCGTACCTGGCGGTGGGCGATGTGGCCGCCGGGGAAGCCCGCCTTAAGGAAGCCACCAAGGCCGGAAGCCAGGAGTTTGCGCTTTTCCTGGCGGAAGCCCTGGTGAGGCAACGTCAAGGTCCAGAAGCCTTGAAGCTCATAAGCCCCGATCACCCCGACCCGCAAGCGCAGCTGCTGCGCGCCCGGGCTTTCCTGGCCTCAGGGAAAACCGAAGAGGCCAAGGAGCTGTTGCAGCGGTTGGTCAAGCTTTACCCCACCCACGGGGGAATTCGCTACCTTCTGGGCTACACCCAGTTCTTGCTGCGGGAGTGGCAGCCGGCGCTGGAAACCCTAAAGGCAGCGAAGGATCTCAAAGGCGCTCCGTCCTTTGTGGGAGAAGCGGTGGTGCTGGCGGAAAGGGCCAGCAAAGCCCAACAGCTCATGGACGGCGCGCTTACACCACCGCCCCCGCCTCCCCGCCGGTAAGGCGGGAAAGCAGGTCCTGCAGGATGCGGGCGGTGGCTCCCCAAATCCGATGAGGACCGTAGTGGAGAACCGGTGAGCGCAGGGTTTTGCCCTGCCAGGTGAACTCCTGCTCTTCCACCAGCAGCGGGTTGGCAATCACCGAAAAGGGCACCGGTACCACCGCCGCCACCTCCCGGGGATCGGGCTTGAGCTCGTGGGGGTAAGGGATGGCCCCCACCACCGGCGAGATGACAAAGCCCGTCACCGTGAAGAGGTCGTCCAAATGGCCCAGGATCATCACCTGCTCCTCGGGAATGCCCAGTTCCTCCCGGGCTTCCCGCAGGGCGGTGGCCACCTCGTCAGGATCCTCCTCGTCTTTGGCTCCCCCAGGGAAGGCATACTGCCCGGGGTGATGGAAGAGGTGATCGGCCCGCCGGGTGAGCAACACCCAGAGCTCGCCGCCGGCCACGTAAAGGGGCACCAAAACCGCCGCCGCCGTGGCCTCCGGCACCTGCAGGCGGCGCACCGGCTGGGCTTCCAGCTTGCGAGCCACTTCCTCAAACCACACGGCTCTCTCCAAGCTTGCGGCGATCCTCTCTCTCCAGGGTAGCGGCCATGTCCTCCACCGCCGCCAGAAGCCGGGCGGCGGCCACCTCGGGGGCATGTCCCCCATCCTGCCAAGCCCGGTACGCCAGGCGCTTCTTTTCCGCCAGCACCTGGGGGTTGCGGGCCAGGTAGGCAAGCCAGCGGGCCAGCTCCACCGCCCCCTCACCGCCGGGACGGATGCGCAAGGCCACCTCCGGCGGAAACTCCAGAAACTGCTGATAGCCGCACACCACCACCGGCTTGCCGCAAGCCAAAAACCGCAACACCGCCGCCGAAGTTTCCCCGGCGGTGGGAAAACGCGGCACCAGCCCCACATCGGCGGCAGCCAGGATGTCCCCCAGCTGCTCTCGGCTGGCATAGCCAAAAAGCACCACCTGCGAAGCAAGCCCCAGCTGGCGAACCGTGGCGGCAAGCTCCTCCTGCTCCGCGCCCTCCCCCACCACCACCAAACGCACGGGCACACCCAGTTCCTGCACGATGACCAGGGCCCGCAAGATCACCCCAAGCCCCTTGGCCGGGGTGAGGAAACCCAGGTGCACCGCCAGGAGCTCCCCGTCCTTGAGGCCAAGCTTTTCTCGAAAAGCCCCACCTTCGCCCGGCAAGGCCGCCACCGCCAGCGGCACCTGGCGCACCGGCAAGTCCGGAAGCTCAGTTTTTACCGCTTTTTCGGCTGCTCGGTTGTGGACCAACACGGCGTGGGCGTAGCGCAGGTAGGCCGGGCGGGCCGGAAACAAAAACGGGTCCAAAGGACCGGTAAACCCCCACCGGCGGGCCCATGCCAGCGCCTTGCCGGCCTTTCCGGCCACCGCTGCAAGCTCGTCGGCAAACCGCTCCCAGTTGCCGGTGCTGGCCGCTTCCTCCACCAGCAGGTGATGCAGCACCGCATCGTGCAGCACCACTACGCCGCCAAAGCGCCGCAGCCGAGCGGCGACCCACAGGTGGTAGGGGTTGTTGCCCAGGTGCAGCAACTCCAGGCCGCAAGGTGCAGCTTCCGCCGACCGCCAGGAAACCTCTTCCCGCCAGCTCACCTCGGGGCGGCCGTCGGGAGGCTCGATGACCGTGACGCCGCAAAGCCTGGCCAGATGCGGCAAAAGCTCATCGGCGTAGTCCGCCACCCCTGAGCGGGTGGGCGGCAACGGCGAGCTCCAGGTGACCTCCAAAGCCCTCACGCCTTCTGGGTTTCCAGCACCTGCTGCTTAAGGTACGCCTCGATAAACCCGTCCAAATCGCCGTCCAGCACGCTATCGGCGTCCCCCACCTCAAAGCCGGTGCGCAGGTCCTTTACCAGGCGGTAAGGCTGCAGCACGTACGAGCGGATTTGGTTGCCCCAGGCAATGTCCTTCTTGGGCCCCTTGATCTTCTCCAGCTCCTGCTCCTTCTTTTGTCGCTCCAGCTCAAAGAGGCGGGCTTTCAAGATCTTCATGGCGGTGGCGAGGTTTTTTATTTGCGACCGCTCGTTTTGGCAGCTCACCACGATGCCCGTGGGAAGGTGGGTCACCCGCACCGCCGAATAGGTGGTGTTGACGCCTTGCCCGCCAGGACCGGAAGCGCAAAAGCGGTCAATGCGCAGGTCCTTTTCGTCAATGTTCACCTCCACCTCCTCGTCCACCTCGGGGTAAACGTGAACCGAGGCAAAGGAGGTGTGGCGGCGCCCCTGGGCGTCAAAGGGGGAAATGCGCACCAGGCGGTGAATGCCGTTTTCCGCTTTCAGATAGCCGTAGGCGTACTCCCCCTTCACCAGCACCGTGGCCGATTTAATGCCCGCCTCTTCGGCATCCTGCACATCGAGGATTTCCGCTTCAAACCCCCGCCGCTCGCACCACCGCAGGTACATGCGCAGGAGCATGTTGGCCCAGTCTGCCGACTCGGTACCGCCGGCACCGGGGTGAATTTCCAGGTAGGCGTTGTTGGCGTCGTATTCGCCGGTCATCGTGAGCTCTAAAGCCAAGCGGGAAAGCCGCGGCTCAATGCGGGCAATGGCTTTAGCCAGCTCCTCCTCTACCGCCGGATCCTCTTCCGCCAGCTCCTCCAGGACCTCCAGCTCCTCCAGCGCCTCGGCTAAAAAGCGGTCGCTCCCCAGCTTGGCCTCCAGGGAGCGCACGTTTTGCATGATCTCCCGCGCCTTTTCCCGGTCCTGCCAGAAGTCCGGTTGTTGGGTTTTTTGGCTTAGCTCTGCCAGTTGGCTGGCCAGCCGAGGGGCGTCAAAGGTACCCCCGCAGCTTTTGGATTTCCTCCTTCAGCTCCGAAACCTTCGCCAGTTTTTCTTCAAGCATAGGCACCTCAGGCGCGGGACATGCGCCTTCGCGAAGCAAAGGAAGCCCACGCCTGCGCCAGTATAACAAGACAAAATCCCAAAACCGGCAAAAGGTGCAGCCACGGGGCAAAACGGGCAGCAGGGGTAAGGCCCGCCCCGGGAACCACGCTCTCCCCAATGACCCCCCGCTGGCCCAGGGGGAGCTTCTGAAGGACCCGGCCGTAGGGGTCCACGATGGCGGAAATGCCGGTGTTGGCTGCCCGCACCAGAAAGCGGCGGTTTTCCGCGGCGCGCAAAATCGCCAGCGCCAAATGCTGGTAAGGAGCTGCCGAATCGCCATACCAGCCGTCGTTGGTGACGGTCACCAGTATCCCGGCCCCTTTGCGCACCTGCTCGGCAGCGTGAAGCGGAAACGCCACCTCGTAGCAAACCGCCCCTCCCAAAAACCCTTCCGGACCGGGAAGCACGTGGGCTTCCCTTCCCGGAGTAAAGCCCCCCACCTCCCGCACCAGGGGCCGGAGGAACGCAATGCGTCCCAAGAGCGGTACGTACTCGCCAAAGGGCACCAGGTGCACCTTGTCGTAGCGGGCAATTGTCCCCTCGGGAGACACCACGTACATGGAGTTGTAGAAGCTTTCCCGCTCACCAAAGCCAATGGAGTTGAGCGTAAGCCAAACTCCGTGCTCCCTGGCAAAGGCCACCAGCAAAGCTCGGTAGTCCTGGTCTCGCTCCAGGAGGCGCGGGACCGCGCTTTCCGGCCAAACCACCCACTGCGCCCCTTCTTCCACCGCCTGCCGGGAAAGCCCCCACACCCAGTTTTCGATGGTTTGGAGGTTTTCGCCCTCCCACCGCACCTCCAACGGCACGTTGGGCTGCACCGCAAAGGCCTTTACCGGCTTACCGCTCGCTTGAAAACCCGGGGCGGCCAGCCCACAAGCCAGCAAAAGCCCCAAGCCCAAAAACGCCCAGCGAAAACCCCGGCGGTCTTCGGCCAAAACGCCAAAGGCCGCGGCAAAGAGCACAAACCGGAGGAGCAAACCGTAGGTCGTTGCCCCCAAAACCGCCACCGGAGCCAAAAGCGTGGGCCAGGGGACCAGAGAAGCCACCAGCGGGTTCCAGGGAAAGTTGAAGGGCGGCAAACCCTGGGCCATTTCCCCCGCCGCCAAACCCAACGCCAGCACCGCCCAACCCCAGCGCTCCCCCACCCGCGCTGCCGCCCAGAAGGCCAGGCCCCAAAAAGCCCCCAGGATGGCACTCATGGCCGCCAACGCCACAAAGGCCAAAACCCCCGAAAGGTGCCCGTACCGGGTCATGACCTCGGTCACCCAGCTCACCGCTACCAGCCAATGGCAAAAGCCGGCCCAAAAGCCGACGAAAAAAGCCTTCTTTGGGGGAACTTGCTGGAGAACCGCCACCAAAGCCCCCGCCGCCAGTGGCAACGCCCACAGCCAGTGCCAGCGGGGAAGGGCCAAGGCCGTCAAAACCCCGCCGGCAGTTGCCAAAAGCCAGAGCCGAAAGCGCCCGTCCTTCACGCTGCTTCGGTCCCCGGGTCAAACCGCGAAAAAAAGGCTTGAGCGGCTTCCCGCCCGGCCTGCACCGCTTCCTCCACCGCATGGTAATCGGCCCAGTGGAGGTGGTTGACCTTAGGGGCAATGACGAAGTCCGCTTCCGCCAACAGGCGCTTCCGCAGGGCTTGCCAGCCCATGGCCGCGGCCCGCAGCATGGCCCGGGCCACCCCGTCCTTGCCGGGATAGCCCACCGGCAAGCCCTCGCTCACCTCCACCGCCAAAACCGGGGAGCCCAGGCTACGGGCCGCCCGTACCGGGATTTCCGCCACCGCCCCGCCGTCCTGCAGGAAGCGCCCCTCCACGGCAATGGGGTTCACCAGACCCGGCATGGCGGAACTGGCGGCCACCGCACGGACCAGCGAACCCCTCGAAAGCCAAACCTCCTCGCCGGTGAGGGTATCGGTGGCCACCGCCACAAACGGCACGGGAAGCGCTTCGATCGGTGTTTCGGGGAGGAAAAAGCGGACGTAGTCCAGCATTTGCGCTTCGGAAAGCAACGCCTTCCGCAGCAAAATATGAACCACCTGAATCGCCAGCTTCGCTCTCTGCCAGAGGTGACCCTGCCCTAACTCGTGGAAATCCGGCATGCGGCGAGCCCGCCCCGAGCTCACAAAGGCCCGCACCCGATCCACGGAGGCCGGTCCCAAGGTGAGCCACAGGGCGCCCAAAAGCGCCCCCGAGGAGGTGCCGGCCATCCCCACCACCTCGATGCCCCTCTCGGCCAACACCTGGAGCACCCCCAGGTGGGCCACGCCGCGCATGCCACCGCCCCCCAGGGCCACCACCACTTGTTTCGGCGCTCTGCCGTTGGTCACCGCACGCCCAGCTTGCCCGCCGTAGCGGTGGCGGGTTTGTTGAGAACGATGGCTTCCAGGACGCCCTCGGCCACCCTTCGGGCTTTGTCCGAGATGTGCTCCAGATCGTCGGTGACCCCGCGGGGATCAATGTCGCCGATCTTGTCCCCCACCTCCACCGGCACGCTGTCCCGCAAAAGCCCGCGGATCACCCCGGAAATCCGCGCCACGATGGGGAAGTCGTCGTCCACCGGAACCCCGCGGTAAAGGTCCTCCCGCAGCACCAAAAGCGAAATGAAGCCGATCTTTTCCCCCTGCTGCACCCGGTCGCCAATTTGCCGGGAGGTGTGGAAGATCCCCCGGTACTGCGCCTTGATGACCCGCTCCTGGCTGTAACCCATGATTTCCGCCGGCGGCTCAGGGTCAAGCTCCTCGCCGTCCTCCAGGATGCGGCCAAGGTGAGGCCCCCGCACGGTCTCCACCACCACGTGGCAGTCCCGGCCGGCTTGATAGCCGGGGCCCAGAGCAATCACCAGGGGTGCCAGCTCCGGCGTGAGCCCCCAGTTGTGGCGGAGCATGGCCGCTTCCACGTAAACATCGGGGGGCCACGCCCGCAACACGCTCTCCAAAGGGAAGGTGGTAATGGCCACGTCGCCGCGGGCGTGCACCGCCGGTACCTCCCGGAGGTCCATCACCAGGCGGGCGGTGACCCCATCTACGGTTTTGGAGTGCTCGAAGACCGCCTCGGAAAAGCACACGTTGCGCCGCACCGCTTTGGGGAACGGCAGCTCCACCAGCAGGATGCGATCAAACCCGTGGCGGGCCAGGTGCACCGCCACCGCGCTGCCCAGCTCCCCCGCTCCCCGGATCAACACCGAAAGCGATGAGAAATCTCGGTTCATAGCACCGCCACCGCCTCCACTTCCACCTGCGCGCCGCGGGGCAGGGCGGCCACCTGCACCACCGCCCGGGCCGGACGGTGCTCACCAAAAACCTGGGCATAGATTTCGTTGAAAAGCGAAAACTGCCCCAAATCCACCAGGTACACGTTGACCTTAGCCACCGAGCTGAGATCGGCTCCCGCAGCCCGCACGATGGCTGCCAAGTTGGCCAGAGCCTGCCGGGCCTGATCGGCAAAGCTTTCGGGCATAGGACCACCTTCCGGCGGAAGGGGGATTTGCCCGGAAACGAAAAGCAAGTTACCGGCGCGCACCGCTTGGCTGTAAGGGCCAATGGCTTGGGGAGCCTCAGCGGTTGTCACCGGGAAAAGCATCGCGGCCATCGCTAGCCTCCTTCTTCCATCGCGAACTCCCAAATCTCCGGAAGGTTACGGAACTGCTCGGCAAAGTCAAGGCCAAAACCCACCACAAAGACGTCCGGGATTTCCATGCCCACGAAATCCACGGGGACTTCCCTCTTCCGGCGGGAAGGCTTGGACAGCAGCGCCACCACCTTTAAGGATCGGGGGTGCCGGGCGGCAATGAGGGCCAGCACGTCCACCAGGGTGATGCCGGTGTCCACGATGTCCTCCACCACGTACACGTCCTTCCCGGCGATGTCCACGGAAAGGTCCTTGACGAGCGTTACCATGCCCGAGGAGCTGGTGGAAGCCCCGTAGGAGGAAACCTGGATGAAATCTACCGCCACCGAACGGGAAAGGCGCTGGGTGAGGGCGGTGAAAAAGTACACGGCCCCCTTGAGGACCCCCACAAACACAGGATCCTTGCCCTCCAAATCGCGGTTGATCTCGTCCGCCAAACGCTCAATGATGCCGTCCAGCTCTTGCTTTGTCACCACGCGGCGTTTCAGCATAGTTCCCCCGTCCACCAACCGCGCATTATGCCGGATTTTCAGACGGTCTTGCCCCATTAAGCGGGCCCTAGCCGCTGCTGCGCGCTCTGCCGGGCCTGCGCGCATCTTGCGCTTGCCGTTGCAAGCCTATAATCTTGGTGTAAGGAAGATTACCGTGAGCGTAGCGAGCTTCGCCGAGCTCAACCAGCGATACATCAAGCTTGCGGACCGGTGCCGCGCGCAGTGGACGTTTTATCAGCTCCTGCAAGGCTTGCACAAACACCTCAAGCACGACGTCCCACCCCCCGAGCTGGAGTTTCGCGATACCTTCGACCGGCTCAAGGAAGTGGCAGAAAACCTCAACAACCCCGACACCACCTCGGTTCTTCGCCTCATCGAAAAGGTGGAGTTACACGCCGACATCACCGACGGCAAGCTACGCCAAGCCGATCAGGCGGTTTCCCCTTCCCTCCTGCGCCGCTTCTTTGACCGCCTGAGCACCCGCGACGAAAAGGTGCTTTTGGCCGTCATCAAGTTTTACCTGGACGCCCCGGAGCTGGAAGGCGACGTGCTGGACAAGCTGGACGTGCTCTTCACGCGCCTTGCGGAAATCCCCAGAGCCGAGGGCGGCTTCCTTTCCCGGGAGCGGCACGAGCTGGAAAGGCTGGTGAAGCCGCTTTTGGCCGGAAGGCCGGTTCCTGAGATCCCGGACCGCGAAGTGGAAATCCTGCTGGAGGCGATCCTGGAGCTCCGGTCGGAGATTCTGGCCAAAAGGACCTTCAGCGAGCTCATGGCCAGCGGCAGCCTGGACCGCTTCCGCAACCTGAAACGCCGCCTGGGAGCCTCTTTGCTCCACCCCCGCTTGCTCCCGGCGCTCATGGAAAGCACCGTGGCCATCAAAAACCGCTTCCGCCTCCTGTGGGAGGAAGAGGAAGCCTCCATCCTTGAGGACACCAACCGGGTCATGGAGCTGGCCCGACAACTGGAGCGCAACCCCGAGGTGGTCACGCCGGAACTCCGGGAGGCCATCGAGACCTTCACCCAGACCCGGCAGCGGTTCGAGCAGGCTCGCCAGGAGGACAACCTGCGCACCGAGGACATCCAAGCCCTGCGCCAAAGCCTCAACGGCATCATCGAGCAGTTCGACAGCCAGCATCCAGGGGTGGCACCTGCCCGTTCAGCAGCTCCCGCCGAAGTGGAGGAGCTTGACGAATCCGCCCCACCGCCCGTTCGTGCCGCTGTAGCCGCCCCGGTTCCCGTGGTGGCCGACCCGCTGCTCCACGAGTACCTGAGCAAGATCCTCTTTGCCCTGGAGCTGGCAGGCAAAGACCGTCCCCCGGGGCAGCTCGTCCAGGCCCGGGAGGTGGTGGCCCTGCGCCTGGAACCCTGGGAGGTGGAGGCTTGTCTGGCCCTGGCCAGTGGCGAGGTGAGCGAAGGTGACCTCGACTCCGAGCGCAAGAAGCTCTTTGCCCTGGCCGCTGCCCTCCGCATCAAAGCCGACGAAGAAGCCCGGGAAATTGACCGGCTTTCCAAACGCAGCTCCGAACGCCTGGCCGAGCTCTTAGAGCAGGCCACCCAAACCCTGCAACGGGCGTCAGAAATGGACCGGCGCTTTGCGTGGCTCATTGAGGACGCCCTTTACCGCGGAGAAACCGAGCATCTCGAGCGCCTTTACCGTTCCCGCTTCCGCCTCATGCGGGCTTACTCCGGCCTTTGGCTCATCCACAATGACCGCGGTGGCATCTCCCCCTTCTAACACCATGGGCTGGAAGCTCCGGGTGGGAGAAGCGGCGTTTCCGCTAGACCCCCCGCGGGTGGTGGTGGGGCGCAGCCGCTCCTGCGACGTTCGCCTGCGGGAGGACACGGTTTCCCGCCTTCACGCCGCCTTCGTCTGGGAGGAAGACGGCTGGGTCCTGGAGGACCTGGGGTCCTCCAACGGCACGTTCCTCAACGGCCAGCGCGTGGTGGAGCGCCAGCGGGTCAAAGCCGGGGACCAGGTTCGCTTCGGTGCGGTAAAAGCTGCCCTGGAAGGACCCACCGGCGCGGTGACAAGCTCCGGAGCGCGCCCCGCGCCCATCCCGGAAGCGACCTGGGACTACACCGTGGGCCTGGTCACCTCGCCGCCGGCCTCACCGCTCTGGCGGCTAGCGGCTTTGGGTTTGGACCTCGGCTTGTTTGTCCTGGGCTCTCTCGTTCCGTTCCTGCCGCTTTTCACCATGCTGGCAGCGGAAAGCTTTCTCCTGCGGCCGGAAACCCTCCCCCCCAGCATGACCACCAAAGCCTTCGTGGCCGGTGGTTGCGGCGCCCTATGGGTGATTTACGCCTGGTACTACTGGATTCACGGCTGGGCACGGCGGGGGGGAACCCCGGGCATGCGCCTTTTGGGCCTGCGCCTTGTGGACAACCTCTTCCGCCAGCCGGTGGGCTACGCCCGGGCCTGGCTGCGGGCGCTGGCCTGTGTGGCCACCGGTCTCACCTTCGGCGTAGGTTTTCTCATGGTGTTTTTCCGCCCCGATCGCCGCGCCCTCCACGACCTCCTGGCCGGCACCCAGGTGATCCACCGCACATCCACTTAACTTCCCTCAGCGCCACGGCCTCGCGGCGTTACACTATGCCTTCACATCACTAGCACCGCTACGATTGCCAAAAGAACCGAAAGCTGCAAGGCCCACAAGCCACCGGATTCGTGCTCCCATTTTTTTGAACCGCTGCGCCCCGATTGCCAGCTACAGCCGGGAAAGCCGCCCGCTTTCATTCCCGCGCTCCTCTATTGGTTCCAACGTAACGCACGCCACAAAAGCCTGGCAAGGCTCCCATTCCAGGAGCGCAACCCAACCCACCTGAGGGTGCCAACGTTTCAGGCGGTTTTCACTTCGAGCTTCGGGGACCCCTTGACAGGTCTGGGGGGGCTGGTAAATTCTGGCCCAACAACCGGAGGTGGCCATGCAGCTGCGTGCAGGTGTTGTTGGCGCTCTTCTGGCAACCACGTTGTTCTTAGGCCTTGCTATTCGTCCCCAAATCCTTGCGCCTCCCCCGGGGGGCGATACCCCCCGTTGGCTCTGGCTTGCCCAGCAGCAGGGGATTGCCAAGGTGAACGAATCAGGAAGGCTAGCCTTGGTCCTCGCCGAGCCGCAGGCGGACGCCCTAAGCTTGGATGGCAAAGCTGGCACGGTTTGGGTGGTGAGGGGTGGGGAGGTCAGGGCCTACTCTTTTTCCGGCGAAAAGAAGCTGGCTTTTTCTCTCGGGCCCACCGAGGGTCGTAAGACGCCCACCTTGGCGGAAGCGGTGGAACAGGACGAAAGCCTTTGGCTGGCGAAAGGTGCAAGCCTTTTACACGTGAGCTCGGCTGGCCTGGTGCTCCACTCGCTGCCCTTGCCTGCCGCCCCCACGGCCATGGCCGTAGATCAGGAGCGCGAGCTCCTTTGGCTTTGCGCCGGCGAGCGTTTGCTGGCCTTTGCCGCGCTCAGTGGAGAGCAAGTTTTCCAGCACCCGCTGGGTGCTGCAGCGGGTTTCCTGGCGGTGGCACCGGGGGGTCTCGTGGTGGTGGGGCTTCCCGATTCCGTGCGCCTTTACGACCGCGAGACGTTGCTTTGGGAAGCGGCGGTACCGGGCTTAAGGGCGCTTTCTGCAGCGCCCGTTGGGCTTTGGGTTGTCACACCCCGAGAGCTGGCGCTGCTTTCGTGGGAGGGGCGGCCGCTTTGGCGGAAGCAGTGGCCAGGGGTGGCGGCTTTGCGGGCCATGGCCGCCAACCCCCGTTCCGGCACCGCGTGGCTGGTTTTCCCTCACCAGGCCCAGGCTGTGGATCCCGCAGGCACTTTGCTCAGCACCATCACCTTGCCAGCCCTCGGGGAAGCCGCTACCTTCCGCCTCTACGTGGACACCTACCCCCCAGAGGTCACGCTGGTAGCCCCCCGGGCTTGCACCGGGGAAGCCCTCCCGCTGGTGGAAGCGGAAATCAACGAGGTGGGCTCGGGGCTTTCCCTGGAGAGCGCGCAGTTGCTCGTGGACGGCCAAGCGGTCTCGGTGCGTTGGCAATGGCTTGAAGGAAGGCTCAAGGGCGAGCTGGTGCAGCCTTTTGCGGAAGGAAAGCACGAGCTGGTTTTGCGCGTAGCCGACCAGGAAGGCAACGAAGCTTCCGCCTCGGAGGCCCTCACCGTGGACTTAACGCCTCCGGAATTTCGCTTCCTGGAGCCTGCTTCTGGAAGCTACGTGCCAGCCCACACCGTAAGCCTGCGTGGGCAGCTTTCGGAGCCGGCCACGCTCTTCGTGGGGGGCCAGCAGGTCCCGGTGATGGAGGACGGCCGCTTCCAAGCTTGGGTGAGCCTCCAGGAAGGCCCTAACCAAGTGGAGCTTGTGGCTTCCGACTGCGCGGCCCATAGCGCCCGCGTGCTTTACCAGCTGGTGGCAGACACCATCCCTCCCGCGCCGGTGGTCTTATCCTTGGTTCACGCGCAGCTTGCGGGCAGCTCCGCCACGGTTACCGGCCAACCCGGTGCCGCCGAGCCGGCCGCCTGGCTGGTGGCCACCAACACCCGCACCGGCGAGGTGGTCGAAACGCCAGTTGCCGTCGATGGCAGCTTTGCCTTCACCATTGGTGCCCAAGCCGGCGACGTGGTAAGCCTTCTGGTGCGGGACCGCGCGGGGAACACCTCCACCGCCCAAAACCTTCCGGTTTCCGGCGTGGTCATCCCCCCGGATCCCGAAGATGTGGCGCCGCCCATTGATGACAGCGCCGCCACCAACTTCTCCGATGCGGTTTCCTTCCTCTGGCAAGGTCCCAACCCCGTGCAGTTCGAGGTCACCCCCGGCTTTATCGAGCCCCGGCGGGTGGTGGTGCTGCGGGGAAACGTGGTGGACCGGCAAGGCCAGCCGCTTTCCGGCGTCAAGGTATCCGTGGCGGGCCAAGAGCAGGCGGGCTACACCGCCACCCGCGAGGACGGCTTTTACGATCTGGCGGTTAACGGGGGAAGCATCCTGCGGGTGGTGTTCGAAAAGGAGGGGTACCACCGGGTGGAGCGCCAGGTGAGGACGGCGTGGAACGACTTTTACGTGGTCGAAACCGTAGCCCTCACCCCTCTGGACCCCGTGGTGGTGGAGGTCCAGCTGGGCAGCGCCGCCGCTCAAGTGGCCCAAGGCAGCACTGTCGCCGATGCAGACGGTTCCCGCACCGCCACCCTCATCCTCCCACCGGCCACGACCGCCGAGCTTGTGCGCCCTGACGGCAGCCGGCAGCCGCTTTCCGCGCTCCACCTGCGCTTTACCGAATTTACGGTGGGCGAAGACGGTCCCAACGCCATGCCCGCCCCCCTGCCCCCCAACGTGGCTTACACCTACTGCGTGGATGTGAGCGCCGATGAAGCGGCCAATGGTGAGCAGGTCGAGTTCTCCCAGCCGGTGCCTTTTTACGTGGAAAACTTCTTGGGTTTCCCGGTGGGTACCGGTGTGCCTCTGGGCTACTTTGACAGTAAGGACGGCACCTGGAAGCCCTACGACAACGGCGTGGTCTTGAAAATCCTGAGCACCGACGGCGGTGTTGCCGCCATTGATGCGGACGGCGATGGGGTAGCTGAGGGCACAGACCGCCTGGCGGAACTGGGCTTTACCCCGGAAGAGTTGCAAACGCTTGCGTCCCTTTACCCGGCAGGCCAAGAGCTCTGGCGGGTGCGGTTGCCACATCTTACGCCGTGGGATAAAAACTGGGGTGTTTGGCCGCCGCCGGACGCTGTGCCTGGTGGTGGCGTACCACCAAAAGCACCTATCGGCGGGCCTGGCCCCTGCAAGCTCTGCCTACGCGCAAGTTCCATGGATACGGGAACTCAAGCTTTTGAAACAAGCCAAGGCTTGGCCGGGACCCCGTTCACGTTATCGTACACTTCTTCGAACGTGTCCGGCTTTGGGGCGGGTCGCAGTCTCACCGTCCAGCTCTCCGATAACAACGTACCGGCCTCTCTCAAAGCCATTGATTTGGAAGTCACCATCGCCGGCCGCACCACCAGCCAGCGCTACCCCGCCGCTCCTAACCAGCGGGTGGAGGTGGTGTGGGACGGTAAAGACGCGTACGGGCGCACGTATTTCGGCTCCCTTCGAGCAAAGGTGAGGGTAGGCTATGTTTACGACGGCGTCTATCAAGAAGTCCCGCAATTCGGGTATTGGGGTAATGGCCAGAAAATCACGGGCATACCTGGTCGGCGCGAACTCACGTTTTGGCGCGAGCTGGAAGGTACAGTCACCCACTGGGATCACCGCGGCGTGGGCCTCGGCGGTTGGAGCTTAAGCCCACATCACGTCTTCGACCCAGCTCAAGGGGTTGTGCGCTTCGGTAACGGCCAACTTTGGAACCCCCGCTCCCCTGCGGATTACCGGTTGGAAACCTTCGCCGGAAATGGGCAGGGCGGCTGGTCAGTGGGCGGACTCCTCGCCACCCAAACACCCGTCAACTCTCCCCAGGATCTTGCCATTGGCCCGGACGGCAGCCTCTACATCGGCACGTGTCCCCCCGGCAGATTCACGGGAGGTCAGCTGCTTCGGGTCACCCCCGACGGCATCATCCACGACTTGGGCCCCAGGACCTGGTACGGTTGCATTACGGGCCTCGATGTGGCTAGCGATGGGACCGTTTATTTCACCACCATTGACAACGACTCTAGTCAGCACCGCCTTTGGAAGTACCCTCCCGGCGGTCCAGCGAGCGTTTTGGCTGGTCTCCCTGGTCCGTCCCATTGCCCCCCGAAACGAGGGGACGGTGGGCCGTCGGCAAACGCGTGCTTGTGGGCCCCTCACGACGTGGCTGTGGGTCCCGATGGGTCGGTATACATTTTGGAACAGGGTACCGGTGATTATGACATACCCAACAGTACCTACGGCGCTGTGGTGCGCCGCATCGACGCTAACGGCATTATTTCCACCGTGGCGGGAGGCGGCACTCGGGGCTACCGTTTCGGCAGCTATGGTGGATGCCTTGATCCGACGGTTGAAGGTTACCCTGCCACCGAGGTTTGCCTTACCACGGAAACGAAGGGGATTGCCGTTGCACCTGATGGTTCGCTTTGGCTAGCTGATTTTGGGCGGGGCCTGATCCGCAGAGTGGATCCCGCTGGGGTAATCCACAGGCTAACCAAGTTTCCCTATTCTGGGGATTTCTGCAGCGAAAACCTTCCTAGCCGCCAGGTGTGCGTCAACAAAGTCATGCATGGTTCCTTTGGTCCCGATGGTGCCTATTACGTTGGCGTTTGGGGATTCTGGCGGCGGGTTATTTGGCGCATTGATCCCGATGGAATGGCCAGCTACGTGGTGGGCCAGGTGGCGGAAAACGAGTACCCCACCTGCTTTACCCCCGACGGCGCGCCGCCAAGGGAAAGTCGGTTATGTGGCGTTTACGGCGTCGCTGTTGATCCGCAAGGTGTGCTTTACTTTGCGGAAAGCAATCACCGCGTCCGGCGGGTCTTTCCACCTTCCCGGGTGGCCAGCCAAAACGGCTACCTCATCCCCTCCCCTTCCGGCGACGAGCTGTACTTCTTTGACCTCCAAGGCCGTCACCAGTGGACCAAGGATGCACTCACCGGTGCTTTGCGCTACCAATTCAGTTACGACAGCGAAGGAAGGCTTACCGCCATCACGGATGGCGATGGCCAGACGACCTCCATTACCCGAAACGGCAACACCATCACGATCACCGCGCCCCACGGCCAGCAAACCGTCATGACCCTGGATGCCAACGGCTACGCTCAATCCATCACCGCCCCGGATGGAAGCACCCATACCTACACCTACTCCCCCGACGGCCTCATGCTCACCGAAACCGATCCCAAAGGCAACACGGCTCAGCTGGCCTACGACAGCCTCGGCCGGCTGGTGGGGGTCGTGGATGCTGCCGGCGGCATCACCTCCATCCAACGCACCGTGTCCGGGGATATCCAGGACGTCACCGTCACCTCCCCCACCGGTCGCACCACCACCTACCGGCAAGAGGTGAAAGCTTCTGGGAAGGTCACTTCCACCGTGATCAACAGCGCTTGCGGCTGCAGCCAGGGGGAAACCGTCAAGCACCCCGATGGCACCGTGGTCACCACCTCCCGGGATGGCACGGTTTCCACATCCAAAATCCAGCCCGACCCTCGCTTTAGCGTGGTCGCGCCGCTCCTCAAAGAATCCACCACCAAGCTTCCCTCTGGCCTCACCCGCACCGTGCAAGCCAGCCGCAGTGTGGAGCTTTCCAACCCTCAAGACCCCCTTTCCCTCACCAAGCAAACCGACACCATTACGGTCAACGGCAAGACCAGCACCACGGTTTACGAGGTCACCGCCCAAGGTGAGCGCAAGCGCACCCACACCTCGGCTTCTGGCAGAAG
>FWWL01004490.1_pt1 | contig 23449 bp, 23 predicted proteins | sample 2228331 | NCBI WGS metagenome assembly FWWL01 (sample SAMEA103939775, study PRJEB20133) | metagenome | reverse complement strand
TTGCGGGCCCGGGGGTCGGGGATCTGGGACAGGGCTTCGCGCAGGGTCATGCCCCCTCTTTACTCCAGGAGCCGCATATAGGTCAAGTCTGGTTTGGGACATTTGTCCCTAACCTTTTGGTGTAGTGTACCCCTGAGCGATAAGCCAACAGGGGTGTGTGGCGCCGGGTTCCCAAGGTTTTCTTATGAGACTTCGCCCCCTCCTTGATTGAACCCCAGAGGCCGCCCCCCTAGGCTTAGCCCCTAAGGCCGGAGGTGGCATGAGGCGAAGAAACCGCTGGGTCAAGACGCTCTTTTGGGGCTCGGTGCTGGGGGTGTTCGCCCTTCTCCTGGTGGTCTTCTCCGGGGTGGCGGTGGGGGCCTTTGAGCAACGCACCCTTCCCGTGGAGCAGCCCGTGCCCTTCAGCCACGCCTTCCACGCGGGTGGGCTTGGGCTTTCCTGCCGCTACTGCCACCCCTCGGTGGAGCGGGCCGCCTACGCGGGCCTTCCCCCCACGGAGACCTGCATGACCTGCCACACCTTCATCAAGCCCGACAGCCCCAACCTGGCCCCCGTGCGCAGGAGCTGGGAGACGGGGGAGCCCATCCGGTGGAACCGGGTCATCAACCTCCCGGACTTCGTCTACTTCCACCACGGGGCCCACGTGGCCAAGGGGGTGGGGTGCGCGGAGTGCCACGGCCGGGTGGACCAGATGCAGGTGGTCTACCAACCCCAGGCCTTCACCATGAAGTTCTGCCTGGACTGCCACCGCAACCCCGAGGCGCGCTTACGGCCCAAGGAGCAGGTCTTCAACCTGGCCTACCGGCCGGACCCCGCCCTGGGCGAGAAGCTTAGGGAGGCCTACCGCATCCGGCTCTCCATGGAACTGGAAAGCTGCAACACCTGCCACCGCTAGGAGGAGGCATGAAGGCACGACGCGGGTTTGAAGAGGCGCTGGAAAACACCCTTTTTCGCGAGGAGTTTCCCTTTGGGGCCGTGACCCGGCGGGGCTTCTTGGCCCTGGGCCTCGCCTCCTTGGCGGCCTGCACCCCCAACGTACGGCGCAAGGGGGTGCCCTTCGTGCGGCAGCCGGAGTGGGTGGTGGAGGGGGGGCGGGCGGAGTACGTGGCCGCCCCGCCCCACGCGGGCTTTGCCGAACCCGTGCTGGTGCGCACCTACCAGGAAAGGCCCCTCTTCATGGCTCCCCTCGCCGAGGCCATGAGCCCCTACCCCCTGGCCGGGCTCTACGCCCTGTACGACCCCGCCCGCAAGGGGAAGGCCCCGGACTGGGAGGGGTTTTTCGCCGCCTGGCGGAGGGCTTTGGCCGAGGGGGAGACCCTCCTCGTCCTCCCCCGGGTGACCTCCCCCCGCCTCGAGGCCCTCCTGGAGCGGGCTCAAAGGCGCTTTCCCAACCTTAGGCCCCTCTACTTTGAGGCCTGGAGCCTGGAGAACGTCTACCTGGGGGCGGAGCTCCTCTTTGGGCGGTGGGCCTGGCCGGTCTACCGCCCCGAGGCGGCGGAGACCGTGCTCCTCCTGGACCTGGACCTCCACGAGCACCCCGCGGGCTACGCCCTCTGGGGGGCCCTGGCCAAGCGGCGCGTCCCCCCCATGAACCGCATCTACGCGGTGGAAAGCGGGGCAAGCCTCCTTGGAACCATGGCCGACCACCGCCTGGCCCTGAAGCCCTCCGGGGTGGAGGCCTTCCTCCGGGCCCTGGCCCAGGTCCTGGGGGTCCTCCCCGGCTCGCCCCCTTCGGACTACGGGGGCTTCCTCCCCGCCCTGGCGGAGGACCTGGAGCGGGGAGGGCTCCTCCTCCCTGGGGTCCACCTCTCCCCCGGGGCCCAGGCCCTGGCCATGGCGGTGAACGCCCGGCTCCAGGCCCCCGTGGCCTACGTGGAGCCCCCGGAGCGGGTGGCCGCCACCCCCCGGGCCTGGGCGGAGGCCCAGGAGGCCCCCCGGGTGGTCTGGGCCGCGGAGGGGCCGGAGCCGGACCTAAAGGGCAAGGCCTTCGCCGCCCGCCTCAGCCTCTACCCCCGCTCGGCCCCCTACAGCCTCCCCCTGGCCCACCCCCTGGAGACCACCCAGCAGGCCCGGGACGCCTTTGGGCGGCTTTGGCTTTCCCAGGCCCTCCTCCTGCCCCTTTGGGGAGGGAAGGGTCTGGAGGAGGTCCTGGCCGGGCTTCTTGGGGAGGAGCTTCCCGCCTACACCCCGGAGGAGAAGCGGGCCCTGGCGGAGGGAAGGCCCCTGGAGGAGGCCCGGCCTTTGGCCCTAACCCCAAGGCCGGGCCTGGAGGGCCGCCTACCCCCGCCCCCGGAGGAGGCCCCCCTGGAGCTCACCCTCCGCCCGGACGCGGGCCTCTACGACGGCCGCTACCGGGAAAACCCCTACCTGCAGGAGCTCCCCCGTCCCCTCACCCGCCTGGTCTGGGACGGGGCCCTGCTCCTTTCGGAAAAGGACGCGGAGGGCCTGGGCCTCCTGGAAGGGGTGCGGGCCCGGGAGCGCAAGGGGGATGGGCGCCGCCCCCTCCTTAGGGTGAAGGCGGAGGGCAAGGAGGGGCTTTTCCCCCTTTGGGTGGAGCCCGCCCTCCCTGCGGGGAGCGCGGTGGCCTCGTTGGCCCACCTCTTCCTTCCGGGCGCGGGGCCTTACGGGGTGGAGCTGGAGGCCACCGGCCGGGACTACCCCCTGGTCTCCACCCAGTACCACGGGCACCTGGGGGAGGTGGAGGCGGTCCGGGTCATGGGGGAGGAGGAGGCCCTTAAGGCCGAGGCCCACGGGGAAAAGCACATCTCCTTCTACCCCCCCTGGCCGGAGGGGGAGCACGCCTGGGCCATGAGCGTGGACTTAAGCCGCTGCCTGGGGTGTGGGCTTTGCACCCTGGCCTGCCAGGTGGAGAACAACATCCCCGTGGTGGGCAAGGAGGAGGTGGCCAAGGGGCGGGAGATGCACTGGATCCGCATAGACCGCTACTACTCGGAAGAGGGGGTCCTCCACCAGCCCGTGATGTGCCAGCACTGCGAGAAGGCCCCCTGCGAGGCGGTCTGCCCCGTGGCGGCCACGGAGCACTCCCCCGAGGGCCTGAACCTCATGGTCTACAACCGCTGCGTGGGCACCAAGTACTGCTCCGCCAACTGCCCCTACAAGGCCCGGCGCTTCAACTTCTTCTCCTACGGGGAGGCCTTCGTGGGGAAGGGGGACCCCCGCAAGGCCAAGGAAAGCCCCTTAGCCCTCCTCATGAACCCCGAGGTTACGGTGCGGAGCCGAGGGGTCATGGAGAAGTGCACCTACTGCGTCCAGCGCATTGAGCAGGCCCGGGCCCAGGCGGCGGTGGAGGGCCGGGCCCTGCGCACCGGGGAGATCCGCACCGCCTGCCAGGAGGTCTGCCCGGGGAAGGCCATCCACTTCGGCGACCTCAAGGACCCGGAAGACCCCATCCAGGCCCACCGCAAGGAGGGCCGCCACTACTTCCTGCTGGAGGAGGCCAACACCTGGCCCCGCACCGGCTACCTGGCCCACCTGAAGAACAAGAACCCCAAGCTGGAGGCGAACCATGGCTAAGGAATCCCACCCCGACCGGGACCTCATCCAAGGGGAGTGGACGGAAAAGAGCTTGGTGGAAAAGCTCCTGGAGCCGGTGGAGAAGCCCGCCCCCAGGCCCTGGAGGGTGGTCCTGGCGGTGGGGGCGGCCCTCACCCTGGCCTGGCTCTACGCCCTCTTCGTCACCCTAACCCGGGGCCTCGGCACCTGGGGCATCAACCAGCCCGTGGCCTGGGGGTTTGACATCGTCCACTTCGTCTGGTGGATCGGCATCGGCCACGCGGGCACCCTCATCAGCGCCATCCTGGTCCTCATGCGCCAGAACTGGCGGGACTCCCTAAACCGGGTCACGGAGGCCATGACCCTCTTCGCCGTTCTCGCCGCGGCCACCTACCCCCTCATCCACATGGGGCGCCCGCAGCTCTTCTACTGGGTCATGCCCTACCCCACCCACATGGCCCTCTGGCCCCAGTACAAGAGCCCCCTCTCCTGGGACGTGCTGGCCATCATGACCTACCTCACCATCTCCACCCTCTTCCTCTACCTGGGCCTCATCCCCGACCTAGCCCTCCTAAGGGAGAGGAGCCAGGGATGGCGCCGGAAGCTCTACGGCTGGCTCTCCTTGGGCTGGACGGGGAACGCGGTGCACTGGCAGCGCTACCGGGCGGTCTACGTCCTCCTGGCGGGCCTCGCCACCCCGGTGGTCATCAGCGTGCACTCCGTGGTGAGCATGGACTTCGCCTACGGCATCGTCCCCGGCTGGCACCTCACGGTCTTCCCCCCCTTCTTCGCCGCGGGGGCCATCTACTCGGGTTTCGCCATGGCCCTCACCCTCATCATCCCCTTAAGGAAGTGGTACCGGCTGGAGGGGGTGATCACCGAGCGCCACCTGGACTGGATGGCCAAGGTGACCCTGGCCTCGGGGCTGGGGGTGGCCTACATCTACCTCTTGGAGATCTTCATCGCCTGGTACTCCGCGGAGCCTGCGGAGTGGGCCCAGCAGCTTTGGCGCATGACCGGGCCCTACGCCCCCTACTACTGGGCCATGATGCTCATCAACGTGGTCCTGCTCCAGACCCTGTGGTTCCCCCGCTTCCGCCACAACCTTACCTGGCTTTTCGTCTTCTCCATCCTGGCCAACGTGGGCATGTGGCTGGAGCGCTTCGTCATCGTGGTCATCAGCCTCTCCCGGGATTTCCTTCCCGGAAACGCCCAGCTCTACTTCCCCACCTGGGTGGACTGGACCCTTTTCCTGGGCACCCTTGGGTTCTTCCTCTTTGGCCTGGCCCTCTTCATCCGCATCTTCCCCCCCATCGCCGTGGCGGAGATGGTGCACCTCTTCCACAAGCTCAGGCACTAGGAGGGGCGTATGCTCTACGGACTCATGGCCTACTTTGACTCGCCGGAGAAGCTCCTAAAGGCCCTAAGGGCCCTCAAGGGGGCGGGGTACCGGCGCCTCGAGGCCCTCACCCCGAACCCCGTGGACGGGATAGAGGAGGTCCTGGGGGGAGACGGGCGCATCCCCTGGATCGCCTTCCTCCTGGGGGTCTTGGGGGCGGGGCTGGGGCTTTTCCTCCAGGTCTACACCACCCTGGACTACCCCCACAACGCCGGGGGTAAGCCCCTTCTGGGCTGGCCCGCCTTCATCCCCGTGACCTTTGAGCTCACCATCCTCACCATCACCGTGGGGATCTTCCTGGTCCTCCTCTACCTCAACGGCCTCCCCCTGGCCGACCACCCCGCGGTGCGGGCTAAGGAATACGTGCGGGTCCTTTTGGACGAGTATGGGGTCTTCGTCTTCGCCTCCGACCCCCGGTTTGACCCCGAGCGCACCCGGGCGGAGCTTTTAGCCCTGGGGGCGGAGGTGGAGGAGGTGCGGCGTGATTAGGTTCCTCCCTTTGCTCTTCCTCCTTTCCGCCTGCGGCTGGATGTGGGACCAGCCCAAGGTGAAGGCCTTCCGGGAAATGCCGGTGGAGGTGGCCCTCCCCGAGGAGCGCATCCGCTTCGGCGACAACCTGGACCTCACCGCCCGCACCGGGCTCAAGCCCGAGGGGGGGTTTGCGGAAAGCCCCTACCTCTTCGCGGAAGGGGAGCTCCTGCGGGGCAAGACCCTCTACCGGAGCTTCTGCGCCATCTGCCACGGGCTTACCGGGGAGGGGGACGGGCGGGTGATCCCCTTGGGGATGCCCAAGCCCCGCTCCTTCCTGGATCCGGCGGTGCGGGCCCAGCCCGAGGGCTACTTCTACTTCGCCGCCACCAACGGCTTTGGCCGGATGCTCTCCTATAAGGGCCGGATCCCCGAACGGGAGCGCTGGCTCATCGCCCGCTACATCAAGCGGTGCCTCGTGGAGGAGGCCTGTCCTTTGGAGGTGACCAATGCAGAGGTCTATTGAGGCGCGGCTGGGCCTTACGGGGCTTTTGGGCCTCGGCCTGTACACCCTGGGCTTTTTTGCCCCCAAGGCAGCCTACTTTCCCTTCGCGGTCTTCCTCCTCCTCTCCCTGGGGGCTCTCTTGGTCCTCCTCCTCCATAACGCCCTAAGAAGCCGCTGGGGGGTGCCCCTGGAGCCCCACCTTTACCCCTTGGCCCGGCTCCTTCCCTTCATGGGGGTTTTGGGGCTCCCCTTTTTCCTTTTCCTCCCGGAGCTTTTCCCCTGGGCGCGGCCAGGGGCAGGGCTGGACCCCATCCTGGCCCACCGGGCGCCCTACCTCAACGCCCCCTTCATGCTCCTCCGCTACCTGGCCTTCTTCCTCCTCTTCGCCTTCGTCCTAAGCCGCCTGAGGCCGGGGGAGCACCGGGCGGAGGTGGGGGCCTGGGGGCTTCCTCTGGTCTTCGCCGCGGGGACTTTCCTCTCCTACGACCTCTTCATGGCCCTCGAGGCCCACTTCTACTCCGCCTCCTTCGGGGCCATCCTCCTCCTTTCCGCGGCCCTCTTTGCCCTGGCGGTGGCCGTGGCCCTGGCCGCAAGGCGGGGGGATGCCGCCCTCATGGGCCAGGCCCAGAACCACACCAACCTCCTCCTGGCCCTCTCCATCATCTGGATCTACGTGGAGGCCACCACCCTCATCATCGTCTGGGGCGGGGACCTGCCCCACGAGGTGGAGTTCTACCTGAAGCGCCTCCAGGGCCCCTGGGACGAGGTGGCCGCCTTCTGGGCGGTGGGGGGGTTCTTCCTCCCCTTCCTCTACCTCCTCACCAACCTCCCGAAGCGAAGGGCCCGCTACCTCTTCCCCGTGGCCCTTTGGGTGGCCCTTTTCCGCCTGCCCCACCTGGCCTGGTACGTGCTTCCCCCCCTGGGCGGGGTGGGGGCTTGGCTCCTCCCGCCCGCCTTGGGCCTTTTCCTCCTCTTCCGGGAGCGCTTGCGCGCTTAGCGGGTCATTTGCACCTACCGTCACAAGCGCTGCCCTCCTAGCCTGGGGATAGGGGTACACGGTAGGTGTACCCGGGAGGTGGAAGATGGCGACCAAAGTTTTGGTCCTAGGCGGCGGCTCGGGTGGCCTGGTGGCGGCCAACAAGGTGAAGAAGCTCCTGGGTGAGGCGGTGGAGGTCACCCTGGTGGACCGGAACACCCACCACGAGTTCATGCCCGCCTACCCCTGGGTGGCCTTCGGCATGCGGGAGCCGGAGCAGGTCCGCCGCCCCCTGGCCAACCTGGAAAAGCGGGGGATCCGCTACCTCCAGGCCACGGTGGAGGCCCTGGACCCGGCCCAAAACCGGGTGAAGACCAGCGCCGGGGAGCTTTCCTACGACTACCTGGTGGTTTCCCTGGGGGCGGAGCCCCTCCCTTCCCCCGCCCCCGACGGCCATGCCCCCTGGAGCCTGGGGGGGGCTCTCCGCCTGCGGGAGGTCCTGAAGGGTTTTAAGGGGGGGAAGGTGGTGGTGGGGGTTTCCTCCCCCTACTACCCCTGCCCGCCCGCGCCCTACGAGGTGGCGGGCCAGGTGGAGTTCGCCCTGAAGGTCAAGGGGGTCCGGGACAGGAGCACGGTGGAGGTCTTCCACCTGAACCCCATGCCCCTTGCGGGGATGGGGCCGGTGATCTCCGGCAAGGTGATGGAGATCCTCCGCTCCAAGGGGATCGTCTTCCACGGGGAGTTTGAGCCCGTGGCCTTTGAGGGCGGGAAGGTGCGGGCCAAGGACGGCCGGGAGCTTGCCTACGACCTCCTCATCCTTACCCCGCCCTTCGCCCCCAACCGGGTGGTGCGGGAAAGCTCCCTGGCGGGCCCGAACGGGTTCCCCGAGGTGGACCGGGCCACCTTCCGCTCGGCCAAGTACCCCAACGTTTTCGTCATCGGGGACACGGTGAACCCGGCCCTCATGCTGCCCCCGGCGGGGGTGGTGGCCCACTTCCAGGGGGAGTACGTGGCGGGGGTCATCGCCTCGGACCTCAAGGGGGCCTACATCGGGGAGCCTTTCAACCCCGTGGCCATGTGCATCATGGACTTCGGCGACAACGCCCTCCTGCCCCAGTGCTCCTTTGACCGGGTGCTTTCGGGCACGGGCATGCCCTCCTGCGGCGTGATGGCCGTGGGCAAGTGGGTGCGGGTGACCAAGATGCTCTTTGAGGGCTTCTGGTTCTCCACCCTCATCGAGTAGGAGGCGGCCATGACGGTAGAGGAACGGCTGAGCCGGATTGAAGAGGTCCTGGAGAAAAGCGGCCTGGGGCTGATGGCCCAGGTGGGGGTGGGGGAGACCCTTTCGGAGAACCTGGGCCTCCTCTTGGACCCCAAGAACCTCCAGCTGGTCTCCCTCTTGGCCCGCTTCCTGGACCAGGCGGAGGCCTTGGAGAAGCTGGCGGAGACCCTGGAGAAGCTGGAGTGCTCGGGGGCTTTGGCTTTCCTCGGGCACCTTTCGGAGAACTTTGGGGAGGGCCTGGGGATGCTCATGGAGCCCCAGGTCCTCCGCCTCCTCTCCCACGGGGCCAACGTCTTGGACATCCTCTCCCGCATTGAGCCCGCGGCGGTGGGGATGATGGCGGGGGCTTTGCAGAAGGGGCTTTCCGAGACCTTCACCCCCGAGGTCCTGCGGGACCCGCCCAAGGTGGGCCTGGCGGGGCTTTTGCGCCAGCTTTCCGACCCCGAGGTGCAGAAGGCCTTGGGGGTCCTCTTCCTCCTCCTCAAGGCCCTGGGCCGGGCCTTCGGGCACATGAACGAGGAGATGAAGGCCCTCGAGGCCCTCATGGCCAAGATGATGCCCAAGCGCTAAAGCCCCCATCCCGGCGCGCGCCGGGATGGGGTTTAGGCGAAGGTCACCCGGTTCCGCCCCGCTTCCTTGGCCCTGAGAAGGGCGAAGTCGGCCTTCAGGATCCAGTCCTCCAGCTCCTCCAGGCTCTTCGGCACCTTTCCCCCGGCCACCCCCGCGGAGAGGGTGAGGGGGTGGGGGATGGGGGGGATGGCCTCCCCCCTAAAGCGGGCGCGGATCCGCTCCACCACCTCCCGGGCGGCCTCCAGGTCTGCCCCGTAGAGGACCAGGAGGAACTCCTCCCCCCCATAGCGCACGGCCAGGTCCTCCCGGCGGACGCTGGCCTGGACGATGGCCCCAAGCCGCCTCAGGACCTCGTCCCCCACGGGGTGGCCGTAGGCGTCGTTCACGCTTTTGAAGCGGTCGATGTCCAAAAAGGCCACGCTCACCGGGGCGGCGTAGCGCGAGGCCAGGGCCAGGAGCTTAGGGAGCTCCAGCTCCAGGCCCCGCCGGTTCCAGAGGCCGGTGAGGGGGTCTTGGAGGGCCATGGCCCCCCATTCCATCTGCCGGAGCACCTGGCGGATCCGTTCCCCGAGAAGGGCCAAGGCCCCGGGGAAGTCCTCGGCGGGGGGGGTTTGGAAGTAGAGGAAGGCCGTGTCCCCGTTCATGGGGATGGGCACCGCGTGGGGGGTCCTTTCCCCCACCAGCCCCCGGCGGGCCCGCACCTCGAGGCCCACCGCCTCCGGCCATAGCTCCCGGGCCGCCTCCAGAGCCTCCAGGAGGAGGGCCTCCGGGCTCAGGGTCTGGGTGACCCGGGGGCTTAGGCGGTTCAGGCGTTCCAGGAAATGCCCCCAGCGCGCCTGCCGCGCGGTAATCCGCTTCCTCTCTAGGTAGCCCGCGTAGAGGAGGCCAAGCCCCCCCACCAAGGCCCCGTACAGGGCCAGGAGGCGGAGGCCTAAGGGGCTAGGGTCTCCCAGGAGGGTGGCCGGCATGGCCCAAACCCCGAAGAAGGCCAGCCCCGGTCCCGAAAAGGACGGGAGGGCCACAGGCCCAAGCCCCAGGGCGAAGAAGAGGTAGGCCAGACCCCATAGGAGGTGCAGGGGGTGGCCCGTGGGGTACCCCCCTTGGGCCTCCAGGACCACGTAGGCCAGATCGGCCACCAGGAAGAGGAGGAGCCCCACCAGGACCAGGGCCTCCTTGAGGTTCATCTCCTGGAGGAGCCGTTCCGCCCGGGGCAGGAAGAGGAGGAGGAGGAGGGCGTCCCAGAGGGCGTACACCCGGTCCACCCCCCCAGGGACCATGGCCCCGTAAAGGCCCCCTAAGGCCAGGGGCAGGAGGGCCCGGGTGCACCGGACAGGCTTTCCCGGCAGGCTTAAAAGGGCCAGGGTGAGGAGGGCGTACCCCAGAAAGTAGGGGAGCTCCAAGAGGGGGTTCCCCTCCTCTCCTCGGAGTTCTTCCAGGCTCCATAGGAGGTCCCCCAGGCCGAACCCGAGCACGGCCCCGCCCCAGACCGGAGCCCTGTGGCGCAAGAGGTACCCCCCTGCCAGGAGGGCCACCAGGGGCTCCACCCAGAGCTCGCTGAAGGGGGCGGTGGGCGGGAATAAGCCCAGGAATCCCAGAACAACCAAGAAGGCCAAAATAAACCCCACGGCCTCAGTTTAGCCGAGGCCGGGGCGGAAGGAGGGGCATTTACCCCTGGGCCAGGGCCTCGAGGGCCCCCCTCAGGGCCTCAATCCCCTTTAGGAATTCCTCCACCTCCACGTGCTCGTGGGGGGTGTGGTCCAGGGTGGAATCCCCGGGCCCGTAGGCCACCATGGGCACCTTCCAGTGGGGGGCCAGGACGTTCATGTCGCTGGTGCCCGTCTTGTACTTGAAGACGGGCCTGCCCCCCGCCCGGCGGATCCCCTGCCTTAAGGCGCGGGTCAGGGGGGTGTCTTTGGGCCCCACGTAGGGCACCTCCCGCCCGAAGAACTCCAGCTCCAGGGTGGGGGGGGCGTAGGCCGTGAGGTGGCGGATGGCCTCCTCCGGGGGGAGCCTGGGGGGAAGCCTAAGGTCAAAGAACATCTCCGCCTTTTGCTTGAGCTCCGCCGGATACACCCGGAAGTCCCGGAGGGTGTACTGCACCTGGTCAAAGGGCCTTTGCCCCACGTTCATGGCCTCGGCCCAGGCCTTGATGGCCACGAAGTAGCTGATGAGCTCCTCCGCGGCGTTGGGCTCGTGGTGGGCGGAGTGGAAGTGGTCCTTCTCCCGCCGGACCCGGACGAGGAGCCTCCCCTTGTACCCCAGGGTGATCCCCTCCCAGCCCGAGGGCTCCCCGATGACCACGTAGTCCGGCGTGAGCCTGGGGGCCACGAACCGCGCCCCCTTGGAGCTTGGGGCCTCCTCCTCCGTGGCCCCCACCAGGTGGACGGTAAGGCGCTTCCTGGCGGCCTCCGAAAGCCCCGCCGCGGCGAAGACCATGGCCACGAAGGGGCCCTTGGCGTCCACCGCCCCCCGGCCGAAGAGCTTGCCGTCCACAAGCCGGACCGGCACCGCCCCGGGCACGGTGTCGATGTGCCCCAGGAGGACCACCTGGATGGGCCCTTCCCCCACCCGGCCCCGGGCGTTGTCCGCCTCGTCCACGAAGGCCTCGAGGCCGAGCCGCTGCATCCCCTCCACCAGGTACTCCGCCACCAGGCGCTCTTCCCCAGAAGGGGAGGGGATCTCCAGGGCCCCTTTCAGGAACTCAACGGGATCCAAGGCGCTTGCGCTCATACGCTTCCTTGCTCCACCCCACGTCCTTGAGGATGCCGAGCAGGGTTCCCGGGCGCAGGAGCTCCCCTGGGTGCACCGGCACCGTGGTGGCCCGGCCGTCCGGGTGCTTGAGCCGGACATGGCTTCCCCGGACGCGCACCACCTGGAACCCTTCCTTTTCCAAAAGCCGAACCAGCTCCTCCCCGGTGACGAGGGTCAGGCGGGGGCTCACGCCGCTTCGATCACCAGCTCCCCTTCCAGGCCCAAAAGCTGAATGTGTTCCTCGTCCAAGGAGACGGCCACCGCCTCCTCCAACCGCTTTAGGAGCTCTTCCCAGCTCTTTGCTTGGGTGTGGGCCTGGAGTTCGGGCACGTGGGCCACCAGATAGCCTTCTTCGTCCCTTTCCAAAAGGACCCGGTAGCGGCGCCTCATCTTCTTAGCTTAGCACCGCCCGCACCGCCTCCACCACCCGCGCCAGGTCCTCCCTCTCTATCACCAGCGGGGGGAGGAAGCGGATGACCGTGGGCCCCGCCTGCAGGGTGAGGACCCGGTGCTCCTTCTCCAGGCGCTCAATGTAGGGGGCGGCCTTCTCCTTGAGCTCGAGGCCCACCATGAGCCCCAGGCCCCGCACCTCCCGGATCTTGGGGGAGGGGATCTTGCGGAGCTCGTCCATAAACCAGGGCCCAAGCTCCGCCGCCCGCTCCCAAAGCCGGGTGCGCTCCAGGTAGCGAATGGCGGCCACCCCCGCGGCCATGGCCAGGGGGTTCCCCCCGAAGGTGGTGCCGTGCCCGCCCTTGGGCATGGCCTGGGCCACCTCCGCCCGCATCACCGCAGCCCCCAGGGGCACCCCGCCCCCTAGGGCCTTGGCCAGGGTGAGGATGTCGGGCACGATGCCGTAGTGCTCAAAGGCGAAGCGCCGCCCGGTGCGCCCCATGCCGGTCTGGATCTCGTCCAGGATGAGGAGGGCCCCCCGCTCTTGGGTGATCTCCCGGGCCGCCTTTAGGAACTCCAAGGTGGCGGGGCGCACCCCCCCTTCCCCCTGGACGGGCTCCAGGATCACCGCAGCCGTCTCCCCGTCCACCGCCCTTTCCAGGGCTTCCACGTCGTTGTAGGGGATGAACTCCACGGGCTCCACCAGGGGCATAAAAGGCTCCCGGTACTTGGGCTCCCAGGTGACGGAGAGGCTCCCCATGGTCCTGCCCGAGAAGCCCCGCATGGCGGCCACGAACTTCTTCCTTCCCGTGTAGGCCCGGGCGAACTTGAGGGCGGCCTCGTTGGCCTCCGTGCCCGAGTTCACCGGGAAGACCCGGTTGAGCTCGGGGGGCAGGATGGAGACCAGGGTGCGGTAGAACTCCCCCCGGGTGGGGGTGGGCAGGGTTTGGGGCATGGAGAGGAGGAGCTCGGCCTGGCGCTTCACCGCCTCCACCACCTCGGGGTTGCTGTGGCCCAGGTTGGCCACCCCGTACCCCCCCACGCAGTCTATGTACTCGTTCCCTTCCGCGTCCCACACCCTAGCCCCTTCCCCCCGCACCAGGAGAAGGTCGTGCTTGGTGTAGACCCCGGTGTCCAGTTCCTTTTCCGCCTCAAGAAGCGCCCGCCAGTTCTCCAGGGTGACGTTCATGGCCCCTCCCTATAAAGAAAAGCCCCGGGGCCTGCCCGGGAAGCTTCGGCTTCCCAGGCGGGCTCTAGGTTTTGCCCCGGGCGCTCATCTCCCTTAAGGGTAGGGGCCTTCCGGCCCCCTGTCAAGAAAGGGGCACGCGCCGCCTCAACCACAGGTTGAAAAGGGCCAGGAGGAAGAACCCGGGCAGGCCCAGGACCCCCACCAGGAGGTCGTGGGTCCTTTCAAAGGGGAGGAGGGAAAGCCCCGCCACCCCGTTTAAGGTTCCGTGGAGGAGGGCCGGGGCGAGAAGGCTTCCCCCCTTTTCCCGGACGTAGAGGAGGGCGGGGGTGAGGAGGAGGGTGAAGAGGGTCATGGCCCCCACGCCCAGGATGGGGGTGTTCGGGTAGTTGTGCCCCATGAGAACGAGGGGGGCGTGCCAGAGCCCCCAGACGAGGCCGATTTCCAAAGAGGCGGGCCAGAACCCTTTGGGCTTTAAGCGCGCCCACAGGTACCCCCGCCACATGAGCTCCTCCCCCAGGGCGAAGAGGAGGTTCACCGTGGCCCCTGCCAGGAGCCCCCCCAGGATGCCCCCCAAGAACGCCATCCAGAGGAGGGCGCCTTCGGGGATGGCCAGGGCTTCTTTGGGGAGGGTGGCTGCCCCCCGCCAGGGGGCGAGGGGAAGGGTTAAGGGGATGGAAAAGAGGGTGAGCCCCACGGGGAAGAGCCAGGCGAAGAGCCAGTGGCGGTTGGGCTTGAGGGCGAGGGGCAGGCGGAGCCCCTCCTTCCTGCTGAAGTAGAGGGCCACCAGGCCCGGAACCCACATGTAGGCTGCGCTGAAGGCGATGTAGGCGGGGGTGCCCACCCCCCCACCCCAAAGCCAGAAGAGAAGGGCCAAAGACCAGGAGAGGCCGAAGGTCCAGTAGAGCGCTTTCATCGTGTCTCCTTCCAAGCGAGGAGGGGCCTAGGGTTCCTGGGGTTCATCCGCATCCTTCCACCGCCCCGCCCGCTTCGCGGCCTCCTTCAGGAGGTATTCGATCTGGGCGTTCACGCTCCTCAGCTCGTCCTGGGCCCACTTCTCCAGAACCCGGTAGAGCCTGGGGTCCAGCCGGAGCAAGAAGGCTTTCTTTTCCCGCCCCCTTTCGCCCATCAGGTGTAAAGGGTGCCGGCGTTGATCACCGGCTGGGCCTGGGCCTCGGAGACCAGGGCCACCATGAGGTTGTTCACCATGGCCGCTTTTCGTTCCTCGTCCAGGGCGATGCCCTCGGCCTCGAGGCCCATAAGGGCCTCCTTCACCATCCCCACCGCGGCCTCCACGATGAGCTTCCGGGCGGCCACCACCGCCTGGGCCTGCTGGCGGCGGAGCATGGCCTGGGCCACCTCGGGGGCGTAGGCCAGGTGGGTGAGCCGGGCCTCCAAGACCTCCACCCCCGCCACCTTGAGCCGCGCTTCCACCTCTCCCTTTAGCTCCTCCGCCAGCTCCTCGGGGTTGCCCCTTAAGGACTTCTCCTCCCCGTCGTAGGGGTAGCGGCTCGCCAGGGCCCTTAGGGCGGTTTCGGACTGGATGGCCACGAAGCTGGCGTAGTCCTCCACCTGGAAGAGGGCCTTGGCCGAGTCCACCACCCGCCAGGCCACCACCGCGGCGATCTCAATGGGGTTGCCGTGGGCGTCGTTCACCTTGAGCCGGTCGGAGTTGAAGTTGTGCACCCTCAAGGAGACCCGCTTTTTCACCGTGAAGGGGTTCACATAGTGGAACCCCGCCTCCCGCACGCTCCCCACGTACCGCCCCAGGAAGGTCAGGACCCGGGCCTCGTTGGGCTGGACGGTGATGAGCCCCGCCCCGGCGAGGCCCGCGAGGAGGAGGCCCCCGATGAGGTGAAAAAGATAAAGCGCCTCGCGCTCCGCCGACCCCTCCTTCAGGGCCCACCCCGCCCAGAAAAGCCCGAGGAGGAGAGCCCCTAATCCCAAAAAGCCGCTGGTCCGCCACGCCCGAACCTCTTTGATCTCCATACCGCCTCCTTCAGTTTCGGAACACCACCTCCTCCCGGCGGAAGACCCCCACCGCCAGGAGGAAGGCCAGGGCCGCGTACACCAGGGTGGAGCCCCAGGTGAGGGCCAGGCTCAAGGGCTCCGCCTGCCCCCGGAAGAGCCCGTCCATGAGGAGGGCCACGTTGAGCACGGGGACGAGGTGGTGCCAGGCCTCGAGGGTGAAAAAGCCCCTGAACTGGAGGAAGAGCAGGGGGAAGAGGACGAGGAGCTGCAGGGGGGCCATGTAGCTTTGGGCCTCCTTGAAGCTCCGGGCGTAAAGCCCCAGGGCCACCATCACCGCCCCCATGAAGAGGGCCAGGAGGAAGCCGGTGACGAAGAGGGCCAGAAACTCCCCGCCCGTCAGGGCCACCCGCCCCCCTAGCTCCATCGCCCCCTCCAGCCTTCCGCTTAAGAGCCCCCCCAAGGCCAGGCCCAAAAGCCCGGCGGAGCCCGAGAGGAGGGCCATGGCCACCGTGGCCAGGGCCTTGCCCAGGGCCAGGTGGGGGAGGGGCACGGGGGCAGAGAGGAGGGCCTCGAGGGTGCCCTTCTCCTTCTCCCCGGCGGTGGCGTCCACCGCCACCACCTGCCCCCCCGAGAGGATGAAGATCACCAGGAAGAAGGGGAGGAGGAAGCCGAGAAGCCCCGCGGCCCGCTCCCTCTCCGGGGAAGCGTCCACCACCTCCACCCGGAAGGGGGTGAGGACCTCCAGGGGCACCCCCTTGGCCTTTAGGGCTTCGGCCACCGCTTCCTCCTTCAAAAGGGCCAGGGCCTTTTCCACCTTCCCCACCGCCACCTGGCCTTCCCCGGGCCCCCCGGCCAGGCGGCCGTAGACCCGGTAGGCCCCCCCTCCGTACTCCACCCCCGCGGGGTAGGCCCCCTTCTCCACCGCCCCCCTTGGGTCCTCCACGGGCACGGGCTTGAGCCCCTGGGCCTCAAGGGCCAGGAGGGCCTCTTGGGGAAGCCCCCGCGCCGCCACCTCCTGCACCTCCTTTGCGCTTCGCTCCAGGATGCGGGAGAAGAAGAGGGTGGGGCCAAAGGCAAAGACCGGCATCAGGAGCACGGGAAGCACCAGGGTGGAGAAGACGAGCTTCCGGTCCCGGAACACCTGCAAAAGCTCTTTGCGGAAGATGCGGGTTACCGTTTCCATCCTTCCCTCACCACCTTTACAAAAGCCCGTTCTAGGTTTCCTTCACCCAGGGCCAGGGCCTCGGCCTTCTCCCCTTCCCAAAGGAGGCGCCCTTGGTGGAGGAACCCCACCCGATCCGCCACCTCCTCGGCCTCCGCCATCACGTGGGTGGAGTAAACCACCGTGTGCCCCAGGTCCCGGTAGGCCTTCACGAAGTCCAGAAGGGCCCGGCGGGCGAAGATGTCCAGCCCTGCGGTGGCCTCGTCCAGGATGAGGACCGGCGGGCGGTGGAGGATGGCCCGGGCGATGACCACCTTCTGCCGCATCCCCGTGGACATCTCCAGCACCTTTTTGTCCAGGGTTTCCTCCAGGCCAAGAAGCCCCACCGCCCAGTCCAGGGCCTCCCGAAAGGCCCGGCCCTTAAGCCCGTAGAACCCGGCGAAAAACTCCAGCACTTCCCGGCCCGTAAGCCTTTCGTAGACCCGCATGCCCCCGTTCACCAGCCCCAGCCTCCGGCGGACCTCGAGGGGCTCTTTGAGGATGTGGAACCCCGCCACCCAGGCCTCCCCCCCGCTGGGCCGCACCAGGGTGGCCAGCATGCGCAAGGTGGTGGTCTTGCCCGCCCCGTTGGGGCCCAGGAGGGCGTAGACCTCCCCCGGCTGCACCCTAAAGCTCAGCCCCTCTACGGCTAGGGCTTTGGGGTAGCGCTTCTCCAAGCCTTTGGCCTCCACCATGCCTGTATGTTAACACAGTGATATCATTTTGCAAGAGGGTAGACGGCGCCCCATAATGGGGGTAGGCATGAAGGCCATGACCTTCTGGGTGAAGCCCAAAAGCTCCGTGGAGGCCCTACCCGAGGCCAGGGACCTGGTAGAGGACCTCCTCGGGATCTTTCTGGAGTACTTTCCCGAGTACGAGGGCTGCCTGGGCTTCTCCCAGTCCCCCAGGAGACCCCGCTACCTCTTTCTCTACATGGAAGGCCCCTGTGGGGGCCTCCTCCCCAGCGCGGCCGCCTTTCTCAAGGAGCTCTTGGAGACCGCCTTCCCCCAGGCGGAGGTGCGGGTGTACGGGAAGCCTTGGGCCTGAGGTTGAGTTGAATGGACCTTAGGGAACAGGGGATGAAAAAGTGGTTTTTGCTGTCCGGGTAGGGTTTTTTGTTTTCCTCATTTTTCCCTAAAGGAAAAGCCATGATACTTGACACCGCCTTCACCTCCCTTTAGAATGGGCCCCGGATGCTGCAGGACGCCGCCTGGCTCTGGAAAAAGGGGGGTGGTCCCTGCGGCGCCGGGGCCCAAAGGGGGCAACAGCGGCAACCCCAAAGGGCCAAAGCACTAAGGAGGTGCGAAGGTATGAAAGGAGTAAGGCTCAAGGCTTTGGGACTGGCCCTGATGGGGGCTCTTGCAGTCTTCCTAGCGAGCTGCGGTCAGCAGCCGCCAACCCCCCAGACGGGCAACCTGGAGGTCACCGTCCAGAGGGCTGACAACGGCCAGCCCATCCAGGGCGCTGTGGTCAGCGTGAGCGGGCCCCAGTCCGCCTCTGGGGTCACAAACGCGAGCGGCAAGCACACCTTTAACAACCTCCCTGCGGGGAACTACACGGTGTCTGCCGTGGCTTCCGGTTTCCAGCCGAACAGTGGCTCCGCTACCGTCCAGGCTGGCCAGACCGCTCAGGTGATCCTCCAGCTCCAGCCCGCTGGTGGTAACGGCGGTGGGGGCAACAACACCGGCCGCGTGGCCCGGGTGGAGATCGTCAAGGTGGAGGACGCCAGCGGCCCGCTTCCCGCCCAGGATGAGGAGAACCCCAACAAGGCGGTGAAGCTCTACGCCGCCCAGACCGAGGAGGCGGTGCGGGTCACCGTGCGCGCCCTGGACGCCCAGGGGAACCCGGTCTCCGGCGCCTCCATCGAGGCTGGCCTTGACCTCGGCGGTTTGAATGGGGTGAACTTGTTCACCGGCTGTGGCGTCACTACCCAAGCCGGACCAGTGGCCACCACGGGCAGCAACGGCGAGGCCTGCTTCACCGTGTACGCCACCAGTGTGTTTGCTGGCCTGTTTGATGACGACGTTCTGTATAACTACAACAACCCCGTCAAGCTTACTGTGAGCTCCAACGGCCAGCTTGCTGAGGCCAAGTTCTTCTTCTACAACATCTCCCACCTCTACTACATCTCTGGCTCCACCTCTCGTGCCACCTCTGCCCGGGCCGGCAGCGATCTCGGCACCATTGCCAACAGCTACAGCTTTGACAACCCTGCCCAGAACGACCACACCTTCAAGAGCGTCATCTACCGCAAGCAGCCCACCTCCGCTGCCCTGTCCCCTTCTCTTGTGGGCTACATGGTCTACACCCTGAACGACACCTCCAAGGTGAGCTGGCAGGGCTGCGACGCGGTGAGCGCCGACGGTAAGACCTGCACAGACAGCGACGGTCAGGTCACCCTCCACCCCAAGACCCCCAACGAGGGCATCGCGCCCCAGGACCTGCCCTTCCAGGTGAAGGTCACGGCCACCCTCGTCGTCGAGGCTCAGTACGGTGAGCAGGCTTACGAGTTCCCCCTCAAGTCCTACAGCTTCACCAAGCGCTGGGGCGGCACCGGCGTGCGCATCACCAAGAGCGGGCCTAGGGTCATCGGCTGGGCGGGCAGCAACCTTGGCCCCAACGACGTGACCCTGCCCAAGCAGGGCAACAACGACGCCCTCTACACCTACACCATCACGGTGGAGAACATCGGCAACGATGTGGCCAAGAACGTGGTGGTGACCGATGTGCTCCCCGCGGAGCTGGGCTTCAACGCCGCCGGCCAGAACGGCACCTACGACCCCATCCTCCACCAGGTCACCTGGAGCTGGACCACCACGCCCCAGCTCACCCAGATCCCCGTGGGCGGCCAGGTGCAGCTCACCGTGACCCTCTACGCCCGCCACAAGCCCGGCTACGCCTGGTTGGATAATGGGAGCACACAAACGGGCGACGAAGGCCCTGTGCTGGGTGGCCGGCCCGACGGGCTTAGCGACGACCCGAACCTCTACAACAACTACGACCTCCAGTACAGGCCCGGTATTCGTCCGCCCATCTACCCGGCGGACACCCCCTACCCCGACCCCTACCGGGTGGTCAACGTGGTGAAGGTGAAGAGCGAGGCCCCGGGTGAGCCTGGCAACTTCCCCGCCGCGGAGGCCGACCTGGACATCTGGGTGGTCCGGCCCTTCCTGACCCTCACCAAGACTCCTCTCTCTGACGTGGTGCGCATCGGCGACACCGCCCGCTTCACCCTTCAGGTGACGAACGTGGACCGGGCCTCCGGCGACTCCGCTTACGCCCAGCTTAAGGCCCTTTACCCCACGGACTACGCCAACGCCCTTAAGGTCTACAAGGCCAAGGTCCGCGACCTCTTCGGCCGCTACCTGGACTTCGTGAACTCCTCCTCCGACACCGGCGCCGGCACCCTGGATGGGGACAAGGGTGCCCGCACCCTCACCTTCGAGATCGGCACCCTGAACCTGGGCCAGGTGTGGAAAGGGCTGGTGGACCTCCGGGTCTCCGGCAGCCTCATTAACGAGCTTGCCCTCACCAACTGCGCCCGCCTCTACGCCCAGAACCTGAACCAGTACGCCTACCAGTGGGGTCCGGCCAAGGTGGGTCCGCAGGTGGAGCCGAAGACCGGCACCGACCCCAGGCCTAACCCGCCCTACACCCCCGAAACCGGCAACCCCGACACCGTGGGCAACTACCTGGAAAGCTGCGCCTCCGTCCAGGATGCCGAGCTCACCATCACCAACCTGGGCGAGTTCAGCCTGGACGGCCCCCTGCCCGATTATGTGTCCGTTGACGGGGATGGTGGGGTCAGCCCCTTCACCCAGGTGGATACCGTTGGTAGCCCGGTGCGGGTGGGGGACACCTTCTACTACATCTACACCCTTACCAACCAGGGCACGGTTGAGCTTGACGACATCGACTTCCGCATCAACCGGGTGAGCGGCACCTCCGTGGAGCTCTTTGATCCCGCTGCTCCCACCGACAGCTTCGCAGTCTACCGTGGTTCGGGTGCGGGCAATTACAATCAGGACAACGCCTTCACCGCCGTGAGCTTTACCACCACTTCCGCCCGCATCCAGAGCACCTCTACCTTTGTTCCCTTGCAGCCCGGCGAAACCCTGGTGGTGGTGGTGCGGGCCAGGGCCATTGTGGATGGCCAGTCCACCTTCCAGGCCTGGGCCCAGACCACGAGCCCCATCGGCATCCAGACCCGCATCGTCGTGGACAACACCACCGTCCAGCCCCAGTAGTCTCTAGGCGCGCTTGATCCCTGGCCCCGCCAAATGGCGGGGCCAGGGCTTATAGTTTGGGGGATGAGGCGCGTTTGGACCCTGGGACTTTTCTGGAGCCTCGCCTTGGCTCTGGAGCTTTGGAACCCCGCCCTTTCCGCCTACTGGCTTCCCCTGGAGCCGGGCAGGGGGGGCCTTACCTTCTACGCAGCCAACCACCTGAACTATATGGAAGGGGCCTGGGGGGCCATGGCCTTTGACCTGGAGGAGTGGGGTGCGGTGGCCGGGTTCACATTGGGAGAGGGCCCTTGGGGTATAGGGGTTTATCTCCCCGTGGCCCTCTACTGGGGCGGGGTCATGGACCCTTTCCTGGACGCCCTACATGCCCGACTGGGCCTGCCCTATAACCGGGTTCAGGGCAAAACCCTTCTCCTCCTGCGCACTCCCCAGGGGGAACGCCGCTGGGAAGGGCCTACCTTAGGCTTTAAAGACCCCTACCTACGGGTGGAGTACCGGGAGGGTCCCCTTACAGCCTTCGCCGCTTTGGGGCTCCCCCTGGCCCCGGTGGACCGTTTCCTGGGAAGTGGGGGCTTCCGGGCCCTGGTGGGCGGGGGGTGGCGCTGGGAAGGAGGAGGGGCCCGCGTAGGCCTTCTCCTCCCTCTAGGGCAAGCCGAGCTCTTCCAGGGACTGGACCTTCGGCCCAGCTTGGGGGGATCGGCGCGGTTAAAGGGGGTTTTGGGCACGCCCTTAGATCTAGAGGTCCAGCTCATCACCTCCCCCATAGGGGCAGGGCCCCAGGTCTATGGGGCCCTGCGGGTCTACTGGGGAGGATGGGGGTTTGCGGAAGGGATTCCCTTTACCGTTCCCGACGGAATGCCGGATGTGGTTTTTTCTTGGGCTCCCCCTGCACCAGAGGAAAACCCTTAAGGGGATTGGTATCCGGCGAATCGCCAGACGATCCCTGCAGGGGGCTGCGTGCTGAGGACTTGGCGGTTCAGGGGCCGGACCTCCATGTAGTTCCAGCCCGCTACGAAGTTGAGGCTTACATTGAGGTTCCCTTGCGAGCAGGACAGGGTGCCCTGGAGTTGGGTGGGACGGTCCACGTAGAGGTATAGGCCGAGGTTTTGCCCGTTAAAGGGTAGCAAATAGCCGGCGAAGACGTCGTTTTGGAGGACGACGAGGACCAGGGGGGTGCCCTGGCTACCTGGGGGGTTAAAGGAGGGCCGGCTGCACCCAGCGTCCCGTAGGAGCCAATCCTCCAAGGGGGCTAAGTACTGGGGAATCACGTTCGCCAAGGGGTAACGGAAGTACCCTGAGGGGCTGACGGAAAGGGAATCGTGGATCTGGTCTTGGGTGGTTACATATACGGTCCAGGAGGCTTGCCAACCCTGGATGGTCCCCTCTAGGGTGCTGAGCGGAGTGGCTGGAGAGGAAGGGGAAGAGGCGGTGTTGCATCCGCCCAAAAACGTCCCTAGGGCCAAGATGAGGGTCAGGGTAAGGATGGCGCGCATCGGGTTCCTCCTCAGAAACGGAACTGGAGGCCGAAGGCTAGGGTAGAACGCTGACCCATCTGTCCGTCAAAAAGGAAGCGCTGATGTCCTTCCAGGAAGAAGGCCAAGAAGGGGAAAAGGCGAAGGTCCGCCCCGATCAAGAGCTGGCCGAAGCCCAGAGCAGGGTTCCGGGCAAAGTACGCTCCACCTCCCACCCCGAAGTACCCGTCCACGGGGCCTAAGGTGGCCCGAAGGGTGAGGTCGGCGCTCAGGAGGCTGTCGGGGCCGGTAGGGTTCTGGACCTCTCCTTCGTAAGAGGCCCGTAGGCCCAAGGGGCCGTAAAGGGCGTCGTGGCCCAGGCTGAGGCGGCCATAGAGGCGGCCGTCCACATCCCCCCGGTAGAGGCCGAAGGCTAGGTACAGGGCAGCGCGCTGGGGCAAAAGGGCCTCTCGGAGACTTTTGACCTCCTCTTCCAGGGCCCTTAGGCGCTTTTCCACCTCTTCTTGGCGGTTCCCTTGGGCCCTTGCCCCGTCCTCCAGGGCCTTTAGGTGCTCTTCCAGCCCCTTGACCCGTTCCTCTAAGGTCCCCAGACGGTCCTCCAGACCCCGGACCCGGTTTTCAAGGGCTTCTAGCCGGTTTTGGGCATCCTGCAGGAGTTTTTGCGCCTCCGGGAGGTCCTTAAGGGCTTGGCTCAGCTCCTCCGTGCGGGCTGTGAGCTGGGTTTTTTCTTTCTCTAGGGCCTCCACCCTTTCCTTAAGGGCTTGGAGCTGGGCAGCGGTGTCCTGTCCCTGGGCTTCCTGGGCTCCAAGCCGTTCCCCTAGGGCCCGAGCCTGCTCCTCTAACTCGTTTAGGCGTTCCTGAAGCGCTTGGGCCTCTAGAGCGGCCTGGGCGGCCTGGAGGCCCTTAAGGCCTTCTTCCAGGGCCTTAAGGCGTTCCTCCAGCCCTTTTAGGCGTTCTTCCAGGGGCCCAGCCTGGGGGGCCTGGAGGAGCCGCTCTTCTAGAGCTTGAACGCGGGGGAGCAGGTTTTCTTGGGGCTGCGTTTTGAGGGCCTCTAGCTCCCGGCGGAGGTCCTGAAGGCCCTGCTCCAGAGCTTCCCGGTCTTGGAGGAGCCGGTCCACCGCCTCTTTGATCCTTTGCACCTCTTCCGGGGTTAGGCCATCTAGGCCGTGAGCGGCCAGGAGGCGGTACAGGGCTAGGGCGGCTTCCTCCCGGGAAAGGGGGTTTTTCCAGCGGAAGGTACCGTCTGGGTAGCCGATGAAGACCCCCTTGGCCACCAGGATCTGGACTGCCTCCTCGGCCCAGGGGGCGGGGGGAGGGTCTTGCGCGGCAAGCGCTGGGCTTAGGGCCAGTCCTAGGACGGCCATACCGTTAAGAAAAGCCTTTAGCCCCTTCATATCCTGCTCAGTATACTTTATCGCCTGCGCTTTACTAGCCACCCCTCTTCCCGCACCCCGAGCCTGGCGTTCACCACCCGGGCCAGGACGAAGAGGAGGTCGGAAAGCCGGTTCAGGTAGCGGATAA
>FWWL01004487.1_pt1 | contig 23469 bp, 28 predicted proteins | sample 2228331 | NCBI WGS metagenome assembly FWWL01 (sample SAMEA103939775, study PRJEB20133) | metagenome | reverse complement strand
TAGGAAGTCCGCCCCGTCCATGGCCCCCAACTTCCGTAACCAGAGACGTGGAGCTGGATAATACGTGGGTTAATGTTGCACAACTCGGGGTAGCTAAGCCCCCATGCCGCCATACGGCCCGGCGTAAGGTTATCGGCCACCACATCGGCCTTCTTCACCATCTCGAGGAAGAGTTCCTTCGCCTTTGGATTACCGAGGTGCATCCCCACCCAGTACTTATTGTGGTTCTGAATCTCCAAGCCGGGTGACATGTTCTTCCAGAAAAAGGCATAGGGAGTAACAAACCGCATCTGATCGCCCTTTTGACCTTCAAACTTGATCACCTCAGCACCGAACTCGGCAAGGTAGTCACAACAAGCAGGACCGAGCACTACGTAGCACACCTCGAGCACTCTCACCCCTTTGAGAAGATCAGGCTTGTCAAAAAGACTCCCGCTGTTGAAAAGCTGTTCTACCGTCTTCGCATAATCCTTGAGATGCTCCATACGGACCCTCCATCAACAAGTGGTAAGACATAACTACCCCTCGGAACGCTCACCCCAAGGGAACATCACTATAGACCTCACCCTTGGAGGGGAACGCCTTCTGACTCCTCTCATGGATAACGCCACCTCTCCGTCGAAAAGGGGGCGCCCCGCCTATGCCTATGTTTTCAGTGAGCTGCAACGTCCTGACCAGTTGGACAGAACAAAGAGGAAGGAGATTTTGGAGTTTATAGCGCAGACGAAGAGAGACAATGGTAGCGCGAAACCAGACAGGGCAAAACCACCGCTCCCATACCCTTCAACATAGCGCTCTGGGAAGTTGTGTTGTGTGGTGCACGAACTCACGTAGAGGTGAAAACCGCTATACCCTCACGGCAGTATCGTTTATACGGAACGGTTTGACCAATGTCAAGTTTTTTTTTCCACCTCAAACAATCGTTTAGCCTCGCCGCGTCTCTGATGCCTTGAGCTCATACACCCACCTCAAGACCTCCGCAACAGGCTCGATAAGCTCTGAGGGAATGTAGTCGTCAAGACGTCCTTTCTCGTACAGATCTCGAGCGAGGGGCACATCGCTCATGATGGGAACACCTTCCTCTCGAGCAATTTCCACGATGCGCTTCGCCAAAAGATGTTCCCCCTTGGCGATGATCATGGGAAGCTTCGTCTTTTCCCTCTCGTAGAGAAGGGCCACCGCGAGACGGGTAGGATTGGTGATCACCACAGTCGCACTCTTCACCTGTTGGAGCATCGTGTTAGTGAGAAGTTCCTGGTGGAGCTGACGTCGCTTGCTCTTAATATGCGGATCGCCTTCCATCTCCTTGTACTCCCGTTTTACCTCTTCCTTCGTCATCATCAACTCCTTGAGATGTTGACGTTTTTGAAAAAAGTAGTCCGCGGCGGCGAGCACCACGAAGGTGACCGAGAGGTAGACGATGAAGCTTTTCAAGATAAGTCGAAGTACGTCAAGAACAAAGGAGGGATCCCCGTAAGGGGCGTGGGTCAGTGCGGGGAGCGCCCCTCTGAGAATAAGGGTCACCATCACCGTAAGGAAGAGGACCTTCACCACAGACTTCACAAACTCTATGAGGCTCTTCTTAGAAAAGATCCGCTTGAGCGAGTTGGCAGGATTGAGTTTATTAAGACTGGGCTTGATGCCCTCAAAGGCAAAGAGCAACCCTATCTGGAAGAAGTTTGACGCCACATCGCAGACGATCACGACGAGAAAAAGCGGGATGATCAGCTTCAGCGCGATGATGGTGAGATCGTGGATAAGAAACGAGAACGCCTCGTCGAAGGGCAACGTCGCTCGCTGTGCCGCCTGGACAATCATGGACTGACACCCAACCATGTAGTGTTCCCGGAAGATCCAAAGGAAAAGGAACACCCCGATCACATTGACCGCGGAGGATATCTCCTTACTCTTCGCAACTTGGCCCTTCTTCCGCGCATCCTGAAGACGTTTATGGGTAGGTTGCTCCGTCTTCTCCCCGCTCACTCGAACACCCCTCGAAGGATCTCTGCTCCTCGATCAATATCGTGCCAGGTGCTGAGATAGTACGACACGATGACCGTCAAAGAGAGGACGAAGAGAAAACTCGCTACGCCACTCTTCACAGGCATGGAGAGGAAGAAAACGTTCAGTTGCGGAACAAAGCGGTTTACCATCCCGAGAGATAAATCAACGAGGAAAATAGCGATCAGAAAAGGGGCGGCGATGAGCACGGCCGTTCGCATGAGTTGATCCACCTTGCCGAGGAAAAAGAGGGGAAGGTTATTCCCAATACGAGGGAAAAACTCGAACACCGGCCACAGACGATACCCCTCAAAAATCCCCTGGAGAAAAACAAGAAATCCACCTGTCGCGAAGAAAAGAACGGTGACGAGCTGTAAGAGCAACATGCCCAGCGGTGAGGTACTCTCCCCATACAGTGGATCGAAGACGCTCGCCATGCTCGATCCTCGCTGATTATCCACGAGGAATCCTACAACCTCCGCCGACCAGAAGATGATTCCCACCACGAAACCGATTACCAACCCAATAAAGATCTCTTTCCCCAAGAGCACACACCCTTGAAGGAGAGGAAGGTGGGATGGCGCCGATGGAGCCACATAGGGATAGACGACAACGAACAGTGCGAACACGAGGGCGTTACGGATGTATTGGGGCAGTAGGTTACCCCCTAGAAAAGGCACTACCACAAAGCAGGCCAACATCCTCGCTGTCGAAACCACGATGATGACAAGACCTTGGAAAAAGGCCTCCAATGCCTCGTTCGTCATCGTCCCAACACCGGCAAAAGATCAAAGATGGTACGAGAGTAGGTGAAGATCTCGGAGCCTACCCAACGAGCCGTTAGTATGATCGTGACGATGACAGCGATGAGCTTGATGGCAAAAGAAAGGGTCTGCTCTTGAATCTGGGTGAGCGCCTGAATGAGGCTCACCAACAGCCCTACCAAAGAGGCGGCGATAATGGTAGGGAGTGATAAGAGGAGTACCAACATCAGACCGTTTTGGGTAAACTCCATGATGGACGGAGCGGTCATCGCCTTTCCTCCTCGTCACGCATAGCTCAGAACAAGGCCGTGAATCAGCTTGGTCCAACCATCCAGCAGGACAAAGAGGAGAAGCTTAAAGGGGAGCGATATGGTCATCGGCGACACCATCATCATCCCCATCGCCATGAGTATGTTGGAGATCACCAAATCAATTACGATGAAGGGAAGGTAGAGGAGAAAGCCGACTTGAAAGGCCGAGGTGAGCTCCCCAACGGCGAAGGAGGGAACGAGAACGAGCATATCCTTCTCCCCCAACCCCTCTGCCTTCTCTTGGGGCCACATCTTACGGGCGGACTTGAGAAAAAACTGTCGTTCCTGCTCACTCGAATGTTTTTCGAGAAACGCTCTCAGCGGTTCCATCACCTTCGGTGCGACGTCGCGTATACTCTTCAAATCACTCTTCTCGCCCGGGATGTCCTGCAAGACCCCGTACATGGCATATCCTACGGGAGCCATGATGTAGATGCTCAGAATAACGGCAAGGCCGTTGATCACCATGTTCGGAGGAATTTGTTGAATCCCAAGAGCGTTCCGGATGAGAGAAAAAACCACGACGAGTTTCACATACGACGTGACCATCACCACCACAAAGGGAGCGAGGGACAGTCCCGCGAGGAGGAGCACGAGCATGTAAGGATCTTGCAAACTACCCTGCAGTAACATCGTTTTCCAACTCCACCACGCGCACCCCTAGACGTTCTTCCACCTCGACCAGTTCGCCCCATCCGATGAGACGACGGTTGGCGTAGATGCCAACCGACCGATCGAGAGAGGTATCGAGCACAAACACATAGCCCGCGTTTATCTTCTCAAGCTCTCCTACGGTTACCCACCGACGCCCTACCTCAAAACGAATCTCTACCTCGACATCTCTCACCTGGATCATCTCTTGAGTCTGGGCACTCTCCTCAGCCATCTCTCCCTCCTCTTCCCTCCCCACTACGACAATCCCTTCCTCGCCGCGTTCTCCCCACCACACAGACCTTGGACTTACCCACAATAGATACCGCGATCCCCTCATTCCATCGTCTCGGTCGAGCAAGATAATGTCAAGTGGTTCGAGAGATCGCAACTCACGCACCGAGAGGGTCGTTTGTCCTCCTATCAGGTGGATCATCACCGGAACAGCGCGCACCACAGATGCCTGCTCTCGTGGTAGCCTCTTGAGGGACTCCATTAAGGCTCGCTGCCCCTGTTCCTCCAAGGCAAGCTCAGCTCTCCCCACCACCGCTGCGCGCTCTTCGGAAACCATCACCATCTGAACTCGATAGGGGAAGTCCTCGTCTTCCCCTCCGCTACCCTGAGAGAGATCTCTGCCCCCTCTTCTGACCTCTATCCCCAACGACGACAAACCTTCCAGAAAATCCTCTCCCATCATCTCCACGATAACACGCCTCAGCTCTTCCGGCATGGGGACGTCCTCTCCAATAAGTGTCTCGATGTAACGCCTCACGAAAGAGGAATCTAGCCAACAAACTAACCACCCGCGGCCTCTCTCCCCTACCAGGATAGACCACCTCGGTCCCTCGACCACCTCGGCTCCCGGAGGAACAAGGCGAACACGGACGGTGTCATTCCCCCAACGGAGCGAGAAGTACTTACCGCAGATATCGTTCCACCGTTGCACATCGTGAAGACGAAGGGCCTTATATCGTAAGTGCTTTACCATGCTCTCCCTGGAAATCTCCATCCAATTCCCTCGAAGTTCCCCTCTTAGCGTTTCGGCCATCACGTCTCGTCGGTCGTCTCCCAAACCGTTCGCCGATTCCTCGAACGCCCCTCGCTGTGCTCCTCCTCCCCTGTGGCTGTTCGTTCGACGGCAACGTAAACCGTCTCATGCTGGAGTTTCTCGAGCCGATCTTTCAGGGCGGGGAGGTGAGACTCCAGAAGGCGGTGCACATCCTCCGTGGTGGTGTGGAGGCGTACCTCCAGGCGACCTCCTTCACGATACAGGCTGATCTGTGTGCCCGGAAGAACCTCCGCGCTCAGCTCAATACGTACCTCTCGACGAGAGGACGCGCTCGGCACCTCAACAAGTATGCGTTCCACCATCTTTTGAACAGCCTCAGGGAACGGCTCCGCTCCTGAGACCTGCCGAATCTCGTGCATACCGGGAGAGGAGGAGGGGGAGAGGTGCGCAAACGAGAAACGCCCCATCTGGGAGAGAGCCTCCGCCACCGCCGTCTCCGTCGTATCTGCGACACGGTCATCACCTTCGTCATCCAGCGTCCCCACCCTATCGGAGCTTCCCGCCGCCATCGTCCCCTCTACGTCGGAAGGGAGAACAACCTTTGGGAAGGGGACGGAATCTCTGACGGAAAGGGAATCTTCCTCGCCGTGGGTCAGGGGTTCCCTTCCGTGGTCTAAAGGCGAGATCTTCCCTCGTACCTTAGGATCCATTGGCCCTTCTCGCCCTGATGCTTCGCCGAGAGATAAAGGTTCCCCCTCACGAAGAACCTCCGTTGGGTCTTGACCGCCACCTCCTTCCGACCCAGCGAGAAGAGGCGGATCTTGGGGCTCTTCGTCCGCAGGCGACAAAGAGTCGCGGAATCTCTTCACAAGTTCCTCTCCCACCTCCGAAGGAGATTGCGCCACGCCGACTACCGTCGTACCCAACTCCCCTCGTTGTCCTACCCTCATGAGCCCCTCCTCACCTAGCCCTCATGCTGCCTTAGACGCTCCGACGCGAACTCCTCCAGCTCCTTATCGGCCTGTAGCTCTTCCTCTCTCCGTGCTTCCCTCACCCATATCCGGCGATGTTCCTCAATCTTCTGAGATCCCTGGACAGCCTTTCTGTAAGCATCCTTCGCATCGTCGAGAGCTCGGTTCGCCTCATCGAGCCGCTTTTTCGCTTCTTCAACCTTCTGCATCTTCTCTCTCTCTCGCTCACGAAGGAGGACAATGTCTTGGTGAAATGCCTCGATGGCTCCTACGTGTACGAGTGTTTCTCTCAGTTTCTGGAACAGACGATCTTCCTCCTCCGCACGCCACTTCTGGTACGCGGCCAGCTCTTCCCGACATCGAAGGAGCTCTCGCTGAGCTACCTCCACCTTCCGGCGCTTCAGCACCACCTCACGTTCCGCTCGATCCTCCCGAACCTTCCGAATGCGGAACAGATCCTCAAGGACGTATCGCACCGCGACGCTCACCGTACCAACGCGACGAGCTGATCCACCGTATCGCCAAAGGACGTCCGCTCATGCGTCCCCTGGCGTAGTAACGCCCGCATCGCATCAATTTTCTGAATCGCCTCGTCGGCGAGCGAGTCGGCGCCTTTTTGGTATTCCCCAATGCGCACCAGAAGTTCCACCTCTTGATACTTGGCGAGGAGTTCTCGAAAACGGGATGCCGCCACCTTATGTTCTTTTGTGACCACAGCACCCATCACGCGACTGGTACTCGCGAGAACGTCAATCGCGGGATAGTGGTTTGCCGCCGCCAGTGCACGGCTCAGGATAATATGGCCATCGAGGATGGAACGTGTCTCATCGGCGATGGGTTCTGTCATGTCGTCCCCCTCGACGAGCACGGTGTAGAGCGCGGTGATAGAGCCTTTATCGGAGTAGCCGGCACGCTCCATAAGCTTGGGAAGCGTCGCGAAGACTGATGGGGGAAATCCTCGACGTGTTGGTGGTTCACCGGCGGCGAGACCGATCTCGCGTTGCGCCCGCGCAAAGCGGGTCACCGAATCCATCAGGAGGAGCACGCGCTTTTGTTGATCGCGGAAGTACTCAGCGATAGCCGTGGCCACGTACGCCGCCTTTAGGCGTTCCATAGACGGACGGTCCGACGTGGACACCACCACCACCGCTCGGGCAAGTCCATCCTCGCCTAGATCCTTCTCCATAAACTCTCGTACCTCCCGCCCACGCTCTCCGATGAGGGCGAGGACCGTCACATCCACCTCTGCCCCTTTGGCGAGCATGGCGAGCAGTGTGCTCTTCCCGCCGCCTGCCGCCGCGAAGATACCCATCCGCTGACCGACACCGCAGGTAATCAAACCATCGAGGGCACGTATTCCCAGAGGAAGTGGCTCACTAATGATCTTTCGGGTGAGAGGGTTTGGAGGATCGGCATAGACAGGGTAAAAGGTCTCGGGTTCGAGAGGTCCTCTCGTATCTACGTCGAGGAGACGGCCACTGCCGTCCAACACCCTCCCCAACAGGGACGGTCCTACGGGAACCATGAGCGCTCGTCCGGTCACGACTACCTCCGTATGCGGCGAGAGACCATAGAGATCCCCGAGCGGCGTAAGGAGCGCCATCTGTTTGGCAAACCCTACGACCTCCGCTTGTACTTCCTGCCCGGAACCGGGATCTCGAAGGATGCAGATTTCACCAATGCGCACCTCGGGGACCATCGCTTTCACGATGGTCCCAACAATCTCAACGACGCGACCTTTGGTCTCAATAGTCTGTGTTTCTTCGAGCGCTTGTTGGAACAACACCGAGACATCCAGCACGAGCTCTCCCCCTCTATACCACCTTCTGAATGGTCTTCATGAGCGCCCTCTGAATCGCCTGAAGCTGCACCTCGATACTCGCATCCACAATACCCATCTCACTTTCGAGAATGCAGCTTCCCGCCGGCAGACGTGGATCCGACGTTACCTCGATGAACTCGATCCCCGGGAACTGGGTCATTATGTCCTCTATCCTTTTTTGAACGACCTCACGCTCCTGAGGTGCAACCTTAACCACGACGCGTTTCTGACTCCGCACCATAGCGAGGGCATGACGGACAATGCGAACGACGAGATCTCGGTTATCGAACTCCCCGATCACCCGTCTCACCGCGTTGATAACCAGGTTACAAATCGTCTCCTCGGAGGACGCAACGTAATCAACGGTGCGTTGGACGGTCTCGAGCATCTTCTCGGCAATCTTCTGCTGCCCTTCACGCACACCGCGGCGGTAGCCCTCTTCTCTCATGGCATGCGCCGCCGCCTTGGCCTCCTCGAGGAGACGAGCCGCCTCTCTCCTCGCTTCCTCGATGATCGCCGAGGCCTCGGTGAGTACCGCGTACTCCCTCGCTCTGATGATCTTCTTCCCCGGCACCACACCGATAGACCCACCCTTTACGACAAGAAACCCATCCACCGTTCACCTCCCTCCAGTTTCACCAGCCGCCTCATTAACGCGAAGGCATCCTCGGGGGAAAGAGTACAGGGTGGAGCGTCGTCCCAGAATATCGCCATTGAAGGGGGAAGTTTCATCAAAAACCGGATACGACTTCCCTCGGTGATCGTCCCTACCGCCCCTTTGAAGATCGCCATTCCTTCTTCCGAACACCGCATCGGAAACTCATCGAGCTTCGGTGGGAGCGGCTTGCTCACCTTCTCCACTTGAGGAAAGAAAAACGGCACTCGCTTCAGGGCAAAGCGATAACCCTCCAGCCCGATTCCCTCTTTGATACGTCGAACTCGTTCTCTTCGAATCTCTCTCGCGATCCCTTGGGCATACACCACAATCCCCGCGGTGAAGAGAATACGTTCGAGAAGTCCCCCCTCGAGGAGAAGAAGCCGCTTTGAAGACAGGGAAAACGACTCGAGGGAATCCGCCCCAACCCCACAGCGGCGAAGCATGAAGCGTCCCAAAAAGTAGGCGTAACGATGACTCTTCTCACAGAGCCTTTCCATCTCTGCCGCCACCTCTTTTCCTCCTAAGACCCTCTCACGCTGTCGGGGATGTACGTTGTCTATGGGATAGAGGTACCAGCGGAGAATGAGAGCAAAGAGTGGAGGGTTATCTCTCGCGATCCGAGTAAGAGAGGAGATGGTCATCCCATGTTCCTATCCCCTCGATGGCGGTTCACCATTACGAGGTATAGAGCGTTTGCTCAAGACGACATAGGCGAGTACGCCCCCAATACCTACGCCGAGCGCCAACGCTCCACCTCCGAGCAGTGCGATCTTGGCTCCCGAGGAAGAGGGTGCTCGACGCGACACCTCTCTCCCCCCCTGCTGTTCCACACTCTTGGTAACAGGGATCTCAACCAAGACGACGGCCACCCTGTCGTACGTAAGCCCCTCGATACTGTTCGCAACGAGCGCTTTAATGCGCGGCACAACGGCTGCAAGATCTACATCAGAGCGATGCTTGACAAAAACCGAGGCCGACGAGGGAAGGCTTTTTTCGCTCAAGGGGTTGTTCTCGGGAAGCACGATGTGGACGCGAGCCGTTATGACCCCGTCAATCTTGGAGACGGTCTCGGCGAGCTCTTGCGAGAGCGCATAGATGAACCGTACTCGCTCCTCCATCGGAGAGGAAACCATGCCTTCACGTTTGAAGACATCCCCCATACTCTTGAACTTCGGCCGAGGATAACCATACTCCCGCAGGAGATCGAGAGCATCCGCGATCTGTGAATCATCTACCATGAGCGAAAAGGTCTGTTCTTGACCCGCCGACTTCTCGGCAACAATCCCATGGTTGAGGAGCAGACCCATCATCTCGTTCGCCTCGTCTTCTGTAAGGTTCGTGTAGAGTTGGACCTTACACCCTCCCAGCATCGCCACAACGACCACCAACACCGTAACCAACCACCCACCACACCCTCTTTCCCTCATCACGCCCCACTGCCCCTCCAGTGTGCCTCTTATCCCTGATTCTTTAAGAGTGTTGAGATCCCTTCGTCACCTTTTTCCACAACCTTCGTTGAAATCTCGAGTTCCAACGTCGCCTGCTGCAGTTGGCACTGAAGTCGTAAGAGCTCAGCGGGAGAAACATGTTCATTGTCCACAGCCCGTGTTAAGGCGCCGTCAATCTCCTGAAGATTATGGCGAAATGACTCTCTCTGCGCATCGAGCGACCGCAGGATACTGTCCCCCGGGGACTCCGGCGTCGTTGTCTGTTGAGGCGGGACGTACTCCGCGGCGGCGGATGGATTCATCCCCGTCCCTTCAGACAGCGCCAACTCAAACTGTTGCACATCTTGATCGTGAGGTAGGGTGGGTGGTTGACCGACCTCCGTTGAAGGTGTGCCCACCTCTCTCACCGCCTGTTCTACCATCTGCTTTGTCGGTAGGGACTCAATCATCTATAGCTCTCCTTTCCCTCCGGCGTTGCCTCCCACACACCTGCGCGGGTATCTTCCTCTCCCACACAGGTGTCATGACAAACAGGCCAGTTCTCGTATCCAACAACGGCTCGTCGTAGGGAACAGCCAGCGACGGGGAGGAGGCACCCCTGCCTCCCGCACAGCGTAGATTGAGCGTCTACAGCACCCCTTTCTTCGGATCCAACCGAGACCACTACGAACGGCGACGCTACGGTCGGCGGCTGCATGCCCTTCGGTACATCATCCTCCGTAACCACCATAGAACACCGCCGCCCCTGAACACGTCGGGAAGACATCATGGTTCCCGCAGGAGATCGGTCACAAGGCGGATCACCGTCTCGTTCTTCCCCGTCGCTATCACCTCTCTCGCGAGCGTTTCGCTCTCGTGAACTCTCCCCGAAAGCTTTAGGGCAAGGGCGAGATAGGCGCGCAGCAACTCACTTTCAGGATGATGTGGCAACGCTTCCTTCTGGAGCAGACGAACGGCTTCGTCAGGTTGACCATCCATCATCCACGTCATGGCGATACCGATAAAAGGCTCTTCCCGATCCGGCCTCATCGCTCGTAGGGCCGCAAAGATCTTCTCCGCCTCACTCTTCCATCGGTAGGCACCGGCAACCATGCCCACCTCCATCAACACCCGTACCAAACGGCTCTCGAACTCCATCGCTCTCTCCTGCCATCCAAAATGTACATGACTATCTGTGTCGCTCCCCGCTCTCAATGAAGGTTACACCTCTGCACACCAGTACCTTCCCATCCCAAGCGTGTTGCGGATCACTCCTCGTGGACAGGCGTTACGTTCCCCCTCCCCCCATCCCAGGCACTTCTCGACGTAGTACCGCCCTTGCCGCTCTACCTCACGCCACAGGGGGTGTTCTCTCAGCCGTGAGTATCTGAAGAGTGACCGTTCCCCTGATCCTCCATCGTGGTGTGCATTGTCCTTTGCCACCACGGCCTGCCCCACACAACGTTCACGCTGACATACCCCCGCCCTACTCAACTTAGGGATGCAGGAGAGACCAGAGCTTGGAAACCACTTCCTCCGCCTGGGCGATTCCTTCCTCTATACGTTGAAAGCGTGCGAAGTCGTCAGGCGGAAGACCACCATCGAGATAGCGTTTCACCTTCCTCCGCCACTCGCTCAAGTAGGTCTCTAACTCCCTCTTCACCGCTCCATCGTCATCCTCCAGCAACCGTGCTTCCAGATCGAGAAAGACCTCCTCACTCTGCTCCATCGCCCTGCTCCTCTTTTACCTGATGTTCTGAATGACCTCTTTCGTCGCTTCCTTCAGCGTGTTCATCATGTTGGTTGAGAGGTTCGTCGCTATGGTCCACTTCTGGGTAAGCATCTGGAGTTTCAGTTGATCCTCGGTTTTCGTAGGATCCATCGTCTCCATATGGGTTTGGAGATCTTCCTCGGCTTTGCCCACGAAACTCGACATCTTGCTGTACAAACTATCGAGCGAAATCGCCATCGCTATCCCTCCTTCTTGTTACTACCTACACCGCCGTTACCGCCCTCCGGTGATCAGCCTCTCCTTCCTGAACATCACCGGCTTCACCACGGCCACTCCATGACAATACGAGGCTGTATGGGGAGATACGTCCGTATCCCATCGAGGTGGCGGAGGGTCACCTTGTTTCGGTGTATGGTCTCGGCGACATACCCGTTTCCTATCTCCTCTCCCTCGCCTATCTTTTGTCCCGAAGAGGTTACAATGAATCGGCGAGATCCCAACACCACGCCTTCAATCTCCAGAGGAGGCGGTGGGAGGATTGCGGGCGCCTCAACCCTCACCTCTTCCCGCAACTTATCTCCTCCGTAGCGCGCCATGAGTTGCTTTTTGACTTCTCGGTAATCGTTCTCTTGCAAAGATGACACCACACCTCCAACCACAATCAGGCGATCCGTCCGTTTTACCCCTAACCTCTCGAGACCACGTTCCCTCAACAGACGTCGAACCTCGTCCTCCACCTCGTCGAGTGTACGCACATCCCACTCAATCGTCACGATATCCTCAGGAATATCTTGCTGAACCAACCGCTGCAACTGCTCAACCTCATGGCGAGTGGGAAGGAACCCCGAGACGTGTACGATCTTGTCAGCCCCTATGGTGACACGACCGCCGGAAACCTCCATGCCAGAGAGGATGCCCGTTACGATCTCCTGAATCTCCTCCGAGGTCATGACGCGGAGGCGCACCGGATATCGCTGGGCGGCGAGAACCGTTCTCACGCGAGCACGCTCCACCTCCGACGAGACCATGCCTGAGACGACCAAGACATTCGCCGAGGTGGAGGCGATTCGCAGAGAGTCATCGCCTAACGATACTCGCAACAACCGAATATCTTCTTCGGTCGGGGTAGCTGACACCACAGGAGGTTGAACCTCCTGATCGTGAGCGGTTTCATGTGACCGTGTCGCGCAGAAAAAGGCCAATCCTATGCCTCCCACCATGAGGAGCACGGCAAGGCCGATCCTCAAACTTCGCTTTCGCCACCGAGCAGAGCTGCGCTCCTTAACCTCTCCACGTTCCTCACCCTCGACTACACGCTCGAACACCTCATGCTGGGGCACTTCCGCGGAGGCTGTACCGTCGTCGTCCCTCGGCGGGGTCGAGGTCTCCTCACTCGAGAAGAGAGACGGGCGCGACGGCACCGTCCACGGTTCTCCCTCGCGGAGGAAGCTGACCAAGGTTGTCCCCAAGCGGTAGAGAGAACCCGTGAGCACCGAGACAGTCTCTCCAGGCTCGAGCCGCTCTGCCTCGTGCCATACCTCCCCTCCCAACACCACAAGGTGTATGCCCTCATCCCGAACCTCAACACGACAGTGCTGAGGCGCAACGGCCACATCGGCTATTATGAGATCACAGTCGTCAGCCGCCCCCAAGACATAGCTACCGGGATCCAACGCTACCTCTGCTCCCTCATGAGATCCGCTCAACACCTTCATCAAAAAGGACATCTCTCACCTCTTCCCCTATACCGAGTCCTTCTCGAAGACGCTCCCACGGAACCTCATGACCATAAGGGTAATGTCGTCGGACTGCGGCGCCTGTCCTGCGAACTCGTCAATCCCTTGTAGTATAGCCTTTACCATCGCCTCAGGCGACGAATTCTTCAACCGTTCGATCAGTTGTTCCAAACGATCGGCGGAGAACAGCTCCTTCGCCTCATTCTCCGCCTCCGTAACCCCGTCGGTGTACAACACGAGGAAATCGTCGGCGGCTAAGGTAAGACAACTCTCCCGATACGGAAAGTCCCCATGAACCCCAAGGGCAAGACCTCGTGTCGTGGCGAGCCGCGTAACCCCTTCACGTGCCTTCCCAGCGAGATACGGAGGGTTATGGCCTCCGTTGGCGTACGTGAAAAGCCCCATCTGTGTATCCAGGACGCCGAGGAAAATCGTTACGAACATAAGAGACGGGTTATCACTGCTCAAATCTTTGTTCACCGCGCTCAGAACCGCCGCCGGTGACGATGACCCGTTCGCTTTCGCCTTGACAAGGGTTCTCGTGACCGCCATAAAGAGGGAGGCAGGGACCCCCTTCCCAGATACATCTCCGATCACAATCCAAAAATAACGCTGATCCGTAAAGAAAAAGTCGTAGAAGTCTCCCCCTACCTCCCGCGCCGACCGAAGTCGTGCGTAGATATCGAACTCGCTTCGTTCGGGAAACGGTGGGAAGACCTTGGGGAGAATGCCCATCTGGATATCACGCGCAATGGTCAACTCACTCTCGATACGCTGCTTCTCCGTGATGGTCCTCTCAAGCTCCTTGATGTAGTGGCGGAGCGATTCCTGCATGGACCTAAAGGTCTCGGTGAGGGTGGCTATCTCATCACGAGAAGAAGGTGAAGGAAGGGGAGCGTGGAGATCTCCTTGAGCGATGCGCTCCGCCGTGGCGGAGAGCGCGACAATAGGCCTCGTAATGGAACGACCGATGATGACGACGATCCCGAAGAGGAAGATTACCCCGACAACGCCGAGGAGACCTACCATGGTATTAAGTCTCGTGATATCCTCCAACAGCTCTCGCTTCGGGAAGATAATGCCGAGAGACCATCCCGAGAGCGTCAAAGGGTGAAAGACGATCCAACTCTCAGATCCACTCACCCAATCTTGAAGATTAGCTCCCCCACTCTCACCACGAACCATCCGCCTGCCGATCCCCCGAAGCGCTGGATCCCGACGATCCTCCGCAACGGTGAAGATCGTCTCGTTCATGATAAGACGTTCATCGGGATGCACGATGAAGGTTCCGTTTCTACTGATAAGGAAGGCGTAGCCCGTGCGTCCGACCGTAATGGAGAGCACCATCTTTCGAAGCCACTGGAGGGAGACGTCGGCGGTGACAATCCCCGCGAACTCCCTTCTGCCATGGGTGTGTTTGTAAAAAGGCACCGAGTAGGTAGCCATGAGGCACTCCCCTCCCCCGACGTCGAAGTACGGCTCTGACCAGACCGGTTTCCCCAACTCTCTCGGGATGAGGTACCAATCTGCCAAGGTATAGTCATAGGAGAGGAATCGGAAGCGAGTGTTGCCATCTCCCTTGTACCAGTACGGCGCGTAAAGGTTTTTCTTATCGCCACCGGCTACGCTCTCAAATGGAGGGTGGAAAGCTATCGTGGACCCGAAGATATCTTTACTATACTGAACCATCCCCCGCACAATACCGTTGACGACACCGCGGTTCTCCACCACCTCCTCAACGCTTCGCGCGGTCTGTTCCGTCGTTCGTTCCACCGCGTAGAGAACATTTTCAACCCGATGGACCGTAGCGAGAGCAAGCTGCATGGCGTTGCGACGAACCAGATCTGCGATAAGCCCCCGCGAGTAGATGTAGTTATAGGAGAAGATCCCGGCAAACAGTATCCCTACCGTGGAAAGTACCACGGCAATCAGCTTAAATCGTAGTCCCCTACCGGTCACCGTTGGGCTCTCCTCTTCCACGATAGAACACCTCGTAGGAAGGATACGAAGAGATCACGCCGAGGGCGTGCAAGGTTTCCGCAACGTTGCGGTACTCCTTCTCTCTTAGCACACCTGCAGCCGATCGGTTCTCATCGGATACACCCATGGAACGCCGCATCTGTTCAAGCATCCACCGCTGATGAACACGACTTGCGGGGACATGGGCCCGACGCAACTGGTCCATGATCACATCGAGCGCTTCTTCGGGATGTGCAAAGGCATAACGCCACCCTTCGAGGGACGCTTCCACAAAGGCTTTCCATACCTGTGGCCTCCGTAGGAAGCTTTCCTCCAGGACATAGAGACCGTCCTCAGGGAAGTCAAGGCCCATCTCTCCCAGGGGAAAGACGGTGAGTTCATCTGTTTCCAATCCGGACATAAGGAGGGTAAAGTACTCATTGTATACCATCACAGAAGTGACATCGGCACCCCCTCGGAGGAAGAGATTCACCGAAAAACCTTGTGGGATAAATCGAACCGTTATGTTGTGTTTCTTGAGCAGTGCCCGTGCCGGTACCCCGAAGGTGCTCTCCCAAAGGCTCACACGTTTTCCCTGCAGATCCTGAAGCGAGGTGATGCCGCTCGACTTCCGCGCCACGAGCATGAGCCCCGAATGCCGCACCATCTGTCCAATGTTGACTACCGGAACCCCTCTATCTCGTAGATGAATCCCCTGGGCAAGCCATAACGAAGCGGCTTCCACGCGCTCATCCGCGAGAAACTCGTCGGAAGGCCTCTCTACGCCACCATCGAGAATCGTCACACGGAGCCCAACACGCTCATAGATACCCACGTGGCATGCCACGTAATATCCCACGAACTGGGCCTGGGGAACCCATTGAGGGAGAAAGGTAACCATCTCCGAAGAAAACACAGACCACGGAAACAGGATCGAGATCGCCAATCCCGCACACCACAGGACCCTCGCTTCCTTTGAGGCTCTCTCATTTCTCTCGATCCTTCCGAAACACCATCGTGAGAATATTCGTCTCATCTTCCCTCCGGTAGGATACCTCGTCGGCCATCTTCTTGATGAGGAAGATTCCAAGCCCCCCAACGGGACGTTCGGCGACACCTTTGGACAAATCCGGATCAGGAACAGAGAGAGGATCGAAAGGTCGTCCCCTATCTCTCACCTCAAGGCTCATCCCCACCTCCGTCCCCCAACATCGAATGTCCACATCCCCCCCCGCTTCCCCTCCGTACGCGTAGCGCACCACATTGAGCAAAGCCTCCTCCAGTACCAACACAAGCCTTTGAATCCTCGAAGGCGGGAACGCCAGCTCCTGGGCAAAACGCTCTACCACCTCGAGAAAAACGCTCACTCGTTCTGCCTCCGCCGGTAACGTGATATGTATCATTCGCATCCTCACGTCTTGTTCGAATAATATGGGAGCGATAAAATTTATTTCCTTTTTTATACACTCTCCCGTCCTTCCTTGCTAGAATAAATACGTTTGGGAAAAGAACATAACGAGCCTGTCCTTCATGGCCACTCCTGATGCTGGCACATAACATAGAGGAATGTCACGTGAGGAGAAGCGTTTCAGGAGCAAAAACATGTGATTTATGAGAAACAAAACGGTAGAAACCTCCCCGAAGCTCTTCCAGGAGCTCATGCGCATCGCCCGCGATGTCTCACGGGGTAAGCATCCCGATCCTCTCCCGCTCTTCGAACTCACCAAAAGTGGTCTTTATCCTCCCTTGATATCTGATCTCGCGGAGTCCTTTGGTCTCATGGTAATCAAAGTTGAGGCGCGAGAGTTCAAGCTCCGTCAGACAATCGAACGTCTCCAACAGATAAACCGAGACCTTGAACGTGCTCAATCGCTGCTTGAGGCACAAAACCGCTCACTGAAGAAGAACCTACGGTCGCACTACGCTATCCATCAGATTGTCGGTCACTCACGTGCCATGGGACACGTTGTGGATGCTATTAAGCGGCTCTCCGACACCCCCCTCAACGTGCTGATCGAGGGAGAGACTGGGACAGGGAAAGAGCTTGTGGCTAAGGCGCTCCACTACAACTCCTCGCGCGCCGATTTCCCTTTTGTGGCGTTGAACTGTGCTGCGCTCCCCGAAACTCTCCTTGAGAGCGAGCTCTTCGGGATCGAGAAAGGCGTCGCGACGGGGGTCACTCAGCGTATAGGGAGAGTCGAGCAAGCTCACAGGGGAACGTTGTTTCTCGATGAGATCGGTGATATGCCGTTGGCGAGTCAGGCAAAGCTCTTACGGGTTATCGAGCAGCGAGAGGTGGAACGTATTGGAGGGAGACAACCGCTCGCTATTGATATCCGCGTCATCGCGGCGACGAACAAAAACCTCGACGAAGAGGTACAAGCCAAACGCTTCCGCGCAGATCTCTACTTCCGTCTCAATGTGGTCAAGATCCTCCTTCCACCTCTGCGTGAGAGACGGGACGATATTCCCCTTCTCGCCAACTTCTTTGCCGATGAATGCTGTCGGGCAATGAAACAACGTCGCATCTCTTTCTCGGAAGAAGCGCTCCAAGCCCTCATATCCTACAACTGGCCTGGCAACATTCGAGAACTTCGTAACGAGATAGAGCGTTGCATCGCTTTGGCGTCGTCCCCCGTGATCGAGGTCCACGATCTCAGCGAAACGATCCGCCGAAGTCTCTCTCCTCCCACCTCCATCGACACCGCTTTTCCTCCTTCGGCACTCCCTATGAACCTTGAAGCGCTTGAGAGGGAAGCTATACAGCGTGCTATTGCCCACGCGAAAGGCAACAAATCGCTGGCTGCCAAACTTCTTGGCATCAGTCGTGAAGGCTTGCGGCGCAAGCTGCAACGATATGGCCTCATCGTCGGGAGCTGAGGGAGGTGGCATTTCCTTTGCTTTCAGCGAGGAGATCGTATACCAACCCCGAAAGCGACGTGGAGAGGAGAAAACTCAATGCGAGACCGCATCACCATGGAAGGACTTCCTCGTGGCGAGATACCCGGGGCACTCACCGGTGACAAAGTCCCCGTCAAAGGAGCCTTCGAGGGAAGAACGGTAGAGGTCGTGGAGGATGCCCTCTCCCTCATCGCCGATGCGGCAGAAGAGCTTACCTTCGAGGCGGCGGAGACGGTGGAAAAGAAGGTCGAAGAGCGTCGCGTTGAGAAAGAACGACCTTCTGATCTTATCAGACGTATCCAGCAATGCGTCTCTCTTATGCCTGACCTTGATCGGAAGAAACTCCAAAGGTGGATCCAGCAGATACGTCAGAACCCGCCGAGATCATCCCACGAACTCATGAGATCCCTTCGAGAGGTATTCGGAGACATCTCGCACCAACATCTCGCGCTCGGCGTTCTTGAAGAGTTTTCCGGCGATGAGCCCACGCTCCAGAGGCTCGCTCATGAGGCAAAGGAAACCTTGACGTCGGAGGCCGCTCCCTCGATTCGAGCGGGGTTAAACACCTCGACGGTTGCGCAGGAATACGCCGAGAAGGGCTTAGGTCATCCGCAAGAACTTCGGGACTTCTATCGGGAGACCATCCTCCACTACGAAGGAATCACCGAAACCTTCCAGGGATTACAACACCGATTTCCTGATACCTCTCTCCCCGAGGCCATCGCCTATCTCATCCATGCCGTAGGAAGTGATCTCCACGCACGAGGTCCCAGTCTCGACACGGAAGAACTGAGAGCGATCCTCAACGACCTCTACCAGCTTGAGTCGCTCGCGACCCTCTACCAATCTTGTGATCAGCTCCTCCGAAAAGTATCTCAAGGGTTTCACCTCAACCCCGCTCTCGGTCCACGCGAGCTCGTTGGGGAAATCATCGCGCTCAAAGACAAGCAGTGGCTGAGTGAGAACGATATCCTTGGACTTGTCACCCGAACGGGTGTGCAGGAGCCCTCTGTGCGCATCTACTTTCTTCAGGGTCTCCTCGGGGTGCTGCGGCACGCTTCCCTCAAACTCTTCCCAAGTGACGAGACACGCGCATTCCTCATTACCAAAACACAAGAAGCCCTAGACCGATGCATCGAGGAGGAGCCATGAGCTGGGTTCAAGAGGCAGTGAGATCACTGGGATCACACCTCGGCATAGAGCATCTCAGGATGAACGAGCGAGGTGTTTGCGTACTCCGCGAAGACGACGTTACCATTTCCATTGAGGATAAGGATCACACGGTGCTACTCTGTGTCGCCCGTCCCATGCCCTTCATCACCGAGGACCTTATGGAACAGTCGCTGCGCATGACGCACTACCGCTCTTCACAGGCAGTGCCAGTTGGGGTTTGTCTCACTAAAGAAAACCACCTCATATTTTTCGCACATCTTGAGCGTTCCACCGTAACGTCTCAGCGGCTTTACGAAACGCTACGGCTGCTGCATCGTTTTTCCGACAACATCCACCATGCTACAAGGAGGTGACAGTGCAGATTCAACACTCGCGCCAAGGCGATAGGGTCATCCTCACCATCTCAGGACGTCTCGACGCCATGACCGCACCAGAGTGTGAGAAGGCGATTGATGATATCCTAAATGGGGGGACAATGTTACTCCTCATTGATCTTGGCGAGGTAGGGTACGTCAGTAGTGCAGGACTACGGGCCATTCTCAAAGCGGCGAAGGCCCTCTACGGGGTAGGACGTCTCGCGCTCGCCCGTCCCCAAGACAATGTGCGAGAAGTCTTGGAGATTACAGGATTCGGTGAGATTATGCCGATCTACAGTTCGTTGGAAGAGGCGCTCGCCGCCCTATCCGCATCCGCTCCCGACTAACCTCACACAATGAACGATAGGGAGAACATCTATGAAGATCACCCCCTTGGACCAAGGCATCGAAGAAATCCTCTGGCACGAAGTGGGAAAACGAGAGGTGGAGATACCGTCGTCCATAATCCCAGGGGACATTCCCCCCGAAAACCTCCTCGATGAACTCCTTAGAGCGCCGGGACTCACCGAGCGCCTCACCAACTCACTGTCTCCCCAGATCACCCATCGTGAGATTCTCCAACCCGCTACGTTTCAAACGCTCACGTATCACCTCCCTGACCGCCTCCGGGAGGCGGCACGAGAGGCCGACTCCTCCCATACGAAAAGAGTGCTGCTCGAGGCAGCGGACGTGTTCGAGGAACAGCGACAGCACATGGAGATATTGAATGCCTACCGAAAACTCCTCATTAAAGGATGAGCCATTGAGCTCTCACCGTCCGCTCATCGCCGACGAAGAACGAGAGTACCTTATGGTGGTAGCGTACCTCTTTCTCCAGCATGGAAAGTGGGAAAAGGCTTTGACCCTCTACGAGGCTCTCGATCGGATAGTTCCTGGTGATCTCCAGGTGCTCAAAGGTCTCGTCGTATCCGGTTTCCACACAGGCCGTCTTGATCAGACGCTTAAGCAGGTAGAACAGTGGGAGAATGCGGCAACATCGAGAGAAGAAAAAACCATGGCTCGCATGATGCGGGCGAGAATTCTCTGGAGACTAGGACACCACGAGGCGGCGAGGGCAACATGGTCACCACGTGAGGAGGAGAACGCTCCATGAAGTGGGATGGGTTCTTCTTTCAGGGCTCCGCTTCCCAGATAACACGATTCGCTGACATTGCCCTCGCGGGGCTCGTCATCGGCATTATCGCGCTCATGATTCTCCCGATCCCCCCGTTTCTCCTCGATACCCTCCTCGCTATCAACCTTTGCATCTCCGCATCGCTCCTTCTCGTTGCGATGTACATACCTTCCGCACTCCACATCTCCACCTTCCCCTCCTTGCTCCTCTTCACCACGCTCTTTCGCCTCGCTCTCAACATCACCACCACCCGTCTCATCCTCCTCAAAGCCCATGCGGGAGCCATTATTTACACCTTCGGCCACTTCGTCGTGGCGGGAAACTACGTTGTGGGAGCAGTCATCTTCCTGATCATCACCATCGTGCAGTTCCTCGTCATCACCAAAGGATCGGAACGTGTCTCGGAGGTAGCCGCACGCTTCACCCTTGACGCCATGCCGGGAAAGCAGATGAGCATTGACTCCGATATGCGGGCGGGTCTCATTGATCTCGATGAGGCGAGGCGAAGGCGAAGAGTCCTCGAACGTGAAAGCCAGCTTTTTGGCGCTATGGACGGAGCCATGAAGTTCGTCAAGGGGGATGCCATCGCCGGTCTCATCATCACGGCTATCAACATCATCGGCGGCCTCATTATCGGCGTTCTCCAAAAAGGTATGCCGGTGATGAAGGCGGTCCAGACATACTCCATTCTCACCATCGGAGACGGCCTCGTGAGCCAAATCCCCGCCCTCCTCATTTCCATCACCTCTGGGGTAGTCGTCACACGGGTCTCATCCGACGAAGAACAGACCAATCTGGGGCGAGACATCGGCCAGCAGATGCTCTCACAGCCTAAAGCCCTCCTCATTGCGGGGGGAATGCTCTTGGGATTCGCCCTGATCCCCGGCTTCCCGAAAGTGCAGTTTCTCCTCTTAGGATGCGCCGTGGGGGGGGTCGGCTACGGGCTGTATCTTCCGCTTAAGAAAAGACCGGAGAAAGAGCCTTCGTTTTCGGCGCAGATCACACGTTCTAAAAAGAAAAAGGCGGAGACTGTCTCGGCAGGAGAAGAGTTTTCCATCACCGTTCCGCTCCTCGTGGACATTGATGCCCAAACCGAATCATTCCTTGACCCTCAAGAGTTCAACGTCGAGCTGTCCCGTGTCCGTATAGCGCTCTACCACGATCTCGGCGTTCCCTTTCCCGGGGTTCATCTCCGCTTCAATGAAAATCTCACCGGAGGAATATACTCCATCCTGGTCCAAGAAATCCCTGTTGCCTCAGGGAAGATACGAGAGCACTTCGTACTCTTTCAAGACAAGACCGACATACTCGAAACCCTCTCCATCCCCTATGAACAGGAGGAACGATTCCTCCCAACCTTCGAGACGATCTGGATCCCCTCCACCTACCGAGAGGCACTACAGAAAAGCGGCTTTCCCTTTATGGAAAAGACCCAGATTATCTGCCATCACGTTATCCTCGTGCTCCAAAAGCACGCGGGAGATTTCATCGGTCTTCAGGAGACCAAGACGCTTTTGGATCGGATGGAACGATCCTTTCCCGACCTCGTCAAGGAGACATACCGGGTGATTCCCCTGCAAAAAATTAGTGAAATCTTCCGAAGGTTGGTCCAGGAACAGATCTCACTTCGGGATCTTAGAACTATCCTTGAGGCCCTCGTTGAGTGGGGATCGAAAGAAAAAGACGTGGTAATGCTCTCGGAGTACGTTCGGAGTAGTCTCCGACGTCAGGTAAGCTACAAGTACAGCGGTGGTCGGAACGTGCTCGCTGTGTACCTTCTCGACCCCCAGGTGGAGGAAACCATTCGTCAGGCAATTCGCCAGACCTCCGCCGGCAGCTATCTCGCTCTCGATCCGGCGAAGGCGAAGGCTTTCGTCCAACGGGTCAAGAGCGAGGTAGGAACCATCACCGGGAAAACGGTCCGTCCGGTGCTCCTTACCTCGATGGACGTCCGCCGGTACGTACGTAAGCTCATAGAAAGCGAAATCGAGGAGCTGCCCGTTCTCTCTTACCAAGAGCTCACTCCCGATATCTCTCTCCAGCCTCTGGGAAAGATTCGCCTGGCATAGTCCGAGTGCCTCCTTTGGTGGCACCGCCATGAAGGTTGACAACGTGAACACACCATCAGCGTTACCTCGGGTTGGCCGTACAACCTGGGAAACAGGTGGGAGAGTGGTTCACCCTCACGGCACACTTCATGCTTTAAGAGGAACGTGAGAGATCACACCACTCACGCGAGAAAGGAGGGAGAAGTCTTATGGACCTATCTCAGATGCTTCGTGCCATCGCCACCCATTGCCGAGTTGACAACTTCGGAAAGGACGAAGAAGGGAAGAAGCTGTTGGTCTTCGACGATGAGATTATCGTTACCTTCGATGATCAGGCACGGAGAGATGGGCTGTGGATCTCTGCTCCTCTCGCTCCTCTCCCTGAAGAAGATCGTGACCCCTTTCTGCGTCGTGTTCTCCAGACCAACGTGTTCTTCGCGTTGCGGGGAAACGCTCTCTTAACCATCGAGGGAAACCACGTGGTGCTTCAACAGTACATAGATCCTTCGACCCTCTCTCTATCCCAAGTCGGTAGCACCATCGAAGCCTTTCTCAATACCGCGGAAGGCTGGCGCAAGAAACTGCAACACTGGGAGTCGAGGCAGCGGAAGGGAGAATCTATGGCAGCGTTTCACTTCCTGAACCCTACGGGGGTAATACGCCCATAACCCAAGGAGTAATGGCCGATAGAGGATCACTCTATTCACCACCTTAAGGAGAAAACATTATGGAAGAGCACATCAAGAAGTCCCTGGAGTTGGAACAGCGCTTCAACGAACTGCGCGAGGAGTTCCAACGAGGCGTGGAGGAGAAAG
>FWWL01004486.1_pt1 | contig 23474 bp, 20 predicted proteins | sample 2228331 | NCBI WGS metagenome assembly FWWL01 (sample SAMEA103939775, study PRJEB20133) | metagenome | reverse complement strand
ATTGAAAAACTTGAAAAATTAAGCGAATTTTTCAGCCTTTTCGCGGACAGATGTCATCACGGAAAAGAAGAAAATATGCTCTTCCCTGAGCTTGAAAAAGTTGGAATTCCAAGAGAAGAAGGACCAATCGGAGTAATGCTAACAGAACATGAAATTGGCAGAAACTATTTGCGAATACTTTGTGAAAGCATCGAAAATTATAAAACTAACCCAAGCGGTTCAATTGCAGAAAAAATTGTCGAAAGCATAAAAGGCTACATCGATTTGCTTGAACAACACATATACAAGGAAAATAACATCCTGTTTATGATGGCAGAGGTGCATCTTACAGAAAAAGTGCAGAGAGAATTATTTGATAAATTTGAGGAGTTTGAATTAAGGGAAATCGGTGCTGGAAAACACGAAGAATTTCATCAAATGCTCAAAGAAGCTAAAAAAGATTTATTCGGCGACGCGGAAATTTTAGATGTTAGAGAGATGCCACCAGTCCAAAGGCATGGATTTATCCTCGCTGAATTTGATAGGTTGAACCCATCTCAAAGTTTTATACTTGTGAACGATCATGACCCAAAACCGCTGTATTATCAATTTCAAGAGGAAAAGGGTGGAAAATTTGAATGGGAATATATAAATGTTGGACCTACGATATGGAGCGTTAAGATAACAAAAATCGGATAATTTTTAATGCGAGACGCTTCAAACATTAAGCAAGCTGAATTTGAGAAGAAGGGATTAAAAGGCTCAATGTTGATCGGGCTTGCTTCTTTTGTCTTCGCTGTTGTCCTTGGGGTGTGGAGAATCTCTCTCACCCGCGGTTTTGTTCTTCCATCGATTCCGGAAACCTTACCACCTCATGGAAATGTAATGGTTGGTGCATTTTTGGGAACTTTGATAATTTTTGAAAGGATGTTCGCTCTTCCGGTTAAATGGCTTATTTGGGTTCCGTATGCATGGGGGTTATCCGCGTTGACAATGCATCTTGATTTCTTTGGATTCAAGATCCTTAACTTAGTTGCACTTTTTGGCTGGGGCATACACAGATTCATCGCATATAAAACATTCAAAAATTTTTTCAATCCTCTTGTTGAATTTATCTCTTATATTGCGTTATCAGTTGCTCTATTTCATGAAAATGGACTTGCCGGAAGCGTCGAGTCTGCGCTTTCAGGTTTATCGTTTGCTATAGCTGTGATCGGAGTTGAAAGAATAGAATTGACGCTCGGATTTCAAAGAAAGTCAGCAAAGCTTGTTTACGCAAGTTTGATAATTTATCTTCTCCTGTCAATTTTAAACTCACTTTTTTATGTCGTCCCAATTCAAGTGATCGGAATTGCTTTGGTTTTTGTAGGCATCGGCATGATTTATAACGATTCCGTGATAATTATGACTTTCAGAGGAGCCGAATTTGGTGTTGCAAAAACCGAGTTACACAAATTCTCGAGGCAAGCCTTAATAATTGCCTATATTTGGCTTCTTTTTTCAGGGATAAGCATAATCTTGTGGGATTTAATTCAATCTGTTGCAAAAGATATAGTTTTTCATTCTATCGGGCTTGGATTTATTTTCACAATGATTTTATCACACGCACCTATTGTTTTAGGTTCAACGCTTGCAAAAATGCCGAAAAGAGCACCTTCAAAAATTTTGTTCTATCTTTTCCAAAGTATGACTGTTGTCAGAATACTTGCTGATTTTTTTGTTTCGAATTTTATTGAATTTTGGGTCTGGTCTGGATGGATTACGGGCACACTGCACTTTGTAATTTTCGTGTTTTACATGTTAAGCGTGATAAGAAGTTTCAAATAAAACTTATTTTTGCATGAAACAAATTCATCAGGAATTTGAAATCGATTTCGTCTGGTGGTCGCTTGGTGTAGCGATTTTAGGTGGATTTATGCTTGGGGCGCATATAGCTATGCAAATTGGCTTTAATATGAATTTGCCAAGAGCACTTGATTTATGGATTCAAACCCATGGACATCTTCAACTTATCGGTTGGACAGGTTTGTTTATAATGGGCGTCAGCTTGCACTTCCTGCCAAGAATGGCAAGCGTTCCAATTGAAAGAAAAATAACTTTAAAACTCATACTTTATTTAACTGTCTTTGGGCTTTTAATTAGAACGAACTTTGAATTTTGGCAACCTTACATTGGAAATGAAACCGTAATAGAAATTCTCAAGGGTTTGGCAAAACTTGGCAATGTCGTCGAATTTTCAGGAATTATTTTTTATGTTGTTGTTTTGCTAAAAACTTTTTTGAAAGCGCCTGAGTTCAAGAGAAAAGGCTTTGAAATAGTTAAACCTTTTTTCATCTCGTTTATAATTGGTTGGCTTGCTTATTCAATAATCCAATTATCCGCTGTTTTCCTTGAAAGATATGAATGGATCATCTGGAATAAATTAAGCATAAACATCTTTATCAACTTTGTCCTTTTCCCGATCTCGTTTGCATTCTCAATTCTAAATTTCCCACTTTACATTCACCTAAAATTTCCCTCAAAATCAATAAAATATCTCGGTTATATTTATCTTGCCTTTGCTTTGATCAATGCGTTTTCTTCCCTACCAACCACAGAAATTACTCTGCCCTTAGATCCAAACTTTACAACGCTACTTGTCAATCTTTCAACTTTATCTCTTTTATTTTCATCTGGGATAATTCAAAGAATTTTTCTTCCTCACAGCATGCTTCAAAGATCACCGTTTTGGAGAAGAGATGGAATTGAAATCAAAAAGGCAAACTCTAAAATAAAGCCAAGGGTTGGTTATTCAGACTATGGTGAATTCGGGAGATTTGAACTTTTAATTTATTCATCCTATGTTTGGCTTTTAATTGGATTATTTCTTGATATACTTGCGCGAGGTTTTTTATTGCTTGGACTTAACATCCACTACGGTGAAGACCCAACGAGGCATTCGTTTCTTGCTGGATTTATTACGCTTTTGATTTTGGGCATGGCACAAAGGATGTTGCCGGGCTTTATGCACAAAAATAAAATTGCGAACACAAAAATTGTCACTGCAACATTTATCTTGGGAAACTTTGCTGTTTTTTCGAGGGTAATTCCAATGCTTATCCCACTTTATCTCTCGGGACATATGCAATTTTTAACACAAGTTATGCTTTATCTTTTCGGCATCTCCGGATTTGTGGCGATTGCATCGTTAATTTTGCTATTTATTAACTTGCGACTTACATCTCGATTGTAAAATTGGGGGATTAGTTCGTATATTTTATCAGTTCTCCAAAACCGATAATCTTGGGAAATGCTTGAAGATAGAGAAACGATAAGGAACATACCTTTTTTCTCGGAATTAAGCACCGCTGAATTAAAAGAATTTATGAGGGCATCGAAGATTTTAAATTTTAAAAAGGGCGATATAATCTTCCTCGAAGGTGAGCCTTATCGCGGATTTTACATAGTCGTAAAAGGTGCGGTAAGAGTTTACAAATCAAATCCGGAAGGAAAAGAATTAACCCTACACATAATCGAACCGTTTGATTCCTTCGCTGAAATACCTTTATTTACCAGCGAAATCCCCGGAAAAAGCAACTTTTACCCTGCAAACGCTCAAGCAATCGAAAATTCTGTTTTAATCTTTGTTCCGAAAGAAGAGTTTTTAAAAATAATAGATAAAAACCCAAAGATTTGCCTGAAAATGTTGCACGGCTTTGCGAAAAGATTGATGAACCTGAACCGACAAATTGAAAATATAACTTTAAAAGAAGTAACTCAAAGACTCGCGGAATACATTTACAACGAGTATAAAAATCGCGGTGCAAACGAGTTTAAACTAAACCTTTCACGCGTCATACTCGCAACTTACCTCGGAACGATACCTGAAACAATTTCAAGAGCACTGCGAAAGCTCCAAGACTCTGGATTAATCCAAATCTATGGCAGAAAAATCGTCATAAATGATCCCGATAAACTTAGAAGATTTTTTATCCAAAGCGAATAAAAAACTTTACCCACCCTTAACTTTGCTTTCCAATCTTGAGATTGCATCCCAAATTGCTTGAAGCATTCTACCGTCTACTTCTTTTTTCTCAGCGGACTTCTTCAAATAATTCAAGATTTTTTCATCACCTATATTTCCGAGAACATTATAAATCACCATTCTCACAAAAAATTCAGGCGTGTTTACCATCCCGAAAATGAAATCTTTTATGCTCGGATCTTTATCCGCAAAAAGTGAAAGCGTTGAAATTGCTGTAATCCGTATTGATTGATGATTCCCGCGCAAAGAATATCTTTTTAAAATTTCTATCGCTTCCCTTTCCAACTTCGTCCCCTTAAAATCGCTCAGCCTTCTCAAAGCAGTCGTTCTAATCACCTCTTGATGCGAATCCATCTTAAGCGCATTCCTTATAATGTCCATTCTATTTACAGAGTCAATTGAGGCAAGAGAATTAACCGCAGAAGCAATCACATAATAACTTTTTTCACTTTCTATCACATTCCTTAAAAATGCAGAGACGAAATCGAATTTAAAATCTTTCAACGTCTCAACTATGCTTCTTCTAACTCGCGAATCCTTTTCAACTTGATAAAGTTGTATTAAAAATCTCGCCATGCTTTCACTTTTAAATTTACCAAGATTACTTATCGCCTCCTGCCTTATGGCGTAAAATTCATTTGAGCCTGCAATTTTCTTCATTATCTCTACAACTTCATCGTCCATAATTTTACCAAGTTCTTGAACAGCCCACAATCTATCTACCATCTCACTTGCATTTCGAGCCTGATAAATAAGTTCATCCTTTGACTTGTCAAAATACAAATCTTTCAAAATCCAATTCCCCTTGTCGAACAAAACCATAAGAGGTTTGTCGTCGACTTCAAACTCAAATTCCTGTTTTCTCTTGTCTATAAAAATTCTATAGGTTTTGCTTCCACTTTTCGTTGTTATCTCAACATCAACTGGCGTTTTGAAAACATCGGGAGTAAGGGAATCAGATTGTTGAATTTGTTCAACTGTAAGTTTGACAATTTTTTTATTTTCATCGAATGTATAATTCACCTCAAAAATTGGATAGCCGGCTTTATAAAGCCATTGGTCAAAGAACCATTTTAAATTATATCCAGTTGATTCTTCGATCGCAATTTTTAAATCGTTCGTTTCAACATTTTGATAAGCATATTTATTTGCATAATAATTTATCGCCTTCCAAAAAAGCTCATCCCCAAGGATAAACCTTATCATATTTAAAATCGCGCCACCCCGTTGATAAATATGTGGTCCGAACAAATCCGTCGGGTCGAAATATCTATTCCAAACGGTTGGCTTTTTCTCCGTCATATCTGCAAACTTTGCGGATCTTTGCATATTATAGACGCTAAATTGAAATTCATCTTTACCCCTTGCATACTCAAAATAAAGTGCAGTAAAATATGTAGCAAACCCCTCGTTTAACCAAGCATGCTCCCAACTTCTACATGTAAGAAGGTCTCCCCACCACTGGTGAGCCATTTCATGAGCAACAAGCCCATCACTTGAAACATCAAGATGAGCACGCTCGTCATGGATCGTCGAACTTGTGAGAGTTGTGGCCGTTATATTTTCCATCCCACCGTAGATAAAATCCTCAACTATAGTTTGAGCATATTTGTTATACGGGTATTTGTAACCAATTTTCTCAGAGAAAAACTTCATTATCTCAGGAGTTTTCTCAAACGAAAGCATTGCATATTTAGCATTTGACTTGTAAACATAATACTCAAGCGGGATATCAAGATAATAATCTTGAAGTTTTACATATTCGCCGGCAACAATCGAAATCAGATAACTTGAGTGAGGTTTATCCATAAACCAATGATATGTCTTTAAACCGCGTTTTCTATCTTCTTTAACAGAGAGAAGTTTCCCATTTGAAATCACAATAAAATCTTTATTAACGGTTGCTACGACTTCACTTGTTGCTTTATCATTTGGGAAATCATAACATGGAAACCAATAATGATTATCCTCGGGTTGACCTTGAGACCAAATCTGGTAAGGTTTATCTGGGTATGCCGAGTCAGGCTGGATAAAATACAGCCCTTTGCGCGGATTTGAAACAAAATATTCAACCACAACAGAAAGTGTATCCCTAAAAGAATATGCTTGATCAAGATAAACCCTTAACTTTTGCGCAAGTGAATCAAATTGAAAGTTTAAAGTTTTCCCATCCGTAAAATAAACCTTTTTAATTTTCATCTCCCCGGCATCAAGTTCAAAAAGTTCAAACTTAGGTCTTAATGGAACAAACTTCGTTGTGACTTTACCATCAACCGTTTTTCGTTTTTCGTCGAGTGTGACTTCGATCTTTATATGAAGGACATCATAAGTTCTTTCACGTGTGAAATGCTCTGGTGGAGGGGTTGGAGACTTGAAATAAAACCTTGGGCGCTGTGCGAGTGATAAGTTTAAAACCGCAAGAATAAGAAGGGAGAATAAAATAAGTCGACGCAGTATTCTCATCATTTTAAGAATCCTTTTTGGGAAATTTGACGCAGTTAAAACAAACTTTGTTTCAAGATTTTAAATTTTATCAAGCGCCTGTTCAAGGTCCTCGAGTAAATCGTCGACATCTTCGATTCCAACTGACAATCTTAAAATTCCCTCAGTCAAGCCAAGTTCTCTTTTTTCTTCTTCTGGCACAGATGAATGGCTCATACTCCAGGAGTGATTTACAAGGCTTTCAACCCCGCCGAGGGATTCAGCAAGCGTGAAGATTTTCAAATTGTTAATAAATTTCTCGACGTTTTCTCTTAAACCCAAATCAATTGTTACAACGCCACCGAAATCCTTCATTTGTGATTGTGCGAGTTCATATTGTGGGTGGGAAGGGAGACCGGGATAGAAAACCTTTTGAACTTTCGGATGTGAGGCGAGAAAAATGGCAACTCTTTTTGCGTTATAACAATGCTGTTTCATCCTCAATGCGAGGGTTTTTATCGACCTGAGCAAAAGCCAGCAATCAAACGGACTTGGGACAGCTCCAAATGCGCGTTGAATATACCAAAGAGGCTTTTGCAATTCATCTCTATTTGTGACGACAATTCCACCAACGACATCACTATGGCCATTTAAAAACTTCGTGCTACTATGAACAACTATATCACAACCCAACTCAAGCGGTCTTTGAAGATATGGAGTCATAAAAGTATTGTCGACAGCAATTAAAATTTCTTTATTCGAAGAATCACGAAGTTCAGATAATTTCTTCAAATCGGTTAGATAAAGAAAAGGATTTGATGGAGTTTCAGCAAATATCATTCTTGTCTCTGGGCGAATTTCTCGTTCAACATTTTCAATTTGAGTCATATCAACATATGAAAATTTAATCCCCCACTTTTCCATTTCCTTAAAAACTCTCAACGTTCCACCATAGATGTTCTTCGTCGTTATAACATGGTCGCCTGGTTTTAAAAGTTTCATAACCGCCGTTATAGCTGCAACACCAGATGAGAAAGCAAAGCCATATTTCCCATTTTCAAGCCTTGCTATATTTTCCTCAAGCATTTTTCGATTTGGATTCTGCGTTCGCGAATAAACAAAGGGTGCGGATTCATCTCCGAATTTTCTAGCATATGTTGTTGCAAGATAAATTGGCGGTATTACAGAAAAAGACTCTTTATCCGGCTTTTGTCCGTAGTGAATAGCGTCTGTTGAGAATCCCATTTTATCCACCAATTTTTTTAGTAAAAATAAAAAGGGGCAGGCAAAAACCCGCCCCCTTTAATTTTAAAGAGATCTTATCTCTTACTCCTTAACTCATCTGCCTTCCTGAAGGCGGATTCAGCCTTCTCAACCTCACCAAGATTCGCATAAATTCTACCAATAAGTTCCCAGATGAAGATATCATTTGGATCGATTTCAGTTAATCTCTCAAGATGCGGAAGTGCTTGTCTAAATTTATCCTTTGCCATATTTTCGTACTTTGCCTGCTCCTCAAGATTTTGCCTAAGCGCAAGATCCTCCGCTTGCTGTTTCAATTTGACTCCCCAGTTAACATAAGAAGCCCCAAGGTTATAAAGAGCCTCTCTATAGTTCGGGTCGATTTCAACCGCAGCTTTAAATTCTCTTATCGCGTCCTCGAACTGTTCCGCTTTTAATAAAAGAACACCGTAGTTATAATGGAAATACTTATTCTCCGGATGGGCTTCAACCGAGGCGCGGAAAGTCTCAAGGGCTTCTTCGCTTCTGCCTGCATTTATATATGCGTTCGAGAGAAAAGCAAGCGTTTCTTCATCAGATGGATCAACAATTCTTACTTTATTAAGCACATCAATCGCCTTATCATACCATTCCTTCGCTGCGTAAAACTCGGTTGAATCAAGTGCAACTGTTACACCACCTTCTTCGTATTTCTCACCTTTAAAAACGATCGTCTTAACCGCATTATTTTCAAACTCAAGCGTCAATCCATACTTTGGATAAATCCACTTTTCAACTTGTGGTTGTGGTGGGGTCGGTTTCGTTTGCCTTCTGCCTTTTGGCGTTGGTTGCTGAGGTTCAGGTTTAATTAAAGTTTCAGGCTCACCAAGTATGCTTTTAACTCTGTCTGGGCTCATTCCAACTCTTATCTCTGGTCTATTAGCCGGATCTTCAAACTTAACAGTATGACGATATGCGAAATCATAATAAATCTTGCCAAGCATTTTCATGGCATCAACATCTTTTTCTTTAGAAAGTTCAACCGCTTTCTTAAGTGGTTCAACAGCTGATGCAATGTCTTCCTTGCTGAGATAACTATATGCAAGATTTTTGTATGCAGAGGCGCTATCTGGAATTATAAGCGTTGCGGTTTTGAATGACTCGATCGCCTTTTCAATATACTGTACCGAATCTCGATTGTTTTGATACCTTGTAAAATATGAAACGCCAGCGTTAAAATTGTCAACCCAGTATTTAAGTTTAAAATTGTTGATGTCCTTTTCAAATTGATTTGATATCTCAAGCGATTTATTAAACGCCTCAAGCATACCTGTGTAATTTTTCTGCTCCCCTCTTACATAACCGAGAAGGAACCAGGCTTCCGCATTTTTAGGATTGTTTTCAACCTCCTTCAAAAGCTGTTTCTCAGCATTATACCAGTCCTGTCTCTGCATATAAACCTTCGCCCCTGTAACCTCAGCACTTGCGCATTGAAAACCTGTAACAGATAGGTAAACTAAAATAACTGCAAATATGAACAGTACGAAAATTGACCTTATCTTTGACATGTCTTTTTGCGAAAATTAATTTTTAATTAATTTCGACTTTAATATATCAAAAAATAATTGATTTTTCAAGCGAAGCAACTTACGACTTTGACATTTGCCGAAAACTTTTTATTTTAAACAAAAAAATGAAAAAGTTTCTTCTTTGGGCTATGCTTTTGCAATTTGCCTTCTTTGATTGGACAGGGAAAAAAACACCGGAGCTAAACGGCAGTATTGGCTGGATAAATTCAAAACCTTTGAAGTTAAGCGAACTTAAAGGAAAGGTCATCCTTATAGATTTCTTCGAATATACATGCGTCAACTGCCTTAGAACTCTTCCATACCTTAAAGAATGGCACAAAAGATATAAAGATAAAGGTCTCATCATAATTGGCGTGCATACGCCGGAATTCGATTTCTCCGCTGAATTTAAAAATGTTGAAAAAGCTGTTAAAAAACTTGAGATTGAATATCCTGTGGTCGTCGATAGTAAATACGAAATATGGAATGCGTTTAAGAACCAATTTTGGCCGAGAAAATTTTTAATTGATAAAGACGGAATCATAAGATTTGATCACATCGGCGAAGGAGCCTACGGTAGAACCGAAGCAAAAATTCAAGAACTTTTGAGAGAGATAAACCCAAACCTTAATTTTCCTGAAATAATTGAATATATGCGCGATGAAGACAAACCCGGCGCTGTCTGCTACCCAAGAACCCCTGAGATGTACGCTGGATATTTGCGAGGTTACTTCACACACCGAGTAAATCCCGATGTGGAAACTTTCTACCGGGATAATGAAAATTATAAAGAAGCCCAATTGACATTGAATGGTTGGTTCAAAGTTGAACCGATGAAATTATCTCACACGAGAAATACCGAAAAATTCAATGACTATGTTGCATTTAAATTTAGAGGCACAGAGGTTAACGCAGTTTTTAATTCGAACGGCAAATTTTACGACGTAATTTTAACGCTTGATGATAAACCAATACCTGAAGATATGAAGGGAAAAGATATCTCTTACGATGAATTTGGCAGAAGTTTTGTCAGAGTAACTGAAGGTAGAATGTATAATTTAATCTCTGGAGAAAAGTATGGAGTTTATACTTTGAAACTTTACACCAATTCAGATGCCTTTTCTCTTTATTCATTCACATTCGGCTCGTGTATTGTAAAGGAATAAAAAATGAAAGTGAAAATCCAATGTCATCGAATATAGTTTCAATTCAAAATGAGATAAAAAAGTTTGAAGATATCATTCGCCGTAATCCTAATTCACCTCTTCTTGTCAGGCTTGCATGGCTTTATTTAGAAATTGGGGATGTTGAAAAAGCGATATCATTGTGTAGTAAGGCCATCGAAAAATATCCCAACTATTCAACAGCACACCTTGTGATGGCGAAATGTTATTTGGAGCTCAAATTTTTCTCAAAAGCCCTCGAGGAATTAAACAATGTCATAGAGATTTTGCCTGACTCTAAATTTGTAATTGACCTGATATCAAAAATTTCACCGAAACAAAAACGCGAAGAACCAACAAAGAAGAAAACAAGGCAAAAAATAGAAGAAGGTCTCCCGGAACTTGAGATATCAACCGCAACAGAGCAAAAAAAGGCAAAGCATGAACAGTTATCAAGTTTTTATGATGAAGAATTTGAACTCCCAACAATCGAGCATGAAGAAAAAATAGCGGTAGACGAAGACAAAAGCTTTGTTCAAACGCAAGCGTCATATCTTGACGAACTGATAAAAAGACTCGAAGCTGGGAAAACTGAGCGTAATAAGGTTGAAGCAAAAGAACCGAAAGAAGAAGTTAAATTTGAGGAGGAACTAAGTTATGATAACATAAGCATAGTAACCCCAGCGCTTGCGGAAATTTTGGTAAAGCAAGGAGCCTATGAAGAAGCGATAAAAGTTTATAAAAAACTAATTGAACAACGTCCATTCGAAAAAGAAAAGTTTGAGCAGGAGATTAAGAAACTCGAGGAGAAAATAACTAAATAGCGATGCTAAGACCTGTCAAATATCTCGGACAGCACTTTTTAAAGGATAAAAACATAGCTAAAAAGATAGAGGAAGCTGTAAATCCAAAACCAGACGATATCATCGTAGAAATCGGCGCTGGTGAGGGATTTTTAACGGAACAGTTTGTTGGTAAGGTCAGAAAAGTTTTCGCAATTGAAATTGATAAAAGAGCGGTCGATTTTTTGAAGGTAAGATTTGGTTCGGAGGACCTGCTGAAAGAAGATAAGATTGAAATTTTACATCAGGATTTCCTCGAACTTGATCTTAAAATGTTTGAAAAAATTGGCAAAATTAGACTCATTGGAAATATCCCATACAGCATAACAAGCTCAATTATATTCAAAGCCATCGAAAATCGAATTTTGATAAAAGATTTAATCATAATGGTTCAACTTGAAGTCGCCCAAAGGATTGTCTCAAAGCCCGACGTTAAAGACTACAGCATACTTTCAGTTATGTGTCAAGCGTATTCAAAGCCTGAGATATTATTCCGCGTCTCAAGAAATGTTTTTTATCCAAAGCCAAATGTTACTTCAGCTGTGATTCGACTTGACTTTGAAGGTTCAAAACTTTCAAGCAAAATTATTGATGACGCTTTCTTCAAAAAGGTTGTAAAAGTAATTTTCAACAAACGAAGAAAAATTTTGAAAAACACGCTCATGGAGTTATTTGATAAGGAAATTTTATCGCAAATTGAGTTTGACTTAAACAAAAGACCAGAGCAACTAAGCGTTGAAGAGATAATTGAACTTTCAAACGAACTTTATAAAATTTCCATTCAAAATGACCTGTTGAAGGAGAAAACAAAATTGAACGTTAAATGAACTCCGTTCTTCGCAACCTACATTTTGGGGATCTTGTCAACATAATTTTCTATTTATTTTTAACCTTTTTAGCACTTTGGTTTTCACACCAGATCAAAGTATGGTGGTTTATCATATTTTTTAACCTTTCAATTATTTTCTTTATTTTCCTCGTCGTTGCAAAATGGGAAAAAGCCGGAAATCCTGAAATTTTTTCGTCGAAAAGATTTGTCCGCGAATGGTATCTTCTTCCACTTATACTTCTTACATTTAAGGAAATTTATTTCTTCATCAAACTTTTAAATTTGCCCGATTACGATTGGATTTTGATAAAAATGGATTACATAATCTTTGGGGATCACCCCACTTATGTTTTAAGTAAAATCGCAAATCCTATTTTGACAGAGATTTTGCAAATTTCTTATTCAACTTTTTATTTTTTGCCAGTAATTCTTGCGTATGATTTTTATCGTCGTGGAGAAATTGAAAAATATCGTTATGTTATGTCTACAGTTGTTTATGGATTTTATCTTTCATACATCGGTTATCTTCTTGTCCCGGCAATTGGTCCAAGGTTTACACTTCATGATTTTTTAAAACTTGATGAAGAACTTCCCGGGATAATTTTAACCGTACCTTTACGTTTTATAATCAACACAGGAGAGTCAATTCCAATCGGTGTACTAAACCCGCAAGATTATGCTCAAAGAGACGCCTTTCCAAGCGGACATACTCAACTTACACTTGTCATCATGTATCTTTCAGTAGTTTTAAATTCAAGGACAAAATACTTTTTAATTCCAAACGGCATTTTACTAATTTTTTCAACTGTTTATCTTCGGTATCATTATGTAATTGATTTAATAGCGGGTTTTTTGTTCGCGGTTTTCACACTTGCCACAGCACCATACCTTTTCAATCAATGTGAAACAAAATTTGGGCTAAAAGAATGGAAGGAAAGCGAGAATTTAAACCGTATGTTTCCGATGAAACAAAACTAAAAGAAATGAGCTTTAAAGCAGTTTTCCTTGGCGTTATAATGGCTGTTATCTTGGGCGCAGCTAATACATACATAGGCTTAAAAGCTGGGATGACTGTTTCTGCAACCTTCCCCGCTGCTGTAGTTGCGATGGCTGTGATGAAGGTTCTTCGAGGTTCAATACTTGAAGAAAATATCGCAAGGACTACTGCATCAGTTGGTGAAGCTCTTGCAGCGGGCGCGATATTTACGATCCCAGCTTTTGTAATTTCCGGCGTTTGGAACGATTTCAATTATTGGGAAAGCACGGTGATAATGTTGGCGGGCGGTTTATTGGGAGTTTTATTCATAATCATTTTAAGAAAACCGCTTGTAAATGACCCGAGTTTACCATATCCGGAAAGCGTCGCATGCGCTGAAATGGTTAAAGCAGGTCAAAAAGGTGAAACAGGAGCGAAATATGTTTTCAGTATGCTTGGTTTTTCCGCTTTGATAGAACTTTTTAAAAACAATCGCGGTATAAAATTATTCGAAGAGACAATAAGTGGATTTGTCGGACTTGGAAAATATAAATTTCAATTGATGAACGACTTAAACACAACTAATTCTCAAACACATATAAGCGGAGTTTATCTTTCCACCCCGGTTGTTTCACCTGCTTTAATTGGGGTTGGTTACATAATCGGTCCGAGGCTATCTGCAGTTGCTTTTTCTGGTGGAGTTCTTGGATGGTGGCTATTTATTCCACTTGCCATATTTTTCAATAGCGGAATTGAAACATTCCTCAAAAATGGAGCAGACTGGGAAACCTTGACAAACACAGTTTGGTATTATCAAGTTAGACCAATTGCAGTTGGAGCGATGATTGTTGGCGCTTTTCATACTCTATGGAAAATGAGAGAACAACTTTTCCAAGGAATCGCAAAAGGTTTAAAAGAAACCGCTCAAGTAAAATCTGGGTCATTAACTTTATCCAGACTTGAACAGGATTTGCCACTTAAAACAGTAATAGGCTCTATATTTTTACTTGTAATTCCAATCGTTTTGATTTACTATCACTTCACCCAAAACTTGTTAAGTGCTATAACAGCCGGGTTGGTTATGACATTGACTGGGTTTTTGTTCTCCGCTGTGGCTGGATATCTTGTTGGAGTTATGGGCGGTTCAAATAATCCAATTTCTGGCTTGACGCTTTCATCGCTTGTGATATCAGCGGTTTTAATGGTTGCGCTTGGTGTAAAAGGAGTAAAGGGAGTTGAAGTTGTTTTAGGAGTCGCTGCGGTTGTATGCACAGCGCTTGGAATCGCAGGAGATATGCTTCAGGATTTGAAAGTTGGACAAATACTCGGTGGAACTCCAAAGAAAATGCAAATAGCTGAAATCATTGGAGTCATATTCACAGCTCTTATTCTTGTTTTTCCTATGGCTATTCTTCACAGAGGAACGGAAGGAGGAATTGGTGGGAAATATCTTCCCGCGCCACAAGCTGGTTTGATGGCAGTGATGTCAAAAGGAATAGTAACTGGTGAAATAGCATGGCCATTGATAATCTTTGGCGGTGTTTTGGCTCTTGCGTTGATACTTCTTAAAACACCATCACCAACTTTAATCGCCGTAGGAATGTACCTACCGTTTGAAACAACTTCTGCTATTTTTATCGGTGGAGTGATAAAGTATATTTTTGATTTAATTGCAAAGAAAAAATTTCATTCTGAAACTGAATTTATACAAGCTGAAAATAGAGGCATATTGTTAGCCTCTGGACTTGTTGCAGGTGAATCTATAATGGGAGTTTTACTTGCGGGCTTATATCTTTTAAATGTCGAATTTCCGCACATCTCTGATAACCCATACATTGGGCTATTAATTTTCCCAATCATTGCTATGATTTTAATTTTTATCCCACTAAGGAACAGGATAAAGTCTCCATCTTGACTTTTGTGCAAAACTTTTTTATTTTAAAACAAGATAAAACAAAATAAGGACGGTTCAGCCATGAAACGACCAATTTTATTATCCGCCCTAATAGCAGGGGTTTTGTTCTCATTTCTCATCCAAGGGTGTGCGCCAACAGCAGAACAAGAAGATATCTATGGCGGCGTAATCGAAGAAGCAACGCAAGAAATCGACACTGCTCAAATTGCGACCTTATCTGAGGAGAACAAAGCTCTAAGAGCTCAAATAAGCAGTTTACAATCAGAAAATAATGCCCTTAAATCGGAGAACGCTACCCTTAAAAGGGATAAAGCAGAACTTGAGCAAAAATTGAGTTCACTTCAGGAAAGCAATGTGCAGTTGTCCGATAAAATTTCAGAACTTGGCGCTCAACTTGAAGCAGAGAGGCAAAAAGTAAGGGAGCTGTCAGCAAAACTTGCACAATATGAATCAGCGCCAAAACCAGAGGCAACGGAAGCTGAACTTGTGGCGGAAATAGCTAAACGTGACAGCGAAATCGTCGAGTATAAAAAACAAATTAGGGACCTTCAGGCGAAATTAGCTGAACTTGAAGTTAAAGTAACTACGCAACCAACTCCACCTACAACAGTTGGGGGTGAGGTTAAGTTAGTTTATCCGGGCATCTCTGTTGAAGCGCCAAAAATTCCGATGACCGAAAAAGAGGTCAAAAATTATTACAATCGTGGGCTTAATAATTTCAAAAATCGTAGATACAAAACTGCAATCGCTTACTTTGATACATTATTGAGAAGCGCTGTTGAAACAAATTTGAAAATAAATGCAGTTTATTGGATTGGTGAAAGTTATTTTGGTCTAAAGCAATATGAAAAGGCGATCGAATATTTTAACTATGTTGCGCAAACAAAATCTGCGAAAACTCCTGACGCATTGTATATGCTGGGACGTTGCTATGCTGCACTTGGAAAAATTAAAGAAGCGAAAGAATATATGAATCGTGTCGTAAAGGAGTATCCCAATAGCCCAGTTGCAAAAAAAGCTAGAGAAAGATTGCAGAGGTTATAATAAAAGATTCTATTCAATTGATAAATTCATCATAGGTGCGCATTATCTTTTTGATTTTCAATAATTTTTTGTCCAATTAAGTCCCTACCCTATCTCGGGCTTGAATCAGTGAGTGAAATGCTTTTGCCTTCATTTTATTGAAATTGAGTGTAAAACTTTTTATATTTCAATTGAAAGCTAAAAACAAAATGATTTCAAAATGAGAAAAGTCATACTTATAGTTCTTGACGGATTTGGACTCCGAGATGAAAACATACCAATTGAAGCGGACGCGATAGCACTTGCAAAAAAACCAAATTTTGATTTTCTCTACAAAAATTATCCCTGGGTTCCACTCCACGCATCTGGGGAATATGTCGGCTTACCCGATGGGCAAATGGGAAATTCGGAAGTTGGACATCTTAACATTGGTGCAGGTAGAATCGTTTATCAAGACATCGTCAGGATCAGCAAGGCTATAAGAAAAGGCGAATTTTTCAAAAACGAAGTTCTTCTTGGAGCGATTGAAAATGTGAAAAGAAATAATAGCTCACTTCATCTTGTTGGGCTTTTATCCGATGGCGGTGTCCACAGTCATATGGAACACCTTTATGCTCTACTTGAACTTGCAAAGATGCATAATATTGAAAAAGTTTACGTTCATGCACTGCTCGATGGAAGAGATACCCCACCTTCCAGCGCAATTGACTATATAAGAGAATTTGAAGCAAAGGCAAAAGAAATTGGGGTCGGTAAAATTGCAGTTGTCGGCGGAAGGTACTACGGAATGGATAGAGATAATCGATGGGAAAGGACAGAAAAATATTACAAAGCGATGACAGAAGCAGAAGGCGAAAAATTCAGAAGCGCTGAAGAAGGCGTTTTAAAGTCTTATGAAAAAGGAGTTACTGACGAATTCGTCGTCCCATTTATAGTTGTCGATGAAAATTGGAATCCAATCGGACAAGTTAAAGATGGGGACTCAATTATATTCTTTAACTTCAGAGCGGATAGAGCAAGACAATTGACCCGAGCTTTTATTGATAAAAATTTTGATAAGTTTAATAGAAAAAAACTTGATATCTATTTTGTCACCATGACTGAATACGATGACGATTTCGATGTTCCAGTTGCATTTAAACCTGTTTACCTTACCAATACGCTCGGTGAAGTTATTTCAAAACATGGGCTTAAACAACTTAGAATTGCAGAGACGGAAAAGTACGCTCATGTAACTTATTTCTTCAGCGGTGGAAGAGAAGATCCTTTCGAAGGCGAAGATAGAATTTTAATTCCTTCACCAAAGGTTGCAACCTACGATTTAAAACCAGAGATGAGCGCATTTGAAGTCACAGATAAAGTGATTGAAGAAATGGACAAACAAAAATACTCGCTTATAGTTTTAAACTTTGCCAATCCCGATATGGTAGGTCATACTGGAATAATTCCCGCTACTGTAAAGGCGATAGAGGCAATTGATACATGTATCGGTAGAATTTATGAGTCCGCCAAAAGAAATAATTATGTAATGCTCATAACTGCGGATCATGGAAATGCTGAAAAGATGCTCGATCCTGAAACCGGTGAACCACACACTGCACATACGACAAGTTTAGTTCCATTTATCCTTGTGATGGATGATTATCACGGTGAACTTAAGAAAGATGGCAAACTTGGGGATATAGCACCAACGATTTTAAAAATTATGGATCTTCCAATACCTCCTGAAATGGACGGGGAAATTTTACTTCTTGAGAAGGTGCCACAGATGGCAAAGTAAAATTAATTTAATCAAAACTAAATCAGGAGGGCACGCATATGGCAAAAGCAAAGAAAACAGCAAAGAAGCCCGCCAAGAAAGCCCCGGCAAAAGCTGGTGGTGTTTCGAAAAATTATGTCGACACGAAGTTCAAAGCGCTCCAGCAACAACTTGATGAAATTGTAAAAAGGATCGAATCCATCGAATCAAAACTCGGAGTTGAAAAAGAAAAAGTCGAAGAAACTGCTGGAGCAACCGGGGCTGAGGCTGAAACAACCGAAACATAGTTTCGGTTAAGTTTTGAAAAAGGGGTTGCTTTACGCAACCCCTCGTTTTTATGTTAAACTACAAAATTTAAATAACGATGAGAATTGAAAAATCAACCAAACTTTATGGTATAATCTATCCTCCCGGGGATAAATCGATTTCCCATCGCGTCGCTTTAATTTCATCTTTATCAGAAGGTGAAAATATCATTGAAAACTTCCTCATCGCAGATGATACTCTAAGCACATTAAACTGTCTTAAAAAACTTGGGGTCGAAATTGAACTATCAAAAAAATTAAAAATAAAAGGTAAAGGCTTTAAAAACTTTTCTCAACCAGAGTCAACGCTTGACGCTGGAAACTCTGGAACGACAATTCGTCTTCTTGCAGGGATCCTAGTAGGGCAAAAATTTGACTCTGAAATAACCGGGGATGAATCTTTGCGAAGAAGACCGATGATGCGAATTGTAAAGCCATTAAAAATGATGGGAGCAAAAATTGAAGCAACGGAAAATGGGACAGCGCCTTTAAAAATTTTCGGCGTTGAAAAGTTAAACCCAATCGAATATGAACTTGAAATACCAAGCGCCCAAGTAAAATCATGCTTAATCCTTGCAGGTTTACACTCAGAAGGAAAATCCAAGATAATCGAAAAAATAGAAACACGCGATCACACTGAAAGACTACTCGGATTGAAAATCTCATACGAAAACGGGAAGAAAATCATCGAAGTTGAAGGCGGAGCAAAAATTAACTCAAACTATTACTTCATCCCAAACGATATCTCATCCTCTGCTTTCTTCATCGTCGCTGGCTCGATTATCCCAAATTCATATTTGATTATAAAAGATGTTGGACTCAATCCAACCAGAATAGGTTTTATCAATATCTTAAAGAAAATGGGCGCTAAAATTGAAGTAGAAAATCTTCGCGAGATAGCGAATGAACCAATTGGAGATATAATCGTTAAATCAGATAGCGAAATAAACTTGCAAAATCTAACTCTCTCTGGAAACATAATTCCAAACATAATCGACGAAATACCGATACTTGCAATTGCTGGAACCGTAGCTCAAGGAGAATTCAAAGTCCAAGATGCATCTGACCTCAGAAGTAAAGAAAGCGACAGAATAAAAGCGATCGTTAAAAATCTGCGCAAGATGGGAATTGATGTCGAAGAATACGAAGACGGTTTTTCGTTTGAAGGTGGAAAAAAATTAAAAGGAGCATTCATCGAAACTTTCAACGACCATAGAATAGCGATGGCTTTTTCAATCGCAGGTTTAATCGCGGATGGTGAAACAGTTATAGATAACCCCGATTGCGTTAAAGTTTCTTTTCCAAATTTTTACGAAATTTTAAAAAATATCCAAAACTGAGTCTGGAGGTGTAACAAAAATGGCTGAAGTAAGACTTGAAAATGTAAGCAAAATTTATCCAAATAATGTTGTTGCAGTAAAAGATGCAACTTTCGAGGTAAAAGATGGCGAGTTTATGGTTTTGCTTGGTCCTTCGGGTTGCGGAAAAACTACAACTCTTAGGATGATCGCCGGACTTGAGGATGTGACAAGTGGCTATATTTACATCGACAATAAGATCGTAAACGATGTCCCGCCAAAGGACAGAGACATAGCAATGGTATTCCAAAACTACGCTTTATATCCGCATATGACAGTTTATGAAAACATGGCTTTTGGACTCAAACTTAGAAAATACCCCAAAAGCGAAATCGATAAAAGAGTCAAAGAGGCTGCAAAAATTTTGGGAATTGAACATCTTCTCGATCGAAAGCCGAAAGAACTATCCGGTGGACAAAGACAGCGCGTCGCAGTTGGAAGAGCTATCGTAAGAAATCCTAAAGTTTTCCTTTTTGACGAGCCATTGAGCAACCTTGATGCGAAATTTAGAGTTCAAATGAGAACTGAAATTTCAAAACTTCATCAAAAACTTTCCGCAACGATGATCTATGTGACACACGATCAAATCGAAGCGATGACCATGGGCGATAGAATTGTCGTCATGAAAGATGGAATTATTCAACAAATCGACACGCCTTTAAATCTTTACAATTTCCCCAAGAATAAATTCGTAGCAGGATTCATCGGAAGCCCATCCATGAATTTTCTCGATGGAAAAATAATCCATGAAGACGGTTTAAAATTTGTTGAAAACAACAACGGTCTTAAACTTTCAATACCACAGGAATTTTATGACAAATTGAAAAATTACGTTGACAAACCAATAATCCTTGGGATAAGACCCGAACATATTTATGATCCAGTTTATACTCAAATTACGAATGCAGAAAGGATAAAAATTCTGATTGATGTTGTTGAACCAATGGGAAATGAAATATACATTTACTTTTCCACGTCGACAGCCCAATGCGTTGCAAGGATCCCAGCACATGAAGAACCTCAAACAGGGACTTACAGAGAACTTGCAATTGATATGAAAAAAGCGCACTTCTTTGACAGGGACACAGAAAAATCAATTTTATATTAAGTTGATTATGTCTTCGAGAAAACTAATGAAAATAGTTGAAGAAATCGTCACGAAAGACGATGAACTTCTTGTCCCCGCGAGAAAAATTTATCTTTTAATAAAATATCAACACCCTGAAATTCCCCTACCTTCATTTCCAAACTTTGTCGAAATTTTAAAACGAAGCAGAAAATTTGAAGTGATCGAAACTGAAAAGACAACGCTTTATGATCTTCCTGAGAGCATTGAAAAATTACTTATGCAAGTTGAAATTTACGGCACAGGTCCAAGGGTAAAACTCCGCTCAATTAAGTTAACTCCAAAATTACTTCGCGAAGCCTTTCTAAAAAGCTATCAAAAGATGAGAGTTGGTGTTGAAAACTTGCTTTCCAAAATTTACTCCGAAACAGATTTGCCCAGTGAGGACATAAATAAAATTGTCTCATCTTTCACCGAACTTCGCGAGCAGATAAGCAAAACGATTCAAATGCTTGAAAAACTTGAACTTTACGAATCAAGCATAAAAAGTAAAAAGAAAAAGAGATAATTTTTAAAAGTTCTTTGAATGTTTTATATTCAAAGAAAACAAAAGTTACATTAAAACCATGGTAACAGAAGAACAGGTATACGAAGCTCTAAGAGAATGCTACGATCCAGAGATTCCGATAAATATAGTCGATCTTGGGCTTGTATATGAAGTTAAAATCATCGACGATTGGGTCGGAGTTAAAATGACTCTTACTGCTCCCGGATGTCCAGCGCATACGTTTATAAGTCAGCAGGTTCGCGAGAGATTGCTTAAAATTCCGGGGGTTAAAGATGCGGATGTTGTCATAGTGTGGGAGCCAAGATGGAACCCAAGCATGATGTCTGAGAAAGCAAGGATGATGTTGTTCGGTGATCTTGGGTTAAGCCCAAGCGGTGAAGAGGAATAAATTTTTTAGCACGCCCGGAGGGACTCGAACCCCCAACCTTCTGGTCCGTAGCCAGACGCTCTATCCAGTTGAGCTACGGGCGCAAAATTCATTTAAAATATACAAATTAAAAATTTCTATTGCAAGTTTTGGGAATTTACCTCCATTAGTCAATTTTTCTTTTCTCACAAAAATCATAAACATTGAGAGAATCTAATCCTACTTCCCTTTATTGATCACATTCACCCTATAAACTCAAATTTTTCTATTTCCAGGCTCATTATCCTCATATAAATAAATCCGCCCAAACTCATCCCACACCAAGAACTCGACCAGGCAATTTTAAATCTGACGGAATATAATTCCCATCAAGATCATAAACCTTTAAATAATAATTGTGATAAAATGGATTCCTCCTTTTTATTCCATCCAAAGTTAAATCAACGAATTCACAATAAATAAGCGAGTCAACAATATGGATAGAAAAAGCTTTAGAATATTTCAAGATCAATTCATCTATCTTGGGTATTGGTAAATTCCAAGGTATATCCTCGCTCAACTCCCTAAATCTGCCCCTATGCCCAAATACCTTCAACAATTTATGATCACTGCTATATTTCTGAATTCTATATGTACCTCCCTCTTCCACTACATAAATATTACCAAACTTATCAAAGCTCGCTAAAACTCGGAGGTTATAAACTTTAAATCTTTTGTATATTTCATCTGAATATCCAAACAAATGTAAAACATTGCCTTGGGTATCAACAACAGCAACTCGCCTTGATTTGTATATCTTCGACTGGTCAAAATACTCAGGCTCAATTACTCCAAAGTAAATTTTACCATCCTTAACCCTAATCTCCCCAACAGGCCCAATCAAATTAGACCTGAAAATAAATGAACTTATATACCTACCCCCAGTGTCAAATATAGAAAACCTCTTGTTCCCTATGTCATAAATGTAAATAAAACCATCATCACCGACATCAAAGCTACTTAATTCTCTTATCTCTCCAGGTCCACCGCCTCTCTTGCCTATAGTCCTTTCTATCTCCCCACCCATATTAACAACTGCTATAAAATGCTGAAGCCTATCGGAAATAAAAATCTTCCCAAATTTTACCTTCGACCATAAAATCTCACTTATAAACCTATCTCTATCCTCCTTTATCCTAATCTCAAAATCCCTCTCCAATTCACATAATTTATCCCCAAAAACATGCTCATAAACACCTCCATTTCTCTTGCAAGATGAGAATAACAAAACAAATATTATGACCAAAACCCTTAACATAACCACAATAAAAATTTATTTTTGAGAAAAATAAAGGTGGGGGATTTATTCCCCCACCCTTAAAATATCAGTTGGGTGGCTCAATCACAACATCATCAAAACAATTACTAGCCGGTGAATCGCATACCCCACGATCTTGGTACCATGTCCGTGTTGGTGTACTCTGAGTACTAGCCCCCAAATAGTTAACAAAAGCGAATGATAGGCTAAATATGATCAACAAAATAAGCACGATTAACTTCATCCTCCTCATATTACCCTCCGTATTTTTGTTTTTGAATAATCCTACTTCCCCTTATCAACGATTTTAAACCTATAAACTCCAATGACCTTATTCTCAGGTTCATCACTCTCATGTATGTAAATCTTACCATCATCAACATCAAGCAATACCCCAGGTATCTCTATATCAGATGGAATATAATTCCCATCAAGATCATATACCCTCAAATAATTCCTATTCTTCAAGTAACTCCTTACCTTTGTTCCCTCTTCAGTTAAATCATAAAAATGATGGTATACATAATCATCAGAAACTATTATCGACATCGTCGCTGAACTCTTCATCAACTTCTTCGATATATCAGGAAAAGGTAAAAATGGGTCTATATCCTCAACTGGCATTCTAAATATACCCTGATACCCAAATGCCTTCACAAGCCCATAACTTCTATCATACTTGTATACCCTATACGATTTCCAATCCCCTGAATAAACATTGCCAAATCTATCATAATCAAAAGGCATAAAACCACCATACTTAAATGTCTTCGCTATCTCATCCCAAACCCCA
>FWWL01004485.1_pt1 | contig 23482 bp, 24 predicted proteins | sample 2228331 | NCBI WGS metagenome assembly FWWL01 (sample SAMEA103939775, study PRJEB20133) | metagenome | reverse complement strand
CAAAATTTTCGTATCCATAGTAACCAACGAGTAAAACTTTCAAGGAAAAACCAACTCCTCTAAAGAAATATTTAAATGAAAGATATTTGACTGAGGTGATAGAAGATGATTCAAAAACTTTCTGAGAGAATATACGTTATAGAACACGAAGAAGCAGCGAATAACGTTGTAATATTTGGCAATAAGCACACGATACTTATTGACACTTCTTTGTTCCCAGAAAAAGCTAAAAAAATCGATGATTTCGTTTACGATTTTGCCAAAAAGAGAATAGATATAGTTCTCAACACCCATTATCACCCAGATCATACGTTTGGTAACGCTGCTTTTGATTGTACAATAATAGCTCATACATTAACCCGAGAAAAGATGGAACAGATAGACAAAAACTACATACGTTCAATTGGAGTGAATATAGACAGAATTCAGCTTCCAAACGTCGTTTTCGACGATGAATTTGTCTTAGAAGATGGATTAACAATTATCTTCAGACACGGACCTGGACACACTTCAGATTCTTCATATGTGTATATTAAAGAAGCAAACGTTCTTGTTACAGGTGATACAGTTATCAACGATATGCACCCTGAAATCGTCTTTGATAGCTCATTAGATCAATGGATTGAAACCTTAGAAAATCTCCCGGATGCTAAGACTGTAGTTCCCGGGCACGGAAAATGCTCCGACGAAAAATCTATTGCAAGTATGATAGATTACTTAATTAAGTTCAGAAAACTTATTAACGGAGAAATAAACGCTTATGAGCTTGAAAATGATAAGAACTTTTCACAAAGAGAACACTACGAACTTTTAGAGTGGAGCCTGAAAAACGTCTTAAACCACGTTTAAACATTCAAGAAATTTTTCTAAATAGTTAGCTTGCAGTTTAAACATTTCTTCCGCTCTTGTTTTGTCGTATTCGTGGTCATAACCAACTATGTGGAGCGTTGAGTGAATAATTACTTCAGCTAATTCTTTTTCGAAAGTATTGCCAAACTCTTGAGCGTTTTCTTTAACAACATCAGAGCAGATATACGATTCAGCAAAGATATCATCTTCATACACGAAGGTCAACACATCCGTTTGACCTTCTTTTTTTCTATACTCTTGGTTCATTTGAGTTATTTCTTCTTTCGGGACAAATACAAAATTGACATCTATATTTCCAACGTATGTTTCAATAATATTTGAAACTATACTTTTCAAACATTCGAGATATCTTTGAGAAAATTTAAAATCCTCTTGAAATACAAAATCTATCATTGTTTCACCTCAGTTATTTTCATTTCGTCAATCTTTGGATATTCAACCCTATTAATACTCAAATTCACAAGAACTTTTGTGAAAGCCTCGGTAATTTTCTCAAGTTCTGCAATAGTTAACTCAGTTTCATCAAGTTGTTTTTCGTTGTATATCTTAAGAACCGTTTCGGATACTAATTCCGAAACTTTGTCAGCTGGTAGATTTCTTTTGCTCCTAAACGTTGCTTCCACTGAATCGGCTAACATAACGATCCCAACTTCTTTTAATTGCGGCTTTCTAAAGTTGTATCGGAAATCCTCAGGTGAAACGTTTTCATATGTCTTCTTTGCTTTGTCATAGAAGTAAATTTGTAATCTTCTTCCGTGGTGTTGCTCTATGAAAAGCTCAATTTGAACAGGGAGCCTGTACTTTCGAGCTATCTCCAAGCCGTCTTTAACGTGTTGTTGGATAATTTTAAAACTTGCCTCAGGTGGCAATGAGTTGTGTGGATTTTCTTCACCTGGTGCTATATTCTCTGTGAAATACTTCGGATTTCTTATTTTACCTATATCATGAAAGTATGCTCCCGTTCTGGCTAAAATCGCATTTGCTCCTATTGCTTGTGCTGCACTTTCAGATAAATGTGCAACGATAGATGAATGCAGATAACTTCCCGGCGCATATATCGAGAACTGATTCAATATAGGATGGCTGATATTCGCTATCTCGGAAAGTCCGATGTTTGAATAAATCCTCGTTGACGCTTCTATATACGGCAAGATACCAAGTGCGAAGATCGACGATACTAACGGGTTCAGTATCATTATTGAATAGTCTCGAATTGAAAAATAATAATGTCTAACAGGAGATTGGAAGAACATCATCATACCGGCAACTAAGCCCGCTAAAATACCAGATTTCGCAACTTGGAGCCTTGATTTTGAATTTTTTAGTGTGTAAGTAGCAACAAAAACTTGTGGAAGCAAGAAGACGAACATATAGAAATCGTTCAAATGGAAAGAAACACTGAAGGAGAGTAGCAGCCCGATACTGATACCAAATTCGTGACCTATCAAAAGAGTTGCAAGAATAACAGGGAGTAGAATTGGAACATATGGAAGACCGTAAATTTTGTACGCTACAGTGCTTATAGTTGAGCCACCAACGAAGAGCAAATAGAAAAGAACCCTAAAGTTTAGTCCAAGATTGATTATATAAGATTTCTTAATAAAATGCTCGACTATACCGTACCAGATGACCAAAAGCGTAACAAACTCGTTTGCAAAATCGAGAAAATTAAGTGTTTGGATATTGTTGATAACACTTATCAAAAGAACAATAACTATCCCGTCGAAAATAAACTGATTGTTTAGCTGTTCTTCTAACTTCTTAATTTTAAGCTGTTCATCGAGTTTCTTCATACGTTCTCCTTTTTCTTCTTTTCGTATTCATCAAACGCTCTAATGATCTTTTTCACAAGTGGATGTCTAACGACATCGGCATCCGTTAGATACACTATTCCAAGTCCGTCTATTCCTTTCAAAACCTTTTGAGCAAGTATAAGCCCGGATTCTTCTTTGATATCTATCTGTGTAATATCACCGTTTATTATCATCTTTGAACCAAATCCCATCCTTGTTAAGAACATTTTTATCTGTTCGTAAGTGGTGTTCTGAGCTTCGTCTAAAATTATAAAGGCATTATTTAAAGTTCTCCCACGCATATACGCAAGAGGAGCTATTTCAATTATATTCTTTTCCCTGTACCTTATAAACTTCTCGACTCCAACCATATCGATTATCGCATCGTACAGTGGTCTTAAATACGGATCGACCTTCTCAGCCAAATCTCCGGGCAGAAATCCTAATTTTTCACCAGCTTCAACCGCCGGTCTTGTTAGAATGATTCTGCTAACTTTTCCAGTCTTTAAGTATTCAACCGCAATGGCTGAAGCAAGGTACGTCTTCCCAGTTCCAGCAGGTCCTATTGCGATAATTATATCGTTATTCTCCACCGCTGTAATATACTTTTGTTGTCCTTCGGTTTTTGGCTTTACCTTACCAACTTGTTTTTTGTAAACATCCGTTGGATTTTCTATTTTGTCATTCTCCTCAACGATGTACTCAAACTCTGTCCAGTCTAAAAGATGTCCGTCACGTATGATGTTTATTATCTCGTTGAATATCTTCTCTACTTTGTTAACATCTTCCTCATCTTTTCCCTGTACCCTTATTTCATCGTTTACAACGTGAATATCAACATTAAAGCGTCTTTTTAAATACCTCGCCTTGTTATCATACTGCCCCAAAACTTCAACGACTGCAACATCATTTGGCAGATGTATTCTCTTAACTACCACATCCTCACCTCTGAGCAGAAAATATTTATTCATTATGATTATACTCTATTTCTGTTAAATTTGTATACTTAGTAAAGTTAAGAATTGGTTCAAAATCGTCCTTACTAAGATTATTTCCGACTTATTTTGAAGATTCATTGAAACCTGTTCGTGGTATAATAGATTTAGAAGAACTATTAGAACTGGAGGTTTTCCATATGGAACAATTAAGTTTTACGTTTCTTGACAATAAAAGTGAGACAAAAGACCTTGTTACGATAAAAGAAGCAGCTGAGTGGGCTTGCAAATTTTTAGGGAAAAACGTAACCCCGTCAAATATTTCATATCTTATACAGTACGGCAAAATTAACAAGTATTATATAAGTGGTAACGTCTTCGTTAGTATTGAGGAATTGAAACGATACTATCAAGAGAAATATCAAAATAATTTAGAGAATAACGGTGATGGTATAGACTGGCATCTATCGTTTGCACAGTATAACGAAGCGGAGAGAACAAAACATGTTCACAGGATACATCCATACAAAGGTAAATTCATTCCTCAATTAGTTGAATATTTTCTCGATAAACATACTGATGAATTTAAAACAGAAGTCTTTTTCCATTCGGGAGATATAGTCTTGGACCCATTTTGCGGTAGCGGTACAACACTTGTACAAGCAAATGAACTTGGCATTCACGCTATAGGTGTCGATATCTCTCAATTTAACAAAATTATATCTAACGTAAAAGTAAGGAATCACAATATAGAAAATATTATAAATCACATAGAAAAGATAACTTCTGAATTTGATAAATTTAAACATAATCAAAAAAATATCATTTTTGAAAAAGAATTAGACGAGGAACTGTCTAAATTTAATAAAGAATATTTCCCACAACATTTTAAGAAGTTCCTAAAAGAAAATAAAATTGACGAAAAACAGTACTCAAAGGAAAAACTGGAACTTTTTCTACCTAAGTTTTTCGAGTTGGTTGACAAATATTCGTTGAAACTTTTGCAAGATAAAAAGGAAAGATTTATCGACAAGTGGTTTCTTGAACCTGTAAGAAGAGAACTTGACTTTCTTGCCAATGAAATTATGAAGATCAAAGACCAGTCTGTCAGAGAAGTTCTAATGATAATCCTCAGTAGGACTGCCAGGTCTTGTCGTGCAACAACGCACTCTGATTTAGCTACGTTGAAAGAACCAGTATCAGCACCGTACTATTGTAAAAAACACGGAAAGATCTGTTCTCCAGTTTTTACTGTAAGTGATTGGTGGTCATATTATTGCGAGGATACTATTGAAAGACTTAAAGAATTTCAAAAACTAAGAACAGACACCTTTCAAATTTGTTTAGTAGGTGATAGTCGAACAATTGATATTCTTGGTGAGTTAGAAAAAGTGAATAAAGATTTTGCAGAAAAGGTTAAGATTCAGAAAATACGGGGGATTTTTTCAAGTCCACCATACATTGGTTTGATAGATTATCACGAGCAACACGCATACGCTTATGATCTTTTCAATCTAAAGAGAAACGACGATTTGGAGATCGGACCTCTTTTCAAAGGACAAGGAGAAGAACAGAGGAGAAGTTACGTTGAATCAATAGCACAAGTTTTGGTCAATATGAAAAAGTATTTGCAAGACGACTACGATGTTTTCTTAGTTGCAAATGATAAATTCAATCTCTATCCGCAGATTGCCGAAAAAGCTGGAATGAAAATAGTAAACGAATTCAAAAGACCAGTTTTACACAGAGTTGAGAAGAACAGGGAACATTTGTACGTAGAGTCGATCTTTCATTTAAAGGAGAAATGAGTATGGATAAGTTGTACTTGGAGATTAAGGAAAAAATAATAAAAACAATCAAAACCAAGTTAAGCAAATACAATCCCGAAACCGTTAATATGCCTTTTCATTACAGACTTTTGGGTAAAGACAGGATGGCTCTGTACTCATTTATTCAATCTCTTAACACAACGTTTGGAATATCAATTTTTGAACCAGTTGCAGAAATACTTGCTAAGAATAGATTTCAGCAAGTCAAAAAACAATACATAGTCGGCAATGAAATTACAAGTGATGCGCAGGCAGAAATTCAAAACTTATTAAACCAATTATTATCATCAAATACTGAACCAAACAAGTCATACGAAATCGAAAGAATTAGAACTGTTGCAAGGAATGGAAATGTTATAAAAACAAAAATAGAAAAAGCGGATTTGTTTTTGAAAGCTTACGATGGAGCGGTGTATTTGATCGATCTCAAAACCGCAAAACCAAATATGGGAGCTTTCAAAGAATTAAAACGAATGTTACTTGAATGGGTCGCAATCTATCTGTACAAAGAAAACGCAAATAGTATAAAAACTCTTATTGCTATACCATACAATCCATATGAACCCAAGCCGTACGAAAGATGGACATTAAGAGGACTCTTCGACCTAAATGAAGAGATTATGGTCGGTGAGGAGTTTTGGAATTTCTTAGGTGGCGAAGGAACTTACGAAAAACTCTTGGAAACATTCGAGATGGCTGGAATAGAACTTAGACCACAACTTGATGAATTCTTCTCCAGCTTTAGAAAATAACTTTAGCCAAGTACTGTTAAAAAAAGGAAGGTTTAAACCTTCCTTTTTGCTATTCTTCGTAGACGTTTTCACGCCTTTCCAGTTAGCTCAACTAAAAGCAGAAAACTAACGCAATGGCTAAGTTTTTTCAATATTCGTTTGATAGGCTTTTGCTATCTTTTCTATTTCCTTGCTTGCAGATTTGTAGACTGTTGGGTAGTTTTCTTTTAAATATTCTATCAGTTCCAGTGTTTTTGCCATTTTCTCTGAGACCTTGATTGATAAAAAAGTTTCTAAAAACACTTTCCTTATCTTCTTTTTTGTCTCAATGTCTAACGTATCTTCAAAGATGAAAGAGTACGTGTATATAAATTGTTTAAAGAGAGTGTTAATTGAAAACTTTTCGTCATTCGCTAACCTGTCAATTTCTTTTACGATCTTCACATCTCTTTCGTACTTATAGTACTGCTTATTCTTCTCACCATTGAGTTGGTGTTTTAACCAGTTGAAATAGACTTTTTCCGTGTTTAGACTTATACCTTTTCTTTATGTAAATTTATCCCCGAAATATATTTATCTAACTCAGAAGCGTTTCTTAAAAGATTTATGAAAATAGGTTCAAGCTCATCCAAAGGATACGATTCCCTGTAAAATATCAAAGAACTGGCACTTTCGAGAAAGAGGAAAGTTCTTTCAACAGTTCTGAGTCGCTCATCTAAAAAACCTTTTATTAACCAATCAGTTGCTTCAACCGGAGACAAGAAAAATTGAATTCTGTAAAGTCCCATATATTCTAATAAACCCGGAGATTCTTTCAAGCCTTCCAAAAATTCTTGTCTCAAGCTCTCCGCTTTTTCTTTGTCCATCATAATTCCTCTAAGGTGAATAATATCCTCTTTAATGATAAACCTAAGACTGGAATCAGTGTTTTTAAATTTGAGTGCTTTAAGAAGAATTAAAAGTTGTTGTACGTGCATTGATAGTCCCATTACGCCGATAACCCATATTGCAAATCCAACGTTTGGAATTTTCGCTTCTAATTCAAGCTGCGGTCCTTTTGACAATTCTAAAATCTTGCTCAAAATCTCTTGAAGGTTGTCATCGATTTCCAAATACTTTTTGCCATATATTTCGTTAACCTCTTTCTCAAATTTTTCGTAAGTTCCTAAAGCAATTGAAAGGTTGTAGTGGTACAGATAAAACAATAATGTCATCATCAGTTTGTAAGCTTCTCTTAACTTTTTTGCTTCGAGAAAAGTCTCTATTCCTTTCTTTAGTACTCGAATAGTGTTATCTTGGTCGGCTTTAGTATAATATTTTCTCGCTAGCTCTTCGTAAGCCTCTACATCATTTTTTCTTTGCTTTTATTTGTTTTTCAAGGGTTACGAGTAATTCTGATAAATCTTCTTCTTGAGGATTTTCTTCAAGAAAATCTTCGTAATTATCATTTTCTAAATCATCATACAGCTCCTTCAGATCCATTTTTTCTATTAGCCAACGGATAAATTCATCAACATCTGCTTCTATTGGATGAGTGTTCACGAACAACGTATTTTTTAAGATTTTCAGATATTCGCCCATTTTCGGAATTAAATACGTGTGTTTCGGAATTAATTCAACCAATTTTCGAGCGTAGTACAAAGCTTTTTCAAGGTCGTTGTTCGAAAAGTAATAAAAAGATATCATCAATCCGATAAATGACCTCGTTCCTTTATCTTCCAGATACTCAAACCTTTTTTAAGGTCTCAACTGCTTTATCAGTTTTCCCTAAAAAAAACGTAAGCAGAATACAAAAGAAAGTAAAACATATGGTCGGTTTCAAAAAAACAACGTACGGTTCGAGAAGCGAAATAGCTTTTGAAAACTTACCTCTGTCATAATATTCGAGGGCTTTTTTTAAAGTTTTTCGATAAGTGACGCTGTCCATAAAATCTTCCCCCTATCCAAAATATCTTAAGAACTCCCTCGCCTCTTTTCTGACCTTATCCGATCGGTCGTTAAGCAATCTTTCAACACTCTTACGAAATCTCGGTTCTCTAAGAATGGAAACTGATTTTAGGGCAAATAACCGTATTTCAGACCTACCATCTTGCAAAAGTTCTTCAAGCGCAAGATAAGATTTTTCGCACCGATATTTCCAAAGGATAGATGCAACCTTTCTCCTAATCGAAATATCCTCGCTTTTAGCTAATTCTAAGAAAAACTCAAGTGTACGTTCGTCTCTTTTTTCTGAAAGTATATCGATAGCTTTAGCACGATTGTAAAATTGTTCGTCCAAGATGAGTTTCTCCAAAATACTTGCTACTTTCGGATTTGAAATTTCAAACTCAGAAACGAAGTTAAAAACAATTCGACTGAGACTTTGATTTTCGACCATCTTTTCTAAAAGTTCCAAAGCTTTCTCTTCGTTTTGTCTCATCTTTTTCAAACAAAGGTTATTTAAAAGATTTTCCAAAAAACTTTCAAGATTATACTTTATTTTCCACTCTTTTTCTTCCTTTAGGATTTCTAACACCTCGTCAACGATTTCAAAGTTTGCAAAGGTTTTCAAAGATTCGGAAGCAGTTATTCTTAAATCTTTGTTGTTCGACTCCAAAAACCTAACAATCTCTTTTGCTAACCAAGGTTGTGTAAAGCTAAATCCTGAAAGACGCATAATAATTTTCTTTTTCGTTTCATCATCGGATTCGTGTAAAGCTTTTAGAAGAATCTTTAAACTTTTCCCTTCTTGTTTGTAGAATATATCTGCGATAGTTGATTCGTACCTTTGGTCTTTCAAAAACTCAACCAAAATTTCGAGAGCTTTTTCATCACCAAGTTTTCCTAAAACTATCGCACTTTGCCTGCGCACGATTATATTCTCGCTTTCAAGCATTTTTTGAAGTTTTTCATAGCTTCTTCACCGAACGAACTGACAATTTCTGAGACTAATTCGTGAGTTCCAAGATAAATAACCAAAGGCTCGAGAACATCTCTATCCCCTACGTCGCTTCTTCCCTTACAGGCGCATATCTGTCTTTTAACATTCTCGCAATGTTCCAAGTTATCCGTTCATCTTTCGTAACTGTTCCAATCTCACCAAGTAATAAAATCACAAGTTTTTTGATTACGTACTCCTCATCGCTCAAAGTGTCCAAAAGTTCTATTTAAGTAAAAATTCTGAAAAAATACATAACACCTGTCCATACTTAAAAAAGTGTAGTATGTATGAATTGACTAAGGATGACATTAAGTGCGGGATTGTAAGTGATTATGAAGATTATCTCCAGCAAAGAATATTAAACAGATGGTTTGATTTAGGAACTATTAAATCGCTTGTAGGAATAAGAAAGAACTATAACGCAGAGAACAACCAAAAAGGTGAAAAAGAGAGACATATAATTCTCCACGCAGGCTTTGAGGACACTGTAACTGATGTAAAGGTGTTTTTCAATAAAAATACTCGACTGTTTGATTTAGCTTTCAGAATAAATGAACGCTACGTTGAAAAAGTAAAAAAACTGATATTGGGAATAACAAAATAAAAAACCTTTCGCCCCTTAAAGGGCGAAAGGTGAATAATGCCTAAAAGGCTTTTGAGACGGGAATAATCGGGATTGAGGTATTCTAATTATATCACAAATTTCCAGAAAAATCAAATTTCAAAATTTCCATACTCGTTTTTTTCTTGTGCAATCAGCTTTTTTTGTTTGTTACTCTCAACTCACAACTATATTATCTCGAAACCTTGTTCACATTTTTTTGCAAATTTTCACAACGTAAGGTCAAACTTTGAGCAAGAACAAAGTGAGTTCTCGTTTGACAGGGATGATAAGGAAGAAAGTAAAACTTCTATCAATATTTTGTAAACGAACAGAAATAATATAAAATTATGTTCTAAATTTCTAATAAATTCGACAAATATTCTTTAATAATCCTTCGACCGTTCCGGGGAAAATTATGCGAATTTTAAGACTAAACAAGCACGATTGAGAAAGATTTTTCAATCCTTGAATATTTTATCAACGAATTCCAAAAATATTTCGTGATATTAGAGCACTGCTGTGAATAATCGCTATAGATTGAAACCACAAGGAGCGAATTTTCCCCGAACCTACCTTAAGCAGAGAACCCCAGGGGATCCGGGGGAAGTTGGAGTGAACTAAAAGGCTCATCAATGCTATGTGGTTACCATTTAGAAACAGTACGTTTACCGTTACGCAATATATTGACTTTTTTCAAAAAACGTGATATAATCACTACAGTTACGGTTTGTAGCCTACCTATAAGGGATTGAAACTTGACGAAGACTTTTCGCTACTAACAGCTGAAGAAACTTGTTTGTAGTTTACCTATAAGGGATTGAAATCCGGTACTAATACAAGAGGAGAGTTCAGCTCGTTTCGTTTGTAGCCTACCTATAAGGGTTTGAAACTATGTTCCCCTTGGTTCGTTTATACACTCTGCCACTTCATCGATTCGCCCGAAAACATTCTTCCAGCAAACTATGGTATACTTATTATTGGTATTTATTCCCAGCCTGTTACTGACCACAATTTTTTGCAAAAAAACGTGAACGGGGGTTAGCGATAATTTTCTTGGAAGAGAAAACACAAGGGGAGGTACGAATCTTAATGATGATAGTTAATTTTTCACATCCGCTTACTGAAGAACAAATTGAGAAGATTGAAAAAATAACAAATTGTAAAGTGAATAACATTATTGATGTAAAAACTATGTTCGACAACAATAGAAGTTTTGCAGAGCAGGTTCAAGAGCTTTTAGACTCCGTTACGCTTACACCAACGCAGTGGCAAACGGAACAGATTGTTATTGTCCCACCAGCTCTCAGTTACATCACCGCAGTTCTACTTGCCGAACTTCATGGAAGGATGGGGTACTTTCCAACAATTATAAGACTCCGTCCAGTTGAAGGAGCAGTACCCCCAAGGTTCGAGGTTGCCGAAATAATCAATCTTCAAGAAGTCAGAGAAAATGCGAGGAGAAAAAGATAATTTTTGCAAAAAAATGTGAACAAGAGATATCGATAATTGAGTGGAGTGGAAGGTGATCATTGAGAAGTGAATATAAAGGCAATTGATATACTTTTATATTGACTTACATTTTTCAAAACTATCTATTTTCCAAGATTTTTGATGCACGTTGTTCTATTAGTACTTGGAGTTTTACATCACCACACTCGATTTGTGATGGTGGTGATATGTGAGGTTGTTCACCTCGTAGTTTCTTGTGTTAAGCCGCGTAGGTTTCCTTCGAATAGTGCCTTTCTGTAGTTTCGTCTATCTGTAATGTCCTCTATGAGTTTCCATGTGGTCGTCCGCGTGGATGTTAGCCTGCCTGATTAGTTTTCCTATCGTTAGGTTTTGTGGTAGTTTCCGTAGATGTTCATCTATCCCATCTTTTGTTTCCTCCTATGTTGCAGCCTGTCTATCGTTGTGTTAGCCCACCTTAGGTTTTGGATTCCCATTAGTTTGTTTAGTCAGTACCTTAAAACTTTTGGGCATGCCCGAAAAAAGGAGGTTGATTGCCTTCAGAATAACTGAGGCGAAAAGGGTTGTTAGGGAAATAATGGAAGCTGGAGAGACACCAATTCTCGTTGGACATGCGGGTATAGGTAAAACGCAACTCATCCAGCAAATAGGTGAACAAACGGGTAGAAAAGTTGAGTGTTTACTCCTTTCACAGATGGAACCCGGAGACCTTTTGGAATTGCCCTACAAAGACGAAGAGACTAAACAAACGATGTTCCTGCCACCAAAATGGTTTCCAAAAGATGGAAAAACGATACTCTTTTTGGATGAAATCAACAGAGCTCACATCTCAGTTAGAAACGCAATAATGCAAATTATCTTATACAGAAGAATAAACGAACACATATTGCCTGAAGGTGTATGGCTTTGTGCTGCGAGGAACCCGCCAACCGACGAATACGAAGTTTACGAAATGTTCGATGCTGCATTCTTTGACAGATTTGTGTGGTTAAAGCTCACAAACTCACCTGACGGGTTCATTGAGTTTATGGAAGAAAAATACAAAGCAGACAGAGAGTTGCCGGGGTTTATAAAAGCATCCAATAAACTGCAAGCAAGCTCTCCACAACTGAGAAACCAGTTTTCGGACTTCAACTTACCAAAACTCCAACCAACAAACAGAAGTTTTGAAAGAGCTTACAAAATATACAAACACCTTTCAAGAGAAACAAAAGAAAAACACCTTCCCGAAATATTCGAAGGAATAATCGGAGCTCAAGGAGTCCTCTTTGCGGAATTCTTGATCAAAGAAGAGAAAACATTTACAAAAGAAGACCTTTTAAAAGGAGACGTTGAAAGAGCTTTGAAAACATCTTCAGAGACAAGAGTATCGGTAGCAAAAATGGTAATCTATGATGAAAATCTGAAACTCAAAGCCAAAGAATTAGAAAACGTGGCAAAGGTTCTGACAGAAGCCTACAGCGACGAAGAATTTATGGTCCTAATCCGGGACGCAAATAACGAACAGGCACTCAAAAGACTACACACTCTTTTTGAGAAAGAAAATAATCTAAAAGAACGGATTTTTGCGATACTCTCTCAGACACCTGATCCTTTCGGCATTATGGAAAAGATTTGAACAAGTCCCCGACGGGGTGTCGGGGACATCCAACTTTTCAAACCGAAAGGGGGTTTGATAGGGTATGAAAGAGATTGAATTTCTTGCCTTAATGGAGAACTACAACACAGTTAACAACCCTGAGTACGTCGTAGCGGTTCTTAGCGAAGCGATAGCGTTGATTAGCAAACAATATCGGTTAAACCCCAATAAAATAGACCAATATATGAAACAACTTGACAACAAATTTGGCGGAATGGCAAGTGAGATTGTAAAGATACTCTCCGAGCAAGAAAGGAGGGGATGAGGGGTATGAGGAAAATGAAATTTTACAAAGCCTATGTTAGAAGTGGACATATGGGAAATGGAAGATACGTCAACAATTCCCGAGTTATATATGCAAAAGATGCGTACGATGCGTTCCAGAAAGCCAAAAGACTTCCAACGACAAAATACGTAGAAGGCATAAAAGAGTTAGAGAATTTAGACGAACTTTTCGACTGTCTTCTTAGTGAACTTAAAAACCCGTACCTCTGCAACGATGAAAAGAAAAACTACAGATTTCCGGTCGGTACGATAAAAATTCTCCTAATGACGGTCAGCTCATCCTTTGAGGTGCAGTATGACCAAATAAAACACGTCGAAAAACCGAAAAATGTTGAACCAGTCCTTGCGAACATACGCAAAGATTCTGTAATTAACCGAATGATACAAGAGTTCAAATTTATACCTTTAGAGTTTCTGCCTGTCGAAAAGTTTGTCAGAGCTTGTTTTTTTGGAGAGATTAAGGATAGAAAACCATTTTTAGTCGGAGAAAGCTCGTTTTCACCAACAACATCTTGGGAAGTATTGTACACTCAAATCTTCGATTCACTATCGAAAAAAGAACAAAAGCTATTGCAAGCGGTTGGAATTGTCTTAAGAATTGGCAAACAACCCTCTAACAAACTGACTGAAGAACAGAAGCGAGCACTTGAGAAAGCTAAAAAGATAATAGACTTCTTCGATGATGACAATGAAATAAGCCAAAAAGAAAAGGAAGTTGGTGCAAAGATTCGTGGAAAGATAACTGCAATACTTGAAGAACAAAGAGGAAGTAAAAACGGTTCGGGAGTGATTGAAACAATAAGGAAACTATTGGAAAGATACCAATCTCACGGAGCATACGAAAGATGGAAAAGGTTGCTATATAATGCTTTTACTACTGTAATCACTCAGGACAGTAAAAAGTACACGAATAAAAGACTTAACAAAAGATATGAAATAGGACCGGGAACAAAGTACGAGATGAAAAGCAGTATCTTAGTGCTTATTGACTCCAGCGGTTCTGTTACTGAAAATATGATTGCAAAATTCGTTTCGGAGATAGAAAGCATAACCCGATTTTACAAAACTAAGTTCGAAGTTGCTTATTACTCTGAAGGACTTGGAAAAGTTAGAAAACTCTCCGAATGGAAGAAAGAACCAAGCCCAGATGTTACGGGTGGAACAAATTTGGAAAAGGCTCTTAAAGCTCTTGGAAGGAAACGATACGACGTTACTCTCGTTCTCACAGACGGTTACGACAATGTGCCAAATAAAAAGCTGTTTAAGTCACACAAAATAGTCTTCGGTTTCTTAGAAGGTCTCTACAATGAACAGTTCAAAGAGGAAGTTAAAAAGTTTGCAGACGTTGTAATAATTCCACTCGAATGTTTTTATTAACCCATCGTTTATGATACAATGGAGAAGGGAGGTGAAAGAATGCCAGAAAAACGTTTAAGTCTTGGGGACCAAAAGATTGTGGAATTAAACGAGAGTATACTATCTGAATGCACCGAAGCTCCAGATACACTTGAAAGACTTAAGAACATAACTGAATTAAAAAGTTCGATGGGAACAGCTGTCACCCTATGGTTCGATTATGTCCTCTACAACATCGGAAGGTATATTGAAGATTTTTCAGTAGAAGAAAGAGCAAAAATTGTAGAATTTATCGAAGATGATTGTAGAAGAGCAATAAAGAAAGATACGAAAAAGAGGAGGACAAAAAATAAATTAAGAGAAATAAATCGTGAGAAAATCGTGTACGCAAATGTTTACAAAAATCGGGAAATTAAAACAAGATTAAAGGAGATAACAAAAGAAATCAGGTCTGTGGGCGACGATGAAGACGAAAAGTGTATACCTATATTGCAAAAGTTGCTTGATAAAGACATCGAAAAACAGGAAACCTTCTCAAGGTTGAAGAAGAAGAGCGTTTGGGATATCAGCAATTTACCCTATTCAGAAAAACAAAAAAACAATGAGTTTCTAAGAAAGCTCTTAAAGGAGGGGGATGACGGTGGGGAGTTATAAATACAGAACGGTTAATTGTAAGGTTGCCTATATAGAAAGCACCAAAAATAATAGAGGTAAGAAAAAAACAAGAGAAAGTCTACTTGGTCGAGGAGAGTAATTACGGATACTATGATAAAAAATCCTTTAATTCCGCTTCTAAGGTAAAAGCAGGACTGTTCGCAAGGTATATAAACCACCTTTCAAAAAGTGGAAAGTTCTACACTGTTTTTGATAGAGAACCAAAGAAACGTGAATCTCTTAATCAAATAGGTGAACTTTCTGATGAACGTTCCGATTTTGACCTTCTGTCACTTTCGAGTATAAACACACCGGGAACAAAGATTGTAAAGAAAGACAATCCACAAATTGAAAAGTGTGAAATTGAACTGATGTTCAATCCCTTCGGTCTAATAACTGACGCTGTCCGTTCGACCCACTCTTTTTTCTACTCAATGCCCATAGTTAAACTCTCAGACGAAAGGCTTAGGATGTTTCATCGTTCTAAATTACCGTTAGTCCACGGAAAATATGAATTTTTCGGAATACCTGCGGTAACACTATTTTTGGATAAAGATTCAAAAGAAAGTGAATATATCTTAGATGAGCTTACAGGTGTTCCTTTAAGTCTTGCTGGTGATGGTTTCGTTGTAAACGAAAATTTCGTGAAAGATATCACCTTGCTGTATTACGAAGATGACAATCTTGAGACTAAAAAGAAACCTTTGGAAATGCCATTAGAATATCCTTTCAAGCTTCAGGGTGTTGCGCGCTCGAAGGGAATGACAATAGGGAAGATTAAGTCTGAATACAGCGATAAATTGGTTGCAAAATTTGAAATAGCTGGAAAAGAATACGAACTAAAAATAGATATCATTATGAACACCCAGAAAAAGCGATTGAACAAAGTTGCAAACATCGTAGCGTCGCAAATTAGACTTAGAAGATACTTTGGCGAAGAGATTGAACCAATCGATCAATATGATAAAGAAACTTTGAAAAAGATTGTAGAAAATTGGAAAGACAATATTGTGACTGCCAATATCTATCTTGGAGAAGATTATTTAGGACAAGCACTGGTTGGAATAAACAAGTACTATCTTGACTTACAACAGAATTTCGAGCCCGAAATAAAGCTATCAGCTGTTAGATACTCTCAAATTGAAGCGTTAAGATCAGTAATTCCGACACCATTTCCCGTGTACTTGAATCCGAAAAAAGAAAAGTACTTAAAAGAGTTCGCTAAGATGGCACTTGATCTGGTTGAGTTACTAAATAAGGTTAAAACCCTTGAATTTAAAACATGCCCCACATTCGATAAAGAAGCATCGGAGAAGTGGTACAACGAAATGCTTGAAAAATACTAGTTCTTACGTTTAAGTAAAAAAGTTACTAAAGATAGTATTCCCGAAGAGTTAGCTCAAAAAGAAGAAATAGAGGTGCCTATTTTCTTCTTAGGGAATGAAAAAGTCTATACGTTGCCGCCAAGTGTTCTTAGATATGAGTTTAACGTTGAGAATGAATTTGAAAACGAACAAACAGAAGATGTAGAAGACGGATTAAATGTAGAATTAGAAGCGTTCAACAAAGTATCAGAAAACTATAGACCGTCCGACTTTTTGTGGAGATTGATTAAATTAAATAAAAAAATGGAAAAGGTACTAAGGGCGAATAAGAAAGATTTTTTTGAGAAAGTAAAGAAAGAGTCTATTATTGAATTAAGACAAGTAGTCGCATACCTAATAAAATACTCGGGAAGGTTCTATGACAGCAGATACGACACTTACTGTATCAAAGCAAAGACCGCAACTTTGAGAAATAATTACAAAACTTTCTTGGTACCTGACAGACAACTTGGAAAGTTCTTAAGGCAAAAACGTTTTGCAAGGCAAGTAATAGTCGTTGAAAACGAGACTGCCTTTGTTTGGGAAGAGATGGATGAAAGAGAAACGGAAGAACTTTTAAAACTTTTTGAATTGGAAAACTGCTCTATTAGAAAGGTTGACGAAAAAACGATAGTTGAAAAGACCAGTAGATATGGTCAAAAGAATGATTCACTTCTTGGAGCGGCTGTTAGACATCCGATAATAGGGTACGTAGGCTACGGACCTATGAAAGGTTTCAGAACTGAGTTTATAGGTATTCCAAAAGACATTGCTGACAAGCTGGATTCAGACGACGATGGAGATGACGCTTTCGCAATACCTTGTATCATCGTAAAGAACGAAAGACTTTTCACAGAAAAAACCGTTAGAGTTGCAAGTACGAATGTAGATTTATTTGTGAAGAAATAGTCCGTCTTCTTAGTCAATTTAGATAGTTCTACCAAACCTTGTGTTTGGTAGAACTTTTTTATATTCCGGTACCAAAACTTGCAAAATTTTGTGAACTGAGCTTTTCGATAATTGAATTGAAGAGTTCCAAAATTCTGAAGGGAGGGGATTGCTTTCGAAAAGATGGTTTTTTCTTTCAAAAAGGAAGGTGTTAAAAACGGTAAAATAGTCCAAACAATCAAATCTTTGGAAAATGCTATAGACCTTTTCGATTTCATAGTCGAATTTCCTGTAGGAGTTTCCCTCTTTTATGTAGCACTTAGAATTATCGGTGCTTCTGGGGTTGTAGGTGTAAGTTCAATTGTTTTAAATATGCTATCGGGACTGATAATCTTTTCGTGGGTAAAAGAAGCAGAAAGAAAGTTGAAACGGAAAGAAAGAATTGTAGATGAAACTCCGAACAATAATGAAACTGCATCTAAACCTACAAATCCTGCAACTGAGTTCTTTGAAAAACACAAAAAACTTTACTATGTGAAGAAGATTAAAAACGAAGTAATTCCGTTTTATTTAAATCTCATAAACAAAATGTATGTTCATACGTTTGTAGGTATCTTAATTATCACAATCATTTTGCTCTTCGCATACAACCTCGCAATCTTCGTGAAAAGGGAATTCAACTTGCTCTTTGAAGCAAAACTGTTGATTCTTTTCGTGATTTGCACCATTCTTGATTACTTTGACTATGCAATAGATATCTTCGAAATTGAAGAAATGAGAAGAGAACTCAAGAGACTTTCATCACTTTCAGATGAAGAACTATCAGAAATATTAGTCTTTTCTGAACACGAATAAAACTTCTTCCACAGGGATAAAGCTCCCTGTGGAACTATCCAAAAGAAGTGGAGGTGGAGGTTTTGAAAGAAAAAGTGTATCTTTTCTGTAAGCCCGTTAAGAGAGCTTCAGTCACCGGATATCTGGTCTTTGATGAAAATGAAAATTTAGTCTTTCAAAGTGGAATACACAATATGTTACCTTACAAAAATTTCAAAGGATATGTGTACGCTCTTGACGACCTTAGACAATACTTTGGTACATCAAAGTGCGTCAGTTTCGAGGTCTACCACTCAGTACCAGATATCGACACCGCATTGGATTCGCCGGATGAAAAGGATCCAATAGTAGCGGAAATCAAATTAATCCAGAGTCTTCTTGCCGAAGACCAAAAGAAAGTTGATTTTATTTACGTTGAGAAGTTCCCGGAGATAGTTGACGAAATAATATCTGTAATTTTCGAGGCAGTTGTCGACTCTTCAAATTGTGTTTTAAGAATACTGGATGGAGGTGATGGGAGTTGCCTTTGAAAAAGGTTGTTAATATCTTAGAAACAAATAGCACTTTAAGGGAGCTTTTCGATAAACAAAAATGTTTCTCACTTTTAGAATCGTTTAGATATGCAATCGGACATTTAAAAGAGGACAAAGACAAGATTATGGAATCGTTTGTGAAAAAGCCTAAATACGGTGACGTCTTTACAAAGAAACTTGGCACCGTCGTCAGAAACGGAATGTACTTCAACATCAGAACCGTTTTCTGGCGAGACCCTCTTGCTACTGAATCATCGATAAGGCAACTCGAGGCAAATCTTGAAAATGATGAAGAAGCTATCGATTTTGTCCTAACTTCACATTTCTTGATAAAAACTTTTGGGCTCGTGACAAAGATAGAAAACTCAACTCTCGATCTTTCGAAACTTTTAAAACTTGCTATGGATTCTTTTGAATATAACGAGATGCTGTTCATAGATAAGAAATTCGTCATAGATTTAGGATACGTGAAAAACGGTGAAGTGTTACCGATAGTTCTGGTTCCAACAATTGAAGGAGAAACTGATGACACTTTTGTTGCAAAACTAAATTTCAACATCTTCAAAGAGTTTTACAATGCTTTTGGAATAGACAAACTTGAAGAAGTTCGTGATATGATATTAGTGATAGAGTTTTCAAACTTTTCAGACTTTTCTTACGAAAACTTATATGGAGAATGTATAGTTTTGAAAGCGTATTTTGTGAAAAAGGTTGAATTTCAAAAGTACGAGATTGTGAGTATGCGCAACTTATTGGTCTTTCCAGAACACGAGACTATGAAGGTCATACCTGTGACGTTAGAAGTTTCAAAGGTAGACGTTGGAAAAAGCGTAGTCATTGCAAAAAGTGAAGTTGGAGACATTTTAGTTTGTAAAGACGTTGGAAGAATACCGACAACAAGAAGAGCAAAAGATTTTAAAAGTTCTAACAATTTTGCCCAAGTTACCACGTTTATGTCAAACAAAGAAATGGGCTACACAACCGTGATGAGATTTTTCAACATCGGAGATTTTAAGAAAGGAAAAGCTGTGCGTTCTCTGGAAGTGTGCCAATTTGATATCAACCCAACGATCTTTTCTGAGAACTTCTTGAAAGAATTGATACAAAAGCAAAACCTTCGGTTTGATGAAAAAGGTGTGGCAAGGCAAATCTTAAAATCATCTGGGGGGTGATTGCTTTCGCACAACTTCAAAATGATTTGACTTTAGTACTTAACTCGGTTCCAAGAGAAAAGGTTCTCAATATCGCTCAACAAGCGTTGAAAGACGCTGGAATATTGACTGTCAAACACAAAGTCTTGGCAGTTAAAGATTTCATAACCGTCAGTTTCAACACAACAAAAGCTCTCTACAAATATGTATCTACTTCGGTAAAACAAAACGGAGTTGTTGGATTTTTCAAAGAACTTCCAAAAGATGTAGGAAACGGAATGAAAACAATCTACAGCAAAATGGTCGCAGTTTTGGACGCTATGTCTTCACAAGAGAAGATAGACACATTAACCGGGGTCATAGTCTTCGGAAGTATTGCAATCCTTGCTGGTGGCGGACTTGATTTTGAAGGTGGACTTCCAGATAGTGACCTTATGCTTGGAATAGGAAACCACCGAAATCTCTTCTCGTACACCATAGCGACAGGATTGGTAAGCGAATTCACAATACGTTTCCTTGTACAACTAAGTCTTGAGGCAGAAAAGGCAGGTTACACGCCACAAAATCCGTTCTTAAGAGCAGTTCTTGATTTTGCACACAAACACCACGAAATGGCTATAAATGGTATGTGGTTTGGAATGTTTGTACACTACCTGAAAGACTCAAAAATTCTCTCAAGTGCAGTTACAAAACCATACGTCGGTTTGGATGGTCTTACAATGCAACAACACAAAAATTTATTTGCAACAAATGCACTCCTTTCGGCAATCTTCTCTACGGGAAAGACTGACGGCTAATAAAAACGCTAAGATAAAAACCCCGCTTATGCGGGGTTTTTGAGCTGTTCTTGAATAACTTTATATCACTATTAATTCCAGATCTTTTTGTAAGTTCTTTGCCCTTACCACAACGTTAGGTTTGTCATTAAGCTTTGCTTTCCTAAGCTAAGAACTTAACATTTCTTAACAAAACTAATAAATATATAAATAAATGTCTTATAATATATTTTCGATTTTTTTCAAGAACGGCAAAAAAGAGGTGGACTTGTGCGTTATTCTTTTCAAGAATATTTCAGAAAGAAAAATATTATGCCTCTCATCATTTCCAACGGTTTCCTAACACTTCTTTTAATCCTCTTAACGTTTATCTTTTACCAGAATTATACTAAATCCGTTTCTGATAAAATCTTTAGTAGTGTGGAATATTCATTAAAAAAACTCTTTGATGAGATAACAGATGAGGTTAAAAGGTACGAATACGCTTACAAGCTATCTATATCAGATTTAGCAGATTATATAAATTTTACTTACATTGAATCTGGCAATGAGATCAATAACGAAGATCTCTCAAAAAATATCTGGAGCTTTTTTAGTATATTTAGAAATAGATACAAAGATTTAAGGTATTACATATTTGACCCAGAAATGAAAAATGTTTTGGCTTCATTGAGAGAAAACACAACTTTTTTGCAAAATCAACTATTCCTCAAAAAGATTAACGAACAGCTTCAACAAAGAGATTGGTGGTATGACACAATTTCGGTAGATCCACTGACGGGTACCCCTTCCGTGTGGCTTTATAAGGAATTGGCAGACAAAAAAGTTTTGGCAGTTGAACTACTTCTGAAAGAGGAAATTCTCGACTCATCAATCAAAGATATCTCAGAATTCTCAAAATATTTTGTAGACAATTTTGGAATATATTTCAACAAAAAACCTATTTCAAAAAGATTTCCGCAAAGTATATCGAACGAAAAAAACTTTTTAGGAATTTTTACCAAGCCAGTTGTAAATCGAGAGGTTACTATTAAACATCCCGAAAACGAATATTTCAACGTTTATGAAATATCAGCAAAAATGAATTTCACAAGCCTCTTTTTAATAGTCTTAATTTCTCTGTTTGCGATTTCTTCACAAACAGCCGTTGTACAATTGATTTTATCAAAGAGTTCCAAAAAAGTAGTTTCTGAAGTACAGAAAATAGGGGAAACAATCTCTGAGTTTGCCAATTACGGCGCTGTAATAAACACAAGAGATAGTGAAATTGAAGAAATTCACGCTCTGAACGAAACATTTGTGAACATTTCAGAAATTTTAATGTCAAATATGCAAGAACTCAAGGCTACTAACGAAGAACTCGAGAATGCTTTCAAAACTATAGAAAACTTAAACGAAGAGATTAAAAAATCTTTCTTTGAATTTGCATCGGTAATTGCCGAAACTGTTGAAGGGTTTGAAGATACTACTGGTAAGCACGTTAAGAGAGTTGCAAATCTTTCAAGACTAATAGCTCATGAACTTGGACTACCACAAGACTTTGTTATGGAAATATCTTTCTACTCTCCACTTCACGACGTTGGAAAAATGTTTGTGCCAAGAGAGATATTGACAAAGAATGGAAAATTAACTGACGAAGAATGGGAAGAAATGAAAAAACATACTATTTACGCTAAGAAATTATTAAAGCATGAACGTTTCAAAACCGCTTTGAATATCGCCCTTTACCACCACGAAAACTTCGACGGTTCAGGTTATCCCCATAATCTCAAAGGTGAAGAAATCCCCATAGAAGCTCGAATAGTTAAAGTAGCTGATGTTTATGACGCTTTGATTAACGACAGACCTTACAAAAAAGGTATGTCAAAAAAAGAAGCAATTGCAATTATTACCAAAGGCGACGGACGTACTAAACCCGAACATTTTGATCCAAAGGTTGTTGAAGCTTTTTTACGAGTAATTGATAAAATCTAATTCCTTATAATTTTCTCTAAAAACATTAAATCAATTTACCCACATAGGAGGTAAAACTATGAGTTTAAGATCAAAAATTATGATTTTTATGATGTTAGTAGGTGTAACCTCATCGTTTATTAGTATCTTTGTAGCAGTTTTTGTTTCTCGTGGAGTTGTTAGGGACTCTACCAGTCAAATACAAAGTTTAGTACTAACAACCGTTAGAAAAGATATCGAAGTTCAGCTAAAAGAAATTTTTACCCCCATCATCGAATACGCTGGGCTTGGAGCACTTGCACCTTATATTATGGGAGTCGATGATGAGGATGGAATTTCTAAGTTAAGCTATTCTGTTAGAAACGCTTATTCAACATTATCTTCTATTGGATTTGAAGAGATTTTTGTAATTCTCGAAGATGGTAGAACGTTTAGTAAAAGTGGGCTATCAAACATTCAATTTTCAAAAGAAATTATTGAAAATATCTTAAAAAACGTGTTCCCAATTGATTTTTATATGCCTTTTGAATATAACGGAAAGAAAATGATTGCTATTTTTGCACCATTGAAGGATTTTAGCGATAATACAATTGGCGTTCTTGTTGGATTAAAAGATATGTCTTTCTTGCAAAAGCTTATAACCGGACAAAAAATAGGAAAATCAGGCTACGTAGTTATTGCCTATAAATCATTGACAGTTGCACATCCAAACGAGCAATACATTGGTAAGTTAGACCTTGTAAAGGAAAAAGAAACTGAACCACTCGGTAAAGCCATCTTGGAAAAAGAAAAAGGCGAGGTTACTTACAATTTCAACGGCAAGAAAGTCGCTTTTTTTGAGAAGGTTGGGGAATACCCACTTACGGTTATAGGCATTCTTCCTCTTTCAGAAGTTGCTCA
>FWWL01004484.1_pt1 | contig 23494 bp, 26 predicted proteins | sample 2228331 | NCBI WGS metagenome assembly FWWL01 (sample SAMEA103939775, study PRJEB20133) | metagenome | reverse complement strand
TTCCGATAAGTTCGTCTTTTTTTGCACCAAAATGTGGTATGTATTGAGCCATGAGTGATATCGGTATCTTTCTATCTAAACTTGCCACAAAATCAAGAGCTTCAAAGTGTCCGCTTACGTTGTTTGGAAGTACAAGTATTCGTATAATGAGCCCTTTCATTTTATTTTCATCAAATGGTCCAACTTGTTCGTACATTGCTTTTATCGATTCTTTCGCGATTTTCCAGTAATTTTTAACCTTCGAATATCTCTTTGCCATTTCGTCGTCCGTGTATCTTATATCTGCTAAGTAGATATCTACGTAACCATCAAGTTCTTTTATTATTTCAACTTTTTCATAGCTCGATGTATTGTACACAACCGGAAGATTAAAACCTTGACTTTTAGCGATGTCCAGAGCTTTTATTATCCAAGGAATATGCGGTGTAGGTGTTACTAAATCCAAAGTTTTTGCACCTGCTTGTTGAACCTTTAGAAAAGCTTTTGAAAGTTCTTCAGCAGTTAACTCCATTCCAATTCCTTTTTGAGAAAATCCCATATTTTGACAATAAATACATTTCATCTGACAGCCTGTGAAAAAAACAGCTCCCGCTCCAGTTTCACCTGAAAGCGGTGGTTCTTCGCCTTTATGTAGGACTATGTTTGAAAGTTTTGGAAGATATCCAACACCGCAAAAACCTTTATAGACACTTCTGTCTACACCACAATTATGTGGACAAAGTTTACAATTCGACAAAATTTTTTCATTTATCACGTTTACCACCTCAAAATATATGATATAATTTTTAGTGTTACTTTTCCACTCCTTAATTCGTAAATAATTTGTTGAATAAAAACATGAGAGGAGGTATGTTAATGAAAGGTTTTGTTATGGGCGTTTGGCTTGAAACCTGGAGAAAACTTTACGGTGAGAAAGTTGTTGATTCGCTTTTGGAAGAATTCGGTATAGATCCTAAAAAGGTCTTTACACCCACCGAAGATATTTCAGATGATTTAGTTGTAAGATACTCTCAAAGATTGGCTCAAAAGGTTGGTAAATCCTATGAACAGATTTGGGAAGAGACGGGTTACAACAACATCAAAAGCTTCTACAAATTCTATCCGTCTTATTTTAGGAAAGAGAATATGCTCTCTTTTATGAGTGCTATGGATTCCGTTCATAGAGCTCTCACAAGACGTATAAGGGGTGCAAAACCTCCAAGAGTTATCTTTGAACTTTTGGAAAATAACAAAGCTCGAATTAGATATGAATCTATAAGAGATTTCAGAAGTTATTTCAAAGGTTTACTAAAAGGTGGGGCAGATCATTTTAACGAAAAGATGAGTTATGAAATAATTGCAGAAGGCAAAAAACCGGATGGCGGTTCTTTCCTTGAAATAATAGTTACAAGCGATAAACCTGTCGGTAAATTTGTGAAACTAAAACTTTTCAAAGCGTTTTCTTTTGGACTTCTGAGAAGTCTTTTCGCCACATACACCGTTAGTTTCCCAATTGTTGTGTTCATTCTTTCTTTTGCATTTACAAGTCTTTTAGGACCACTTTTTGGTTCGCTTTTGACAGCGGTTGGTGTATTAGCGGGTGTTATTTTCGGCTTGAAAGATATGAAAACCGGATGTGATACAACAGTAGAGATTTTTGACCACCTAAAGAAAAAAGATTTTGAACAAAAAGTAAAGATCACGGGATCGACCGAATTTGATATACTTTCTAAAGAAGCCGAAGAAGCTATTTACTCATTGAGAGAATACTTTATCGGTCTTCAAGGTGATGTTGAAGAGTTGATGAATTTCTCAAAGAGTACTGAAAACTCAGTAAACGCAGTCCAGGAACAGATAGATACAATGAAAGAACTCGCAAACCAGGTTGCTGAAACGGCGGTTCAAATCAGTAACGATGCTGAAAAAATTTCGGAAACTGTTTCGGATAACGTTGATACAATAACAAGAATAATTGGTAATCAAAACGAGATAATAGTCCAGCTTAACCAAGCGGTAGAAAAGATTGTCAACGCTTCAAAGAACGTTGAAATATCGGCAAGAACAATGGAACAAATGAGTAAGGATTTCCAGAAAATTTCCGATGAAAGTAAAGAACTGCAGACACTTGCTGGAAGAATTATGGACATCGCTAACACAGTTATGAGCATTGCTGAACAAACAAACTTACTCGCTCTTAACGCTGCAATAGAAGCTGCAAGGAGTGGAGAAGCTGGAAGAGGATTTGCTGTTGTTGCTGATGAAATCAGAAAACTTGCTGAAGAAAGTAAAGCTTCTGCAAATCAAATTTCGCAAGTTTTGAGCACAGTTACAAGTGGTATAGAAAGACTGAGTACAAGTATAATCAAAGGTTTTGAAGAGATGCAAAAAGGCTCCGTAATGCTACAAAACAGCGCTAAAGAAAGTAAAGAATCGAGCGATATAATAACACAGATAACCGATCAACTCAACACGCTTGTTAAGACCTTAAATGACCAAGTTGGAAGACTTGAAGGAATAACGACAAGTATTCAAAACTTGCTTGCAATATCTGAAGAAAGCTCAGCAACAGCTGAAGAGATAAGTGCATCGATACAGAAGTTCTTGGAAGAACTTAAGAACGTCTTTGGTAATATAAGAAGCACAATAGAACTGCTTAAATTGATACAAGATAATTTCAAAGAGATTAAAATCTAACTTTGATACTTGAAATATTTAAAGAAAAGTGGTATTATATACACCAGAAAACTTATAAAATTTTTCAAAAGAGGTGAGCAAAGTTGAAAAAAGGCATCCATCCAGAATTGAAGCTTGTAACAGCAAGATGCGCTTGTGGTGCGGAACACAAGATTTGGAGCACGAAAGAGACGATCAAAATTGACGTCTGTTCAAACTGCCATCCGTTCTACAAAGGCGGTGGTAGCGCTGCGTTGATAGTTGACACTGAAGGTAGAGTCCAGAAGTTCAAGAGAAAGTTCGAAGGTAAGTATTGATATTGATTTAACTATCAGGAGGGTTAACTTTTATGGAAATTGGTCAGAACGTCAAGGGAAAAGTAGCGGAGGTACTAAAGTTCGGAGCAAATGTCGAACTTGAAAACGGTGAAAGAGGCTTCATACACATCTCCAAAATTTCAAACCAGTACGTTCAAAAAGTAGAAGATTTTCTCAAAGTAGGACAAGAAGTTGAAGCGAAGATAATTGGAAAAGGAAAAGACGGCAAGTGGGAACTCAGTTTGAAAGTTGAAGACAAAAAGGTAAACGAAGCTGATGCAAAGAAAGAAGATTTTGAGAAGAAACTTTCAAAGTTCTTAAGAGATAGTGAAAAAACATTAGCTGAGTACAAGAGAAGATTGGACAAGAAACAAGGCGTAACGAAAAGAAGATAAATCAAAATGCAGACCGCACTTTGAGTGCGGTCTTATATTTGAAAAAGTTCTTCCAAGTTACGATTTTTTCAAAATCGTACTTTATTTATTAATTCATAAGAAAGAAGAGAGGTTTAGTAGGATGTTTAGAGAATTAGGTTTAAGTGAGGAAGTTTTAAAAGCTATAGAAAAGAAAGGATATGAAACGCCGACTCCTGTTCAAAGATTGGTTATTCCAGAAGTTTTGAATAGTGATCAAGATATAATCGCTCAGGCACAGACCGGAACAGGAAAGACAGCAGCGTTTGGATTACCGTTGATCGAACTTTTGGAACCTAAAAAGCGGGTTCAAGCACTTATTATTACACCAACAAGAGAACTTGCACTTCAGATTGCTGAGGAGATAAATTCACTGAAAGGCAGAAAGCACCTTAGAGTTACAACACTTTACGGTGGTCAATCTATGGGAAAACAACTTGAAGATTTGAAAAAAGGTGTTGACATAGTTGTTGGAACCCCAGGAAGGATACTTGACCATTTAGAAAGAGAAACATTAGACCTTTCAAATCTAAGATTTCTTGTCTTAGATGAAGCGGACAGAATGTTAGATATGGGTTTTATCGATGATATCAACAAAATTATCGAGCAAACTCCTGAAGATAGAAGAACTTTACTTTTCTCAGCTACGATGCCAGATGAAATTGTAAAACTTGCAAGAAAGTTTATGAAAGACTACAAACATATTAAAACCGTTACAGAACAGCTTACAACTGAACTGACAAAACAGATTTATTTCGAAGTTCACGAAGATGACAAGATAGACCTTCTTTGCAGAATCATAGATATGGAACCAGATTTCTATGGAATTATTTTCTGCAGAACAAAGACTGATACAGACTTTGTAGCAAAGAAACTATCAGACAGAGGTTACAACGTTGAGGCTTTGCACGGTGATTTTTCACAATATCTTCGTGAAAGAGTTCTTGATAAATTTAAAAAGCAAAAAATAAAAATATTAGTCTCTACAGACGTTGCAGCTCGTGGTATCGATGTCGATAGTCTGACGCACGTTATAAATTATTCTGTTCCGCTTGATCCAGAATACTATGTCCATAGAATCGGTAGAACTGGAAGAGCTGGGAAAGAAGGTGTTGCGATAACTTTTGTAACTCCGAAAGAGCACTCTTATTTGTTTAGGATCAAGAGTTTCTCAAAAGCAAAGATTATAAAGAAAGATATTCCCGAAGTAAAAGAAGTTGTAGAATCAAAGATCGATTCTTTCGTTAACGAGATTCTTGATAATACTGAAGGTTCGATGAACGATGAAGTAGTAAACAAAATTGTAGAAAGAATTCTCGAGAATACCGATGAAAAGTCAGCTTTAGAATCTATGGTAAAGATGCTTTTGAAAGAAAAGATCGATCTTAGTAGGTATGGAAATATAAAAAAGCTCGAAAGAAAAGATGAATTTACATCGCTCTTTGTTGCTATAGGTAAAAGCGATGGAATAACGAAACAAAAACTTGTTGAATTCATTTCAGAAAAAACCGGAGTTAAGAAAGAGAGAATCCACAACGTAAGAGTTCTTGAGAACTTCTCGTTTGTCGATGTCGATTTTGAAGATGCTGAAGAAATCTTGAGAAAACTTACTTGGAAGGGCAAAAGAAGAATTGTCCAGCGCGCAAAGAAGAAAGAACAAAAATAATAAAAAAGGGCTTTTTGAAAAAGCCCTTTATTTTTTCCCTGAATATAACAAGAAACAATGTTCTTCAGAAAAGACGAGTCTAACAAATTCTGGATTTTTGTATTTCACAATTATTTCTCTTCCTTTGTACTTATTGCAAGCTTCAAAGATATCATTGGTATCGCTCTTCTCTCCAACGATGTTAAACACTTTCTGATTCAAAAATTGGGTCATTCCAACTTTGTTGTACTTAAGTTCTGTGAGAATAATTTCGTAATCTTTGACCTTGTTTTTAAAATTGTCAAAGTATTTTTTAGCCATTGTATTTTGACCTTCGTTGAAGAAGTAGAAACCTAAGAACAGCATTCCTTCCGGAGTTTGGATAAATTTATTCACTTTTGAAATTTCTATTTTTCCTTCTCTAAGATATCTTTTAGCTTCGTTGTACAGATTACCTACAATGCAAAATTCTGGAGTAGTGACTGTTTCGCCTCTCAAAATAGCTCTGTGAACTGAAAGACAAGTGTTGTTTGATCTAGAAAGATCGCTTTGATTTCTAACGTATTGCGTGTAAAGAAATACAAGAGCTGAGAAAATTCGCTCTCTTGTAGCTTTTGAGAGAGTTTCTTCTTCTGCAGTTTGTGTATAAAGTGCGTATACAATTTCCCAGAATTGAGAAAGTTTTGATAGTGCTTTCAAAACTTTTTCAAGACTTTCTAAGTCTCCATCGATTAGTGTCTTTTCAACTAATAACAAAAACGGTTCAATTGAATTAGGATTAGATTTTAAAAAGTTAGCAATTTCCACAGAGACATTGTTTCCTGAATAGAGTCCAGCGACTAAGTAATTATATCTTCCTTGAATAGATGCGGTACTACTGAACTCATTTATTGCCCCTTTGAAATCTTTTCTTAGAAGTTTAACGAGACCTGTGTATATAAGTTTTTTTTCTACATCGCTAGCTCGTTGGATAAATATCTCCAATGTTCTCAATACATTTTCCATACTTGCATCGTAATCTTTCGAGTTAATTAGATACAAGCTGAGGGACTCATTGATATCTAAATGTGTTTGAGTAATACTTTGCTTGAGCTTGTTTACAATCTCTTCATCTTCGTAATCAACTTTTTTGTTTTTTTGAACTTTATCATCTCTCAAAAGCCCTTTTTTCTTAAGTTCTTTTTCCATTTCTTCTTTCAGTTTTCGTACATTTTCAAGTTTATCTTCATCACTGTACACTTTATTCACCCCGCAATCAAAAACACCAAAGGCTATATCTGAAAAGATTATATCATAAATTCCTCAAGTTTAACAATTTTTGATAAATTACTCCAAAGTCGTGATACAGGTAATCCCATAACGTTAAAATAGTCTCCTTCAATTCTTTCCACAAAAACCGAACCGAATTCTTGTATTCCATAACTTCCAGCTTTGTCTAATGGTTTGCCTGAATCTACATAATAGTCTATTTCCCAATCAGTTAAGTCTCTGAATTTAACATCTGTGACTTCGACAAATTCGGTTTTTGCAGATTTTGAGAAAATACACACCCCTGTGTAAACCTTGTGCCAATTTCCGGAAAGTTTTTTTAGAGTTTCTTTGGCATCAGCTTTATCTTTTGGTTTTCCAAGAATTTTGTCTTCAAAATAAACTATTGTATCTGCCGAAATAACAATTGAATCTTCATAATCTTTGAAAACTTTTTCAGCCTTTCTACGTGCGATTTCTAAGACTACTTTTTCAGGCTCATTTTCATCTTTAATCTCTTCGTCAACTTGTGGAACCACAACTGAAAATTTTAGACCGATTTGTTTTAAAAGTTCTATTCTTCTCGGTGATCCTGAAGCCAAGATTAGCATTTTTAACCTCCAAACCAAAGTGTTTTGATGTTTTCAGCGTAATTTCTGAACTTGTCTTTTGAAAAAATTACGCCATTTCTTTCTTTGGCTATCTCTATCAAAAGTTCATCAGCAGGTGAATGAAAATATGTGTTTTTGTGGTCAAAATATCCTGTATCGAAAATATAAGGTGCATTGTTATCAAAGACTATATAGTATGGAAAATAAAGTTCTTTAAGGCGTGTTAAATAATTAAGAACAACATCTATCTTATCTTCCTTTGTGTATTTTAGCTCAGTTGAAAGAAAAACGTTGTTTCCATCTATAACGACAGGTATTCCTTTCCTACCTTTGGATAAATTCTCTAAAACGTACAAGACATATTTATCCAAAAGTTTCTCAACTTCCTTCTTTTGAACAGGACTCAATTTTCTCCAGAAATCAACAATCCAAAGATTCTCTTCCAAATTCATCTTATTAACATTGATTAAATTAGACTTGATATCTTCAAAAAAACTTTCCTTCTCAACGCTTTGTAAGGCGTACAATTCCAAGAAATTCGTTAGTCCTGTTTTTTTCAATAGTTCTTTTTGTTCTTTTAGAATCGTTTTGAATTCAGAAAGGTTTTTTACTTCTTTTTTCGGGAATGGGAATTTCTCTGGAGATACCCAAAAAAGAATTTCAAAAGCAAGCGTAATTGGATAGTCTATACTTTCTGCAAATTCAATGCGTTCTTCTAAACTTGATTTTGAATATATAAGGTTTTCCAAAAAGAAAGTGAAATCGATAGGATCTGTTTTTGAAATGATCTTAGATTTTGGGTGTTCAAGATTATTCGCCAAAACTTTCAAAGTTGATTGCGACAAAAAATCTTTCTTTTTCAATATATCAATTATCGCAGACCTTTTTATTTTTAAAGATTTTAATCTTTCCAAAAAGCGTTCGTCGTAGATATTTTGCAAGAAAAACACTCCTATTTGAAGAATGGATTGAGAGCAAAGAGTTTTTTTACAGTACAGGGTTCTTCGTGACCTGGATATATAGTACCATTCGGTAAGTTTTTAAAGTACTCTTTAAGCATCTTTAGCGAATAATTCATCAGAGTTTTTGAGCCATTTAGATCGGTTCTACCGATAGTTGTGGGAAATACAGTATCACCTGTAAAAATTTTATCTTCGTAAATTATTACCCTTGAACCATACGTGTGACCCGGTGTCTTTAAAACGACAAAACCATCTAATTCTGAGTCAATATCAAAAATTAAATCTTCTTCAGGACTTATTGAGAAACTTCTTCCGAACAGTACAGAGTAATTCAGTTCAGCATTTTGAAGCATAGGTTTGTCTTCGTTTGAGATGTAGATTTTATCGAACCTTATCTCTTTAAGTCCCGAGATATGGTCGTAATGACCGTGAGTTAAGATTACAGAGTAGATTTTTTCAGTATCAACGTACTTAGAGATACCAAACCCGGGGTCTATCAAAAAATCCTTGTCTCTGAGTTTTAAATGGTACGTGTTAACTTGAAAAATTCCAGAAGTTTTGTAGATATTTAATTCAACCAAGTTTCAACCCCCAAATACTCAGAATATCAAATTATACATCAAATTTGCAAAAATACCAGCAATTAGTCCACCGATTGTATGAGAGAGTATAGCCTTACCAGTCAAATATCTGTAACCAAGCGCATCCATCATCGCTACGTGTGTGCTTAGGTATCCGCTCCAAGTCATACCTATAGCGGTAAAGACAGCTATATCACTTGCTTTAATTATACCAAGAGAAATGAATTTTGGAACCAAAGCAAGTGCGGCACCTGTTGAGCCTAAACAAGTTATTGGGAAAGCGACAAGTTGTGGACTATCAAAACCAAAGAGTATTTTCAATGGTATTAAAAGATACCTTCCAAGTTTTTCAAACAAAGCTATTCCTTCGTATTCAAGTCCTTGATAACCTACTGATGGATCTTTTGGACCGAAGGTGAGCATCATAACGATGGTACTGATTATCAAAACTCCAGGAATTATTCCAATACCTATATCAACACCGCTTTTTCCCCCATCAAGAAGGGCTTCTAAAAATCTTTCAAGGTAATTTCCTTCACGTACATTCCTAAAGTGAGTTACTTTTTTATTTGTTTCATTCAATTTGTAGGGTGTATCTATTATATCTTCAGGTTTTTTTGTACTACTTCCAAGTCTTTTTTTCGTGTAGAAAGAAAAGATTCTAACACTTACAATACTTCCAACCACTGCCGAAAGGTTACCAATTAAAACAGCTGGGAATAGATTAACTCCCATCTGACCGCTCAAAGATACAAAAAACGTTGATACGATTAACCCCATACCGTATGCTGTTCCTAAGTTACATAGAAGCGGTTCTTGCCACTTTTCAAAATGAGACACAAATTCTTTATCTTTTGCCAACGAGATTATAGCAGGATTATCTGAAAAATAGGTTGCCAAAATTCCCATTGCAGAGATACCGGGAAGACCGTATATTGGTTTCATCAATGGGTCAAGCAAAAAATGGATAACGTGAACAACCCCGAATTCGTACATTACAGCTGAAAAAGCTCCAGTGATGACAGCAACAGCCATAATAAAGAAAACGGTGTTCAATAGCAGGTCGTGAGCTGTTGACATAACGGTCTTAAAGAAGTTCGAAGCTCCCATAGTTTGCATAAAGACTCCAAAAAATAGAACAGTCAAAACTAAGAAAACCAAAGTTTCCTTTGAAATAGCCCTTTTTTGGTTCAAGATATCTCACCCCTACGATAATTTTTCTAAATCTTATCATATATTAGCCAACATAACTTGTCAAAAACAAAATCTAACGAAAAAAAGATAATTAAAAAGAATTAAGGTATTGTGGTATAATCGAATTGAAGAAATATACTTTTTTAAGTGATTTTGGAGGTGCAAGCAAATGAACAAAAGGGAACTAAAGAAATTTTTTCAATCGAAAGATTACACTCCGTCAACTTTTAAGCAAATAAGAAAGATACTGAATATTACAGAGCCTGAAGAAGTTGAAAATCTTAGAAATCTAATATCAGAGCTTGTTGAGGAAGGTTTTCTGTTCAGAGATTTAGATGGAAAATATGAGTATTCAAAAAAGAATCTCTACAAAGGAGTAATCGAATTCACAAGAAGTGGTAATTTAGCTTTTGTACAGCTCGCTGATGGAACGGAAATAGCAGTACCAGTTGAAAAGGTTGGACCTGCAATGCACAAAGACGTTGTCGAGGTCCAAATCGTTGGTAAATGGTACGAACTTCCTGAAGGTAGAGTTACGAAAGTTGTAGAACGAGGAATAAAACAGTTGGTTGGTGTTTTTCAAAAGGATAGGTTTGGTTCTTTTGTGATACCGGATGATCCAAAGATCCCACACGTCTTTTACGTTCCAGAAGATAAAATAAATGGTGCTCAACCAGGTTTAAAGGTAGTGGCAAAGATAATAGGTTATCCTTCTCAAGTAAAGAAGGCAAAAGCTGAGATAGTTCAGGTCTTAGGCGGGGTAGACGACCCTGCTACCGATTTTCCAACGGTTGTTATTAAACACTCTCTCCCCGTAGAATTCCCAGATGAAGTTTTGAAAGAAGTGGCTCAATTTAAAGATTACGTATCCGAAGAAGATTTGGAAGGAAGAAAAGATTTCAGAGACGAAGTTATTGTTACTATAGATGGACCTGATGCAAAAGATTTTGACGACGCAGTCCACGTGAAAAAATTGAAAAATGGAAATTACTTGTTAGGTGTACACATAGCTGATGTTTCTCACTATGTAAAAGAAGGCACCGCTTTAGACGACGAGGCTTACAAAAGGGGAACAAGTGTTTATTTAGCTGATAGGGTTATTCCTATGCTTCCATTTAAGCTTTCAAATGGACTTTGTAGTCTTGTTCAAGGTGAAGATAGACTTGTTATGTCTTTATTGATGGAAATTGATAAAAATGGTGATGTTGTCAAACAAAACGTCTACAACGGAGTTATCCGGAGTTATCGAAGACTTATATACGATGAAGTAAATTTGATGCTTGAAGGCAACAAAGAGATGAAGAAAAAACTCGGAGACCTTGAAGAACAAATACTTCTTATGAAAGAACTTAAGAATGTCCTAAGAGAAAACAGACACAGACGTGGTGCTATTTTAGATATCGAATCTGATGAGGTAAAGATAATATTAGATGAAAAAGGACATGCTGTTGATATCGTTCCAAGAAAACGTGGAGAATCAGAAAAAATCATCGAAGAATTTATGATTAAGGCAAATGAAAGCGTTGCTGAAATATTCAACAAAAAGAATATTCCATTTATTTACCGAGTTCACGAACAACCCGATTATGATACACTCTTTCAACTGAAGAATTATTTAGCAGTTATAGGAATAAAGATGAGAATCGGTCAGGAGATTCATCCAAGTTTATTGCAAGAGATTTTGGAAAGAACCGCAGACCATCCATTAAGATCGAGTATCCAGAGACTGCTTGTAAGAGCAATGAAAAGAGCGGTCTATTCTCCTGAAAATATCGGACATTTTGGATTAGCTTCAAGTGCTTATACTCATTTCACATCACCTATTAGAAGGTATCCCGACTTGATGGTACACAGACTTCTAAAAAGGTACTTAGAAGATGGTGGAAAAATGAAAAAACGTGAGGAACAAAAATTGCTGAAGTATCTTACAGAAGCTTCTTCGCATTGTAGTAAACGAGAAAGAGTAGCCGATGAATCTGAATGGGATTACGAAGCACTCAAAAAAGTTGACTATATTTCGAACTATGTAGGCGAAGTGTTCGATGCGGTTATTACTTCCGTAACAAAATTCGGATTCTTTGCAGAAATTCAAGATAAATACATTTCTGGACTTGTTCACGTTTCAAGTCTTAACGACTATTTCTACTATGATGATTACAAAAATATGCTCGTTGGGAAAAGAACTGGTAAGGTGTACAAAATAGGAGATCTTGTGAAAGTGAAAGTTGTGAATGCTGATAAAATAAAGATGGAGATTAATTTTGAGGTCGTGGAAGAGGAGAAGAAAAAGAAGAGCAAAGAGAAATCTGAAAAAAAGACTGAGAAGGTCGAAAAGAAAAAATCGAGAAAAAAGGGTGGTAAAAGATGAAAAGAGTTTTCGCTGCTCTGATGTTCGGAGGAGTTGGAAAAAGATTTGGGTATGAAAAACCGAAACAGTTCTACCCGATCTCGGGAAGAACCATTTTGGAGATGACCGTTGAAAGATTTTACAGTCTTCGAGTCTTTGATGACATAATCGTTGTTACTAATAAAGACTACTACAATGACACGGTAGATTTGCTTGCAGGAGCATACGATGTTCACATAATTACTGGTGGTGAAAAACGAGCCGGATCTGTAAAGAGAGCTTTGGAATACGCTTGCGATGTTTTAAAAGCAAAAGATGATGATGTCATACTTATTCACGATGGAGCAAGACCTTTTGTTACGAAAGAAATTATTCTTGAAAATCTTTCAGAGATTGAGAATGAAAATGCTGTTGTTACAGCTGTTCAAGCGAGAGAAAGTATAAGTATTTCGACAAATAAAGATAGTATAGAGCTTTTCTATCCGAGAAACAATATTTATATTCATCAAACACCGCAGACATTTAGAGTTGGTGTTCTTAAAAATGCTTTTGAAAAACACGCTAATTATGAGATTTTCACAGACGAAGCGACACTTGTTTTCAGTTCAGGCTGTAGAGTGAAGTATGTACAAGGTAGTTATGAGAACATAAAGGTTACAACGAAAGAGGATTTAGAAAGGAGATTCTAAGTATGTGGCTAATTATGAGTGATTCTCACGATAACTTGCCGAAAATCAAAAAGGCGGTTGAGCTTGCAAAAGAAAAAAAGTGCTCTTTAATATTGCATTTGGGAGATATAGTCTCTCCATTCGTTGCTCCAGTAATTATTGAGAGCGGTATTGAATTTCAAGGTGTCTTTGGTAACAACGACGGAGAATTACTCTTTTTAACACAAAAGTTTAAAAATATCAGAAAAGGTCCGTATCATTTTATAAAAGATGGTATCAGCGTCTTTATGATGCACGAACCATTTTCGCTTGAACCTGCCGTGAAATCCCAGCTTTACGATTTAGTCTTGTTCGGTCATACTCACGAGATTGTCTTGAAAAAAGAAGGAAATACTTTAGTGATTAATCCCGGTGAAACGTGTGGATATCTGACAGGAAAAAGTACGGTTGTTTTATTTGATCCAAAGACAAAAGAATATGAACTTGTTGAAATCTGAGATTAAAAGATTTCTTTCAGAACTCACTGACTTATTTGTCGAAACTCGCTGTTTAATATGTAACGAAAAGAGTGGGGGACTCAAAGTTTGTTCCAAATGCCAAAGTGAACTTTCAAAGATTGTTTTGCCACCTATTCCAAGAAAAATTGGAAGTCTTGATGTTTTCTATTTTGGTCCCCACGAAGATATCCTAAGGAATATGGTTCTTTCTTTCAAATTTGCTTACCACGATAGTTTATCAAAAACGCTCGCTGAACTTTTGAAAAAAGTTATAGACGAAAACAAAATCGATTTTGAAGTGATAACTTACGTTCCTGCTACAAAAAGTGCTAAAATCAAACGTGGGTTTGATCATATGGAACTTGTTAGCAAAGAACTTTCAAAGTTAACAGGTGTAAAGAGTATTAAATTGTTAGAAGCCGTTCGTGAAACTGAGCAAATTAGGGCAAAAGACAGAACATTAGCTGTCAAAGATAAATACAAAGTCTTACTTAGAAATGCGAATAATATTAATAAAAATTTGAAGATACTTCTACTCGATGATGTTGTCACAACAGGAAGGACCCTTTTGGAGTGTGTGAAAGAACTTGATTCATATGGTTTCAAGAATATAACCTGCACTGTATTGTGCAATGCGAAAGATTGAATGTTATTTTACTGAAACTTTGGAGGGAATTACGATGAAAAAAGTTTTGAAACGCACCTTACTTTTTGTAAGCGTAATAATAAGTATTACCGTACTTCTTGGAGTGAATAAGACGAATGAATCTAACTTAAACTTACAAATAAGATCTATACTCGAAGATCTAATAATAGTTTCAGGTAGTGGCGATGGAACGATTAAGAGTTGGAATTTTCTAACTGGAAATTTAGAAAAGACTATCGAAGGAAAAACTGATGGACATAAGAGCTGGGTTAGAGCTGTTGCGATAAATCACAATAAAAAGTACGTTATTTCTGGGAGCGAAGATGGAACTGTTAAAATCTGGGATTTTTGGAGTGGCGAACTTTTAAGAACTTTAGAAATACCTAAAGCAAGTGTTTGGAGCGTAACTGTCTCTCCAGATGGAAGATATATAATATCCGGTAGTTCCGATAAAACCATAAGAATCTGGGAATTATCGACAGGAAAGTTGATTAGGACGTTAACAGGACACACCGATCAAGTATGGTCGGTGGATATAACTTCTGATGGAAAGTATATAATATCAGCAAGTTGGGATAAAACCGTAAGAATTTGGGAGTTATCGACAGGGAATTTAATTAGAACTCTAACTGGACATACCGATCAAGTGTGGACGGTAGCGACAGCTTCAGACGGAAGATACATCCTGTCAGGTGGTTCTGATAAAACTGTAAGAATCTGGGAACTTTCAACTGGAAGACTTTTAAACACGTTAACTGGACACGATTCAAGAGTTTTTACGGTAGCAGTTACAAAAGATGGAAAGTACGTACTTTCAGCGAGCAGAGGAACTGATGGTAATTCCTCAATAAAAATTTGGGAGTTTTCAACTGGAAAACAAATTCGGACATTGTATGCTCCAACAACTGCTATTTCGAGTTTATCTGTGAGTTCCGATGGAAGATACATCTTTTCTGGCTCTGCTGATAGGACAATCCGTGTTTGGGATTTTTCAACTGGAACGGTTTTATATACAATCTCACAAAGATAGTATCTGGTCTCTTGTACTTAGTTCAGATGAAAGACATTTAGTTTCAGGAAGCTGGGATGGTGCTGTAAAGATATGGGAAGTTGGCACAAGTGGTGAACTAAAAGAATTAAGAACGATGATGTCTGATTGGTTTCTATCGGTTGCGATGAGTAAAGATGGAAGGTACATATTTACTGGGGATAATGATGGAACGGTGAAGATTTGGAATTATTCGACAAAGAGATTGGAAAGAACTCTTGAAGGTCACGAAGGTATTGTTTATTCAGTTGTTGTAGATCCAAATAACAAATATATAGTTTCTTGTAGTTCAGACAAAACAATTAAGATTTGGAATTTAAAGAACGGAAATTTATTGAGAACTATCAATTTTGACACCCCAATGAGAGGTGTCGCACTTAGCAATGATGGTAAATATTTAGCTGGTTGTGGTTATGACAGAATAGGTGTATGGGAACTTGAAAGTGGAAAATTAGTTTCTTTAGTTAAGAATCTTGGAACTTGGGTTAATAGTATCTCTATCAGTCCAGAGGGAAAATATGTCGTAACTGGGGACGACAATAAATTTATCAAGGTTTGGGAACTTGCAACTGGAAATTTTGTAAAAACACTTGGACCACAAGATGGACCAGTTTTGTCGATTGCTGTAAGTTCGGACGGCAAATATGTAGTATCTACGAGTAAAAATAATATAAATGTATGGGATCTGAAAAGCGGAAAGATTGTTAGAACACTTGAAGGACACACAAATATGGTAGTGTCTCTAAAAGTAACTCAGTACGGTAAATATGTTGTTTCTTCAAGTTGGGATAAGACAATTAAGATTTGGGAATTAGAGACTGGAAAACTTGTTAGAACACTTATTGGTCATAATGCAATTGTTTATTCTGTGGATTTTGGATGGAAATAAGTTTTGTGCAGCTGTGAGGAGGTATCAAAAAGATGCTTGACTGCTCAACAACGTTTGAAGAGATTACCGAAAAATATCCCTATTTGATTCAACCTCTCTTTGAAATGGGAATAAAGGTGATGGTCTGCGGAGAAGTGAAATGGGGAACTTTGTGCGAAGAACTTGAAAGGATTGGACTTCCAAAAGAAGAAGTTTTGGAAAAGTTAAACAAGATAATTGAAGAAAAAGGTGGAGAGCAAAAGAGCGTGTTTTTGGATATATAATTAAAATAGACAATTAAAGGGATAGCGATAAAGCTATCCTTTTTATTTCTTTATTATTTTCAGGTCTTTATAAAATTGCGAATCTGAAAATTCTTATGCCTTTGAAACAAAATTTGTAACAAGGTAGTAGTTTTGAAAAAATTGAAAACAAGAAAAGATAGTGTATAATATGTTGGAAAAAATGAAAAACTTAATTTTTCTTTTTGAAAACTTAAAAACTCTCTTTAAAAAAGGAGGTACAAAGTGTGGCAAACATATTTAACAAACTATTTTCTTACCGCTCGCCGTTAGTTATTCTTTCCGAACACGCTTACCTTTGCAAGCAGGGAGCCGAAGAACTTTTGAAGGAACTGAAAGCATATTTTGAAGGTGGACCAACAGGTGAGTTTTCAAACTTTATCGACAAGCTCGAAGACCAGGCTGATGGACTTAAGTTAGAATTAAGAAAAGTCTACGAAAGATTGAAATGGACGTATTTCAACAAGCTTGATCTGATAGACCTTATTCACAACCTTGATTCAGTTATCGACACTCTCGATGATGCCGGAAAGTACTTGTGCTTAAACAAAGTAGAAAACGTTGATCGCGAAGTCAAAAAGAAAATAATTGAATTGGCTGAATTAACGGTTCAAAGTGTTGAAGATATGTATTCAGCTATAAATCAACTCAAAGATGTCTCTGAATCTGCATTTTCAAAAGAAGAAATCAAAAAAGAAGATTTAATCGTTGAAAAGGTTGAGATTGAAGAAACTGGAACGGATAAGCTTGGAGTAGAAATTGCTAAATTGGTGTTTTCTAAAAAGTACGAGATGAATGCGGTTGATATTATGTTTCTCAATACCTTAACTCAGATGCTGATGAAAGTAAGTGACCGTGCTGAAAACGTAGTTGAAAGAGTCAGAATGATACTCCACGAAGAATAACGAAGGGAGGAGCTAAAGAGATGCTTATAATCTTTGCCATAATTGTTGGTTTTGCAATGGCTTACGCTATCGGTGCAAACGATGTTGCAAATGGTATGGCAACTGCTGTAGGTGCAAAAGCAATAGCTCCACGTCAAGCGGCAATTATAGCTGGTTTTGCAGAATTTCTTGGAGCAATAATGTTCGGTGCAATTGTTACGAGTACTATATCTAAAGGAATAGTTGATATTAGCAAGATTGCAAATCCGACGCATATAGCTTACGGGGCTCTCAGTGCTTTAATTGCTGCAAGTGTTTGGGTACTCTTAGCAACATTCTACGGGATGCCAGTCTCAACTACTCATTCAATTATCGGCGGTATGATTGGATTTGGAATTGCGGAAGCTGGAGTCTCAGTGATAAAATGGGGTAAATTGGCTCAAATCGTAACTTCTTGGTTTCTTTCGCCGTTTATAGGTGGTTTGATTTCTTATATAGTGTTTAAAATAATCGTTGTTTCTATACTCCATAGGAAAAATCCAGACAAGAAAGTTAAGATAGTAGCTCCCATACTCATCGGTTTCACCTTCTACATTATTTCATTCCTCTTCGCTTTGAAAACTCTCAAGTATCCAATAAATAAAAGTATACGTGTAGGAATTGTATTTGGTATGATCGCTTTAATTGTCTCAATTTTCTTAGTTAGAAGATATGTAAGGAAAAATTCTGAAAGAACGTACGACGTTGTTGAAGGAATATTCAGAAGAGTCCAAGTTCTCACGTCAACTTACGTTTGTTTTTCACACGGTGCAAACGACGTTGCAAATGCAATAGGTCCTGTTGCTTTGATATACACATTCTACAAGTTTGGTTCTTTCGATAACCTTCAAGATGTTCCAAAGATAATTCTTTTCTTAGGTGGGCTTGGTATCTCAGTTGGGGTTTTAACCTACGGATACAAGGTTATGAATACAGTTGGTTACCAAATCACCGAATTGAACAACACAAGAGGATTTTCAATCGACTTTGGTACTGCTACAACCGTTTTGCTCGCTTCCGTATTTGGTCTTCCAATATCGACCACTCACACAGTTGTTGGAGCTGTCACTGGTGTTGGACTTGCAAGAGGTGTTGAAGTTGTTAATTTCTCAGTTCTAAAAAGTATTCTTTACTCTTGGCTCGTCACAGTTCCATTCTCAGCAGTTGTTGCTGGTGGAATTCATTACTTGTTAAAAACATTCTTCTAAAAATAAAAAAACGTAACCCGGGGGGTTGTCCCCGGGTTTTTTGTTGTTATAAATTATTCCTTTACAGCTTTCGCCATTTCTTCTGCGAGTTTCTTCAACCTGTCAAAGTCTACTTCTTTCGGTGAGAAGTTAACTTCAACAGGTTCACCAACGAGTTGCCATTTGTTCTTTTGGATGTATTCAAGAATACCTTTTACTCCTCCACCGCTCCAACCATAGGTTCCAAAGACTCCAAAGACCCTGTTTGGAAGTCCTTTGTGCGAGAGGTTTATTACTAAATTTTCCATTGGTGGGAATATCCAGTTATTATAGGTACAAGTTCCAAGGATAACACCTTTAAATCTCCAAATTTCGTTTATTATAAACGACTCGTGAGTTGTAGATGTATTCATAACTCTTATATTCTTCACACCATTTTCCGCAAGTATTCTTGCAACGTAGTCCGCCATCTTTTCAGTCGTTCCATACATCGTACCGTATGCTATAACTACTCCTTCTTCTGTTTCATATTTACTCCATCTGTCATACGCAGAAATTATTCTCCCAGGATTTGTTCTCCAAACTGGTCCGTGTGTAGATGCAACAACTTTTATCTCAAGTGAACCGAGCTTTTGAAGAGCCTTTTGCACCATCGGACCGAACTTACCGACTATGTTTGAATAATAGCGTCTTATTTCGTTTTCGTAATATTGTACATCAACTTCATCATCGAAGATACCACCATCGAGCGAACCAAAACCACCAAAAGCATCTCCTGCAAAGAGTATCCTTTCAGTCTTTTCGTAAGTCATCATCGTTTCGGGCCAATGAACCATTGGTGTCATATAAAAGACTAAGTTGTGTTCCCCAAGATCAAGTTCGTAACCTTCTGTAACTTCAAGTGCATCAAAGTTAATACCATACATTGCTTTTACAAAATCAAAGGTTTTTTTGTTTCCAACTATCTTAACACCAGGAAATGCGTGGCATATAGAAGTTATAGCCCCCGAATGGTCTGGCTCCATATGGTTGATTATTAAGTAATCAAGTTTTTTACCATCCAAAAGCTCTGTGATTTTTTCGATGTACTCCTTCATTTTACTGACCTTTACTGTATCGATGAGTGCTGTTTTTTCGTCGACGATAAGGTACGAGTTGTACGAGACTCCTTTTGTAAGTGGCCAAATATTTTCAAATAAATGCGTATCCCTGTCGTTAACTCCAACGTAGTAAATTTTCTTACCTATCTCGGCTACCTTTTGCATTATTATCACCTCCGAAAGTATTTTATCATAAAATTCACAAGACTAACAAGGTATAAATTTAGATATTTTGTAAAACCGAGAAAAAATGATATAATACTATCAACAAATTTATCGTTAAGGATGGTGATAGTAGTGTTTGAAAGTATGTCTCCACTTTTGAGAGGAACCTTACTCAGTGTTATTGCAGGATTTGCTACACAACTTGGTACTATTCCATTACTGTTCTTAAAAAAACATGCTAACGAAAAGATTATAGACTCGTTACTCGGAATGGCAGCCGGGATAATGCTTTCCGCAAGTGCGTTTAGCTTAGTTAAACCATCGTTGGAGATAGGTGGAGTTTACAGATTTATTGTTGGATTTATGTTAGGTGTTATTCTTCTTGATCTTATGGACAAATACTCACCTCACGAACATTTACTCAAAGGTCATGAAGGTAAAGATATAAAGGGATTGTCGAAGATCTGGCTTTTTGTTATAGCGATAACGATTCACAATATCCCTGAAGGTTTGGCTGTTGGAGTTGCAGGAGCAACAGAAAAAGGGATAAGTGTTGCAGTTGCAATAGGTTCACAGAATATACCTGAAGGCGCAGCAGTTATGGCGGCACTTATGACTGCGGATTATTCTATGAAGACAGCCTTTTTGGTAACACTTGTAACAGCTGTTGTTGAATCTACAAGTGGCTTCTTTGGAGCTGGACTTGTTACATTATCTCAGTCTTTGCTTCCATATATGTTAGCTTTCGCTGCTGGAGCTATGATTTTTGTTATTAGTGATGAAATAATACCTGAAACTCACTTAAGAGGTAATGAAAGACTTGCAACTTATTTTTTGATCTTTGGATTCATAATAATGAGTATCTTAGATGTTTTGCTTGGTTAGAAAAATCGCCTGCAAAACGCAGGCGATTTTTGATTATTTATTCTCCACCTTCTTTTGGAATTACGCAAATAAATGTAGACTCTGTATCGTTTACGTTTCTAAATTGATGTTTTTCGTTAGGTTCTACTAATATAAAACCATCTTTTTCGACGATATAGTTTCCATTCTCACTAACCGCTTCTATCTTTCCTTCAAGAACGTATATCTCGTGTTCCCAAGGATGTGAGTGATGTGGAGTACTCGCTCCTGGTTTGAGTGTGAAAACTCTCATAACAAAATTTGGAGCACCATTTCTTGGACCCATTAAAACTCTTTTTAAAATATTACCGTTATCAATTAGCTGTGGCTGTACCTCTTCTCTTTTGCCTGTTATCATACTTTTCCCTCCTTAGTTCCAGAACAACATACCTGTAAGGATCAAGACCTTCAGAATAAGACCGAATTTGTGGATATTTCTTTACATATTCGTGGACAAGTTTTCTTTCAAATGGGAACATAGGATCAAGTTTTACTTTTCCGCCTGTTTTAAGAAGTCTTTTGACAATAGAGTCAACCAAAACTTCTATCTGTTCTTTACGCTTTTCTCTGTAATTTCCAGCATCGACTATGACATTTACTTTTGTGTCAGTAAACCTGTTGATATATATAGTTGCTAAATGCTGGAGTGCCGCAAGACCTTTACCGTGCTTTCCTATCAGTTTTCCAACAGCTTCACTTTTGCAAGATACAAGAAAAGTTTTTCCTCGACTATCGACATGAACAATGTTGTTTTCAGAGAAGAAGTTTAAGATACTCTCAACATACTCTTTAAGTTTTCGTTCATAGAAAGAGTTCTTAATCTCGAACTCAACGGCAGCTTCTCTTGAGAAAAAACCAAACAAACCACTACTTCCTTTGTCAATGATGGTGATATCAAATTCACCATCGAGTGCACCCGTTTCGTTCTTAAACGTTTCGATAATGTCTTCAACTGTTTTACCAACGTAACTAAGCTTTTTCAAATCGTATCACCCCGCACAAAAGTTTGAGAGTTTATTTCTTAGCTGGTAACCCCCAAAGTTCTCTGTTTGTAATTCCTTTAATTTTGTATTTTTTGTATATGTAATAAGTAATAACGAGCTGAATAATCGTGTTTGCCGTAAAGTACAGGAAAATTCCGCTTGGAAGTCCGACGAACATAAATGGGAATAAGGCGCCCATTATAATACTTTGCCATGCAGTTCTTCCATCTTGGCTTTGCAAGAGTGCAAGATAGTATGACGCAGCTATACTTATAAGTACAAATAACCAGTTCTCAGAAAATCCACCGGCACTTAAATCCGTCCACAGTAAGAATCTTGGAGAAAGAATGAACTGTTCTTGGAAATATTGGATAACGCTGTATAAAAGCATAAATATTGGCAACTGAATTAAAAGCATCAAACATCCGCCAGCAGGGTTGATTTTGTTTTCTTTGTATACTTTCATTAGTTCTTCTTGTTGTTTTTGAGGGTCTTTGTATTTTTTCTTTATATTGTCTACAATAGGTTGCAATTTTCTCATCTGTATCATTGACTTGGTTTGTGCATGGTAAAGTGGGTAGAATATAAATCTAACGATGATTGTAAAGATTATTATCGTAACTCCAAAGTTATTCGTTAGAGAATTAATCCATTGGAAAAACTGAGCCAGTCCGTCAACTATAGGAGTACTCCACTTTCCAACGCCGGGTATTGTTTTCAAGGTACTTAGAATTTTGTCAAATTCTTCACCGAAAACTTCTTTGATAAGTAGTTTTTTGTAAGGTCCTATGTAGACCTTTATCTTTGATTTTTCACCTTGAAGAATATTTCCTTCCAATTTTCCCTCGGTTTTTGCTATTACTGTGTAATCTTTGTCAGGTCTGTAAGATACGAATATATTGTCAGATTTTTTTATCGTATCGTTTGTATAAATAACAGGAAGTATTACTTGAACATCAGAGTCAAAATTTGTTTCAACGTAAAAAGTGTACATATTGAAAAACTTATCGAAAACGTATGTTTTTGTTCCGTTTTCGTAGTTAAAAACAACCGTGATTTTTTCATTTGTGCGGTTAACAGAATAACTTGTTGGTGTCGCTAAATCAAGAACATCAAAACCGTCTTTGTCGTAAGTATAAAAATGAACCGGTCTACCAACTAAATGATATACATTCTTTAAAGTTCCATCTTTCCCTATTTCCACTTTTATAAACTTAGTTGATACAACAATATTCTCTTCTGCCTCTTCGAAAACTATATTGGATATGTTTGCAAAGAATAATACCGTTATAAACAACAAAAAAATGACGGTCAACTTTTTCAAACCAGCCGCCTCCTTTTAAATATATGAAATTCTTCTGGTACTGGGTCATCTCCACCTTTACTAAGGGGATTACATCTTAAAATACGCCAAAAACTCAGAAGGAGTCCTTTAAAAGCCCCGTGTTTTTCCATCGCATCAATTGCATAATGCGAACATGTTGGGGTAAATCTACAAATTGGTGGTTTCAAGGGTGAAATATACTTTTGATAAAACTTAACTATTGCAATCAATATTTTTTTCATTTTTTAAGACCCTTTCAAACACTTCCGTTGCCTTAGTGCAGAAATCTTTGTAGGTTAATGTTTCATACTTTTTTCCTAATTTACTGCGAACGATGAGAAGATAATCGTATCCTTGAGGGATATACTTTTTGTTGAGTCTGTAAAACTCTCTGTACCATCTTCTCAACTTGTTTCTTCGATTCGCTTTCCCAAAGAGTTTCTTAATGACAATACCAATCCTACTGTAATCAAGTCCGTTGCGTCTGTACAATAAAACGAACCAATCGTTCTGAACAGTGTTTCCTTTTTGGTACAATAAATCAAAGCTCCTTCTGAGTTTAAGGCGTTCGTACTTTCTTAGTCTGAAACTACTAATCTCCATCTACCTGTTCTTCTTCTGTTTCTAAGAACCTTTCTTCCACCGGCAGTGGACTTTCTTGCTAAGAAACCATGTGTTCTTGCTCTTTTTCTTCTCGATGGTTGGTATGTTCTCTTCATCTTCGTCCCTCCTTAATGTCTTTTCTCAAGTCCTTTTGAATTATACCAAAAGTATTTGAATTATTCAAGAGAAAAAGGAAAAATATTTTTTAACAGTAAATAAAAAAATAATGGTGGCCAGGGACGGAATCGAACCGTCGACACGTGGATTTTCAGTCCACTGCTCTACCAACTGAGCTACCTGGCCACAC
>FWWL01004483.1_pt1 | contig 23498 bp, 24 predicted proteins | sample 2228331 | NCBI WGS metagenome assembly FWWL01 (sample SAMEA103939775, study PRJEB20133) | metagenome | reverse complement strand
ATGGCACACTGGTCGAGCAATCCTTAGGCTCGCTGTTTGATGCACTCGCCTGCCCCAAAAACACGCCACAGCTTCCCAGCACTGGCGTGCTGGCTCTATTGCCATCGGTCGTCGAGCGGATCGAACGCGATGCCATCGGGACCGACGGCGCGCTTGGTCCTCCCCGAAGCACACGCCGGCGCCTCTACCAGCGCCTCCGCGCTATCGAACAGCATGCCCCCACCGATCAAATCCGAATGGCTGCCAGTTCCTACGCCGCACTGATTTATGCCAATCCTCTCACCGACGAGGCAGAGTCGGTCATCCGCCGTGCTCTGCGAACCGACACCACCGACACCGACCTGCTCGGCCGTCTCAGTGAGCTGCACGAGGCGTCACGCCTTATCTCCGTCAGCTCAACCGGCGCGACACACGTCCAGATTCTCTGCTCGATGGGTCTTCTCACCCAGCAAGAGCCATGACAACTCCCGATTCCCTTCGCGCGTACTTTGGCGAAACTCTCTGCTGGCAGACCATTGCCCGTCAGCTCCCGCTCAACCATCCCCTCGCCTCAGACGCCTTAGCAATCGCCAAAGCTGGTCACGTTACTGCAGTCGCTCTGCTGTATCCCACCGGCACGCTGCCGAATTCTTCCACACGAAAGCAGCTCTACGCTACGCTCCAGCAGTACTTTTCGCCCGACCTGCTGCTGCTCTTTGTGACTGAGCGCGCTATCCTGTGGCGCTGGAAATCGGACGAAATGCGCACATCTTTTCCCTTTCCAGAACATCTACGCCACCGGCTACAGCTACCGGTTGACCAGGACGTGAGCAGACACGAAATTTGCAGCCGCCTCGATAGACTGTTCCAGAATCCCGACACGACTATGGCTCTGCAACATCCGCTTCTGGACACACTCGATATGCTCACAACGGCACTCAATCAACTCCGAAACGACGCCGCAGAACTCGCAATGCAGGCATTCAGAAAGCACGGCGACCTCACGCTCGACGACATCCAGCGCCTTCGCGCTGTCTTCGACCACATCGAGCAAAAAATTTCCATGCTCCGCAGTGAGTGCATCGAAATGTTCACCGCCTTTCCCGCGCTTCGCTCGATCGGTCGCAAGCCAGCATCACAGCAAGAACTCTCGTCCATTCCATCCACTGCTCCTCGGCACCCCAAAAGAACCGACAGAGTTATGGCGACTCCGCGATCTGATTTTACCTGCCCGATTTTGCACGCGCTCGTTGAGGCGGGCGGCAAAGCTCATGTCCGCGATGTCCTCAAGCGCGTCGGTGAACTTATGAGCGATCGCCTGAAGCCAGATGATCACGAGCTGCTACCCAGCGTTCGGGACGTTCGCTGGAAAAACCGGGCACAGTGGCAACGGTTCGAAATGACGCGCAGGGGTCTGCTCCGCAGCGACTCACCGCATGGTATCTGGGAAATCACCGAGCACGGCATGCACTACTATCAAACAACCTGTCGCGAACAGAAATGAACAACGCCGACCGCATCAGTCGCTACCTGGACGATCCCACTCCCGACAATCTTCGCACACTCTTCGGCGAGGTGCTTGCCTGGCAGCGGAACGCTGGCATTCAATCGGTCTCTGTTGGAAAGCCCCTGCACCGGTCGCTCCAGCTTGAGCGCATCGCGACTGCGGCTGGCATTCGTGTTTTCGCTCTCGAGTGTGAGCACCTTCCAACGCTCGGCGAACGCCGCGCCATACTGAACGCACTCCAGCCACTGGCATACGAACACATCCTCATCTACACAGCAACCGACCCAGCCCAGGTCGCACTGGTCTGGACGAATCTGCGCAACGGGGACAAACAGCATCCAACCACGGAGCTACGGCTACTGCCCTACATTCCAGGGGCACCGGCACGCACCACACTCGAATGTCTGCATCATCTGGTGCTACCGCTCGACACCGAGCTGACGCCAGAGCTTGTGCGGCAGCGCATCACCGATGCGTTCAGCGTCGAAGCAGTAACATCGCGCTTTTTTGCTGACTATCAGCACGTCTTCCAGACACTCCAGCAGATTCTGCACGAGCAAAGCCAGGACATCCGCTGGGCACACGATTACGCACTGCAACTGCTCAACCGGATTGTGTTTCTCTATTTCATCCAGCGCAAGCGTTTCGCCAACAGTCATTACTGGCTCGGAAACGACCCAGCCTTTGTGCGCCACTTTTGGAATGCCTACCGCCAGAGCGGACAGCCCGCCAACACCTTCTTCGATCGCTGGCTCTCGGTCCTGTTTTTTGAAGCATTCACCAGAAAATTCCACAGCGGGCACCGCCACTTTCCCCCGTCTATTCGCGACGCGCTTGCCCAGGCACCGTACCTCAACGGCGGACTCTTTGCGCAAAATCGGCTCGATCTGCAACACCAAGTCACCATCGGCGATGACTTTTTCGAACTGCTCTTCGACCGCTTCAACGGCAGCACACCTGGCTTCCTGGAACGCTACAACTTCACCATCACCGAATCTACACCGCTCGACGTCGAGGTCGCCGTTGACCCCGAAATGATCGGCAAGGTCTATGAAAGCTTGGTCAACATTACCACCGAAGGTATCGCCACCGAGGACCGCCGCGGCGCTGCCGGCATCTTCTATACCCCGCGGGTTGAAATTGACCTCATGTGTCGCCTCAGCCTTGTGGACACACTTGCGAACCATTTGAGCCCGGACACGAAATGGCTGCTCTACGACGCTGTCTTTGCCACCGATCCCGCCGACAAGGACGCCGCCGACTGTGCCCTCGCCGAACATAATCTCTGGACCCGACTCAATGAGGTGCTGCGCAAAATCACCGTCTGCGATCCGGCCTGTGGCAGCGGCTCCTTCCTGGTCGGCATGTTGCTGGTGCTCGATGATCTCCAGGCTCGCGCCAACGCCCAGCTCGGCATCGAAGAGACGCCCTACGAACGCCGCCGCCGCATCATTGGCGAACAGCTCTACGGCGTGGACGTCATGGACTGGGCTGTCCACGTTGCCGAACTCCGACTCTGGCTGCAATTGACCGTTGAAACCAAGCTCGAACAAGCCGAAGCACACCTGCGACCATTGCTGCCCAACCTTTCGTTCAAGGTCCGCTGCGGCGATAGCCTCGTGCAGGAAATCGGCGGCATCAACTTCGGACTGCACCGCCATCACCTCGACATCCCCGTGCACCTCAAGGGACGCATCACCCAACTCAAAGGCAAGAAACTTCGCTTCTACCAGGGCGACACCAGTCTGCACGAAACCGACCTCAAACAGGAAGAGATCGCCATCGTCCGCGACATCCTCCAGCACAAACAACACGCGCTGAGAAACCAGATCGCTACCCTGAACCGCCAGATTGAAAGTGCACCGGACCAAGACGAGCTACCGGGCATGGGTACAGGCAAGCCTAAACAGGAACGCCTCAAACTCCAGCAGCAATGGCGCGCCGAGCGCGACGAAAAACAAGCCGAACTCGACCGCATTCAAGCTGCCCTCAACGCCCTCACCCGCACCCAAACCGTCCCGCTGGTCTGGGACATCGCTTTTGTGGAAATCTTCGAGGGCGATTCGGCTGGTTTCGACATCGTCATCGGCAACCCGCCCTATGTGCGCCAGGAAATGATCGCCCCACCCACACTCGACCCGAAAGACTTCGGCGGCGAAAACTCCGAGCGCTGGAAGGAACAAAAGAAAGCCTACAAAGCCAAGCTCCAAGAGTCCGTCGCCGCTGCCTGGCACAAATTCTTCCAGTACAAACCCGGAAGCGGCACCTTTCGCAAGCTCGACGGCAAAAGCGACCTCTACATCTACTTCTACCTGCACGGGCTATCGCTACTCAACCCACGCGGCAGCTTCTGCTTCATCACCTCCAACTCCTGGCTCGACGTGGGCTACGGCGCGGACTTACAAGAGTTTCTCCTCCGCCATAGCCACGTCAAATTCATCCTCGACAACCAGTGCAAACGCTCTTTTGCCCAGGCTGATGTGAACACCATCATCGCGCTGCTTGGACCGGCCGATGACCGCCACGAACACGGCTTGGACAATATCGCGCGCTTTGTGATGTTCAAAGCCCCCTTCGAGGATGTGGCAAGCGCCGAGACTTTCAAAGCACTCGAAGCCGCCACCAAACGCCAAAGCACCGACCGCTGGCGCGTGAGCGTCCGCACCCAACGCGAACTCCTTGAGGAAAGCCTCGAACGCGACGAGGAGGACGAAACCCCAGCCGGCAAAACGACACGCGGACCGCTCATCAAAACCGCCCGCTACGTGGCGAACAAATGGGGCGGCAAATACCTGCGGGCGCCCGACATCTTCTTCACCATCCTGGAGAAGGGCCAGGGGAAATTGGTGCGCCTAGGCGACATCGCCGAGGTGCGCTTTGGCATCAAAACTGGCGCGAACGAGTTCTTCTACCTCGACGAGGAACGCATCGCTCAGTGGGGCATCGAGGAGGAGTTCTTGAAGCCGGTGATCAAGAGCCCGCGCGAATGCCGCTCGATTGTCATCAAACCCGAAGACCTGCGCTACAAAATCTTTATGTGCCACAAGGACAAATCCGAGCTCAAAGGCACCGCGGCGCTCGAATACATCCGCTGGGGCGAATCGCAAGGCTTCCACAAGCGCCCAAGCTGCCGCACACGGCAACGGTGGTGGACACTGGACTTCTTGGTTGGTGAATTTCTTTGGTGGAAAAGTATCGGCGAGCGTTACTGTTTTTTTTGGAACAAACAGCATATCCCAACGGATCAAAGGAACTACTACTTAAATATTATTGACTCAAAGTTTCGCTCAAAAAGTTTAGTACTTTCTTTGAATTGCACACTTGACAGACTTCTCATCGAGGCAAGTGCTAGAGAGATGACAGGCGCCTACACTATCATAGAAATGCCAGTTGCGGATGTAGCAAATAAAAGAATGTTGTATTTCGACCTGGAGGATATAGATGCTGACAAATTTTTGAATCGTCCTACTGTTTCTGTCTTCGAGGAAATCCACCAGCCCGACCGACGTGCGTTGGACGATGTGGTGTTCGATGTGTTGGGGTTGACGTCTGGCGAGCGCGAGGCGGTCTACGAGGCGGTGGTTAATTTGGTGCGGGCGCGGTTGGAGAAGGCAAGAAGTGTGTGAAACTCAGCAAACCAGAGCCATGAAACGGATACAGCAATTCGGTGGTGATTGGACAGAGCAGAAGCTGGAGCGGCTAAGGAAATATCTGCACGAGTACATGAAGATTTTCAGCAAGAATCCAAAGGCACAGTGGTTCGAGACCATTTACGTGGACGCATTTGCCGGCACAGGATATCGAACGACGCGAAAGGACATTAGAGCCGACCAGGTGATAATTTCAGAACTGACTGGAGACGAAGCCGGACAATTCCTCAAAGGGAGTGCTCGTATTGCGTTGGACATTGATCCATCGTTCAAACGATATATCTTTGTTGAACGAGACTCTGAGCATGTAGGGGAGCTAGAGTCATTGAAGAAACAATTTCCCCAAAAAACGATTGATATCGTCCAACAGGACGCGAACGCATTCTTGCCGCAGTGGTGCCGAGACACGGATTGGTTAAAGTGTCGTGCCGTCGTTTTTCTCGACCCCTATGGCATGGAGGTCGAGTGGAACACGATTGAAGCTATCGCACAGACCAAGGCAATTGACCTTTGGCTTCTCTTTCCGCTTGGCGTAGCGGTGAACCGACTTTTGACCCGAAATGAACCACCTTCCGGGTCATGGGCTGAGAGGTTAACTAAGATATTCGGCACCGATGAGTGGAAAAAAGCGTTCTACACGAAGCGGAGAGAAGAGACGTTATTTGGCGACATGGAAAAAACAGTTAAAGAAGCAGACTTCGACGCGATCGGAAAGTTTTTTGTCAAGCGCCTGAAAACGGTCTTCTCAGCGGTCGCCGAGCATCCTTTGCCCTTGCGGAATAGTAGAAACGTACCCTTGTACTTGCTTTGTTTCGCTGCCGGCAATACAAAAGGCGCAAATACTGCTCTAAAAATTGCGCAACATCTTCTCAAAGAGGATTGACTATGGCAGACCGTTCTAGTATCGAATGGACACAAGCGACGTGGAACCCTGTGACAGGGTGCTCGAAAGTGAGCGCAGGCTGCAAGAATTGCTATGCAGCGCGGCTTGCCAAACGATTGCAAGCCATGGGCTCTGAGCGTTATCGAAACGGTTTTCGTGTAACACTCCATCCAGATGTACTGGACATACCGAGGCGATGGAAGACTCCTCGGCTCATTTTTGTCAACTCAATGAGCGACCTGTTTCATGAGCAAGTACCTTTTGAGTTTATTGAGCAAGTATTCAAGACGATGAGCCAATGCCCGCAGCATACATTTCAAGTGCTCACTAAACGTAGCAAGCGGCTTAAGCAATTGGCGCCATCGCTCGAATGGGCACCGAATATCTGGATGGGAGTAAGCGTCGAAAACGAGCGAGTGTTGTCGCGGATAGAAGATCTAAGGGCAGTGCCAGCGAGCGTGCGGTTTCTTTCGTGCGAACCATTACTTGGACCACTGAATTCACTCCCACTTAAGGGGATTGATTGGGTGATTGTTGGCGGCGAATCAGGACCAAAAGCACGACCGATGGAACCAGCTTGGGTGTACTCAATTCGCGATCAATGCAAACAAGCAGGCGTGCCGTTTTTTTTCAAACAATGGGGCGGAACGCGCAAAAGCAAAACCGGACGTACTCTCGATGAGAGAACATACGACGAAATGCCCAGGCCCCATCTCTATCGCCGCATTGTGGACGATGTGGTAATTGATATCTTGACTTGACGCCAGGCGAGCGCGAGGCGTTGTACGAGGCGGTGGTTAATTGGTGCGGGCGCGGTTGGAGAAGGCGCGCAGCGTGTAGGGGCGACCGTCCGCGGATCGGCACCATTCCCCGCCGGACATGAACCACCGGTCGGGGCGACCGGCCGGTCGCCCCGACGTGATCGTGACGATTTTCGCACCGGAAAACGTGAACAGAATGGAACCATGCGGTACAACCCTGAAAAACACCACCGCCGCAGCATTCGGTTGAAGGGATACGATTACGCACAACCGGGCGCGTATTTTGTTACCATCGTCACGCAGGATCGGGCGTGTTTGTTTGGGGATGTGGTGGATGGACAGATGCGGTTGAATGATGCAGGGCATATGGTGAAACGGTGGTGGGACGAATTGAACCGCAAATTCCCCCACGTTCAGACCGATGCATTCGTGGTCATGCCCAACCATGTCCACGGAATCATTGTCATCGAACCGGTAGGGGCAGACCCGCGTGTCTGCCCCGATGCGTCGGGCGCACACGCAGGTGCGCCCCAACAATCAGGCGCACACACAGGTGCGCCCCAACAATCAGGCGCACACGCAGGTGCGCCCCTACCGGAAATCGTTCAATGGTTCAAAACGATGACCACAAATGAATACATCCGCCATGTCAGGAACGATCGGTGGACGCCATTCCCTGGGCGTCTGTGGCAACGCAATTATTTCGAACACATCATCCGCAACGACGAATCGTTGGACCGCATCCGCCGTTACATTGCCGAAAACCCGCTGCACTGGTATTTCGACCGTGAAAACCCATCGCATGTCGGTAAGGAAGACGACCAACCGCTATGAATTGCAAAACCTGGCTGCCCCTGCGCGGCGGGTGTGCATTCAAGGGACCTGTATGAGCGCAACTTTTTTGAGAGCACGCTCTGCCAGCGATTTCGGTAGCGGTGCGTAATGGAGTGCTGAACAGTAGGATTGCCCTTCGGTCAATGCCCATCGAAGGAAATCCACTAATGCTTTGCCTTTGGTTCGGTCAGGCTGTTTTTGCAAAACCAAGAGCCAGGTTAGCCCCGAAATCGGATACCCAGTGCTTGAATTTGTGATCGAACCGCGCAGGTCCTCAGCAATCGAACCGATCGAGGCATCGGCAGCGCGGGTAACATTGTCCAGCGTCGGGAGCGCATATTCACCAGAATAATTCTGCACGGCTGCATACGGGAGTTTGTTTTGCTCGGCATAGGCAAGCTCGATGTAGCCAATACTGCCAGGAAGTTGCTTGATCTGGCCGGCAACACCTTCATTGCCTTTTGCACCGAGTGTACCTTTGGGCCAATTGACAGCAGTACCCTGCCCGTAGGTTTTCTTCCAGTAGCCGCTGATCTTACAGAGGTAGTCGGTAAAAATCGCCGTCGTTCCGCTGCCGTCGCTCCGATGAACGACGATGATTGGTTTATCCGGTAACGTCACGCCAGGGTTGATAGCAGCGATGCGGGGATCGTTCCAGCGTTTGATAAAGCCCAGAAAAATATCCGCCAACACCGCCGGTGTCAGTCGAAGCGGTTTGGAAAGGGAAAGGTTGTATGCAACAGCAACAGCGCCGATCGTCGTTGGAATGTGCAGCACAGGACTTTTCCGTTTGGCAAGCGCTTCAGCAAGCTGCTGGTCAGTCATCGGACCATCGCTGGCGCCAAAATCCACGGTCCCTTCGATGATCTGCTTAATACCTCCGCCAGAGCCGATGGATTGGTAGTTGAACTGGATGCCAGACTTTTTGCTATAAACGTCGAACCACTTCGAGTAGAGCACGTAAGGGAACGTCGCACCAGCGCCATTGAGTTGGCGTTGTGCCGGTGCAGCCAGTGGAAACAGAAGCAGACAAAGAACAAGCAACGAAACGTTTTTCATGAGGACAGCAAAACGTGAATAACCACACACATGGCAAAACTACCGCCCTCATGACGCCGGCACGTATTACGTTTTGCTAACATTGCAGTACGCTGCAAGCAGACTGCGGTCGGAGTAGGGCAGCCGCTCGGTCCCGATTATCTGGTAGTCTTCGTGCCCTTTGCCAGCGATGACAATCCAATCAGGCGGTTGCGCCTGTGCAATGGCAGCAGCAATGGCAGCAGGACGGTCGAGAATCTCCTCGACACAGGCGCGGCGCTTCGATGGTGCAACCAGTTCGATGCCCGCTTTGATGTCGGCAATAATCTGAGCGGGGTCTTCGCCGCGCGGGTTATCGGTGGTGATAATGACAACATCGGCAAGGCTGACTGCCAGTGAACCCATTATGGGGCGTTTGGCATGGTCGCGCTCGCCGCCACAGCCAAAGACACAGAATAAGCGTGCATCAGGGGGCATCATTTTCCGGCAGATGCGGAGCACGCGCTCGAGCGCATCGGGCGTATGGGCATAGTCAATAATCGCCGTCGCACCGTTGGGAAGGGTGTAGCGCTCCATTCGCCCAGGCGGTGCATGTGCTGTGCGGAGATTGTCGGCAAGCGCGGTTAGATTATAGCCCCGCGCAGCTAGCAGCACAACAGCCAGCGACGCATTTTCCACGTTGAACGATCCAACCAGCGGCATCTCCAGCAGCACATCGCGCCCATCGTCCCACACCAGGCGCCAGCGTGTGCCCTCGGCGGTGAGCTGTTCATCGCAGATTTGAACGTTCACCGTGTAGCCACGCCCAACACGAATGACGGTGGCTGCTGTGGTTTCAACCATGAAATCACTCCACTGGTTGTCGGCAAAGACAACAGCCGTCGCCTCGGCACTCAGCATGTCGAAGAGCCGCTTTTTAGCGCGAGCATAGTTTTCCATCGTTCGATGGAAATCCAGATGATCGGGGCTAAGGTTGGTAAAGATTGCACCATCGAAACGAATACCCTCGACCCGACGCCACCAGAGCGAGTGCGAGCTAACCTCCATGGCAACAGCCCGACATCCGAGCGTGCGGAGCCACGCAAGCATGTCTGCAAGTTCAGGTGCTTCTGGTGTGGTGTGGCGAGTCGGACGCTGCTGCCCATTATACTCAGCACCGAGCGTTCCGATCACACCGGCAGCAGTGCCACACCGATTGAGCAGGTGCGCAAGCAGATACGTCGTCGTCGTTTTGCCGTTAGTTCCGGTCACACCATAGACGTCCAGCTCATCACCGGGAAACTGGTAGAGCGCTTGGCTCCAGTGTCCCAGGGCACTGAGCAGGTCGTCAGTCAGGATAAACGTGCAACCATCGGGCAGGGCTTGCGGAAGCCGATCGCTTGCGATAACGCGGCAGCCACGGCGGTAGGCATCGTCGAGGTATGCCAAGCCATCGTGCTTTGTCCCCCGGCGTGCCACAAAGAGCGTTGCCGGTGCAGCAGCACGCGAATCAAGGACGATGCGCTCGATAGTGTGCTCGAGATGACCGATGATCTGGCGTGCTGGATAGGCAGCCAGCACATCCTCCAAACGGGGCATACAGACGTGCACCCAAGTAAGTTTGCGGCGCAAAACTACACGTCTGAATGCGTTGATGGAACAATCCTCCGAGCGCGAGATGGGTTTTCTCGACCATCTCGACGAACTCCGGCGCCGCATCATCAGTGGGGTTGCCGGTGTGCTGATTGCTTCGATTGCTGTAAGCTTTTTCATCGGCGACATCGTCGAGCACATCTTGCTTCGCCCTGCGATCGAGGCTGGACTCCGCTTGCAGAATCTCCGCCCGTTCGGACAGGCGTTTTTGTATTTCAAGTTGATTGTCATCTGTGGCTTCATCGTCGGCTCGCCGTGGGTGCTGTGGAACCTATGGCGCTTTGTCGCGCCGGGACTCTACGAACACGAGCGCCGATGGGCACGACAAATCACAGCCTGGACAAGCGTCTGCTTTGCTGCCGGCATTGCCTTCGCCTACTTCGGCATGATTCCCTCGATGATGGCGTTTGCAAAAAACTTTGGTTCGGCACAGATTGAAAACATCATTGACGTCAACGAATATCTGGGTTTTTTCGCAACGGTGATTTTAGCGGCTGGGCTGATCTTCGAACTGCCGATGGTGATGTACGTGCTGGCTCGGATGGGCGTTGTTACACCGACGTTTTTGAGCACCTACCGACGGCATGCAATCGTCGTGATTTTGATTATTGCGGCTGTCTTGACGCCAACGCCAGACCCGATCAACCAGCTTTTTTTTGCCGTGCCGCTCTACGTGCTCTACGAGCTGAGCATTGTGATTTCTAAATTCGCAGTCAAACGACGCAACGCTGCCAGCAGCCAACAGCAATGACCCACGCCCGCTTTGCCAAGCCGATCGAAACACACCTGGAGAAATTCAACCGCTACTTTGCTCGCCAGATGCGGTCGGGGGTGCCGCTGTTGAATTTGGTGGTGCGATACATTCTCCGCAGCCGGGGTAAGCAATTGCGCCCGATGCTGGTGTTCCTGAGCGCTGGTGCAGCCGGCGGTATCTCCGAACGGACATACGTCGGTGCGGCAATGGTCGAATTACTTCACACAGCCACACTCATCCACGACGACGTCGTTGACCAAGCCCCAACGCGACGAGGGCTGGCGAGCATCCATGCAGTATGGAAAAACAAGGTCGCCGTTTTAGTCGGTGATTACCTTCTGGCGCGCGGCTTACTGCTGGCTGTCGAGCGGGGCGAGTACGATTTTCTGCGTCTTACTGCCGATGCCGTTCGGCGTATGAGCGAAGGCGAACTCCTTCAAGTGCAGACCTTTCGCAAGCGCCGCGCCGACGAAAGCATCTACCTGCAAATTATCGGCGACAAAACCGCATCACTGATTGCCACCTGCTGCCGTATCGGTGCGATCAGTGCAGGTGCTGACGAATACACCCAGTCGCTTTTGGGCACCTACGGCGAAAAGGTCGGCACAGCATTCCAGATACGCGACGATGTCCTCGACTACACCAGCCACACAGCGATTCTGGGCAAGCCGGCTGCCCACGACGTTCGCGAAGGCAAAATCACACTGCCACTGCTGCGGGCGATCAACAGCGCGCCACCAGAGGAAGCAAAGTCCATTCGCCGGCTGGTCGGCTCCTCAGCGCTGCGCAATGGCAGCATTGAGCGTGTCGTCTCGTTCGTTGAGCAACACGGCGGCATCGAAAGCGCGATGGCAACGGCAACCGCACTGGTCGAAGATGCCATTGCCCTTGTCGAACAACTCCCGGCGTCGGATTTTCGCGCAATGCTTATCGCATTTGCACGGTACACTATCGAACGAACCAAGTAGTCTTGCATCCCGACATGTTTCACTATGCAACGATCTGCCATGCGAAGTGAGTCACCGATTAGTTTTCTGGGCACGTACCCCGACCAGGTGGCACAGCAGCGCCTCTTCGTCCAAACCGTCTATGCGTGGATGACCGGCGGTCTGCTGGCAACGACGCTGGCGGCATGGATGACCCTCTCGATTCCGGTCATTTTTGAATTGAGCATTCAACTGCGGTGGGTGCTGGCAATCGCAATGATCGGTCTGGTCATTTACCTATCTGCCCGCATTGAAAGGATGGAGCCCCGCACAGCGAAACTGCTTTTTCTGCTCTACTCGGTCCTGACCGGCAAAACGCTGGCGGTACTGTTTTATGCCTACACGACCGAATCGCTGGCAACAGTGTTCTTGATCACTGGTGGCACCTTCGGAGCGACCGCATTCTATGGCTACACCACCAAGCGTGACCTAAGCAGTGTCGGGAGCTTCATGTTCATGGGTCTGATTGGCTTGATTCTGGCATCAGTGGTAAACATCTTTTTGCAAAGCTCCGCATTAGCATTTGCAGCCTCGGTTGTAGGCGTCATTGTCTTCGTCGGTCTGACCGCCTACGACATGCAACGAATCAAAGAACTCTACGCCACGGCTGCTGCCAATGAGGAACGCGCCACCAATTATGCGATCATCGCAGCACTGGCGCTGTACCTTGATTTTGTCAACCTGTTCCTGAATCTGTTGCGTTTGTTGGGACGGCGACGCTAACGATGGCAACGGTGCACTTTACGCTCCATGCTCAGCGGTTGCTTGCTGCAGGAAAAACCAGCCAGGCAGTCACCGTTCTGGAAGAAGGGATCAAAGAATTTCCCGACTATGCCACTGCCTACGCACTGCTGGCGCGAGCGTATTTGCAGTTGCACGATGTGCCGATGGCATACGACGTCGCAGCAAGCGCGGTGGCACGCTTCCCGGCGCACCGCGGATTGCGCCTGCTCTACGAGCAACTCAGCGACTTGGTAGCAAGCACATCCACCATCGCTGGTCTTCCCATATCCGCACCGACTACGTCAGCGGCTGCTCAGGATGATGCCCCATCGGCTACCGAGCCGGAAACTGCCTCGCTACCACCGAATGACGAGGAACCGCTCGCTCCGCTGACCGCACACGATGCCGACTCACCTCCCACCGAGACTGCAGCGGAATCAGTAACGGAAACCGTGTCCATCAGTGATACTCAAACCGTATCCGACATCGCTGAACCTGAATTGCCGGCGCAGCTTCAACCCGACAGTGCCTCCGACGATGCAAGCGATGCTCTTGATGCAACAGCAGAATCAATCACCACGGATCATTCGACTCCGTTGGCATCCGAATCGGCACCGGTCGAGCAACCTGCCTCGAGCGCACCAGAACCACCACCCGTTGCAGCAGAGCACTTGCCGACCACCTATACACTGCGCCTTGTCGAAACAGCAACACTCGATCGTCGGGCACTGCGAATGGTACGGAGCAGCAACATTCGCCTTATCCCAGGGCTGGAGTTTGCACCGCTTCGCATCGAGACCACACGACCGATGGACGTTGCAACTGTGGAGTATCCTCCCTTTCGCCCCATCCGCGGTTCACAGCGTCAGCAACACCGCACGCGAGCTGCAGTACCACTGACACCGACGGACTTAGAAAACGATCTCCGAGCGCGTGCGGTTGAACCCACTGAACAGTCACCGCAGAAGACATCGCTTGAGCTGCTGGCAGAACGATTAGAACAGGTACGCATTAAGTCGCCCGGAACAGATATCTCCTCAGCACCACCAGCGCCCAGCAGCACCGACAGCGACGAACCAACCGTTGTCAGCGAGACAATGGCAGCGATCTACGAGCAACAAGGAGCAATCGAGCAAGCCATCAAAGCCTACACGGTGCTGGCGCGGTTGCATCCGGAGCGGCGTTCTGCGTTCGAGGAAAAAATCGCTCAGCTCCGCCAGCTTCGGCGCTAAGAGTCGTATGCGTCTTCTCTCTCGGTACATCGTTCGGGCACACCTGCCACCGTTCCTGTTTGGCGCAAGTGTGGTGCTGTTTTTGTTTCTGATGCAATTCTTGCTGCGCGTGCTCGACCAATTGGTGGGCAAGGGACTCAGTGCTCTGGTCATCGCGCAGCTTATCGCGGTCAATGTCGCGTGGATGGTTGTGCTTGCCGTCCCAATTGGAGTGTTGTTTTCGACCTTGATGGCATTTGGTCGGCTGGCGCAATCGCACGAAGTGACAGCGATGAAAGCAAGCGGCATGAGCCTTTTTCAGATGATGATGCCGGTTGTCGTTTCCGGTGGTGTGATAACGCTCGGCGTGTTTTGGTTCAACGACGCAGTGCTGCCCGATGCGAACCACCGAGCCAAGACACTTCTGATTGACATCCAGCGAAAAAAGCCAACCTTTGCGCTGGAAGCCGGACAGTTTAGCACGCAACTGGAAGGTTACACGCTCCTGGCGCGGTGGATTGATACATCGCAGACCCATCTGCGCGGCATAACGATTTACGATCGGCGGGATATAAACCGCACCACTATTGTCAATGCCGATAGCGGCTATCTCCGCTTTTCACCCAGCTATCGGTACGTGCTCCTTGAGCTGTATCAGGGCGATGTGCATCAATACGGACGGCAGCGGCGCGGTGAGTATCGGTACATTCGCTTTGAGCAGCAGCGTGTGATTATTCCGGCTTATGGCTTTTTGCTCGAGCGGAGCAGTGACGGTGCCATTTCGCGCGGCGATCGAGAAATGCGTATTCGCGATATGGAACAAATCGTTCAGGCTGCACGGCAGCAGCAGCAGAGCCAGTGGCAGACGATTGAACGGGCAGTTGGCGAGCATCTCGATCGGCTGCTGGGGGCATCGCCTGCGATGGCACCGACGGCATGGGTCGAGCATGCTGCACTGCTGGCAAGCCAGCTCGGTACCGCAGGCTACCAATACAACGAAGCCGACCGACAGGCACGGCAGTACGAAGTGGAGATCGAAAAAAAGTACGTCATCCCGGTTGCGTGTCTGGTGTTCGTGCTGGTTGGGTGCCCCTTAGGCATTCGCACGCGCGGTGGCTCGTTCGGGATGAGTGCACTCATCAGCTTAGGATTTTACATCCTCTACTGGGCGTGTTTGATCGGTGGCGAAAAGCTCGCAGACCGGCAGTACGCGCCACCTGCAATTATGTGGAGCGCCAACGTGCTGATTGCCGCCATCGGGGCGATATTGATCGTCACCACGGCGAATGAGTCGTTTCGCCTGCGTGCATTCGTCCAGCGCTGGAGGATGCCGCGTTCGCGTTAGCGGATTTCGCGATGGATGGTGTGGCGGCGTAGGAACGGATTGTACTTGCGCAGTTCGAGCCGCTCGGGCGTGTTCTGCCGATTTTTGGTTGTGGAATACCGCGAGGCGGGCTTACCTTCTTTGGCAGCCTCCGTGCACTCGAGCGTGATAATCACACGGGCGCCTTTTTTCTTTGCCATAGGAAGCGAGCAAATAGTACATCAAACCAACCGAGTGGAGCTAAGGAGATTCGAACTCCTGACCTCTGCAGTGCGATTGCAGCGCTCTACCAACTGAGCTATAGCCCCACGCCACAAAGTGGCGCAAAAATACGATGAATCGTCGCGGTGGACAAAAGAGCAGTTCTCGGCACGAGAACTGCTCTCGGTCGTCGGGGATGCGTTGATGTCAGCGTTTAGAAGCGGCGGTAACTGCCGCGCCCGCCACCGCCGTACCCACCACGCGAGCTTTGACGCTGTGGACGGTCGCCTTGCGGGCGTGCTTGGTTGACCGTGATGGTGCGCCCCATGAACTGCATTTGATTGCATGCCGCGATGGCGGACTCGGCTTCGTCGTCGTTGGGCATTTCAACGAACCCGAACCCGCGGCTGCGCCCCGAATCGCGGTCAATGATCACGTGCGCCTCGGCAACTTCGCCGTGTGCGGAAAAAAGCGACTCCAGGTCGCTGTCGGTGGTGTGGTAACTCAGGTTACCAACGTAGAGCTTCATCGGACCAAACCAGAAAGAAAGTAGAACAAGGAACCAGTCTTCCGCACCGGGCTTTATGCCAATGCCTGCTGAACAATCGCTGCAAACGCAGACGGATGATTCATCGCAAGATCAGCCAGCACTTTGCGGTTGACACTAATGTGCTTTTTATGCAGTGCAGCCATCAATTGGGAATAGGTCGTCCCATTGAGCCGCGCGGCGGCATTGATGCGCACGATCCAGAGTCGGCGGAAGGTCCGTTTCTTGGCGCGGCGATCGCGGTAGGCATACTGCAAGCCCTTTTCGATGTGGTGCTTGGCAATCGTCCACAGCTTCGACCGCGCGCCCCAATACCCACGGGCACGCTTGAGAATCCGACGACGCTTTCGATGTGCTGCTGCTTTATTGACACTGCGTGGCATAGAAGCCTCCAGTCAATGAGTGAAACATTCAATGCCGGCGTAAGGAGAGCAGTCGCCCTTACAACCAGCCAACAAAAAACAACGCTACATAAGCAATTGCGCTCGCACCAGCGAACGATTGGCGCTATCAACAAGGGTTGCCTTCCGCAAGGCGCGCTTACGCTTGCGTGTTTTCCCAGTCAGAATGTGACTGCGATAGGCTTTCTGGCGAACAATCAGACCGCTGGCGGTGACTTTATAGCGCTTTTTGGCGCCGCTATGTGTCTTGGACTTTGGCATTGCTACTGTGATTGATCGTTCGACTGATGCTGCATTTGCTTTTGGTACTTTTTGATTTTCTCCTTGTCGGGTGCAAGAATCATCGTCATCGTTCGCCCTTCGCCGCGAATGGGCTGGTCGAACCGCGCGATGTCTTCGAGTCGTTGCCAGAATTGCTGCAGAATGTTTTCGCCGAACTCCTGGTGTGTAATCTCGCGACCGCGGAAGAGAACCGTAACCTTGACTTTATCGCCACTGAGCAGAAATTCGCGTGCATGACGTGCTTTGAAGTCTAAGTCGTGGGTGTCAGTGACGATCTTGAGCCGAATTTCTTTCAGTTGAGTTTGATGTTGTTGCTTACGCTGCTGTTTTTCACGCTTGTGCTGCTCGTATTGGAACTTGCCAAAGTCAATGATTCGGCAGACCGGCGGATTGGCTTGCGGAGCAATCTCAACCAGATCCATACCGCGATCATAGGCAGCCTTGAGAGCTTCCGAAATCGGCAGAATTCCAACCATTGTTCCGTTGGCGTCCACGACGCGAACAACAGGTGCTGTAATTTCGTTATTGATTCGAACTTTCCGCACTGAACGATCCGAGGTCGAACTACTTTTCAATCACATATCCCGCAAAGGTCAGCCCCTTTCCCCTCTTGCCTTGATGGCAGAGTGGAGATTTGCAGCGCGGCAATTGTAAAGAAACACGTCAACGCAATACACACTAACCGGTGGAACAGAAGCAGCGCAAAGATACGGAACACCGACACCAAAAACAACACCGCACCTTGCATCCAATGCTATGGTCGCGCTTCATGGGTAGCAACAACTTGCCACCGCGGAATCTGCCGAGCTGCGTACTTCCGCTCGAAGGGCGTGATCGTGTCGCTTGCTGTCAATCGGTCGCAAACACATTGCCACTGGCAAAATTCCAGCACGTAGCAAAAGTCCTCGGCGTACCATTGCTCGGTGGTCCGAAGCTCAAGTGTCCGCGACGTTGCTAATATGGTTGGCAGTATAGGGTGACCATACCAGCGACGCCCGACCTGCCATTGCTTTGGATAGGGATTGGGATATAGCAGCAGTGTTCGGTCGAAGACAATACCGGCACGATGCACAAGCAACCAGAACTCCTCCAGCCGCGCCCGCACCAACAGTGCATTCGGCGGTAGAGTGGGAGCACGGCGGAGCCGAACAGCAGAACGATCCACACCGACAACGAACGCTGTGCTGTCACGCTCTGCAAGCACAGCGGTACTGGCACCCGTTCCGCATCCAGCATCGAGCACGAGCTTTTTGCCCTCTGTCTGGGCTGCACGCAGTATCTCCACTGCTGGGCGAATCGCTGCTTCCATCGCTGCACTGATCGGCAGGCGATACTCGCTGCGACAATGCCTCTCGACCAATGCTCGAAGACGCTGCCGTTCCATCATTGCATAGGCATGGCTGCTATTTTCGCCATCGGCAGATAAATCATGCACCGAACCCGAATGGAAGACGAGCGCGAACTAATCGAACGAGCAAAACGCGGCGACCGGCAAGCCTTTACCAAACTGTACCACCAATATCGCCAACTGGTGTACAACTTTTCGTACAACGTCTGCCACAATAAAGAGTTCGCCGAGGATGTTGTCCAGGATACGTTCATCAACGTTTATCGCAAGCTGCACCAATATAACGGTCAGGCAAAATTCAGCACGTGGCTGTACTCGATCGTGGTTCGCAACTGCCAGATGCACAACCGCCGCACGCAACTGGAACAAGCCACTATCTCGATCGAGGAGCTAAACACCCCAACCGAGGACGGAGAAATTCAAACGGATCTTCCGGGGACTGAAGACCTCCAACCCGACCAGGTCGTCATGGCGCAAGAGCTCCAGGACGCATTACATCGCGCATTGCAAAAACTTCCGCTCGATTACCGGTTGCCGTACATCCTGCGTGAACTGGAAGGGCTCAGCAATGAAGAAGCAGCCGATGCGTTGGGATTGAGTGTGCCGGCATTTAAATCGCGATTGCATCGGGCACGCAACTTTATCCGAACCGAACTGAAGGATTTTGCATCAGAATAGCCGGCTTACACTATTGCGAGCACTTGTACGATGACTGCAGGACACTTGCTGACGATCGGGGCGCTGGCTTTTATCACCTCCATTCTCGGTGGTGTGATCGGCATTGGGGGTGCGGTGATTCTTATTCCAGCATTCCTGGTCATTCCACCCCTACTGGGGCAACCAGCGATGGATATGCACACTGTCAGCGGAATTACCAGCGTGCAGGTTTTTGCTTCCTCATTGCTGGGAGCATTTCTACACAGCCGGCGTGGTGCATTTGACCTGCGTGTGGTGCTTGCCGTCGGCATACCCCTGATGCTCGCATCGTTTGTCGGAGCCCGGTTTTCGGTGGCAGTCAGCGCCCAGTTTTTAGAGGGACTTTTTGCCATCGTTGCACTGGCAGGAGCAGCCCTGATGCTGATGAGCCGGCAGGAGGTCGAACGCCATGAATTTCAACTCCGCTACGGTCGTGCCATCGGTATTGCGGTGCCAGTTGGACTCTTTGGCGGTATGGTCGGCATGGCAGGAGGATTTTTGCTTTCGCCATTGATGGTGGCTGTTGTTGGCATTCCGCTCCGCATCACGATTGGCTCAACGCTCGGTATTGTCATCATTGGCGCATTTGCTACTGCGGTCGGCAAAGCACTGGCTGGCATGGTCGAGCCAACCGCGACTGCTGCTGCGATTATCGGTGCACTACCGGGCATGTGGCTGGGCGTTCTCATCAGTCATAAGCTTCACCTTGGGCAACTTCGCTGGCTACTGGCGTTGGTTATCGCGGCAATCGGTGTTGGCATGCTGCTGCGATTTCTCTTTTGAATCCTTGTTGATTCAATTGCATCAAATTGGTTAGTCATGTTCCACCATTTATGGAGTTGCCATGTTTTTTCGCCAGATTTACGAGAAAGGCTTAGCGCATGCTAGCTACATGGTCGGGTGCCAAGCCAGTGGCACGGTCGCAGTCATTGACCCGCAGCGCGATATTGACGTGTACCTGCAGATAGCCGAGCAAGAAAAGCTCCGCATCACGCACGTTCTGGAAACACACATCCACGCCGATTTTCTCGCCGGCTCCCGTGAGCTCCAGCAGGTCACCGGTGCCGAGCTGTACTTGTCCGACGAAGGTGGACCTCAGTGGCAATACCAATTCCCACATGTCGGTCTCCACGATGGCGACACCTTTATGGTTGGTAACATCAAGTTTGAAGTCTGGCATACGCCCGGGCATACACCCGAACACATTTCATTTCTGGTCACCGACACTCCCGCATCGTCGAAGCCGATCATGTTTTTCAGCGGTGATTTTGTGTTCGTCGGTGATGTTGGGCGTCCCGACTTGCTCGAAAAGGCTGCCGGCTACGCAGGAACGATGGAAAAAGGCGCTCGCCAGCTCTTTGCTTCGCTGCAGCGATTCAAACAACTACCCGACTACGTGCAGGTACATCCGGCGCACGGTGCTGGCTCTGCCTGTGGTAAGGCTCTCGGTGCAATTCCCCATTCAACCGTCGGCTACGAGAAAATCACCAACTGGGCATTGCAATTCGACGATGAAGATGCATTCGTCCGTGCATTGCTGGAAGGGCAGCCCGAACCGCCGCGCTACTTTGCGATGATGAAAAAACTCAACAAAGAACCACGACCACTTCTTCCCAATGGCACTGTACCAATACCGCCCCGTCTGTCTGGTGACCAGATCGAGCGTCTTCGTGCTGAGGGTGTCCTCATTGTTGACACGCGCGATAAAGGTGCGTTCGCAGGAGGACACATCCCCGGCAGCATCAATATCCAAAACAACAACGCATTCTCGACGTGGGCTGGTTGGATTATCCCCTACGACAAGCCATTTGCACTCATCGCAGCACCGGAACACATCGAACAGGTCATGCGCAAACTGGTCCGCATCGGGCTTGACCATGCGGTCGGCTATGCACCGGACGTGCAGGAGTGGGCATCAAGTGGACGGGAACTTGCTGTGCTCCCGCAAATGAGCGTGCATGAACTCGCCGAGCGTCTCCGCCGCGGGGAGAATGTGCTTGTGCTCGACGTTCGCAATGAAAGCGAATACACCGCTGCACACATTGATGGCGCTGTCCATCTCTTCGCGGGCTATCTGGAGCAGAATCTCGACCGCATTCCGCATGATCGTCCGGTGGCAGTGCATTGTGCTGGCGGGGATCGTTCTTCCATCGCAACGAGCCTGCTCCATCGCTACAATTTCACCAATACCATCAACGTCACCGGTGGCATCAATGCGTGGATTGCAGCCGGTTATCCTGTCGCTCGCGGTGCTACCGAACGCGTTGAAATGTGATTTTATCTCCACCAATCACTCACAATACACAATGGAATTGACTTCGCAACCAGTCGTCAAGCCCGAACCACTGACAGCAGAAACCTTTCGCCAGAAAGTGTTCGATTACCAAACCGAGCGCGAGTGGAAATACAAAGGAACGCTGCCGTGTGTCATTGACTTTTGGGCTGAGTGGTGCGGACCCTGCCGTATGCTTGCCCCAATCTTTGAAGAGCTGGCACAGGAATACGCCGGTAAGGTGCAGTTCTACAAAGTGGACACCGACGCCGAGCAAGAACTGGCAATGGTCTTCGGCATTCGCAGCATTCCATCGTTGCTGTTTGTGCCGCTCGGTGGCAAGCCGCAAATGGCAGTTGGTGCTCTCCCAAAGCCAACACTGAAAGAGATCATCGAAAAAGAGCTGATCCCAACGATTGCACCAGCCGAAAAACCTCAAGCCGATGAGCCTGCAGTCGAAGAAGAACCGCTTACCGACGATGAAATTTCACCGGCTCAGCTCAAGGCGTTGATCGAGGAGCAGTCGGATGGCTTCGTACTGCTCGATGTCCGTTTTCCCGATGAACACGCGCAACGGAAAATCGAATACGATCGGCAATTACTCATTCCTCTGCCAGAGCTTGAAGAACGCATCGCCGAGCTTGAACCCTATCGCACGATGCAGATTATTGCCTACTGCCGCAGTGGTGCTCGGAGTGCACGCGCAACAGAACTTCTCAAGGCTCATGGGTTCAATGCGCGCAATCTTCGTGGTGGTATTCTGAGCTGGCAATAAAGTTCACTTGCTGTCATGTAGCACGAGCCTTCCTCACACTGAGGAAGGCTCGTTTTGTCATGCTCCAAGTGAAACAATTCACGACGCGCGTGAATTACTGCAACGGTCCAATCAATTAGCAGTCTATGAGAAATCGTGCCCACTTGTGCCTACTAATTGCTGCACTCCTGCTCACACACAGCACGGCACTGCATACCCAGCTTGCAGGCGAGCAGCTTCCCAACAACCGCCTCATTATTCGGGTGCTCTCGGCGCCGCAAGAACTTGACCTTGACCGGCGGACGACGTTTTACCCATTTCATTTCAGTCCATCGGACTCTATCGCGCATGTGTACCGCCAGCAGCTTGCACGATATAGCCTGCGTCTTGATAGCATCAGCGAGCTGGAGGCATTTCGCCGTGCACTTGCCTGGGTCGGAACTCGATGGATTCACCACTCCGACAACACCGTTGCACCGACAGTCAGCACACTCGAATTGCTCGAGCGCGCACAAAACGGCGAGCGTTTTACCTGCGTTGAGTATGCTCGGCTGCTGGTGGAAGTGCTCACAGCTTATGGCTTCCCTGCACGCATGGTGGGACTGAGCACACAGCGCATCGAAGTACAACCACGCGGTGCACGTCACGTTGCCGTTGAAGTGTGGTCGTTAACGTACCACAAGTGGATTTTCCTCGATCCGCAATGGGGCATCTATCCCTGCCTGGATGGGCAGTGGCTCAGTGCATATGAACTGGTCAATGCCATTGAATCTGGTAAATTGTTAGCGATTGAATTCATCCCAAGCCCGGAGGTCTGCGCTTACAATCGGACCACAGCCGACGAGCATGTTGAGCAGTACCGCGACTTTATCGCGACCTACACAGGCTATCTCGATTTCCCTTACGTCTTCGAAGGAAAGATTACTTTGCTCATGTACATCTGCAATGATTCTCTTCCGCTTCCCCTGGCTTTTCAAGGAATGCCGATTAGCGGATTATTCTACACACGGAGCTGGAAAAAAGCCTACGGCGCACTCGATCAAGTCCATCTGACATTTACCTATACGGGTCAATATCAGCCGCAGCAGGGTTTTATCGCTCCCGAATACACGCTCGAATTGGCAACGACCATGCCCTGGATAACAGGCTACCAGGTCCGTCTCGACGGTGAACGGTGGGAATCGGTCAGTGCAACACCATTTCGATGGCGACTCCATCGCGGGATCAATCAGATCGAGGTACGTGCCATCGGATGGAACGGTCTGCCAAGCCGCACCACATCTGTCAGGGTTTTCTGGGGACTCCCAAGCGAGCTTGCCAAACTGAGCAGCTCCCAGTAGGCTAAAGTTTTCAGCGCATGTGCCGACAATTGCCCGTGGACGTAATCCAAAGGGGCACGGACGCCGGCGTCATGTTCCACTTCCGTTCAGGGAGGTTCTATGCCATCCTCAATTTCCAACGGTGCACGTATTCGCACCAACACGCCCGCTGAAAACGCATACAATGCACTCGATGCGGCAAACCGGGCTATCGCACTGCATCAGCTTCGACTCTCGACCGGCAAGCGCATCAACTCTGCGCAAGACGACGTCGCCGGTTACATCACCTCGCGCGCACTCAAAGCCAGAAATGGTGCTCTCCAGTCCGCGCTCAATGCTGTCGGCGATGCCACCAGCGTAACCAACATCGCCCAGGACGGTCTCGACAACATCAGC
>FWWL01004482.1_pt1 | contig 23498 bp, 19 predicted proteins | sample 2228331 | NCBI WGS metagenome assembly FWWL01 (sample SAMEA103939775, study PRJEB20133) | metagenome | reverse complement strand
CATCGGTCTAAACATCAACCTGGGCGGCGCAGGAGGCGACGGGACAGTCGTCTCGTTCGGGTCCGAGTCGAGCCCGGAGTCGATCTCGGCCGGCGGCGGTGGCGGTGCCGGCGCCACGGACGGCGCGACCGGCGGCGCAGGCGGTGGCGGCGCCTCACCGGCCACCGCGGGAGGCAACTCGACAGCTGGCCAGCCGGGGACGTCGACGGCGAGTGGTAGCGGAGGTTCTTTCGAGGGTGCCAGGCCGGGCGCATCCGGGACCGGCCCGCTGGGCGGCAACGGCGGCACCACCACCGGACGCGGTAACGACTTCACCGGCGGCGGTGCTGGTGGCGGCGGCTGCTACGGCGGTGGCGGCGGAGGTGCCGGCTCGAACGACCGCACCCAGCCCGCAGGTGGTGGAGGTGGCGGGTCGGCGTGTTACCCGACGTCCGGCTTCACCCTCGACGAGGTGCGGTCAGGGGCCGGTGTGAATGACAGTGACGGGTCGGTCGCGGTGTCCTACGTCATCCCGGCCGACCCGGTGATCACCGTGCCGACCTCGACCGACGGCGTGCGCCAGTCGGCATACTCGCTGACCCTGTCCAGCACCGCGGCCAGCGGCACCGCTGATGACGGCAGCGTGGCTGCCCCGGTCTGGTCGATGACCGGTGCCCCGGCCTGGCTGACCCTGAACGCCGCGACCGGTGCCCTGTCCGGCACCCCGCCGACAGCCGGGTCGGTGGGCCCGATCGTCGTGAAGGTGACCGACGGCTACGGCCAGCAGGACACCAAGACCTTGTCGATCCAGATCGCCAAGACCCCGACCTCGGTGGCGTTCACCTCGACGGCACCGACCGCGGCGACGGTGGGCGGCACCTACACCCCCGTCACCGACATCGACGCCTCCTTCACGGTCGACGCTGCCACCACCAACCAGGCGTGCACGCTCAACGACTCCGGGATCGTCTCCTTCGTCCACGCCGGCACCTGCGTCGTCCGCGCCAGCGTGGCGGCGACCGATACCCACGCCGCAGCCATCGCCACGCAGTCGATCACCGTCGGCAAGGGCATGGGGGCTGTCTCGATCACCTCGGCGGCTCCGGTCTCGCCGGTGGTGGGTGGTGCGACCTACACCCCGACGGTGGCGGCGGGTCCGTCGTCAGCGGTGCCGGTGCTGTCCTCGACCACACCGTCGGTGTGCACGGTGGCTGGTGGTGTCGTGAGCTTCGTCGGCGCCGGTGCGTGCGGTCTGGAGGTCACCCAGGCTGCCGACGCGGACTACACCGCAGCCAGCACCACCCAGGGATTCACGGTCGGCAAGGGCACCCAGGTCATCACCGTGACCTCGACGACCCCGACCGGTGTCGTAGTCGGTTCCGGCGCGTTCACTCCTGCCGCGACTGGCGGCGGGTCGGGTGAGCCGGTGGTGTTCGGTATCGGCTCGACCACCACCAATGGCGCGTGCACCCTCTCGGCTGGGGTGGTGTCGTTCGTCCACGCCGGGTTGTGCGAGGTCGTCGCGTCCCAGGCAGGCACCAGCGACTGGAAGGCCGCCGAGCCGGTCAGCATCTCCGTGATCGTGGGCAAGGCAGGCCAGGTCCTGGAGCTGACCGCCGCCGCTCCGACCTCGGCCCTGGTGGGCGGCACCTACACCCCGGCCACGCGTGGGGGCGGATCCGGGAACCCGGTCACGGTCGCGGTATCCGAGACCAGCGCGCCGGGTGCGTGCACAGTTCGCGGGGGAGTGGTGTCCTTCACCGGATCCGGGTCGTGCGTCCTCACGATCGCGCAGGCCGGCGATGCCGACCACCTGGACGCCACGGCTCTCAGCGTGACCATCACCGTGACGGCGCCGGTCATCCCGGAGCAGCCGACCTCGTCCCCGACACCTACCGCGACGGCCACGGCGACGGCGACCGCAACCGCGACAGCGACTCCGACTGCCACGGCGAGCCCGACCGCGGTGCTGCCGACGGCGTCGGCCTCGCCGACGCTGGTGGTCGACCCGATTCCGGGTGGCGGGTCGACCGAGGGCGCGCCCCAGGTCGGGGTGCCCGTCTCGGTCGAGGTCGAGGTGCCCGACGTCGAGGGTGCGGCGGTGGCCTACCAGTGGCAGATCGTGCTGGAGGACGGCACCGTGGTCGACATCGACGGCGCGACCGGGGACTCGTTCACCCCGACCGCTGACATGCTCGGCGGGCTGCTCCAGGTCCGGGTCACCACCACAGCCCCGGGCTACGCTCCCAGCATCCAGGTCGTGGCCTTCCCCCGGACCGCACCGGTCCAGCCCGGCGAGATCGGTTCCGTCGCGGTGAGCACCAAGGTGATCGGTGGGGCTCTTGCAGGTCGTCCGCGGGTCGGGCAGCGGGTCAAGGTCGTGCTTCCGGCGACCGTCATCGCCACCCTGCCTGCCGACACGGTCGTGAGCTACCAGTGGTTCAAGGGCAGGAAGCCCCTTGTCCACGGAGCGATGAGGAAGGACCTCCGGGTCCGACACTCCATGCTGACCCGGCGCCTGCACGCCGAGGTCACCCTGACCGCACCTGGGTACACCACAGCGGTGGTCACCTCACCGGCGACCAGGGTCGTCAAGCAGCGCCGCTGGACGCCTCGATCCTCCACTGGCTCGACACGAGATCTGGTGAGCTAGCAGCTGCTCGCAGGCTCCCGCAGCAGCGGGCACAGGTCGGGTCGCGGCGGTTCTCTGGACAGGACCGCCGCGTCCCACCCCGATGACTGCCGGGTTCGCGGTGTCGCCCTGTCTCCTCGTGGGCGCATCCTGGCGACCGCTACGTTCGCCCACCTGCCCGCTGAGATCAGGTCGCCGAAGCAATGCGGTGATCTCCAGCGGCCACTCGGGCGTCACCAGCGGTGCAGAACCCCCGAGATGACGAATGGCTGGCCAGTCTTGACTGGCCAGCCATTTCTCCGTGTCCGAGGGGGGACTTGAACCCCCACGCCCGATAAAGGGCACTAGCACCTCAAGCTAGCGCGTCTGCCTATTCCGCCACCCGGACGAGTGCGTCGGAACAGTAGCAAAGCAGCACCCCGAGCACCGCATCGGCACCCCTCCTCGGGAGTCCCCGGGCTACCGGCGCGACGCAAGGCGGTCGAACAACACCTTGCGGTCGCCCGAGGCGGTGAGCAGCGACCCGTAGTTGTCGTGGACCGCCGTGATGTTGGCCCGGCGATCCTGGATCGAGTACATGATGGTCAGTCCCATCCACCTCGTGGACTCCGCGCGTGCCAGCAGAGCGGTCGCCTGATCGGCGGCGCGCTGCTGGGTCCACCCCGCGAGCCAGGTCGACCAGCCCACTTCTGTGACCCACACCTTTCGCTGCCGGTCGCCCTGCTGCCTCATCACCCGCCGGGCATCCTGGACCTCGTTCCACACTGTCACCTCGTCGGCCTCGGCCCAGGCTGCCTGCACGTAGGGATGGACGCCGAGCACGTCGAAGTGCGGCCCGCCGCCCGCGGCGTACACCTCGGCAAGGAAGGACGCCGGTGCCTGGGAGCGGCCGAACTGGGATCGTGCGAGTCCACCCAGCACGATGGTGGCTCGACGCTGGACGGAGGTGACCGCGTCGTGGGCCTGCTCCAGCAGCGCGGCATAGTCCGTGGCCGAACCTGTGAAGAAGGACCTGAAGTTCGGCTCGTTCCACACCTCCCAGTTCCGGACCCGGCCCTTGAAGTGACGGGCCGCAGCCGTGGCGAACGCCCCGAAGTCCTCAGGATCGTCCGGCGGTGAGGTGGGCGAGCCGGAGGCACTGGCCCACGCCGGCGTACTACCGAGGACGCCGAGCACCTTGAGCCCGCGATCCCGGGCGGCGTCGACGACGCGGTCCAACCTGGACCAGTCGAGCTCACCCCGCTCAGGCTCGGCCACGAGCCAGCTCATGGGCATGCGCAGCCACCTCCCACCGGCCTCCACCGAGGCGTCGAGCTGGGTGGCCAGGACGGCGTCCGACATCGTCAGGACCGGCGCACCGGCGGTGAAGCCGTACGCCTTCGCCCTCGGCTCGGCGGCTGCGCGCTCCGCACGTGCCCCAGTCGTCGTTCGGTCTCCCGCGGCTGCACCACCAGAGGTCAGCAGCAGGACGAGGACGACCAAGGTGCCCACGATCGAGCAGCGACGCGTGCGCTCACCCTCCACGAACCGCTCCCCTTGCTGCTTGTCTGCGTCGCACGTCTGTGGCCCCGTGCGCTGGTGCCGGGCTCCTCGCGGACGTCCCGGACGCCATGGGGCAGTCCGCTTCGACGGCGACGCGCCGTTTGGCATGCTGACCCGATGGCCTCCACATCATCGTCCCACGACCCCGCCGGCGAGGTGGTGGAACTCTGCCGCGACCTCATCCGGATCGACACCTCCAACTACGGCGAGGAGGAGGGCCCGGGGGAGCGGAAGGCCGCCGAGCACGTCGCCACGCTGCTCGACGAGGTCGGCATCGAGTGCACGGTCGTGGAGAAGCTGCACGGTCGGACCAGCCTCGTGGCCCGCTGGGGGGACGAGTCCAGCGGCCGCGACGCCCTGCTGCTGCACGGCCACCTCGACGTGGTGCCTGCCGCGGCCGAGGACTGGCAGGTCGACCCGTTCTCCGGAGAGGTGCAGGACGGCTACGTCTGGGGCCGCGGCGCGGTCGACATGAAGGACTTCGACGCCATGCTCCTCAGCGTCGTGCGCGCCCGCACCCGCGCCGGTCGTCTCCCTGACCGCCCGATCGTGCTGTGCTTCACCGCCGACGAGGAGGCGGGCGGGCACCACGGCGCCCAGGTCATCGTCGAGGACCACCCCGAGCTGCTCGAGGGGTGCACCGAGGCCGTGGGCGAGGTCGGGGGCTTCTCGACCACGGTGCGCGGGCGCCGGGTCTACCTCGTCGAGGCAGCCGAGAAGGGCATGGCCTGGATGAAGCTCACCGCGCGCGGCCGCGCCGGCCACGGCTCGATGATCAACACCGACAACGCCGTCTCCCGGCTCACCGCCGCCGTCGCGCGGATCGGGGCCCACCAGTGGCCCGTGCGGCTCACGCCGACGATGGAGGTGCTGCTCGCCACCGTCGCCGACCTCGCCGGCACCGAGGCCACCCCGGAGAACGCCCCGGCGCTCATCGAGGAGTTCGGCGGCGCCGCCCGGATGCTCGGGGCGGTCATCTCCAACACCACGAACCCGACGATGCTGCAGGCCGGCTACAAGGTGAACGTCATCCCCACCGAGGCCACGGCACACGTCGACGGCCGCTTCCTGCCCGGCTTCGAGGACGAGTTCTTCGCGACGCTCGCCGAGCTGACAGGTGAGGGGATCGACATCGAGTACCTCTCGCACCAGCAGCCCTGGGAGACGCCGTACGACGGCGACCTGGTCGCCGCGATGCACCGCTCGATCCTCGCGGAGGACCCGGACGGCATCGTGGCGCCGTACCTCATGTCCGGCGGCACGGACGCCAAGCACTTCCGCAAGCTCGGGATGCGCTCCTACGGGTTCGCGCCCCTGCGGCTGCCGGCCGACCTGGACTTCACCGCCCTGTTCCACGGGGTCGACGAGCGGGTGCCGGTCGACGCCCTGGAGTTCGGGGCCCGGGTCTTCGACCGGTTCCTCGACGACGTCTAGGAGCTCACGCCGTCCGGACCGCGCGGATGATCTTGCGCCGCAGCACGACCCGGCGCACCCCGTCGTTGCCGATCCGGACCCGGTCCAGCTCCCAGCCGCCGTGCTCGGCGCGCTCGACGAGCAGCTTGCGCACCACGTTGCGGCTCAGGTCGCGGGAGAAGGCGACGCTCTCGAACTCCCACTCCACCCCGTTGCGGAGCGGTCGTCGGTCGGCTCTCATCGGCCCTCCCGTCACGTGCGGGTGAGGCGGGTCAGTCCGCGCTCACGTCGTCCAGCGCCGCCACGATCTCGGGCGGCAGGGTGAGGTCCTCGACGCTGAGGGCGGTCCGCAGCTGGGCCGCGGTCCGCGCCCCCACGATAGGCGAGGTGACCCCGGGACGGTCGCGGACCCAGGCGAGCGCGACCTGCACCGGGGAGAGGTCCAGGCCCTCCGCGGCGCGGCAGACGGCCTCCACGACCGCCACCGTCCGCTCGTCGTCGAGGTAGGGCTGGACGAAGCGGGAGAACTGGCTGGTGGCGGCGCGGGAGTCGGCAGGTGTGCCGGTGCGGTACTTCCCGGTCAGCACCCCGCGGCCCAGCGGCGACCAGGGCAGCACACCGAGGCCCATCGCCTGCGCGGCCGGCAGCACCTCGTGCTCCACGCCTCGGTTGACCAGGGAGTACTCCACCTGGGTCGAGGCCAGACGCACCCGGCCCGGCAGCGCGGCCTGCCACGTCGCGGCCTGGGCGGTCTGCCACCCGGAGTAGTTGGAGATGCCGACGTACGACGCCCGGCCGCTGGTCACCGCGAGGTCGAGCGCGCTGAGCGTCTCCTCCAGCGGGGTGCGGGGATCCCAGGTGTGCACCTGCCACAGGTCGACGTGGTCGACGCCGAGCCGGCGCAGCGAGGCGTCCAGGGTCGGGAGGAGCGAGCCGCGCGAGGCATCGACGTGGGTGCGGCCGTCGCGGGCGCTGATCGCCGCCTTGGTGGCGATGACGACCTCGTCGCGGTGCACGACGTCGCCCAGGAGCGAGCCGAGCAGGGACTCCGAGCGCCCCTCGGCGTACGCCGCCGCGGAGTCGACCAGGGTGCCGCCCGCCTCCACGAACGCGACGAGCTGGTCGCGCGCCTCGTGCTCGTCGGTGTCGCGACCCCAGGTCATCGTGCCCAGGCCCAGCCGGGAGACCCGGAGCCCGGTGGCTCCCACGGATCGCTGCTGCATGACAGCGAAACCTATCGGGACCGGGTGCTCGTGCCGCCGACGGCTCGCCGGGCCCGGGACCTAGGCTTGCTCCCCGTGCTCGACCTCCTCAAGGCCGTCGTCCTCGGGACGCTGCAGGGACTCACGGAGTTCCGCCCCATCTCCAGCAGCGCCCACCTGCGGATCTTCCCCGAGCTGTTCGGCTGGGGGGACCCGGGCGCGGCGTTCACCGCGGTCGTGCAGATCGGCACCGAGCTCGCGGTCCTCATCTACTTCCGCGAGGACATCTGGCGGATCGGCTCGGCCTGGGTCCGCTCGCTGTTCCAGGCGGAGTACCGCGGGCACATCGACGCCCGGATGGGCTGGTTCATCATCGTCGGCTCGCTGCCGATCGTGGTGCTGGGGATCCTGCTCAAGGACCTGATCGAGCAGGACTTCCGCAGCCTGTGGATCGTCGGGACCACGCTCATCGTCTTCGGCGTCGTCCTGGGGCTGGCCGACCGCTTCGGCCGCAACGACCGGCCGATCAAGAAGCTCACCCTGCGCGACGCCGTGCTGATGGGCATGGCCCAGGCGATGGCCCTCGTGCCCGGCGTCTCCCGCTCCGGCGCGACGCTGTCGATGGGCCGCATCCTCGGCTACGAGCGGGCCGCGGCCACCCGCTTCGCCTTCCTGCTGGCCATCCCCGCCGTGGTCGGCGCGGGCGTCTTCCAGCTCAGCGAGATCCCGAACGGCGACAACGCCTACGGCTGGGGGCCCACGATCGTGGGCACGGTCGTGTCCTTCGTCGTCGGGTACGCCGTCATCGCCTGGCTCCTGCGCTGGGTCACCACCCGCACGTACACCCCGTTCGTGGTCTACCGGGTCGCGCTCGGCGGCGCGGTCCTGGTGCTGCTGTCCACCGGCGTGCTGGCCGCCTGACCCCTGCGGGCCGTGGGCCGTTCAGCCCGCGCTCACCAGCAGGCTCAGGGCTGCGCCCACGGCCGGCACTCCGACCCAGTGGACCCACCGGGGGACCGGACGGTGCGAGGCCCAATTGACGAGCACCATCAGTCCGGCGGCTCCGAAGCAGGGGACGAGGAAGAACCCCACCTTGGATGCGAGGGTCCCGTCTACGCGCGAACCGATCGTCGCCAGCACTACGCCCAACGTGACCGCAGCGAGGGCTGCGTCGAGTCGCATGATGTCACCGAGGGTGGTGTGGTCCACCGGCTCCTCGGCGAACTCCTCGCGCGGCCGCGCCTTCCAGACCTGGTTCTCTTGACGACGGTCGGACTCCATGCAATCTCCCGAGAGGCTGAGGGCGAGTTCTCGATCGAGCAGCCTAGTCGCGCCGCTGCTCATGACATGAGCGCACGTTCCGCGCACCTGCTCGCGGCATGAGCGGATGCTCGCCAAAAGGCGTACCTAAGTCGTCAGGACCGCCGCAGCATGCGCGTGGCCAGGCGGGCGGGCGCCGTCTCCTGGGCACTTCGGTACGCCTTTTGACGACGGGCTGGCGATGACTCGTCCAGCGCGGCAGCAGCAAATGGCCAGACAGGGACGCTCTGCACGGTCAGCCCGGCGTGTCGCGTGCGGAACGTCCCGGTCTGCCGCGTGCTGTCCTCGGCAGGAGCGCAACTCGCGGCGGCAGAAGCGGATGCCTAATCACCCGCAGTGCGGTCAGCCCAGTCTTCGAGCAGGCTTTGGATGTCACGCCACACCTGCTCCTGAGGTCTGCCCCAACCGCCGACGAGTTCATCCTCAAGGCCGCTGAGGTGTCCTTCACCCCAAGCCGCATCGGGAAAGCCCTCATCGTGGGCAGCACGTAGAACGACCGTCGCAATGTCCTCAAGGTTCCGGTCACCCGCCCGCCAAGCGGCTACCTGCCAGGCCACGGCTCGGTTCCAGAGCGACTCCTGGGAAGCAGCCGCCTCGACGCCTAGGTCCGCAAGGACCTCGGGCCACAAGTGGTCGATGAGCCAGCCTTCCGACCCGTCGAGTCCGGCCAAGCGCACCAAACTTTCCGAGTCATGGTCGGCCAACCAGCGCGCGGCCAGCATGGGCAACTCGTCCGTACGCAACATCCCGAGAACGCGCAAAGCGGCACCATCGGCAGGGCTAGGAAAGAGCACGGCTCATCATGTCCCAACCCATCCGCTCATCGGCACGACCACGCAGTCAGCGGCAAATGCGGGCGTCTGCATGTTGCCTATTGGTCGAGGAGACGACCAGTCCCAACCTCGACCCACTGGCCGACGCCCTCCTCAGGGCAGGCTGCTTCAGCGGCGTCTCGGGTCGCCCAAGCGTCTGCAGGGACGCGCCGACCATGGAGCACCGCGTCGGCGTTCACGTCCTGCTCTACACGCCCGTCGGAATACCGAGCGTCGTAGCGCAGCACTCGCCTTCGACGACCGAGAAAGTCCCTTCGCCAAGAGGCCGCGGCCCGCAGGGCGGAGGGCAATTCAGACGCCGACACGTCTCGATTCTGTCACTGTCAGAACATCCGCTCGTCGGCATGAGCGGATGCCCGTGAGGACGCGGGTCTACAACCACCCCGAGCGACGGAAGAACCACCACAGCAGCCCCGACACGCCGCCCATCAGCAGCAGGGCGAACGGGTAGCCCAGCGTCCAGCCGAGCTCGGGCATGTACTGGAAGTTCATGCCGTAGATCCCGGCGATGAGCGTCGGGACGACGACCAGGGCGGCGCCGGCGGAGATCTTGCGCATGTCGTCGTTCTGCTGCAGCGAGATCTGCGCGACGTGGGCGTCGAAGGCGGTGGACAGCAGGGTGTCGAGGTTGTCGACCTCCTCGGCGGCGCGGGCGAGGTGGTCCAGCACGTCGCGGAAGAACGGCGCGGCCTCCTCGCCCACCTCGTGCACCTGCCCGGCGGCGAAGCGTGACATCGGCTCCCGGAGTGGGAGCACGGCCCGGCGTACCTCCGCGATCTCGCGCTTGAGCGTGTAGATCCGCACCGAGTCGTTGGTGCGCTGGTCGGCGAACACCGAGACCTCCACCTCGTCGACGTCGACCTGCAGCTCGTCGACGACCGCGACGTACTCGTCGACCACGCGGTCGCACACGGCGTAGACGACCGCGGCGGGCCCGTGCTCCAGCACGTGGGCGTCGCCCTCGAGGCTCTCGCGGGCGGCGGCGAGCCCGCTGCCCTGGCCGTGCCGCACCGTGACGACGAAGTCCTTGCCGAGGAAGATGCTGATCTCGCCGGTCTCGACGGCGTCCTCCTCGTCGACGTACCAGAGGGTCTTGAGCACCAGGAACAGGCTGTCGCCGTAGCGCTCGAGCTTGGGCCGCTGGTGCGCCTTGACCGCGTCCTCGACCGCGAGGGGGTGCAGCGAGAAGGCCTCGGCGACCGCGCCGAGCTCCTCCTCGCTCGGCTGGTGCAGGCCCACCCACACGAAGCCGCCCCCGCTCGCGGCGGCCGCGCGCAGGTGGGGGTAGTCGTGCGCGTCGTGGGTGCCGTCCTCCACGACCACCCGCGAGCCCTGGCGGTAGACGGCACTGTCGACGATCACGGCGCTCACGCTAGCGCCGCGACCCCCTGGCTAGAGTCCAGGACATGGCCACCGTCGTGCTCCTCCGCCACGGCCGCACCACCGCCAACGCCTCGGGCGTGCTGGCCGGTCGCACCCCCGGGGTCCGCCTCGACGACCACGGGAAGGGGCAGGCCGAACGAGCCGGGGCCCGCCTCGCCGGCGTCCCGGTGGTCAAGCTCGTCACGAGCCCGCTCGAGCGCTGCAAGCAGACGTCGAGGTTCGTCCTGGCCGCACAGGCCGCCGAGCCGCCGGTGCTCACCGAGCGCGGGATCACCGAGTGCGACTACGGCGACTGGCAGGGCCGCACGCTCAAGGAGCTGGCCAAGGAGCCGCTGTGGCGCACCGTGCAGGCGCACCCGTCGGCCGCGGCATTCCCCGGCGGGGAGTCGATGGCCACGATGCAGGCCCGCGCCGTCGAGGCCGTACGCCGCCACGACGCCCTCGTGGAGGCCGAGCACGGCCCGCACGCGGTGTGGGTGGCGGTCAGCCACGGCGACATCATCAAGTCGGTGCTGGCCGACGCCCTCGGCATGCACCTCGACCTCTTCCAGCGCATCTCCGTCGACCCCGCCTCGCTGTCGATCGTGCGCTACACCGAGCACCGGCCCTACGTCCTGGCCAGCAACACCCACGAGGGCGACCTGTCGTGGCTCAAGCCGCCGGCGAAGAAGGGCCGCTCCCGCAAGGCGGCCGACGCCCCCGTGGGTGGCGGCGCCGGTCCGGGGGAGGCTCCCGCTGGGGCCCGCACCTAGGGCGTTTCTCTCAGCTCCCGGTGACGCGCAGCAGGCCATGGAGTTGGGAGAGACGCCCTAAGGTTGCGGGCATGCCTCTGGTCCACGGATTCGACCCGCCCGAGCGCTTCGTCGCGGGCACCGTCGGCCCGCCCGGCTCCCGCACGTTCTTCCTCCAGGCGCGCGCCGGCAGCCGGCTGGTCAGCGTGGCCCTGGAGAAGCAGCAGGTGGCCGCCCTCGCGGAGCGCATCGACGAGCTGCTCGACGAGGTCATGGACAGCGGCACCGAGGCCGTCATCCCCGCGGTCGCCCCGCTGGCCCTGCAGGACAACGAGCCCCTCGAGCAGCCGATCGAGGAGGAGTTCCGCGCCGGCACCATGACGCTGTCCTGGGACCCGGGCGACGAGCGCGTCGTGATCGAGGTCTTCCCGTTCACCGAGGCCGCCGTCGTGAGCCCGGACCAGCTCGGCCTGGACCAGGACTTCGAGGAGCCCGAGCCCGACGAGGTGCTGCTGGTCCGGGTGCCGGCCGGCGTCGCGCGCGCCTTCGTCCAGCGCAGCGAGAGCGTGCTGGGCGCGGGTCGACCCACCTGCCCGTTCTGCGGCGAGCCGATCGACCCGGAGGGCCACCTGTGCGTCCGGGCCAACGGCTTCCGCCGCCGCGACCCCGCCTGACGGAGGCACCCGTGCTCGAGGGGGAGCTCGTCCTGGACGGGCGGGTCATGCCCGCCTCCAACGCCACGTTCGTGGGTGCCGTCCGCACTCCCGACGGCGACGTGCGCGTCGTCTACAAGCCGGTGGCGGGGGAGCGGCCGCTGTGGGACTTCCCCGGCGCGGTGCTCGCCGACCGCGAGGTCGCCGCGCACCTGGTCGCCGAGGTCTTCGCCGGAGACGCCTTCCGCTGCCCCGTCCCGCTGACCTGGCTCGGCGAGGGCCCGCACGGCCCGGGGATGTTCCAGGAGTGGCAGGAGCCCGACGAGTCCCAGGCCGCGGTGACCCTGGTCCCCGAGGGCGCGGACCCCCCGGGCTACCTCCACGTCTTCGACGGGTACGACGCCCACGACCGCCCCATCTCGCTGGTCCACGAGGACACCGCCGCCCTGCGCCGCATCGCGGTCCTCGACGCGGTCCTCAACAACGCCGACCGCAAGGGCGGCCACGTCCTGGAGATGCCCGACGGCCACCGCTTCGGCATCGACCACGGGATCGCCTTCCACCACGAGCACAAGCTGCGCACGGTGCTGTGGGGCTGGTCCGGGGAGCGGCTCACCGGCGAGGAGACCGCCGCCGTCACGCGGGTCCGGGAGGCGCTCTCCGGGCCCCTCGGCGCGGCCCTGTCGCCGCTGCTGACCGACCTGGAGATCGACTGCGTCGGCCGCCGTTGCGACCGGCTGCTGTCCGCCGGGGCGTTGCCGTTCCCCGGCGGTGGGGGACCCGCCATCCCCTGGCCGCCCTTCTGATCCTCCGGGGCGGGTGCCCGTCTAGGCTCGCCCCATGCGCGCCTGGTCTGCTCCCGCCGTCCCGGACCTCGGGGTCACGGCCCCGCCGGTGTCCGTCCACGACACCGCCACCGGGGGTCGGATGGTGCTCGAGCCTCAGGAGGATGCGGCCTCCGCCCGCCTGTACGTCTGCGGCATCACGCCGTACGACGCCACACACATGGGCCACGCGGCGACGTACGTCGGCTTCGACCTGCTCCACCGCGCCTGGCTCAACGCAGGGCACCCGGTCACCTACGTGCAGAACGTCACCGACGTCGACGACCCCCTGCTGGAGCGCGCCACGAAGGTGAAGGTCGACTGGGTCGAGCTGGCCGAGCGGGAGACCGAGCTGTTCCGCCAGGACATGACCGCCCTGCGGGTCCTGCCCCCGCAGCACTACGTCGGCGCGGTCGAGTCGATCCCGCTCGTCATCGACCTCATCCAGCAGATGGAGGCCGCGGGCGCGGTCTACCGGGTGGAGGACGACCTCTACTTCTCGGTGACCGCCGACCCGGCGTTCGGCGCCGAGTCGGGACTCGACCGGGCCGCCATGCTGGAGATCTTCCCCGAGCGCGGCGGCGACCCCGAGCGCCCCGGCAAGAAGGACCCGCTCGACTGCCTGGTCTGGCGCGGCGAGCGACCGGGGGAGCCCTCCTGGGAGAGCCCCTACGGGCCCGGCCGCCCCGGCTGGCACGTGGAGTGCACCGCCATCGCCTGGGAGCACCTCGGCGGCACCCTCGACGTGCAGGGCGGCGGCTCCGACCTGGTCTTCCCCCACCACGAGATGTGCGCCGGGCACGCCCACGTCGCGACCGGCGGCACCCCCTTCGCCCGGGCCTACGCCCACGCCGGGATGGTCGCCTACGACGGCGAGAAGATGTCGAAGTCGCGCGGCAACCTGGTCTTCGTCTCGGCGCTGCGCAACTCCGACGTCGACCCGATGGCGATCCGGCTGACCCTGCTGCAGCACCACTACCGCAGCGACTGGGAGTGGACCGACGCCGAGCTCTTCGACGAGGTCGACCGCCTCGGCCGCTGGCGCCGGGCGCTGGCCCTCGGGGCGGGCGCACCGGCGGAGCCCGTCGTCACCGGGGTGCTGGCCGCCCTGGCCGACGACCTCGACGCCCCGCGCGCGGTCGCGATGGTGGACGCCTGGGCGGACGCGACCCTGGGCACCGACGGCCTGGCCGACACCTCCGACCCGCACGCCGCCGGCCGGATCCACCTGCTGCTCGACGCCGCGCTGGGCCTCTCGCTCTGACCCCGTCGCTGGTCGAGGTGCGAGGAGCGCCAGCGACGAGCCACGAGACCCCTCAGTCGTCGTCCTCGCGCCGCTTGAGGTAGCGCTCGAACTCGCGGGCGATCGCCTCGCCCGAGGCCTCCGGCAGGTCGGCCGTGTCGCGCGTCTGCTCCAGGGACCGGACGTAGTCGGCGACGTCCTCGTCCTCCTCGGCCAGCTCGTCCACGCCGCGCTCCCACGCCCGCGCGTCCTCGGGGAGGTCACCGAGCGGGATCGAGGTCTCCAGCAGGTCCTCGAGCTGGCCGACGAGCGCCAGCGTCGCCTTGGGGCACGGCGGCTGCGCGACGTAGTGCGGCACGGCCGCCCAGTACGAGACCGCCGGCATGTCGACGCGCACGCAGGCGTCCTGGAAGACCCCGACGATGCCGGTGGGGCCCTCGTAGGTGGACTGCTCCAGCTTCAGCCGGTCGACCAGCTCCGGCTCGGTCGCGGTGCCGGTCACCGGGATCGGGCGGGTGTGCGGGGTGTCGGCCAGCAGCGCCCCGAGCGTGACGACCATCTCGCCGCCCAGCTCGTCGGTGGCGGCGAGCAGCTCGGCGCAGAACTGCCGCCAGCGCATGTTCGGCTCGATGCCGCGGACCAGGATGACGTCGCGGCCCAGGTCCGGCGGGGAGGCGACGGCGATCTGGGTGGTGGGCCAGGTGAGCCGGCGGTGACCCTGTGCGTCGGTGCCCACCACCGGCCGGTTCACCTGGAAGTCGTAGAAGTCCTCCGGGTCCACGGCGCCCACGATCCTGGCGTCCCAGACGCGCATGAGGTGGTCGACCACGGAGGAGGCGGCGTCGGCGGCGTCGTTCCAGCCCTCGAAGGCGGCGATGACGATGGGGTCCACCAGCTCCGGGGCGTCGTCGATCTCGATCACCTGTCCACCCTAGGCCTGGCTCCGTCGTCCACCGCGACGATTTCGGTGTCCTGGGTGGCAGTGTCACGATCTGGGAAGGCAGTCCAGCCCCCGGACACCCTTCCTACGCTGGAGATCCCGACCGCGAGAGGACCCGCGTGAGCACCGACTGGCGCCCCGATGTCACCGACGAGCTGCGGCGCGCGCTGGCCGAGCGGATCCTGGTGATCGACGGGGCCATGGGCACCGCGATCCAGCGCGACCGGCCCGACGAGGCCGGCTACCGCGGCGAGCGGTTCAAGGACTGGGCCGGCGAGGACCTGCAGGGCAACAACGACCTGCTCACGATCACCCAGCCCGAGATCATCGCGGGCATCCACCGCGAGTACCTCCTGGCCGGTGCCGACGTCATCGAGACCAACACCTTCAACGCCAACGCGATCTCGCTCTCCGACTACGGCCTGGAGGAGCTGGCCTACGAGCTGAACCTCGAGTCCGCACGGCTGGCCCGGCAGGTCGCCGACGAGGTGGCCACCCCCGAGAGGCCGCGGTACGTCGCAGGCGCGCTCGGACCCACGACCCGGACCGCCTCGATCAGCCCCGACGTCAACGACCCCGCGGCGCGCAACGTCACCTGGGACGACCTGGTGGCGGCGTACCTCGACGCGATCCGGGGGCTGGTCGACGGGGGATCCGACCTGCTCTTCGTCGAGACGATCTTCGACACCCTCAACGCCAAGGCCGCGATCTTCTCCCTGGAGACCTTCTTCGAGGAGGCCGGGCGGCGGTGGCCGGTGGTGATCTCCGGCACGATCACCGACGCCTCGGGCCGGACGCTGTCGGGCCAGACCACGGAGGCGTTCTGGAACTCCGTGCGGCACGCCCGGCCGCTGGCGATCGGCCTCAACTGCGCGCTCGGTGCCCGCGAGATGCGGCCCTACGTCGCCGAGCTCTCCCGGATCGCCGACACCTTCGTCTCGGCCTACCCCAACGCCGGGCTGCCCAACGCCTTCGGTGAGTACGACGAGGTCGCCGAGCAGACCGCCAGCATCATCCGCGAGTTCGCCGAGTCCGGCCTGGTCAACCTGGTCGGCGGCTGCTGCGGCACGACGCCCGAGCACGTCCGCGCCATCGCCCGCACCGTGGAGGGCCTGGCCCCGCGCGAGGTGCCGACGATCGCCCCGGCCATGCGCCTGTCCGGCCTGGAGCCGTTCACCATCGACGCGGACAGCCTGTTCGTCAACGTCGGCGAGCGCACGAACATCACCGGCTCGGCCCGCTTCCGCAACCTGATCAAGGCCGGCGACTACGACACGGCCCTGTCCGTGGCGGCCCAGCAGGTCGAGAACGGCGCGCAGGTCATCGACGTCAACATGGACGAGGGCATGATCGACGGCGTCGCGGCCATGGACCGCTTCCTGCGCCTGGTCGCCTCCGAGCCCGACATCTCCCGGGTCCCGCTGATGGTCGACTCCTCCAAGTGGGAGGTCATCGAGGCCGGTCTCAAGACCGTCCAGGGCAAGCCGATCGTCAACTCCATCTCGATGAAGGAGGGGGAGGAGGCCTTCCTCGCCCAGGCCCGCCTGTGCCGCAAGTACGGCGCCGCCGCGGTCGTCATGGCCTTCGACGAGGACGGCCAGGCCGACAACCTCGAGCGCCGCAAGGCGATCTGCGAGCGCGCCTACCGGCTGCTGGTCGACGAGGCGGACTTCCCGCCCGAGGACATCGTCTTCGACCCCAACGTCTTCGCGGTCGCCACGGGCATCGAGGAGCACGCCTCCTACGGCCTGGACTTCATCGAGGCCACCCGCTGGATCAAGGAGAACCTGCCGGGCGCCAAGGTCTCCGGCGGCATCTCCAACGTCTCGTTCTCCTTCCGCGGCAACAACCCCGTGCGCGAGGCCATCCACGCGGTCTTCCTCTTCCACGCCATCCGGGCCGGCCTCGACATGGGCATCGTCAACGCCGGTGCACTGGTGGTCTACGACGAGGTCGCGCCCGAGCTGCGGGAGCGGATCGAGGACGTCGTCCTCAACCGGCGGCCCGACGCCGCCGAGCGGCTGCTGGAGATCGCCGAGGCGCACAACCAGGCCGGCGAGCAGGCCGAGGCCGTCACCGAGGCGTGGCGCGAGCTGCCGGTGGCCCAGCGGGTCACCCACGCGCTGGTCAAGGGCATCGACGCCCACGTCGAGACCGACACCGAGGAGCTGCGGGCAGAGATCCAGGCCCGAGGCGGCCGCCCGATCGAGGTGATCGAGGGCCCGCTGATGGACGGCATGGACGTCGTGGGCGACCTCTTCGGCTCCGGGAAGATGTTCCTCCCGCAGGTGGTGAAGTCGGCGCGCGTGATGAAGAAGGCCGTCGCCTACCTGATCCCCTACATCGAGGAGGAGAAGCGGACCAACCCCGCGCTCGCCTCGCAGAAGGACACCAACGGCACCGTCGTGCTGGCCACGGTCAAGGGCGACGTCCACGACATCGGCAAGAACATCGTCGGCGTGGTCCTGGCCTGCAACAACTACGAGGTCGTCGACCTCGGCGTGATGGTCCCCGCGCAGAAGATCCTCGACGCGGCCCAGGAGGTCGGCGCCGACGTGATCGGGCTCTCCGGCCTCATCACGCCCTCGCTGGACGAGATGGTCTCCTTCGCCACCGAGATGCAGCGCCTCGGGATGGACATCCCGCTGCTCATCGGCGGCGCCACCACCTCGCGCGCCCACACTGCGGTCAATGTCGACCGCAAGTACGACGGTCCGGTCGTGTGGGTCAAGGACGCCTCCCGCTCGGTCCCGACCGTGTCGGCCCTGCTGAACCCCGAGCGGCGCACGGCGCTGCTCGCGACCGTCCAGGAGGACTACGACGCCCTCCGGGCCCGGCACGCGGCGAAGTCCGACCGGCCGCAGCTGTCCTACGCCGACGCGGTCGCCAACGCCACCCCGGTCGACTGGGACGGCTACGTCCCGCCCGCGCCGAAGACGCCCGGCGTGCACCTCCTCGAGGACTACGACCTGGCCGAGCTGCGGGAGTACATCGACTGGCAGCCGTTCTTCAACGCCTGGGAGATGAAGGGCAAGTTCCCCGACATCCTCAACAGCCCCAGCCACGGCGAGGCCGCGCGCAAGCTCTACGACGACGCCCAGCAGATGCTGGACACGATGATCGCGGAGAAGTGGGTGCGCGCCCACGGTGTCTACGGCCTGTGGCCGGCCAACGCCGACGGCGACGACGTCGTCGTCTGGGCCGACGACTCCCGCACCGAGAAGCGCGCGATCCTGCACCAGCTGCGCCAGCAGGGCCAGCACCGCGAGGGCATCCCGAACCGCTCGTTGGCCGACTACGTCGCGCCGGTCTCCACCGGGCTCGCCGACCACGTGGGGGGCTTCGCGGTGACCGCGGGCATCGGGCTCCCCGAGCGGGTCAAGGCCTTCCGCGACGACCTCGACGACTACAACGCGATCCTCATCGAGGCACTCGCCGACCGGCTCGCCGAGGCCTTCGCCGAGCGGCTGCACCAGCGGGTGCGCACCGAGTTCTGGGGCCACGACGCCTCCGAGACGCTCTCCCACGAGGACCTGATCGCCGAGAAGTACGCCGGCATCCGGCCCGCCCCGGGCTACCCCGCATGCCCCGACCACACCGAGAAGCTCACCCTGTGGGACCTCATGGACGTCGAGACGCGCACCGGCATCCGGCTCACCGAGTCGATGGCCATGTGGCCCGGCGCCTCGGTCTCGGGGGTCTACTACAGCCACCCCGAGAGCCAGTACTTCGTGGTCGGCCGCCTCGGTCGCGACCAGGTCGCGGCGTACGCCGAGCGCAAGGGCTGGACCCTCGCCGAGGCCGAGAAGTGGCTCTCGCCCAACCTGGGCTACGACCCCGATGACTGAGCCGACCGGCCTGCCCAGGGCCGTCCTGTGGGACATGGACGGCACCCTCGTCGACACCGAGCCCTACTGGATCGCCACCGAGATGGCGATGGCGGAGAAGTACGACGCCACCTGGACCCACGAGCAGGCGCTGCAACTGGTCGGCAACGACCTGCTGGAGTCCGGGCGCGTGATCAAGGCGGCGATGGGGCTCGACCAGTCCCCGGCCGAGGTCGTCGAGGAGCTGCTCGACGGCGTGGTGGCGCGGGTCGAGGAGTCGGTCCCGTGGTGCCCGGGTGCGGTCGAGCTGCTGACGTCGCTGCGCGTTTTCGACGTCCCGTGCGCCCTGGTGACGATGTCCTACGAACGCTTCGTGGCGCCGATCCTGCGGCACCTGCCCGAGGGCACCTTCCCGGTCGTGGTGACGGGGGAGCGGGTCAGCCACGGGAAGCCGCACCCCGAGCCCTACCTCACCGCCGCCGCCGCGCTCGCCCTGGACCCCGCCGACTGCGTCGCCATCGAGGACTCCGCCACCGGCGCCACGTCGGCGGAGGCCGCCGGCTGCGCGGTGCTCGTGGTGCCCAACCACGTGCCCGTGCCCGCGGGCCCGCGCCGGGTCTTCCGCGAGAGCCTCGCCGGGCTGAGTCCCGACGACCTGGGGACGGTCCTCGCCGACGTACGCCGGGGCGTCTCCGCCTCCTGAGTCCGCCTCCTGACCGCTGCTGCCCGCCGGAATGACTAGGGAGAGCCGGAGATCCCTAGTCATCGGTGCTACGACCACCGGACACTGGCCCTCGCCCTTTACCTTGGGCGAGACTCTGACCACGCAGGGCGAACCCCCCGGTCCACAGCGGCGGACCGGGCGCCCCGGCCAGGCCCGACCTCGTCACCACAAGCGGCCTCCGGTCCCCGGGGGTGATGACGAGGCCGGGCATGGCGGCTTTCAGGGCAGCGCGAACGCGAAATCGTGAGACCATGGGCCACGGACAGCAGCCGGCAGAAATCGATGAAGGGCACCATGGACCACCGCATCACCACCCGAGTGGTCCACAGTCGTGCGCCGCGCATCCTGGCCGGGCTCGTGCTCGCCATCTCGATGGTCCTCGCCGGGCCGAGTGCCACGGCGAAGAAGAACGACGGTTCGGTGAAGGACAGGACCTCCTGCCGCGAGTCGAGCACGGTGAAGCTCAAGGTCGAGTCGCAGGGCAACGGCGGTCTTCAGGTGACCGCGGTGGTCTGGAGTGACGACAGCGACACCTGGGACTGGAAGATGAAGCACGACGACGACGTCTCGGCCAAGGGCACCGTGACGGCCAAGGACGCCGACAAGTCCTTCAAGATCGTGCGAACCATGGCCGACTTCACCGGCCCCGACTACATCGAGTTCCGAGCACAGAACAACGCCACCGGCGAGGTGTGCAAGAACGAGCTGATCTACTGACCGCGGTGCCCCTCTCGGACTCCGACCGCCCGGGTATGCGGTTCTACCGCAATCCGCTGGTGATCTTCTTGCTCGTCAGCCTCATGCTGGTGGTCGGCATCTTTCTGGCCACCAACGCGATCGTTGCGCGCGCGGCCCAGGAGGCTGCTCTCTCCCAGGCGGAGTCGGTCACCGAGTCCTTCGCCGCGGCCACCATGCCGCAGAACCTCCGGCAGGGTCTGCTCAACGGCCGTCCCGGTTCCGTGGACAAGTTCTTTCGTCGGCTGGGTCAGTTCGATCGAGGGGACATCGCCAGCTTCGACATCGTGCGCGGCGACGGGCTCCTGGCCTACGACAGCCTGGACCCCGGGGCAGCCGGCGACGAGAACTACTACGAGCTGACCGAGGATCAGCAACGGATCCTGAGCACCGGTGGCACGGTCTCCGCAGTGGCCGACCCCGACTCGCGACGAAGCGACGACAGACAGGGCGACGAGAGCGGCTTGGTCAAGATCTCCACGACCGTCTACGCGGGTCGGGGCGCGAAGCAGTTGGCGACCGACAACAACCGGGGAGTCGAGAGCGCGGCCGTACCCGCCCTGTTCGTGGCCTACTGGGATCTCGGAGGTGTGGAGGAGCGACGCGAACGGATCTTCGGGGACTTCCGATGGATCACCCTGGGGCCTCTGCTCCTGCTGGCCCTCATCTCCACGGTGATGCTCGGCCTCCTCACGGGCCAGGTCCGCCGCGGCAGCCGGGAGCGCGAGCGCCTGCTGCAGACCGCGATCGACGCCTCCGACGCCGAGCGGCGGCGGATCGCCCGCGACCTGCACGACGGCGTGGTCCAGGACCTCGCCGGGTCCGCGTTCGCGCTGTCCGGAGCGGCCCGGGACCCCGCCACCACTCCGCAGACCGCCGAGGTGCTCTCCAGCGTCAGCGGCTCGATGCGCGACAGCCTCAAGCAGATGCGCTCGCTCCTGGCCGAGATCCACCCGCCCGAGCTGCACGGCCGCGGGCTCGAGACCGCGCTGGAGGACCTCATCGCCCCCGCGGCGGCCGCTGGGATCCACGCCTCGGTCAGCGTCTCCGGGATCGAGGGCGCCTCCGACCCCGAGGTCGCCCTGGTGTGGAGGGTCGCCCAGGAGGCGGTCCGCAACGCCACCCGGCACTCCGGCGCCTCCACCTTGGCCGTGACCGTCCGCGGCGACGAGGAGCAGCTGCTGCTCGAGGTGGTCGACGACGGGGTCGGCTTCGACACCAGCGCACCCAGCGAGCCGGACCGGTTCGGCCTGCGCGGTCTGCGCAGCCTGGTGCGCGACGTCGGCGGTGAGTTGGACGTCACGTCCGCGGTGGGTGAAGGTACGTCGGTGCGGATGGCGGTACGTCGATGAGCGAGCACTCGGGCACGACCCGGGTCGTCCTCGTCGACGACCACGCGGTGATCCGGGCCGGCCTGGCCCAGCTGATCGCCACCACCGACGACATCGAGGTCGTGGGCCAGGCCGCCGACGGGGCGGCCGCCATCGAGCAGGCGCGGACGCTGAAGCCCGACGTCGTGCTGATGGACCTGCAGATGCCCGGCGTGGACGGCGTGGCCGCCACGCGGGAGATCGTCGCGGCCGGGCTCGGTGTGGACGTGCTGGTGCTGACGTCGTACTCCGACAACGAGCGGATCCTCGACGCGCTGGACGCCGGGGCGGTGGGCTACCTGCTCAAGGACGCCGACCCCGACGACGTCCTCACGGGCATCCGCGCGGTCTCGCGCGGGGAGTCGCCGATCCACCCCAAGGCCGCCCGCGCCCTGCTCGGCGCGCGCTCGGCCGGCGGCCGCCCGCAGCTCACCGCTCGTGAGGTCGAGGTGCTGACCCTCGTGCGCGACGGGCTGGCCAACAAGCAGATCGCCAAGCGGCTGGAGATCAGCGAGCGCACCGTGAAGGCGCACCTGACCAGCGCCTTCTCGCGGATCGGCGTCTCCGACCGCACGCAGGCCGCGCTCTGGGCCCAGCGCAACGGCCTCTGACCCGAGACCGTAGGTGGGAGGTCAGACCTCGGCGGTCTCCGGCAGCGGCGGGGGAGTGCCGCCCCACGCAGGGCAGAGCGCCTGGTGGGCGCACCAGGAGCACAACGGCCCCCGGCTAGGGCGCCAGTCCTGCTCGGCCGTGGCCCGGCTGATCGCCTCCCACACCGCCTGGACCTTGCGCTCGGTGGCCAGCAGGTCGTGCTCGTCGGGGACGTAGCGCAGGACCTCGCCGCTCCCGAGGTAGACCAGCTGGAGCATCGACGGGAGCACACCGCGCGTGCGCCAGAGCACCAGGCCGTAGAACTTCATCTGGAAGAGCGCCTTGGCCTCGAACATGGGCCCCGGCGCGCGGCCGGTCTTGTAGTCGACGACGCGGATCGCGCCGTCCGGGGCCACGTCGACCCGGTCGACGAACCCGCGCAGCAGGAGCCGGCTCTCGAGGAGCCACTCGACGTAGAGCTCCCGCTCGGCCGGCTCGAGCCGGGTGGGGTCCTCGAGGGTGAAGTACCGCTCCAGCACCGTGCGGCACGACGCCCACCAGCGGTCGACGTCGACGCCCGACTCCTCCTCCAGCAGCGCGGCCAGGCCGGGCTCGGCCTCGACGAGGCGGCGCCAGGCAGGCTCCAGCATCTGCTCGGCGCGCACGGCGGTGCGCTCGACGGCGGGCAGGTCGAAGAGGTCCTCCAGCACCTTGTGCACCACGGTGCCGCGCACGGCGTCGGGGGAGAGCGGCTCGGGGAGCTTGTCGATGGTGCGGAAGCGGTAGAGCAGCGGGCAGGTCATGAAGTCTCCGGCCCGGCTGGGCGACAGCGCACCCACGACCTCGACCCCGTCGACGGGGGTCGAGTGCCGCTCCGCGGGGCTGGCGCCGGCGGCGCGGGTGCCTGGGGCGGAGGTCTCCAGCGAAGGGGCCGTGCTCATGTCCCGGACCCTAGGCGACCGCGCCGACAGCCCGGGGCACCACGCTCCGAACCATGGCTCGGATAGCCTCGCGGGGTGGACGAGAGACCGCCCGCGGCCCCGCGCCCGCCCGGCACCCTCAAGGTCGGCACGGTCGCCGGCAGCGACGTGCTGGTGAGCGGCTCGTGGTTCGTCGTGGCCGCACTGATCGCGGTGATCATGGCGCCGCTCGTCGAGCAGGTCGAGCCGGGCCTGGGCGCGTTGCGCTATGTCGCGGGCCTCGCCTTCGCGGTCCTGCTCTACGGATCGGTGCTGCTGCACGAGGCCTCGCACGCGATCGCGGCCACGCGCCTGGGCTACCCGGTCACCTCCATCACGCTGCACTTCCTGGGCGGCATGACCTCGATCGAGGGGGAGGCCAAGCGCCCGCGCGAGGAGTTCGTGATCGCGGTCGTGGGCCCGCTGACCTCCATCGCGGTCGGTCTGGGCGCGCTCGCGCTGCTGCCGGTCACCCCCGACGGCCTTCTCCGGCTGGCGGTCGAGGGCCTGGCGGGCGCCAACCTGCTCGTCGGCGTCCTCAACCTCGTGCCGGGCCTGCCGCTCGACGGCGGCCGCGTGCTGAAGGCCGGCGTCTGG
>FWWL01004479.1_pt1 | contig 23537 bp, 24 predicted proteins | sample 2228331 | NCBI WGS metagenome assembly FWWL01 (sample SAMEA103939775, study PRJEB20133) | metagenome | reverse complement strand
GGACGCCCTGTCCGCAAAGGCCCGGGGATGCGGACAAAGCCTGGGGACGCGGACACCCTGTCCGCAAAAGCCCGGGGATGCGGACAAAGACCTGGGAACGCGGACATCCTGTCCGCAAAAGTCCGGGGATGCGGACAAAGCCTGGGGACGCGGACACCCTGTCCGCAAAGGCCCGGGGACGCGGACACCCTGTCCGCAAGCACAAATTGACAGCCTGCCACATTCGATTATACTAACGCCGATTCGCCCCAGGCTATAGGGCGCATGGCAACATGCGTTAAATCAGGCAGACGGAGAAAAGACGATGTCCATGACAACACCGAAAGGCAAGATTGCAATTCTGGTCGGTGGGGGGCCGGCGCCAGGCATCAACGGCGTCATCCACTCGGCCACCATCGAGGCCGTCAACAACGGCTACGAGGTGCTCGGCATTTACGATGGCTTCCAGCACCTGATGAAGGGCAAAATCGAGGGACGTTCGCTCAGCATCAATGACGTGAGCCGCATCCACCGCGACGGCGGCTCGATCCTGCGCACCTCGCGCGCCAATCCCACCAGGGACGAAAAGAGCCTGCGCCTGTGCGTCGAGGCCCTGACCCAGGCGGGCGTCAACGCCCTGGTCGCCATCGGCGGGGACGACACGGCCTTCTCGGCCTACCGCGTCGCACAGTACGCGCAGGACAAGCTCGGCGCCACCATCCGCGTTGCGCACGTCCCCAAGACCATTGATAACGACCTCCCCCTGCCGGAAGAAATCCGCACCTTTGGCTACGAAACCGCGCGCCAGTTGGGCACCCAGCTCGTGCAAAACCTTATGGAAGACGCCCTCACCGGCCAGCGCTGGTTCCTGGTGGTGACGATGGGACGGAAAGCTGGTCACCTTGCGCTGGGCATCGGCAAAAGCTCTGGCGCCACCATCACCCTCATCCCGGAGGAGTGGGATAATCGCATCATCCGCCTGCAGGAAGTTGTGGACATTCTCGCCACCTCCATGCTGCGGCGCATGGCGGAGGGCAAGCCTTACGGCGTCGCCATCGTCGCCGAAGGCGTAGTCGAGCAAATGTCGCCGGAGGACCTGGCGCAACTGGAGAACGTCGAGCGCGACGAACACGGCCACATCCGCCTGTCCGAAATCAATTTCTCCGACATTCTCAAGCACGAGCTGCGCCGCACCCTGCGCGAAATCGGCGTCAAAGAAACCATCGTAAACAAAGACCTGGGGTACGAGCTGCGCTGCGCCGATCCCATCGCCTTCGATATTGACTACACGCGCAGCCTGGGCGAAGCTGCGGTCGAATTCCTGCTCAAGGGCGGGACCAACGCCACCATCACCATCCAGCAGAACCAGGTGGTCCCCATCCCCTTCGACCAGCTCATGGACCCGGTCACCGGACGCACGGCCGTGCGCACCGTGAACATCAATTCCTTCACCTACCGCTCGGCCTACAAGTTCATGATCCGCCTTAAGCCGGAGCACGCGCACGACATCGCCCTGTGGACGCGCATGGCCCAGCATACCAACCTGACGCTGGAACAATTCATCGCGCGCTTTGGTTATCTGGTGGACATTGCGCCGCGGCCCTTCTAAAATCCGTCTGAATCAAACGTGGTAGGGGCGCAGCGCTGCTGCGCCCCTACCCCCGTCCGTCACGAATTAGCCTGCCGCCAGGCGTACATGAGCACCCCACCCGCCACGGCCACGTTGAGCGAGTCCGCCTTACCGTACATCGGCAAGTGCACCCAGGCCGTGATGAGCGGCACCAGCTCCGTGGCCAGGCCTTGCGCCTCGTTGCCCAGCACCAGGGCAGCAGAGCCCTTCCACAATCCCGTGCCCCAGGCCACACCGCGATGGGCATCCGCGCCCAGCAGGCGCAGGCCACGCGCGCGTAAAGCCCGCAGGGCGGCGGGGCCGTTTTCGGCCTGAATAATGGGGAGGTTGAAAAGGGACCCCATGCTGGCCCGCACCGTTCGCGGATCGAAGGGGTCCACACTCGGGGGCAAGAGGAGCAGCGCCGCCGCACCGACGGCGTCCGCGGTACGTATCAGCGTGCCCAGGTTGCCCGGGTCGCGCACGCGATCGAGCACCACCACCAGTGCCGGGTCGCGCCAGGTCACCTGCTCCAGGCGGAGCTGGCGCAACGCAAAGGTGGCGACGATACCCTGCGGCACTTCGCGCTCGGAAAGGCGCGCCAGCACGTGCGGCGCAACGGGCACGAGCGTGGCCGCGCTCTGCGCAAAGCGCGCCAGCAGGGCCGGTGCCTCGGAGCCGGTGAACAGGTCTTCGCAGAAGAAAACCTCACGCGCATCCCAACCCGCATCCAGGGCCATGTGGAGGGCCTGCAGGCCTTCCACCAGGAAGCGCCCCTGTTTCTGGCGTTCCTTGCGGTCATCCAGCTTTGCCGCCGTGACGATGCGCGGGTTGGCTGTGCTGGTGATGGTCACGCTCAGACGCTCGCCCATCATCGCCTCCTGCCCCAAAGGTGTACCGCTATGGTGATGCTTTGTGCCGTTTGGGCGATGGTCACGCGCAAGTGTGCGCTCATGATCGCCTCTCGATACTGTGATGTGCCCCAATGGCGCTGCGTCGCGTCGCAACAGCCATGGTCCCGCGCAGGCGTTGCCTCCCGTTCCAGGGGTGCGGCACGACGGTATTGCGTTGCGCCATATGAGCAGCCACGTCCAGGCGCCCACCCATGGCGTTGCCCATCCGGCCCTGGGGCGTACAACGGTTGCTCACGTTGCAGTGATGCGTCATGGCGTCAGTCCTCCTGCCACAGGGAGCCAAGGCTGGAGTCCAGGGCCTCCATGATGGCGGGATCGAGCAGGCCCTGTTGTACGGCCTCGTCCAGGGAAAAGAGCGGCACCTCGCCAGAGGGGGCGGTTTCTGGAGCGGGCGGCGCTGTCTCGCCGGCCTGCGGGGTGAGCGGCGTTGCTTCAACAGGCGACGGCGCTGACCGTCCTGCCGGGGGAGCGGCGGCGGGGGCCTCCACGGATGGCGCTGGCGCCGGCGGGCCCCCTTCAACCTGCGCAAAAAGCTTTTGCAAGACGCTGAGGGTCTCTTTGGCGTAGTACATGACAACGCCCAGTCTGATGTCCTGGGAGAAGATGATGAGCAGAAAGACGCCCGGAATGATGATGCCGGAGTAGATGCTGTATTGCGTGCCTTCGTGGTAGTTCAGACGGAAGGCGCTCTGCTCTCCCAGGATGGAGGCGATGCCCGCGGTGGCGGCAAAGTCCCCGGCGACGAGCGCGCCCAGGGCGGCAATGTTGAGGTCCTCGATGGCCCCCTTGGCGGCAATGACGGCGCCGTTGCCTTCGATGACCAGGACGGCGCGCGCATTGATGTCCGCGCGCAAGGCGGCGATGTGCTGCTCCAGGGCTTCGATCTGCTCCGCGCTCAGGCGTACGCCCGCCTGGGTGGTGAAACCGGGCGGCAGGGTCTGCCGATAGCGCCACACTTCGCGCCTTACGATGCTCAGCAGCTCGCCCATGGTGTAGGGCTTGGTGAGGAAGTCGTTCGCGCCGGCACGCATGGCCTGCACGACGACGTCCATGGTGCCGTGGGCGGTGAGCATGACGGCGGGCAGGGTCGGGAAGCGCTGGCGTATCTCGCGCAGCAGGACGAGGCCGTCTTCGTCGGGCATCTGCAGGTCGGTAAGCACCAGGTCGAAGCCGCCGCGCGCCAGCAGGAGGCGCGCAGCGGCGACCGAGTCCGCGCTGGTTACCTGGTAGCCCTGGCGCGTGAGCAGACGTTCGAGTCCCTGCCGAATGAGGGGATCGTCATCTACGATGAGGATGTGTCCTTCCGTCATGCGCTACGCCTCTGTTGCCGCTTACGCCTGCGGGACCTGGTAGACGTTTTCCATCCAGTCCAGGCCGCAGCTCAGGTTTTCGACCCAGTCAATGAAGCGCAGGACGTTTTCCCGGCCCACGATCATGGCGCCGTGTTGCGGGGCGATGATTTCGATGTCCAGCGGGCGCACCATCTTGGCCCAGAGTTTGAGGGCTTTGCCGGAGGGGATGTAACGCCGCTGGAAGCCTTCCATGTACTGGATGTGGTCGTCAAAGTTGGTGACGATGCGGTAGGTCTGCCCCAGGGAAGCGCCCAGGTCGCCGGAGTAGAGGATACGCGCGATGGGATCGTAGACCTGGAAGTTGCCGGCGGAGTGCATGAAGTGCGCCGGCAGGAGGTAGAGTTTGGCGCCAGCCAGGTCCACGATGCGCCCGGTATCCGGCAGGGGGGTGATGCGGTCCACGACGAAATCGTCCACGCCAAAGTGGATGATGAAGCGTACCCAGAGTTGGGGCAGGAGGGCCTGGGCGTCGGTGACCATGAGCCAGCCGTTGGCCGCGGCCACAATGTCCGGATCCTGGTGGGAAAGCAGGATGTAGTCTAATGCTGCCGGTGAGAGGTGGGTGGAGAGTTCCTCCAGGACGGAGGAGTAGACTTTGTGCCCACCGGGATCGAGGAGCATGCCCCGGCCCTTGTGGATGATGAGGTGCTGGTTGGCCTGCACCATGTGGCCAGATGTGAAGTCTTCCAGCAGGATGTTTTTGTGTTCTGCGTTCTCAAACAGGATTTGCGATGCCATAGGTTCCTCCCACGTTAGGCCAGTACTTTGGCGACATCGTCCGCACAGTCACGGACTTCCAGAAAAGCCATGCCCAGGTTCACATCCTTGCCGGTCAGACCGACCAGCACGGCATTGGGGCCGGCATTGGTGATGATGACGTAGCCATCATCGCCTTGCAGGGTGACCTGACGCAGGCCACCGCGTTTGAGTTGGGCGATGGAACGGTTGGAGAGGTTGAGGATGGCCGCTGCCACGGCACCCACGCGGGCCTGGTCCACGTCCGCCGGCAGGCTTGCTGCCATGATGAGGCCATCCTGGCTGACCAGGGCCACGCCATTAATATCCCCGGAGGTGTCCACCAGGGTGCGCAGGATGCGCGTTAATTTGTCACGTCGAGTTTCTTCCGCCATAGGTTCCTCCTTTCGTGGTGCATCGGATGATGAGGCGGCGCGGGCTTCGTCCCAACGCCGCAGGCCTTCCATCACCAGCGCCGTCCAGGGGGTGGTGATGGTCTGTTCAGGCGCGCCCGCAGGCGCCGCCTGGACTTCAAAGTCGCCTTCTTCCCAGGTGAGCAGTTCGTAGACGGCCTCCGCGCCGCGTGTCCGCGCGGATTCGGCGTGGACGATCTGCCCACCGGTGAAGTAGAGCAGGATGGTCTCCGTCCCGCGCTGCACGCGCAGGAGGGAGGTTCCACCAGCCTGACATTGCATCTGGATTAAATCTGAAGGGTGCAGGTCTTTGAGCGTACCGCGTAAACCCATGCTCGCTCCTTTCAATCGCGTTGCCAGATGGCTTGAATGTCGCGGATGGCGCGCGTGGTGGCCTGCCAGTAGGCGTGCCCGGGCTCGATGAATACGGCCAACACCAGTTCGCGTCCTCCCGCGGTGAAACGGCGGCACAGCAGACCCCGTTGGGCGTCTTCGGACAGGAGCATGATTTCGCTCATGGTGTTCCAATGAAGCCGATCGCTGATGCCTGAAGCGGCCCGGAGGATGTCGGCCACGACGGCAGCCAGGGCTTCGGCCTCCGGTGAGTTGGATGAGGTGGCCAGCTTCAGGCCCGAAGCGTTGGTCAGGACGACGGTGCTAAAGCCCTCCTGTTGACTGAGTTCCTGGATGATTTGTTGAATAGCTTTCACCCCCTTTCACCTCCTCCCTGGCTCACAAGTTGACGTTGGACAGCGCTCAAGACAAGGCCCATGATGAGTTTCAGCGTGGCCTGAACGCCGACCCCCTGGATGGCGATCGCTTCGACGCCGGGCAGGGCTTCGGGCAGTTGCAGACGGGCGCGCAGCTCATCCACGGGTAAAGCGGTGGGACAATCGCGCTTGTTGAATTGGAGCACCAGGGGGATGGTGCGCCAGGTGTGGCCCATGCGTTGTAATTGGTGCTCCATGTCCAGCCATGAGGCGCGGTTATCCTCCAGGCGCTCGGCCTGGGAGTCTATGACGAAAACCACGCCATCGGCACGGCGCAACACGGTTTCGCGTGTTGTGGCGTAGTAAACCTGCCCCGGCACGGTGTAAAGGCCGAATTTCGGTTTGAGGCCAGCGATAGTGCCCAGTTCCAGTTGCATAAAATCAAAAAAGATGGTGCGATCTTCATGGGTGTTGAGCACAAACAGCTCGCTGCGCGCGTTCGCGGACAGGCGCGCGTGAATCTGCTCCAGGTTGGTGGTTTTGCCACTCAGGGCCGGGCCGTAATACACAACGTTGAGCGAGAGTTCACGGGTACGCCAGTTGATAAACACGGTCACGTTCCTCCCTGCGTTTGGGACTCAGAGGGAGGCAGGAAAATGTAAAAGGTGGTTCCCTGTCCTTCCTGAGATTCGACATACATATCCCCGCCATGCTCCTGGATGATGCGATAACAAATCGAAAGCCCCAGGCCGGTACCTTGTTCCCCTTTGGTGGTAAAGAAAGGCTCGAAGATGCGCTCGCGGATCGCCTCCGGAATACCATGGCCCGTATCCGCGACGAGGATTTCCAGCCACGGCTCACGTCGCCGCAAGGCTATGCGTAATTGACCGCCATTGGGCATAGCGTCACGCGCGTTCACAATCAGATTCATGAAGACCTCGTGCATTTCACCCGGCGAGGCCCAAATCGCCGGCAGCTCAGGCTCGCTTTCTAAAACGAGGGCAATCTTGTTCTTTTCCAGCTCTTTGCCTGTTAACAACACAACATCCCTCAGGACATCTTCCAGCCGGATGAGCTTGCGCTCATGCTGAACAGGTTTGGAGAAGGAGCGCAGGCGTTTCACCAGCTCGGCAATGCGGTTCACCTCACGTTCCAAAAGCGCCAGGTCCTGGTACATGGGATCCGCTATGCCGACTTCGCTTTTCATCAGGTAAAGATAGGTGAGGATGCCCGAAATCGGGTTGTTGATTTCGTGCACGATGATGGCGGCAAGGCGTCCCAGGGCGGAAAGTTTTTCCGCATGGCGCAGGCGGGACTGCGCTTCTTCGAGTTGGCGCGTGCGTTCTCTTACCTTCTGCTCCAACGTTTCATTGAGGGTGCGCAATTCATCGTGGATGCGTTTAAAGCGGATCATGGCACGCACGCGCAGGAGCAAAGTCGCCGGTGAGAGCGGCCAGGTGAGCACTTCATCCGCGCCGGCGTTGACGGCCTGGGTGATAATGGCTTCGTCAGCGCTGGGACTTAGCATCACGATGGGCACGAAAGGGAACTCCTTGCCGCGTTTGAGCTGGCGCACCAGATCAAAGCTATCGGCATCGGGTAAGTCCTCAGACAACAAGAGGACATCAGGGGCATGCGTCAGCATAGCCTGCCTGACTTGCTCCGCCGTATCCACGCGCTGCACAATGTAGCCCGCCTCCTGCAGGGCGTAGCGCAGGGGGGTAACCCGTCGGACATCCGCATCGGCAATCAAAATGTTGGCAAACAACAAGTCCAGGCTCACAAAATGTCCTCCCTGATCAGCTCCAGGCCGGTTCGGTGCCCCTCACAGGTTCCGACCGACAAGGCATTTTTAATAGACTTGCATGAATAAATTTTACAGGCATTCCAGGCAAGAGCAAATTCAGCGCGGCGGGGAAACCTCACCCTTCCCCGCCGCGCACTTCGATGCCAGTATCAAGAGCGGCTATTTTTTAAGCCTGGCCGCCTTTTTAGCCTGCTCCGCGGCATACTCCGTGGGGTGGATCTGCGCATGATAGCTTTCCGGCTTGCTCAAAGCCACCAGATCGCGAAAGCCGGGACGGGTGTAGCTGGCCACTTCGTAAGCCTGGTCCATCTTGATGGCGTCGAAGGGGCAGAATTCCGCGCACAGGCCACAGCCCATGCACAGGCTGATGTCCAGGTGGTAAGCCGCGGGATAGCGCGCCGGCTTGCCGGTCTCCGGATCCGTGGCGCGCTCGATCCAGATACACTGCACCGGACACACCTGGACGCAGATGCCGCACGCCGTGCAGCGCGTCTGCTGCGTTTCCGCATCCGTCACCAGGAAGGGCAAATTGCGCGAACGTTCCGGCAGGGGCAGGCGTTCTTTGGGATACTCCACCGTGAAAGCACCTGCGCCGTAAGCGCTCTGACGTTGCGCCAGAGCTTCAGGTTGGTGGCGCTTGCCCTTGTAACGAATTTCGTCCACATAGGTCATCACAAAGTGATAAAAAGCAATGCCTAAGGTTTTAATCACGCCCCAGCCGTACATTAGCGATCTACCTCCCCCATCGTCAGGTCAATACTGGCCAGAATGACTACGACATCCGCGATCTTGGCCAACCGTGTAAGCTGGCTCAAAGCGCCCAGGTTGATGAGCGACGTGGCGCGAATGTGATAGCGGTACGGATTGGCACTCCCATCCGAGACCAGGTAGAAGCCCAGCTCGCCTTTCGGTGCTTCAATGCGGCCGTAAGCTTCACCCGCGGGGACCTTGAGCAGCGGCGTGAGTTTTTTGGCCTGGATCGGCCCTTCCGGGATGGAGCGCAAGGCTTGCTTGAGGATGCGCAGGCTTTGCCACATCTCGTCAAAGCGTACGCGGATGCGATCATAGGCATCGCCGCCGTACCGCACTGCCACGTCAAAATCAAAGCGGTCGTAGATGCTGTACGGCTCGGCGCGGCGAACATCGTAAGGCACACCAGAGGCGCGCAGCACCGGCCCGCTGCACCCCAGCGCGATGGCGTCTTTCGGCGAGAGCACTCCCACCCCCACGGAACGCGCTTTAACAATCTCGTTTTCCGTGAGCATGGTCTGCATCATCTCAATCTTGCGCGGCAACCGATCCTCGACCAGGGCCAGAGCGCGCTCGACCCAACCTTCGGGCAGGTCAGCAGCCACACCGCCGGGACGCATGTAATTGAACATCATACGTGCGCCCGAGACCGCCTCAAACAGGTCCAGGATCAGCTCGCGTTCCTCCAGACCGTACAGGGACGCGGTCATGTAAATCCCCACGTCGTTCCCGAAGAAGCCCGTCGCCACCAGGTGGTTGACGATACGCATGAACTCCGCCATGATGACGCGAATGTACTCCGCGCGCTCCGGCACCTCCCAGCCCAACAGCTTCTCCAGGGCAATGACGTAAGCCAGGTTGTTCGTCATGCCGTTGATGTAGTCCAGGCGGTCGGTATAGGGGATATTCTGAATCCACGTGTTGCGTTCGCCGATCTTTTCGTGGTTACGGTGGAGGTAACCAAAAACCGGTTCCAGGTGCTGCACCGTTTCACCATCCAGACGCACGGCCAGCCGCAACACCCCGTGCGTGCTGGGATGATGCGGACCCATATTCAGAATCATCTCATCAGTCTTGAGAGGCTTATTGGGATCGCGATCCGCCGACAACATGCGCGCATACAAGGCCTGGTCCGCCTGATCGAACGAGAAGCCCTCCGCCACCCAGCCTTCGGGCAGGCGAATGTTATCGCGTAACGGCGTGCGCTCCTCCGCCATGACGGGCTGGCTACCCTTGGGGAAACGCGAACTGTAGGGCTTATGCTCCTCTTCGTAATAAACCTCGCGCCAGTCCTTGCGCAGCGGGAACCCGTCAAAGCCTTCCCACATCAACAGGCGGCGCAAATCGGGATGTCCCTCAAAGCGCACGCCGAACATATCCCACACTTCGCGTTCCTGGAAATTGGCCGAACCAAACTCCGGCGTCAGGGAAGGGAGCACCGGCGCGCTGCGTTTTGCGTCCACGTGGAGCACCAGTTCCGGCCCGCCGCTGATGCGGTAAAAATGATACACCACATCAATCAGGTCGCGCTCCGGATAGTCCACCGCCGTCACGCTGGAAAGGTAGTTAAAGCCCAGCTCGTCACGCAAGAAACGCGCCAGCTCCACCAGATGACGCTTGGGGACGTGATAACCGTTGGCTTCCAGGGTCAAACCCGGGAAGCGATCCTGCAACAGGGGGAGCAGTTCCTGCATCTGTTCACGGGACGTCGTCATGCCTGCGCCTCCTTCTCCGCCACCGCGGCGATACGTTCATCCAGCACCCGCATGTGCGCATCCGGATTCACGATCAAATCGGGGCCCAGCAGCGGCACGGGGATGCCGGGGTCAGGTTCGGACGAGAAAGCGCGCATTTGACGGATCGGCTCATGGCCGATGCGCTCGTGCAAGGCCAGCAACGCGTGAATGAGCGCCTCCGGGCGCGGCGGGCAGCCGGGAATGTACACATCCACGGGGATGAGCTTGTCCACTCCGGACACCACGTTATACCCTTCCTTGAAGGGGCCGCCGGAGACAGCACAAGCGCCCATCGCCACCACGTATTTCGGCTCAGCCATCTGGTTATAGATGCGCACCAGTTGCGGCGCCATCTTCTTGGTCACCGTGCCGGAGACGATGAGCAAATCCGCCTGCCGCGGACTGGGGCGCATGATTTCCATGCCAAAGCGCGCCAGGTCAAAGCGCGATGCCGCGGCGGCAATCATCTCAAACGCGCAGCACGCCAGGCCAAAGAGAATCGGCCACAGCGAACGTTGCCGCGCCCAGGCGTACACCTGGTCTAACGAGAACACACGTACAGAACCCTGCAATTCGGGGGGAATGTCAGGCAACGTCACATCCTTCATGCACAGTATCCTCCTAATGAAATGTGCCCAACCTGCGTGCTTGATTATAGCACAATGCCCCAAGATACAAGCCGCTTTGAAAATCCGCCGTCCCTCCCAGGAACCACACACAAAAAAACCGCCCCCGCGTTCCACGGGGGCGGCCATCATGGCCCACCTTAAATAATCGTACCGTCCGGAATGGTCACATTCTTAGGGATCACAACAATGCCATCGCGCACGACGTAGCTATCAGTCTCCTCATCCGGCATGTCCGTGTGGTCACGGATGACAACCTTCTTGCCGATGCGCACGTTCTTATCCAGAATAGCACATTCAATCACACTGCCTTCACCGATGCCTACATCAGGAAGGCCGGCGCGACGGTTGCGCTCCAGCTCACTGGCAGACTCATAGTAATCCGCCCCCATCATCACCACGCGATGCAAATGCGCACCCGGCTTGATAATGCTGCGCAGGCCGATCACGCTTTCGCGAATTGAAGCGCGCTCAATTACGCACCCTGGCGCCAGGAACACATTGATCATATCAGAAGCCATCAGCCGACTGCCGGGGAGATAACGCGAGCGCGTGTAAATCGGCCAGTTCGCATCGTACAAATCAAAGGGCGGATTGGGAGCGGCCAGGGCCAGGTTCACCTCGTAGAAAGACCGCACCGTCCCGATATCCTCCCAATAGCCGCTGAACGGATAAGCGTACACCTTCAGGCCACGCTCAATCGCAGCCGGGATAATATGCTTCCCAAAATCCGATCCACTTTCATTCAACAACAGATCAATTAACGTCTGCACTTTGAAAACATAAATGCCCATAGACGCCATGTAAGGCTGATCACCCTCGAGACTCTCCAGTCCCGCGAGCTTATCGGCAGGCGGTTTCTCCACAAAACGTTCGATCAGGCTTTCACTGTTGGCCTGCAAAATCCCAAAACGGGGAGCCTCTTCCGCTCCTACCGGTTTCACAGCGATGGTAATATCGGCATCATGATCGCGGTGGAACTGCACAAAAAGCGCGTAATCCATCTTGTATAAATGATCGCCGGACAAAATCAACACCTCACTGGGACGCGCCGCCTGAATCTGGAACAACTGCTTGCGAAACGCATCCGCCGTGCCCTGATACCACGAAGAACTTTGCGGGGTCTGTTCAGCGGCCAGAATCTGCACCCACCCATCCGAGAAACTATCAAAATTATACGTCTGTGAAATATGGCGGTGCAGAGAAACCGAGTTAAACTGCGTCAAAACATAAATATGATTAATGTCCGAGTTAATGCAGTTACTGATGGGGATATCAATCAAGCGATAATGCCCGGCCAGAGGCACCGCTGGCTTCGCGCGCAACTTCGTGAGGGGATACAGGCGCGTCCCCGCTCCGCCGCCCAAAATCACCGCCAGCACGTCTTTCATAGATGACATCTTGCTCATCGCACCCTCCTCAAGTGAAGTGACCTGCTTTAATTATAGGTCAACTGAAGAGGAATGCAAAACCCGACTCATGCCCCCAACATGACATTAATCACTTGCATATTCCCCCTTCCTGACTATAATTTCCCTTGTAGGGGCGGGGCTTGCCCTCGTCCTGGGCCTGGCCCCTACATCATTCAGGGTAACTACCTACCTTGACTCATCAGCTAGCGGTTAAAACCGCCCCTGTAGGGCGCTACGCGGTCGCTGCAGTGGCGTCCCCGTAGGGGGACGCCAGGCTATAAGCCCATCAGAGGCGATTTCAATCGCTATGAGTAGGCAGTTACCATTCAGGACACATCTCCGACCCTGGCGGCCTAAAGGCATCAGCCCATGGCACCTGGGCGATAGGGTAGCGCGGGAAACGGCGCTGCCTCCCGTATTTGGAAAGGAGATGCCCACGCGCAGGCATACTGCGCGTGTCGCAAGCACGGCATCTTCAACGAGATGCCGTTTTTGCTTTGATTTGAAAGGAGAACATCATGCGCGACACCTATCAACGCACCATAGACTACCTGCGCATCGCCGTCACCGATCGCTGCAACCTGCGCTGCGTCTACTGCATGCCGGAAGAAGGCGTCCCCTTCTGCCCGCACGACTCCATCCTGCGCTACGAAGAAATCACCCGCATCGTGCGCGTCGCCACAACCCTGGGCATCCGTCGCGTCCGCCTCACCGGCGGCGAACCCCTCGTACGCAAAGACCTGGTCCAACTCGTGCGCGCCCTCGCCGCCCTCCCCGGCATCGAGGACGTGAGCATGACCACCAACGGCACCCTCCTCGCCGCCCATGCCCAGGCCCTGGCCCAGGCGGGCCTCAAGCGCGTCAACATCAGCCTCGACACCCTGCGCCCCGAACGCTTCCGCGCCATCACCCGCCTCGGCGACCTGGACACCGTCCTCGCGGGCATCCAGGCAGCCCTTGACGCTGGCCTCACTCCCGTCAAAATCAACATGGTCGTCATGCGCGCCACCAACGATGACGAACTCATCCCCATGGCCAGCCAGACCCTGCACCAGCCCTGGCACGTGCGCTTCATCGAATGGATGCCCGTGGGAGAAACCGCCCGTACCGCCAACTGGAGACAACACCTGGTCACCGCCGCCGAAATGCGTGCGCGCATCGAAGACGCCTTTGGCCCGCTCCAACCGGCCCACATCTCCGGCGCCGGCCCGGCCCGCACCTTCCGTCTGCCCAACGCCCAGGGCACCATCGGCTTCATCAGCGCCGTCAGCGAACACTTCTGCGCCACCTGCAACCGGCTCCGCCTCACCGCCGATGGCAAACTCCGCTTCTGCCTGCTGCGCACCGGCGAACTCGACCTGCGCGACGCCCTGCGCAATGGCTGCAGCGATGACCAGCTCACCGACCTGATCGCCGCCGCCATCCGCGCCAAACCCAGCGGTCACACCCTGCGCGAAGGCCTCAGCGTCAAAGACCGCGTCATGGCCCAAATCGGCGGCTAAACCCTACGGAGGTCCCATGCCCTTAACCCACCTCGACGAAGAAGGCAACATCCACATGGTAGACGTTGGCGCCAAAGCCGACACCGAACGCATCGCCATCGCCCGTGGCGAAATCCACATGCGCCCGGAGACCCTGCGCCTCATCATCGAACAGGGCCTCCCCAAAGGCGACGTCCTCACCACCGCCCAGGTCGCGGGCATCCTGGCCGCCAAACAAACCGCGCACCTCATCCCGCTCTGCCACCCGCTGCTCCTCACCCACATCGCCGTGGACTTCGAGATAGATGAGGCCGCATCCTGCATCCACATCACCGCCACCGTGCGCACCCGCGGCAAAACCGGCGTCGAGATGGAAGCCCTCACCGCTGTCAGCGTCGCCGCCCTGACCATCTACGACATGGCCAAAGCCGCCGAAAAAACCATGCGCATCACCAACATCCACCTGGTGCACAAAGCCGGCGGCAAAAGCGGCACCTGGCACGCGAGCACCCCCACCCCCGACAAGGAGGCCTGAACCATGGACATCACCCTGCGCTGCTTCGCCGTTGTCCGGGAAATCACCGGCGCGGACACCATCACCCTGACCCTGCCGGAGCGCGCCACCCTGGCCGACCTGGAAGCGGCCCTTTACGCCCGCTACCCGGCCCTGCGCCCCCTGCGCATCCGCTTCGCCGTCAACCTGCGCTACGCCGCGCCGGACCAGATCCTGACTGGCGGCGACAACATCGCCTGCATTCCCCCCGTTGGCGGAGGCTAAACATGACCATCATCATCGAAATCACCACCGACCCCATCAGCACCGATGCCGTCCTGGCGCGCCTGGCCGACCCGGAAAACGGCGCCATCGTCACCTTCAACGGCATCGTGCGCAACAACAGCGAAGGGCGCCGCACGCGCTACCTCGAATACGAAGCCTACCCGGCCATGGCCGAGGCGACGCTGCGTCAAATCGCCGACGAAATCCGCGCGCGCTGGCCCGACGTGCGCCACATCGCCTTCGTGCACCGCATCGGTCATCTGACCATAGGCGAAACCGCCGTCGTCATCGCCCTGAGCGCGGCGCACCGCCCGCAACTCTTCGACGCCCTGCACTACGCCATAGACCGCCTCAAAGCCATCGTCCCCATCTGGAAAAAAGAAGTCTGGGAAGATGGCGCCGCCTGGCGCAGCGAGCAAGACGAGCTGGGCTAATTTTTTGGGGAAAAGAGGGCCGCAGCACGCCGACGCCGAACCTGCGGCCCCCGTCCCGTCCCGTGCCGCCAGGGACGGTCAGCGCCTCCGCAACGTCCCGCCCCCGCCGTTCCCCCCCCAATCCATGCCGCCCGTGATGCCCTCACCGGCAACAACCGGCCCCGATCACGGGCATCGTAGGGGCGCCGCGGCGCATGGCCCTTACGATTTTTGCCTGGCCCACCTGGCGATAAATCGCATGGCTACACAAAATACGTCCGGTAAACCGGACTTTTAAAGCGTTCACGACGTGGACGGGGCCCAGCCCGCTTATGACTACGCGAAATCTAAGGCGAACACTTGCCCCTTTCGTGCGGCGCGACCCACCTAAAACAGCGCACCCCCCTGGATGATCCGACGATTTTTTCGACCGTCTGTCCAACCTTACCCTTCTATGACTACGCGAAATGCAGAAGAGACGTCCACGCTCCCAGGGTTCGTCCCTTCGACTTGATGCCAGCCTATCACGGCTTTGGCCCGCCACCATGCGGACAAAACGCGCGCCCCGGGTTTCATCCCCCTGGTTCAGGAGACCTGCACGGGATCAGAGAAGCCCGCGCCCCAGGCCCTAAGCACCGCACAAAGCCGCCAGCGACGCCGCGTCCAAAAACCCCTCTGCCGCCGAAGCCACTCCGATTTTCCACCCCGCGAACACCACCGCACAGCGCAAGGCCGCGACCGCGTCCCCGCTGCACGCGAAGCCGTGCAAAAAAGCCGCAAACAGCGCGTCCCCTGCGCCAATCGTGCTGACGATGGGCCGCATCACCCGCGCCGGCTCGTGATGCAAGCGCCCATCCCGCAGGGCCAGCAAGGCGCCACGCGCCCCCATCCCGATCACCAGCACCTCCGGCGCGTAACGCCGCATCACCCGCTGCGCCCACGCTTCCGCCGGTTCTGGCAAACGCTCATCGCTCATGAACAACACCGTCGCCGCCGCCATAAAATCCGCGTTATACCCATCCTCCAGCTCCGCCAGCGCATGCACATCCGTCGCAACCGGCTTACCCAGAGCGCGCGCCAGCTCCAGAAGCGGACGCGAAAAATTGACGTTACACAGCACCGCCCAATCGCACGCCACCAGAGCCGCGCGCGCCCGCTCCGGCGGATACACCTGCTCCTGCACATCCTTCAAATCCACATGAATCTGGCGCCGCCCCGACGCCTCATAAAGAATCACCGATTGAGCCGTCTGCTCAATCACCGGCAACACATCCTGAGCCGGTAAGCCGTCCTGAGCCAGACTCGCCTGCACCAGCGTCCCGGCCAGATCGCGCCCGACGAGCGAAAGCAAGCGCACCTCGTGCCCCAGCGTGCTCAAACCGCGCGTCACATTGTAGCCCACCCCCGAAACCCGGCTCTGAATCCCCCCAAAGGGGTAATGCACCGGCTGATAAGCCAGCGGAAAACCCTCAATCCGCAGCGTCGTCTCCACATTGATCAAGCCCGAAACCACAAAGCGCGTCATACGTCCCTCCCCTTGCGAACTACAGCCATTGTACACGCCAAACCCATTCCGCCAAGGCCCATGGCCGGGAGCGTGACCAGAGCCGGGAACGCGCAAAGATCTGCCTGCCGTCGGCGCTACGATTCATCGTAACTACCTACCTTGACTCATCGCTACGCGCCGGGCGACCGTACCCTTCGCTGCGCTTCGGGTATCCGCGACCTACGCGGTCGCCGTAGTGGCGTCCCCGTAGGGGGACGCCAGGCTATAAACCCATCAGAGGCGATTTCAATCGCTATGAGTAGGCAGTTACGATTCATCACTATGACGAACAAACCCCCGATTGGCGATAAACTTCAGTTGCCCCTTTCCCAAAGCTTGCTATACTCCCTACAGAAACTTGAGTGAGGATAGTCAGCATGCCGATTTACGAGTACTATTGCCCACAGTGCCAGGGACGCTTTCGGCATTTAGCGCGCCGTTACGACGCGCCTGCCCCGTCCTGTCCGCGCTGCGGCTCCACCGAAGTCACCAAACTCATCTCCGCCGCCGCGATTTTACACAGCGACGATCACCACACCCAGCAGGTGCGCGAACAGGCCAAAAGCGTGCCCGGCGATGACCTGGCCGCCGCCGCGCGCTTCCTGCAGGACTCCGGGCGCCTCAACGATGCCGAGGGCCTGTTCGGCAGCCCCGCCTACCGCGAGCTACTCGCCCGCCGCGCCGAAGGCGCCACCGATGCCGACCTGGAAGACCTGGTCCCCGCCTTGACGCAGTACACCGGCGAAAGCGAGGCCATCGCTGCCGCAACCGCTGCCGCCCTGTCCGGCCAGATGCTGGATGCCGTGGAAGAACACGCCCACCAGGCGCACGATCACGATCATGAGCATGAGCATGAACACGACCATGACCATGACCATGACCACCATCACCCCACACCTCGCCCCACCAGCCCACGCCGGGCTAAAGATTTGGGCTGGGGCTAAGCGGCTCGGAGCCTCGGAGTAACCTTTAGCAGTTGTCAGACTGCATCATTTACTTAGAGACAAAAGGAGAGGAAATCCATGTGCGAAACCCATTTTGAATCCCTTGATGCTGCCATCGCCTACATCCAGCGCAACGCCATCGAAATGGTAGACCTGAAGTTCTGCGACCTGTGGGGGCGCTGGCACCACGTCACCATTCCCGCCATCCAATTCAATGCGCGGGTCATGGAAGAAGGTGTAGGCTTTGACGGCTCCAGCGTGGGCTTCAAATCCGTGAGCGCCGGTGACATGGTGCTGGTCCCCGATCTGCAGACAGGCTTCCTCGACCCCTTCTGGGAGGCGCCCACCCTCAGCTTCATCTGCCGCACGCACGAAGCTGACACGCGCGAGCTTTTCCCCTACGATCCGCGCAACATCCTCATCCGCGCGGAGGAGTACCTGCGCAGCACGGGGCTGGGGGATACGGTCTACTGGGGGCCCGAATTTGAGTTCTACGTCTTCGACAAGGTTGCCTACGAAAACCGCATGCACACCGCCTCCTACCGTGTCGAATCCAGCGAGGCTGACTGGCAAAGCCAGAGCATGGGATGCGGCTACACCATTCCACGCCACGGCGGCTATCACGCCATCCCGCCCCAGGATCGCCTGTACAACCTGCGCTCGCAAATCAGCCTGCACCTGATGAAGATGGGCGTGGAGGTGAAATACCATCACCACGAGGTCGGCGGCCCGGGCCAGTGCGAAATTGAGACGCCCATGCTCCCCACCCTCAAGGCAGCGGATGCGTCCATGCTCGTGAAGTACGTCGCCCGCATGACCGCCTTCCAGCAAAACATGACCGTGACCTTCATGCCCAAGCCGCTCTACGGCGAGGCCGGGTCGGGGATGCACTTCCACCAGAACGTGTGGAAGGACGGCGTCAACGTCTTCTACGATGCCCAGGGCTATGGCACGCTCAGCCGCCTGGCCTTCGCTTACATGGCCGGGCTGTTGGAGCACGGCGGCGCGGTCATGGCTTTCACCAATCCCAGCACCAACTCCTACCGACGCCTGGTGCCCGGCTACGAAGCGCCCATCAGCGCCATCTTCTCCCTGGGCAACCGCAGCGCCGCCATCCGCATCCCCAAATACGCCAACCAGCCCCACTCCGCGCGCTTCGAGTTCCGCCCGCCGGATGCCACCTGCAACCCCTATCTGGCCATGGCCGCCCAGCTCATGGCCGGCATTGACGGCATGTTGCGCCAGCTCGACCCCACCGCCATGGGCTTCGGCCCGGTTGACGATGACATTTTCTCCTGGCCCGAGGAAAAGCGCGCCGCCATCAAGGCGCTGCCCACTTCCCTCGATGGCACGATGGATGCTCTGCACAATGATCGGGCCTTCCTGCTGGCCAACAACGTCTTCAGTCCTGACCTGCTCGAACGTTGGGAACGCCAAAAACGCAAGGAAGATCGCGACGTGCGCAACCGTCCGCACCCCTACGAGATCGAGCTGTACTACGATTTGTAGTCCACCCATGGGACAGGGACGCAACATGTGTTGCGCCCCTGCTGTTTTGTGGTATGCTCCACACGTCGGAGCTTTGAGGAGCAGTCAACCCAGGTTCCGCGCTGCCGGGCGCACTGATTGCGGGCCTTTCCCCGCCATAACGCGAGCATGGAACTTCTGCTTGACAGGAGTCCCTGGTGCAGAAGAAGTGATGGGGTAAATACGCACTTTTAACGTTGAGGAGGACACATGGCGATTCACTTTGGCACCGACGGCTGGCGTGCCGTCATCAGTGACACCTTTACATTCGAGAACGTGCGCCTGGTAGCTCAGGCCATCGCCGATCACGTCTGGGAGCTGACCACGCGCGGAAAGCCGGAAGTTGTGATCGGCTTCGACACGCGCTTCCTTTCAGACCGCTACGCGACCGAAGTCGCGCGCGTCATGGCAGGCAACGGCATCATCGCCCACCTCACCCGTTCCGACACGCCTACCCCCGTTGTCTCCTACGCCGTCCATGCCATGCAAGCCGAGCTGGGCGTGATGATTACCGCCAGTCATAACCCGCCGCGCTACAACGGCATCAAGCTCAAGGCAAACTTCGGCGGGTCCGCCCTGCCGGAACAGTGCAAACGGGTGGAGCTGCTGCTCGATGCCAACCAGCGCCAGGGACGCGGCCCCAACTTGATGGATTACCAGCAGGCCACGCGGCAAAATCTCATCCGCCGCTTTGATCCCAACTGGAGCTACTACGAACACATCACCAAACTGATTAACATGGATGCGATCTCTGGCGCGGAGCTCCACGTCGTGGCCGATGCCATGTACGGAGCGGGGCGCGGCGCCTTCCGTGACCTGCTCAGCCGCACGCGCTGCCGCCTGCACGAGATCCGCGGCGAGATGAACCCCGGCTTCGGCGGCATCCATCCGGAACCCATCGCCCAGTACCTGCAGGCACTCGCCGCCGCCGTCAAGGCCGACCACGCGGATGTCGGCCTGGCCACCGATGGGGACGCGGATCGCATCGGCGCCATGGATGCGCGCGGAGTCTTCGTGGATCCGCATCACATCTTCGCGCTCTCCCTCAAGCACCTGGTGGAACGGCGCGGCTGGAGCGGATCGGCGGTGGTACGCACCGTCTCCACGACCCGCATGATTGATCGCCTCGCCGCGCGTTACGGCCTTAAACTTTACGAAACCCCGGTCGGCTTTAACCACATTGCCGACTACATGCTGAACGATGACATTCTCATCGGCGGCGAGGAATCCGGCGGCATCTCCATCAAGGGGCACATCCCCGAAGGTGACGGCATCATCATGGGCATGCTGTTGCTGGAAATTATGGCCACGGAGCGCGCTCCGCTGCACGAAATCATCGCGCAACTGCAAAAAGAGGTCGGGCCGGCGCTCTACGCCCGCCGCGACATCCCCCTGGCGCGCCCCATCGCCAAGAAGGAGATGGTCGCCCGTTTGACCGAGCAGCCTCCGGCGCACCTGGCCGGACAGAGCATCGCCGAGATCATCACTCTGGACGGCGTGAAGTACGTCCTGGCCGATGAGGCCTGGCTGCTCATCCGCCCCTCCGGCACCGAACCGGTGCTGCGCGTCTACGCCGAAGGACGCAGCGAGGACGAGGTCGAGGCCCTCATCGCCTACGGCGAATCCCTGGCCCACTAAACCCGCACGTTACAAGTTGATTCCGCCAACGGGGGGAGCTGATGGAGCTCCCCCCGTTGGGTAACAGGAGATTGGGCTTTAAAGCTATAGTCGGATAGCCATTGACGGCGCTTCACAACTTATTCGCGTCTTTCACAAAAGCCGTTCCTACCCAGGTAAACACGTTTAATGGGCCTGCTCATTGAGCGCCTGGACTAACCGATGTACCGTTGTGCAGGGATTATCCCGCTCCGGATTGTGATCTTCGCCATACGAAGCCAGCAAAGCCTCCGCGTTGCGGATAGCGGTGGGTTGCTTCGACAACAAATCATCGTAGATCGTCGCATCGTTTTCCCGATAGGGCCTTCCCAGGCACTGGCTGAGCATCGGTCCGTACAACTCACGTGAAGTCGCCGTATCGTGATAGTGGAAATGCAGGAGATACCATAGCTCAAAGGCCTCATTGGAATAGGCCACCTGGATACCCTCTCGTTGCGCACGGCTAATGGCCTCGTTAAAGCGTTGCGCCGGGAAACTGTCCCGGTCAAAAACCACCCAGACGTCGGTGTAGTCACCTGTTTGCTTCAGATCGAGAGTCTCATTGACCAACGAAAGGGGATCTTCACCCCGACCAATCACCTTAACTTTGACATCCACAGGCACGCGAAACCGCCTAAAGTAATTCGGCTCCGTCTTTGTCCCCTCACCTACGATGAGAAAGTAAGCGCGCAAAGGACGCGCGTCGTTAGGACGACGGCCCTGTTTCTTGCCCTTATCCGGCAGGCCACCAGGCTTAGGCTTCCGTGCCATGCGCTGACTCCTCAAACAAACTGCGCAGGCCACCAAGATAGGGGATGGCGCCATAACGCCCCGCAATGTACTGCTTATCGAACGCCGCGTCATTGCGTGCCTGCAGCTCAGCCAGGGAATAGAGTGCGGTAGCGCCATAAGCATCCTTTTCGGTGAACCAGATCTGATCGCGGCGCAGCAGGGAACGGCTCAAAATATTCGTATCATGGGTCGCAAAAATGAGTTGCGCATTGCATGGATTGGTGTGCGGATCATTGAAAAGGCGAATGATTTCTAGCGTCAACAGCGGATGCATACTGGATTCAATCTCATCAATGACCAGCGGTGTCCCCTGCTCCAGAGCCTTCAACATAAAACCAGCCAGGGCAAAGAATTTGCGTGTTCCCCGCGACTCCTGCTGTTCCATGATGAAGGTCTCTTGCCCAACCAGATTATGGTCGGCGTCAAAAACATCATGCAAGGTTTTGGTCAACGGAGCTTTAACAGGTTCTTTTAGAGCAGTTTCATCACCTGTCCACTCTGCGGCAATAACAGTTAATCGCTCCACAAATTCTAAAAGCAAATCACGAAACGCTGGGGGCATCTTTCCTTTGTACTAACGCGCGCCATCATCTCCGGCAAAGTGAGTTGCTCAACCTCAAGCCCTTTAATGCCGAGATCCGCCATGCGGATAAGAGCGGCAACCTTTTTACAGAAAGCCTCATCTTTGCGGCACAAATCCGCGGTGTACCCATTGAATACATCATCATCCAGACCGGGCCCCAATACCATCATGGAACGGAACCACTCCAAAAGCCTGCTCGCCAACGGCCCATTGAACTGAGCCACTACCGAAAGGAACAGAGCATTCGCCCGGGTGCGAGCTTCCAATCCGCGCCCCTCCTTGAAGGCACTTGAGACCTCAAACTGATCCCCCTGGCGCATGAAAAGTCGCGACTCTCGTTTGACCGTGCGATAAAGCCATTCAGCCTGCACTGCTTTCTCATCCAGCTCAAAGCCATAACGATAACGCACACCATCCAGGACAAAAATAACCTGAAATGAAGCCGGGCGCTGGCGTGCGGCTGTATTTAAGCGGAACCGCTCAACCCTCGTCGGCTCCCCACTCTGCGATTCCCTGGCGGATTCCAACACAAAACGGCCCATAAAGGAGAGCGCACGCACCAGGTTGCTTTTGCCGCTGGCAGTTGAATAAAAAATCAAGTCGCGCATCAGAAGTTCAGACTTGCAGCACAATCCGTCTAAAGCTTCCGCCTATGGGGCGACCGCGCGGGCGCCTCCACTCGTGCGTAAATTGTAGATTCCGAGCATCGCGGTATAATACGCCCCGCGGGGAAGTGTCGGAATGGGCAGACGAGCGTGACTTAGGATCACGTGCCGTAAGGCGTGCGGGTTCAAGTCCCGCCTTCCCCATTACAAACCCAGGCGCAACTGCACGAAGTCCTGTTCCATCAGCGGATCGAGACCGAAGTACCCCTCCAGTTCAGCGCGCGAGCACAGCTCCTCGACCATGCGCCGCAGCAGGCGGTACTTGATAAACACCCAGCCCTCGCGCTCCAGGCGCGCGCGCAAAGGCGCATCCTGCGCCAGGCGCCAGGCCACCAGCGCAGCGCGGCTTCCCGGCAGCACCACGGCACGCCGACACCCGGCCGGCACGGGCGTCGCCAGCAAGGGCGAAAGCGCCGCCGTGGTCACGACGCGCAGCGCATAACGCGGCGCGTCATCCTCCCACACCACATCCCATCCCGGCGCGAAGCCCAGGCGAAACCCCATGCGCTCGCCCAGGATCGCCAACCAGGAACGACAGCGGCTCACCTCCGCGTCGCGCAGCGAGGGTTGATCTTCCGCGCGCAGGCGCAGCCGGCCCGCGACGTCCTCGGTATACGCCGCCAGGCACGCCTCGACCAGCTCCGGTTCCGGCGTAAGCACGCCCGCAAAGCGCTCATACAGGGCCGCGCGCAGGGCCGCAGGCGTCCACTCCGCCTGGGCGCGCAGCAGCGCCACCAGCTCCGCCTCGACGCGCTCACACAGGGGCGGCGCGGCCCCCGTCCAATCGGCCAGGCTCAAGCGACGTCCCGGCAGGACACGCCAGGCGCCCTCCGTCGGCAAAGCGCGCAGGGCGCGCGGCGCGTTTTCTTTTTGGTTGATGAGGGTACACGCCTGCGCTACGGCTTCCGCGGTGGGTTGCCCGCGTGCCCGCAAGACGTTCTCGACGGACAGCGCCTCCAGCCGCACCGCCCGCGCCGTCTCCGGCCCCGCGGACGGCGGCGCGCTCTCCCCCACGCCACGCGCGGACACTCCCACGGCGTGACGCGCGGCATCCGCGTCGGCGGGCTCCCTTTCCCCTGCGCGGCCTGAACCCGGCCCCGCGAACGGCG
>FWWL01002554.1_pt1 | contig 23550 bp, 20 predicted proteins | sample 2228331 | NCBI WGS metagenome assembly FWWL01 (sample SAMEA103939775, study PRJEB20133) | metagenome | reverse complement strand
AACAGTCACCCTGGTGCTACGAATTTGACTCGGCGGGACCGACCGAGTAGAATTTCCACAAAGACGCCCCGCAGGGTAGCGAGGTGGGCTTCCGGCGGCGACCTGGAAGCCCGGGCCAGGAGGGAGAGGATGATTTACGTCTCGTCCCTACGTCTTTCCCGCTCGTCGAATCCCTCTCGCCTGATCCCTATCGGGTCTACGTTGACCTGCTGTCGTCGTTAGCCCTCCTGACCCCTCGGAAGGTCTCCCTCTGCACGCCGCCAGGGACGGCGGCATCGATAGACGCCGGCGTCAGCGCCTTCGCACCCTTTCCCCGTAGGACCGGTGCTCAGCGTCGGGGAGCGGATATACCCCACCCGTAGGGGGCAGGGCTTGTCCCGGCCCCTGTTTTGGGGCGACCCCGAGGGCCGCCCCTACAATCTCCGTCGGTAGCTTCCGGGAGACGGAACCCAGGCAGACGCGGCCCTCGACCGGGATTTACAAGCCAGGGGCTTGCGCCGCTGCGTAAATGCCACGGCTTGAAGACGCCCCCATGACGGCCGGCGTCCCGAGGGGTTTATGCTCACGGTCCCGCCGGAAGGGTTCGGGTCGTTCGAGAAGTCCAATCCATGCCACTAAAGCACGCCGCCCCGCGTCCCGCATGGAGGGCACGCATGGACTTTATGTACCCGTGGGCCGGTCTGGCGGTCGGTCTCCTGATGGGGCTGACGGGCATCGGGGCCGGCTCCGTCATGACGCCGCTCCTGATAGTCGTCTTCCAGACCCCGCCGACGGTCGCCGTCCATTTGAGCCTCGTGTATGCGAGTGTCACGAAGGTCTTTGGGGCATGGGCCCACGTGCGTTCGGGCAACGTGGATCTTCCCCTCATCCGACGGATGCTGGTCGGGAGCGTCCCGGGCGTCCTGCTGGGGTCGGCCCTCGTGGCGTACGGGGTCATCGCCTATCCCGAACGGGTCCAGGGACTCCTGCGGCACGGCATCGGGTGGGCGCTTTTGCTGGCCTCCGTGACGGTCGTCGCCCGCCCCTGGTGGCAGGGTCGGCCGGCCGCGGGTTGGATTCGGGCCCAGGTGGCCCGGTGGCGGCTCCGACCCGTGGCGTGCTTTGGGGTCGGTCTCCTCGTCGGGGTCACGTCGATCGGGAGTGGGTCGATGTTCACGCCCCTGCTGGCGCACGGGACGTCTCTCCCGTCCCGGCGGATCGTGGGGACGGTCCTCGTGCATGCCCTTCTGATTACGGCCGTCGGGGCGGCCTTTCACAGTTGGATCACGCCCCTGCACTGGAAGGCCCTCGGTCTGATCCTCCTGGGGTCGGTCCCGGGGGTCCTGCTCGGGAGCCGTCTGACCCTGCATGTACCGGAACGGGTCCTCAGCGGTCTCGTGGGCGGTGCTCTGTTTATCGCCGGTCTCCGGATGGTATAGGCCATGGAGCGACAAGCAGAGTCCTACTTTCCGGTCTTGCTTCGGCTTCGGGGCCGGCGGTGTGTCGTCATCGGCCCGTGGGCGGCGGCATGGGAACGAGCACAGGTCCTGCGGGCCTGTGGGGCGGACGTGGTCATCGTGGCGTCAGACGTCGAGGCCGGGAACTTTCCGGAGGCGACGGACGCCAGCATCGAGGTCTGTCGGCGTCCCTTCCGGTCGGACGACCTGGCGGGCGCCTGGATGGTCGTCTCGGTCGTCCCTGACCCGGCCTTCAACGCAGAGCTGTATCGGGCGGCCGAGACCCGGGGCGTCCTGTGCTACGTCGTCGATGACCCCGAACACAGCCACTTCATCCGGCCGGCCGTGTGGACGGCCGGGCCTGTCGTCGTGGCCGTCTCGACGGGCGGGACGAGTCCTCGGCTGGCCCAGGTCCTGCGGGACCGATGCGCCGGGGTCGTCACGGAGGCGGACGTGCGCCTGGCGGTCCTCTTGGGGGAGCTTCGGCCCCGGCTCCGGCAGGCCCTCCCCGACCCGGCGACCCGGCGGGCGTTCGTGGACCGACTGATGGCCTCTGAGGTCCTGACCTTTCTGGAGCAGGGGAAGGTCGAAGCGGCCCGACGGATGGCCGAAGCGCTTTTGGAGGCCTTCGCCGACGGAGTGTCCCCATGAAGGGACGGGGGATCGTCTACATCGTCGGGGCGGGGCCCGGCGACCCGGGCCTGCTGACGGTCCGGGCCTGGCGGGTGTTGCGGCGGGCGGACGTAGTCTTCTACGACCGGCTGGTCTCTCCGGGGGTCCTGCGGCGGGTGGCCCCGGAGGCGAGACGGGTCCGCGTGGAGAAAACGGGTCCGGCGGACCTCTCGGAGCTGGTCGGTCGGATGGCCCGGGAGGCCCAAGCCGGTCGGGTCGTCGTCCGCCTCAAGGGCGGGGACCCCTTCGTGTTCGGCCGGGGGGCCGAGGAGGCCGAGGCGCTGGTCCGGGCCGGGGTGTCTTGCGAAGTCATCCCTGGCGTGACGTCGGCCGTGGCCGCCCCGGCGGCCGCCGGGATTCCCGTGACCCACCGGGGGATGGCCCGGGGCTTTGTCGTCGAGACGGCCCATCGGGCCGGCGGGGAGACGCCGGTTCTGGCGGCCATCCCCCCGGAAGCCGGCCTGACCCGGGTCTTCCTGATGGTCGTGGCGACCCTGGAGACCGTCGTCGGCCAACTCCTGGCCCAGGGCTACGACCCGGCGACGCCGGCGGCCGTCGTCGAGTGGGGAACGACACCGGCGCAACGGGTATGGGTCGCGCCCCTGGAGCGCATCGCGGCCGAGGCCCGGGCCGGCGGGGTCGCGCCCCCGGCGGTCCTGGTCGTCGGCCCCGTCGTTCAGCTCCGGGACCGACTCGGGGCCCGGCCCGTCCGACGGCGGGCCCGGGCGTAGCCGGAGACTCCTGACTACTGCGCCTTGGGAAGCGGCAGGGTCATCAACTGGGGCTGGGGCGCCCGGCCCCGAAAGACTAAGAGGATGACGCTGTCCTGGCCGGCCTTCTGGGCCTTTTCGACGACCTCGATGAACTCGTCGACGGTTCGGACGGGCTTCCGGTCGACCTCGGCGATCAGGTCCCCCTCGGTGAGGCCCGCCTCATAGGCGGGGGACTGCGGGACGACCCGTCGTACGAGGAGGCCGTGGTCCACGGGGAGGCCCATGCGTTCGGCCATCGAGGGCGTGATGGGCTCCAGTTCCAGGCCCAGGGTCTGCTTGCGGCGTTCTTCTCGAGCCGGCCGCGGGGTCGTCTCCTCAGGGAAGCGGGCCAGCGTGGCCGTCAACTCGATAGGCTTCCCGTCGCGCCAGACCTTGAGCTTGACCTTCGTGCCGGGCGGATACGAAGAGACGATGTCCGACAGGTCCTCGGCCCGTTCGACCTTCTGGTCGTTGACCTCCATGATGACGTCATACCGTCGGATGCCGATCTCGTCGGCGGGCGTGCCCTTCTCGACGTCGATGACGGGGGCGCCGTAAGGGGCGCCGAGGGACTTCCGGATCTGTTCCTGGGACTCGCCGAACTGGATGACGACGCCCAGGTAGCCCCGGTCGACGCGGCCCTTCTCCTTCAACTGGGGCAGGATCTTCTTCACGGGATTGATAGGGATGGCAAAGCCCAGGCCGGCCCACTGGAAGCTATTCGTGAAGATCCAGTTGTTGATACCGACGACCTCGCCCCGGAGGTTGACTAAGGGGCCGCCGCTGTTGCCGGGGTTGATGGGGGCATCCGTCTGGATGAAGTCCACGTAGCGGGTCGGGCGCCGTTCGGTCCCGCCCCGGCCGCTGATGATCCCGGCCGTCACGCTGTTGGAGAAGTTGAAGGGGTTGCCCACGGCGATGACCCAATCGCCGACCTGGACCCGGTCGCTATCGCCCAGGGGCAGGGCCGTCACGGGCTCGTCGAGCTGGACCCGGAGGAGGGCGACGTCCAGACGGCGGTCGAAGCCGACGACTTCGGCCTTGTAGGAGTGGCCGTTGTAAAGGACGACCCGGATGTCATCGGCGATCTTGTCCTCCTGCCGATTCTCGATGACATGCAGGTTGGTCAGGATCAGGCCCGACGGGTCGATGAAGAATCCGGAACCCCAACTGGGCTCCCGGCCTGGGGGTCCCTCGTTATCCTCATCGCCGGGCCCTTGGAAGTGGAACCGAAACCACTCGGGCATCCCGCGGAACATGTCGTCGAACCATCGGCGTCGGGACACGAAGGTCGTCGTCTGGACCTTCACGACGCCGGCGCTGACCATCTGGGCGACCCGGCGGAACAGGCTCTGGGTCAGGACGACGTCGTCCTCCGAGGCCCTGGCCGGGTCGGGCGTCGCCGTCCACCGCGGGAGGGGGGGCTGAATGGCCTCGGCCGTATTCGGCACGCGGGCGCCCAGGCGGGCACTGATGACGAGTCCCGTGAGGAACGAGACGACGGCCACGGTGACCAGGGCCGCCAGCCAAAGAGACTTGCGTCCGACGTGCATCGTCCGTCCTCCGAAGGGGCAATCTCGAGCGGTCAAGTCCCCCGTCCTTGCATGTTAATCTATGACCTTTCGTCTCTTTTGGCCACACGGAAGGTCGCCCAAAACATGGGCAGGGACCGGGGGTGCCGGAGGTCCGGGGACGGCGGATACCGAAAGCGCTGGTCGCTCACGACCCAAAATCACGCCCCGGCCGACGGGCCCCGTCTTGCACCCGACCCCTCACGGTACCCGGATCGTAGAGACGTCCCGGGGGAGGTATCGGTTCAGGACGACCTGGAAGGTGTTCAGGTATTGGGGCCAGTCTTTCTCGGCCAGGCCGCCGACCGGGGAGTGGGGGACTTCGAGGAGCTCTTTCGGCTCGGGCAAGCGGGCGTAAAAGGTCTCGACGTACGACCGGGGCCAACGGGGAGACGTCAGGACGACGACCGGGACGCGGGTGCCGGGCTTTTCGACCAGGCATCGGAGGCCGGCGTCTTCCGGGACGGCCCCGTACATCCATCGGAAGGACGTCTGCCACCAGGCCTTCCAGACCTCGGGGGGGACCCGGACGGGCAATCGGAGGGGGACGGTCATCCGGTCCAGGGGGGTCTGGACGGGGTCCTCCAGGACGATCAACTGGACGTCCGGCCACCGGCAGAGCATGCGGAGGGCCAAGTAGCCGCCGAGGCCATGGCCGAGGAGGCCCCACCGGGCCGTCGGATAGGCCGACGTCCGCAGGTAGTCCGAGAGGGCTTTCAGGTCCCCTTCTAAAGGGGGGCCCCAGGAGAAGCGGCCCTCGGAGGGCTGATGGCCCCGGAGGTTAAAGACGACGACGTGGTAGCCCCAGTCATAGAGGACGGTCACCAGGTTCCACCACGCCAAGCGGCTTTCCCCGACGTCGGGCAGGATCCAGACGACCGGGGCCGCCTGGGGCTGGCGGGCGACCCAGCCCCGGAGCCGGCGGCCGTCCGGGGCGGTGACATCGACCTCCCGGAGGGGCACGAAGAGGGCCAGGTTCGAGCCCTGCTCCTCGAAGGTCCACTGCCGCTGAAACGACCGAAGATACCAGTACGTGCCGCCTACGGCCGCCAGAAGGACCAGGAGGCCGATAAAGAGCAGGACCCACAGGAAGGGACGGACCCAGCGCATACGGAAGCTATCCCCGGCGGGGCAGTTCGGGAAGCGGGGATCCGGATCGGCCCGACTCCTCCTTCCGCATTCCCGAATGGCCGGGTTCCCGAACTCCCGAATTCCCGAACCGCCCCAATTGTACGACCCTATCGGCCCGAGGCCAAACGCCGGGCCAGAAAGGCCGGCAGGCCGGCCCGGAGGATGCGGGCCTGGGCCCCCGGAATGTCGTAGGGCAGGCGGTAGTACGTGACCGTCCACCGGGCCGTGTTCATGACGCAGAAACTCAACAGGGGGACCCCGTCCCGGGGCTGACCGACCGACCCGGGGTTGATCATGTACCGCTCCTCGGGCCGGAGGCGGATGCGGACCCGACGGGCCAACGGAATCCGAAGGGCCTGAACGCGGCGGTCGTTCGTCCACCGGTAAATGACGGGGAGATGCGTGTGGCCAAACCAGATGACCGAGGCGTCCGTGGCGGCAAAGTTCGGGACGGCGTCTCGGGCCGAAAGCACGTAGCTGTCCTCGTCCAGGGGACACCCGTGGGTGAGGACCATCCGACCGTCGACGGGGAGCGGACCGGCGGGAAGCTGACGCAGAAAGCCCCGGACCGCCGGATGGAGCTTCCGTCGGGTCCACTGGATGGCCGCGGCGGCGACCTCGTTAAAGGATTCCCACGTGTCCAAGCCGGCGGCGACCCGGTCGTGGTTCCCCCGGACGACGGCGCGCGGACGGAGCCCCTGGATCAGGCGTACGACCTCATTGGGACTGGCCCCGTAGCCGACGAGGTCCCCCAAGACCAGCCACCGCCGGATGGGCTTCCGTCGCAGGAACCGCAGGACGGTCCGGAGGGCCTCCAGGTTGGCGTGGACGTCGCTGATCACGGCATACAGCATAAAGCCACTCCCCGGAGGAGGCGCTCGACGGCGTCGACCCACGCCTCGACGGGACCCTCGGCCCGGACGACCCCATGGGCCTGGGCATACAGCGGACGCCGCCGGACCCATCGCCGGTAGACCTCGTCGGGGTCCGACCAGAGGGGACGTTCGGCCCGGCCGGCCGGGTCCAACCGTCGCAGGACCTCGGCCCAGGGGACGTCCAGCCATAGCAGGACGCCCCAGGTCCGAAGCCGTTCGAGGGCGCCCGGGACCTCGACCGTGCCCCCGCCGGTGGCGACGACGACCCAGTGGACCGACCCCAGGGCCACCAGGGCCTCGGCCTCGTACCGGCGGAACGTCGCCTCGCCCTGGGCGAATAGGTCCGGAATCGAACGGCCCGTGCGGGCCTCGACCCACCGGTCCATGTCCAAGAACCGCCAGCCCCACCGGGCCGCCAGCCGCTGGCCGACGGACGTCTTGCCCGAACCCATAAATCCCGTCAGGAAAATCCGGCAGACGTCGGCACCGGTCCGGAGGGCCGTCATGCCGGCTCGACCAGCCGATGGAGGTCTTCAAAGAAGGACGGGTAGGAAATGCTCACGGCCTCGCTATGCTCGATCTCGACGCCCTCCTCGGAGATGAGGCCGGCGATGCTAAAGGTCATGACCATCCGGTGGTCGCCGAAGCTCTGGACCGTGCCGCCCCGGACCTTCTGGGGTCCCTCGACGACGAAGCCGTCCGGCTTTTCCTCGATGACGATGCCCAGGGCCCGGCAGTTCTGGACGATCGCCGCGATGCGGTCCGTCTCCTTGACCCGGAGCTCCTTGGCGTTGCGCACGACCGTCACGCCCTCGGCCTGACTCCCCAAGAGGGCCACCAGGGGAAGCTCGTCGATGACCCGCCCGATCATGTCCCGGGCGATGCGGGTCGCCCGTAAAGGGCTACTGCGGACGCGGACGTCGCCGACCCACTCCCCCCGGACCCGGCGGCGCTCGAGGACCTCGACCCGACCGCCCATCCGCTGGATGACGTCCAAGATGCCCGTCCGGGTCTCGTTGAGGTTCACGTTCCGGACGACCAGGTCCGAGCCCGGTAGGAGGACGGCCGCCACGATGAAATATGCCGCCGACGAGATGTCCCCGGGCACGACGTAGTCCCCAAAGGCCCGGAGGGGGTGACCGCCTTCCAGGCGAATGACGCCGTCCTCGACGGCGATGTGCGCCCCATAGGCCTGGAGGAGATACTCCGTGTGGTTCCGAGACGGCACGGGCTCGACGACCTCCGTGACGCCCCGGGCGAAGAGACCGGCCAGGAGGATGGCCGACTTGACCTGGGCGCTGGCGACGGGGAGCACATACCGGATCGGGCGGAGCGGCCCGCCCCGAATGATGAGGGGCGGGTAGTTCCCCTTGCGGGCCTCGACTTGGGCGCCCATCAGGCTGAGGGGATAGATGACCCGACGCATCGGCCGGTTGCGGAGAGAATCGTCCCCCGTCAGGCAGGACGTAAAGGGCTGACCCGCCATCACGCCGGCCAAGAGCCGGATCGTCGTCCCCGAGTTACCGGCGTCCAGGACGTCCCCCGTGTCCCGGTACGTGTAGAGGCCCTGTCCGTGAATCTCGACCGTGTCCCGGGAGACCCGGATCGGCACGCACAACGTCTTCAGACACTGGAGGGTCGACCGTAAGTCCTCGCCGGGACAGTAGTGGTAAATCCGCGTGACCCCGTGGGCCAGACTGCCCAGGACCGCCAGGCGGTGGGAGATGGACTTGTCGCCGGGCGGGACGTACTCCCCACGAATCCGTCGGACGGGCGTGACCTTCGTCTTCGCCATCGAAACCTTCGCGGATTGGAAATTGCGGATTGCGAATGGGATGAAGACGATACTACGTCTCAGCGGCGAATCCCCCGACCCCTAATCGCAATCCCGTTTATCTCTTCTCCCCGACCAGATGACCCCAGGCGTCCCATACGTGCCAGACGCTCACATGAGGCGCCAGAAAGGCCCACTCGGCCGGGAGGCCGTCGGGCCCCTCGCCCACGCACACGACGTGCCACGGCGCCCGCCAGCCCGATCCGGCTTCGGCCACGGCCGCCGGCGTCACGGTCGCCAGCATGTCCGTGTACATCCGCCAAAAATCGTCCGGCAGTCGGTATACAAAGAGGTCCCGCAGACGTTGGGCGACGGCCCGGAGCGTCTGATGATGGATGACGAACCGCCCGATGATGTGCCGCAGGGCAGACTCGACCTCTTGCCGGTCCGGCGGTCGCTCCGGCAAGTCCTCCAGGATGCGGACGACCTCCTGGAGGGCCGCCCGGGTGACGTCCTTCCGGACCTGCGTCGAGACGACCCAGCCGCCGCCCCGGAGGAACCGTTGGTGGAGGCTGTACGCCCCGTAGGTATAGCCCTTCTCCTCCCGAAGCCGCAGGAAGAGCCGACCCGACGCCCCGCCGCCCAGGACCGTACTCAGGACCAGGCCCGGGAGCCAGTCGGGCGTCCCGACAGGCCCGACCGGGACGCCGACCCATATCTCGGTCTGGACGGACCGGGGCCGTACGACCCAATGGAACCGGCCGTCGGGACCGGGCGTCGGCCCCGGCGGTTCGTCCCAACGGGCCCGAAGCGGCCAGCCAGCCGTGGCCGCCTCGACGACCCGCAAGACGGCCTCCGGGTCGACGGCCCCGACGACGATGAGGGCCGACCGGGTCAAGTCCATCCGCTCGGCGTACCCCGTCAGCAGGTCCCACCGGTGCAAGCCCTCCAGGGCTTCCGCCGGGGGCACGACCCGTCCGTAGGGATGGTCTCCGAAGAGACTCGCCCGCATGCGCTCCCGGGCCAGAAACTCCGGCTCGGCCCGGGAGGCCTCGATTTGCTGGCGCCACCGGAGGGCCTCCCGACGGACGGCCGGGGCGGGAAAGGTCGGCTGGAGGAGGACGTCCAGGAAGACTCCCAGGGCCTCCGCCCACGTCGAGGCCAGGCTCGTCAGGTGGAACGCCGTGGCGTCCTCGTCGACGTCCACGCGGAGATAGGCGCCCCACCGCTCGAGGTCGAAGGCGATCTGGTGGACCGTCCGCTCGACCGTCCCCTCCGGCATACAGCGGCCCAAGAGTTCAGGGATCCCCCGGCGGGGCATGTCCGAACGCCAGCCCCCCTCGACGACCCACACGACCTCCACCAGGTCCACGTCGGACCGGGGCACGGCCATCCAAGTCAAGCCCGACGAGAGACGACCCCGGGTGTGGACCGGAAACGAGCCGACCGGGAGCACGGGCCGGACCGGCGCCCGGTCCTTCGGCGGAAACTCGGACGGCCGCTCCGCCTTCATCGTGTCCCTCACCGAACGGCAAATTCATGGGTCCCGGGAAATCGAGACTTCCCGACGGTCCGTTCCCCTTCCCCGACCCGCAATTCGCAATCCTTCAACGTCCGCTTGCCGGCTCGACCCACAGGAGGACCTCCCGAGCCGGGGCGAGGTACGTCTCCCGGACCCGCTCGACGTCGGACCGCTGAACGGCGGATATCATCGCCGCGTCCCGTTCGACGGCCCGAGGGTCCCCGTCCAAGAGGGCCGTCTCCCCGACGTCGAGGGCCCGCTCCAGGACTTCCTGCCAGCGGGTCCACTGATGACGGACCCACAGGGCCCGGGCCCGCTCGAGTTCCTCGTCGGAGACCGGGGGGGCCAGGACTTCCGAACGGAAATGCTCCGCCAGGGTCTCGGGGTCGGCGTCGGGCGGGACGACGATCAGCCCGCTCATCGTCCCCGGTCCCCGGCGGCCGTCCCAGAAGCCGTAAAACTCCAGACACCGGGCCCGCTCCTGGACCCACGTCCGGTACAGACGGCTGGCCCGCCCCTCGAACAGGACGTAGTACAAGAGCCACAGGGCGTAAAAGTCGGGGTGTCCCCATGACGGAATCCGATACCCGACCCACAGGGCCGGGAACCGGGCGTTCGGGTCGGTCCACCGGTCCCTCGCCCCGACGGGCGGCTCCGGCTCGGTCAGGTCCGGGGGCGGGACCTCCGGCCCGGGCTCGATGTCTTCAAAATAATAGCGGATCCAGGCCCGGGCCGCCTCGGGGTCGAAATCGCCGGCCACGACCAGGACGGCCCGATTCGGGCGGTAGTACCGCCGGAAAAAGTCGTAGACGGCCTCCAAGCGGGCCCGGTCCAGGTCTTCGTCGTAGCCGATGACGGGGTGGGCGTTGGCCGGGTTGCGGTACACCAGCTCGCCGAAGCGGATCCAGGCCTTCATGTAGGGCTGGTTGTCATACCGGAAGCGGCGCTCCTCCTTGACCGTGTCCCGCTGGTTGTCCAGGTGCTCCTGGGTCACGGCCAGGCCCCGCATGCGGTCCGACTCGAGCCACAGGGCCAGGGGGAGCTGGGACGACGGGAGGACCTCATAGTAGACGGTCCGGTCGTGGGTCGTATTGCCGTTGAAGGTCCCGCCGTGGCTCTCGATGTAGCGGAAAAATTCGTTTTTGCCGACATGCAGGGAGGCCTGAAACATCATATGCTCGAACAGATGGGCGAAGCCCGTCTCGCCGGGCCGCTCGTCCCGGGCCCCGACGCCATAGTAGACGACGACGGCCACGACGGGATGGGTCCGGTCGGGGAGCAGGAGGACCCGAAGTCCGTTGGCCAGCCGTTCGGACCCCAGAGGCTCCAGCCAGGGCAACGGCATCGCAGTACTCTCTTCCGGGGCGAAGTATCGCCCCCGCCTCGGAGGGTGTATTTTAATACGCTATCGGACCGTCTCGCCACCCCGGGAATGCGGACGTTCCCATCGGCCTATTTCCCGGGGCGAAACGGCTATGCTATGCTACCCTTCCTTACGCCGGACCAATGCCGACCTGCCCGTCTGCCGAACTCCCGGACTGCCCCATCGTCCAGAATCCCCATGAGGTGAGGCGATGGTCCCCGAACCGATGGCCGTATTCGGACTGGGCCGGTGGGGCATCGCCCTGGCCCGGGCCCTCCTGGACGCCGACCTCCCCCTGGTCGCCGTCTCCAGCCAGCGGCCCCGGGTGAAGCAAGAACTGCCGGACCGTCTCTGGCCCCTCTGGACGGGCGACACCCAACGATTGGTCGAACGGGCCCGGTGGGTCTTCCTGACGGTCCGGGACGACGCCATCGAACCGACGGCCCGGCGACTGGCTAGCCTGCGCACGGACTGGACGGGCTACACCTTTGTCCACTCCAGCGGAGCCCACGGGCGAGAGCTCTTGGACGTCCTCCACCGGCGGGGAGCCCGGACCGGCGTCTTCCATCCCCTGAACGCCTTCCCGGACCCCCTGCGCCATCCCCCGAAGGTCGCCGGGACGCCCTTCGGGGTCATCGCCGACGCGGACCTTCGGTCGGACCTCTTCGAGTTGGCCGAAAAGCTGGGCGGCCGGCCGTTCGCCATTCCGCCAGACCTCCGGTCGGTCTACCACCTCGTCGCCGTCCTGGTGGCCAACGCCCCGGTGGTCCTGATATCCTTAGGCCGGGAACTCCTCCGGCGGTCGGGCTTGGAGCCCGACGTGCGATGGGAGTACTACGCCGTGCTCCTGCAGTCGGCCCTATCCCACGCGACGGACCCGGAGCCCATCCTCTACCTGACGGGACCCTGGGCCCGGCGGGACCGGACGACCATCCGCCACCACCGGGACGCCCTCGAGGCGTTGTATCCCGGGGCCGTCCCCCTCTACGACCAGCTCGTCGCCCTGGCCCAGGCCCTCTACCTGGCGGCGACGGGCCAGCCGATGGGAGGGGAGATTTAGGGGATGGCGGATTGCGAATGAGAGGCTGGGGGATGGGAGCGATGAGAAGCCTCCCTTTTCCCCGGGACTGGGCACCGGAAACCCCTTCTTGGATCGCGAATTCTGGAGGTGGACGATGGCCCGGTGGCGGCAGTGGCTGGTCCCCCCAGAAGTCCGGGACTGGTCGATGGGGCGGGAACTCCTGGCGGGCCTGGCCAATTTCCTGACGGCCGGCTACATCATCGCCGTCAATCCCGACATCCTGAGCACGACGGGCATGGACCGCCACGCCCTCATCGCCGTGACCTGCTACGCCAGCGCCCTGGGGTGTTTCCTGATGGCCCTGTGGCCGAAGGTCCCCATCATGATGGCGCCCGGGATGGGCCTGAACGCCTTCTTTGCCTTTACCATCTGCGGTATCTACCGGGTCCCCTGGACGACGGCCCTGGGGATCGTATTTCTGGCCGGCGTCTTGTTCATCGGCCTTACGGTCGGGGGCTTGCGGGAGGCGATCCTGCAGGCGATCCCCCTGTCCCTGCGGCTGGCGATCCCGGCCGGCATCGGTCTCTTTATCGCCTTCATCGGCCTTCAGCACATGAAACTCGTCGTCGACCATCCGGCGACGCTCGTGACGTTCGGCCCCTTGCGGAAGGAGCTGGGCCTGGCCCTGGGGGGCCTCGTCGTGGCCTTCACCCTGGAGGCCCTGCGGGTCCGGGGGAGTCTCCTGATCGTCATCCTGGCCATCACGTTCGTCGCCATCGGTGCCGGTTGGGTCGAACGGCCGGCGGCTTGGGTCATGCGACCGCCCTCCGTCGAGCCGCTGTTTCTCAAGATGAACGTCCGGGACGCCCTCCAGCCCGTGCACTGGCTCCCCATCTTTGCTTTCATGTACGTCGCCCTCTTTGACGGCCTCGGGACGCTGACGGGGATCGCCTACCAGGCCGGGCTCGCCCGGGACGGGGAGATTCCCCGCCTGGGACGGATGCTGATGGCCGATGCCGTCGGGGCCACGGCGGGGGCCGTCCTGGGGACGTCGACGGTGACGGCCTACATCGAGTCGGGGGCCGGCGTGGCGGCCGGGGGCCGGACGGGCTGGACGGCGCTGTTTACGGGCCTGTTCTTCCTGGTGGCGCCCTTCTTTGCGGGCCTCATCGCCGTCATCCCGTCCTATGCCACGGCCGTCGCCCTGGTCGTCGTGGGGATCTACATGATCCAGCACATCCGGGAGATCGACTTCACCCGCTGGGACGAGGGGGCACCGGCGTTTCTGACGGTCGTCCTGATGCCCCTGACATACAGCATCGCCACGGGGCTGTGCTTCGGGATCCTGTCGTACCTGGTCCTGGTCCTCCTCCTCCGCCGATGGGAGCGGCTGTCGCCGACGTTGATCCTCATCGGCCTCCTGTCGGCCCTGTACCTGTACCTGTCGACCCGGGGCCTGGCCCACGCGTAAGGGGCCGGAAATTCGGCCGTTCACAGCCAGTACTCGCCCCGACGGGTCCGGACCCGGACGGCCCCCGTCGCCGGATAGGCCCAGACGGAACGCCCGTGGTATCCGCCCAGGTCCTCGGCGACGACCCGGACGTGGCGTCGCCGGAGGCCTGCCCGGACGGCCTCGGCCGTGCGCAGACTGATCGAGCGCAGGACCGGATGGGTGATATGGTGGAACATCGTCGCCCCACCGATGAGCTTGGCCTGCCAGCGGACGCCGGGGACCGAGCCGATGGCCTGCCGGAGCGCCTCCAGCAGGACGTCCAAGGCCGTCGTGGCATACCGGCAGGGCATGTGGTCGTGCCCGTAAGGCCCCGAGGGAAGCAGGATGTGGGCCAGGCCCCCGACCTGCCAGCGGTCCGACCACACAAATAGGCCGATGCAGGAACCCAGGCCCAAGACCGTCAGGTAGTCCGGCGCCCGGGCGACGGCGAACTGACCGATGCCGACGTGGTGTCCGACGGCCATAGGATAGGAAGGGACGGTCAGGCAGTCGGACCATGGACTGTGCGCCCCGACTCCCGAGTCCCCGCCCCACTGCCCCGTTGCCCTACGGCCCCACTCCCCCTTCTTCCAAGAAGACCGCCGTCCACTGGGGAAGTTCCAGGCCCTCCCCGACGAACCGGCCCACCAGCGTGAACCATGTCCCCGCCTCATGGGCGACGAGGTCCCGCAAATGGGTCTGACAGGCCCCCGGGTCGCCGACGAACAGGTCCGGCGGCGACGGGATCAGGACCTGATTCATGAAACCGGCCACGGCCGTGAAGAACGTCCCGGCCATGACGTTACCGGCCTCTAAGAGGGCTGAGGCCGGCGCCGGGCGGTCCAGGACGAGCGAATCGTCCGGCACCAAGAGCCATCGGAGGACCTGGACGGCCGTCGGCCCCGGCCATCCGACGGCCCACAGGCGAAAGACGGGTTCGGGGCTCTGCACGTATACGACGACCTGGTCTGGGCCCCCCGGCGAGTCCGGCGGGGCGGTCCCTTGACGTCGGGCATCGTCCGTCTGCCACCGCAGGGGCCGCCCGACGAACTGGGCCAGGGCCTCGACAGACCGCTGGAGCCAAAAGAGGACGAGTTCCCCAGACACGGCCGACCGATACGCTTTGTCCATGACGGCGACCCGACGACCGTCATTCCACTTGGGGCGTCAGGTGCTGGCCGATGAACTCGACGTCCAGGAGGGGGATGACCTCCAGGGCCGGGCTCACGGTGATCCCCGAAAAGAGGGGAATCCGGCTGAGGGGCGGCTCGAGTCGTTGGACGACGCTCCGATGCTCGCCCCGGATGTCGGCGACCGCCAGCACGTAGAGGCCCCTTTCGTACTGAATCGTCAGCATGTAGTACTGATGTCGGGGCCGACCCGTCCCCTCGCCCAGGACTCGGTCCATGAACAGGACGGGGGCGATAAAGCCGTCCTGGTACAGGACGGGCACTTCCTGCCGGTAGTGGATGGCCTCCCGGAGGTAGGGCGTGGCCCGGCGGACCCGGTCCATCGGGATGGCCAGTCGGTACCGGCCGTGGCCGACGATGAGGGTGTCCAAGATCGAGAGACGGGCGGGAATCCGCAGGGTGACCCGCGTGCCCCGGTCCCGCCGGGTCTCGATGCGGAGCGTCCCGCCGAGGGCCTCGACCCGATGACGGACGACGTCCATGCCGACGCCCCGGCCCGACACCTCCGTGACGGCCTCGGCCGTGCTGAAGCCCGGGACCGTCACCAGCATACAGACTTCCTCGACGCTCATCCGACGGAGCTGGTCGGGCGTGACGATCCCCCGCTCCAGGGCCGTCTGGGCGATCCGCTCGACGTCCATCCCGCGGCCGTCGTCGAGGACGACGACCTGCATCCACTCGCCCTGCTGTTGGGCATGGATGCTGATATAGCCCTCCTCGGGCTTGCCCTTCGCCCGCCGCTCGGCCGGGGTCTCGATCCCGTGATCGACGCTGTTGCGGACCATGTGGACAAAGGGGTCCATCAGGTGCTCGAGGACCGCCTTGTCCAACGTCAGGTCCTCCCCCCGAGTGACCAGACGGACCCGCTTGCCCATCTGCCGGGCCAGGGCGTCGGCCATCCGACGGAGGGGCTCGGATGAGGACTCCAGGGGGAGCATCCGTAGGTCCAAGAGGCCTAAATAGAGCTGACGGGCCAGGGCCTCGCTGTCCCGGAGGAGGGTCTCGTCCTCTAAGGAGGCCGTCGACAGGGAACCCCGCAGGCGCTGGACTTGCATGAAGACGGCGCGCGCCAAGTCAAATAGGCGGTCGACCTCCGAGAGACGGACCCGGATGGTCGCCGGCAGGACCTCCGACGACGCGGCCTCGACGGAGGGTCCCGGCACCCGACGTCGGACCTCGACGGCCTCGACGTCCGGAATCTGCCGAAGCGTCGCCTCGACGGACGCCGCCTCGGCCCCCGACTCCAAGACGAAGCTCAGATGGCGCCCGACCCTCCCCCGGACGATCTCCTCGGCCGTCGGCCGGGTCTCGACCAGCGAACCCAGACGCTGGAGCGCCCGCAGGACGACGGCCCACCGGGCGGCCGGTAGGAGCGTCCCCTCCGCCAGCGTGACATGGCCCTCCCACCGGACTCGGCCGCCCCCCGTCTCGTCCGTCGAGACGGACGGACTCGGGACCGACGGAGACGGCGGCCCCTCCGCCGACCCCCCGACCGGGCCGGACTCCCGGGGCTCCGTCGGAAGAGACCGTAGCCGTTCGACGACGGCTTGGACAGCGACGTCGGGCGTCTGAAGCTCCGACGGCGGCCGCCGAAGCAAGCCGTCCAGGCACTCCAAGGCCTCGACGAGGGGCCCCAGCCGCGCCGAGGCGTCCGGCTGGCGCTGGACCCACGTCAGGAAGTCCTCCATGGCGTGGGCCAACTGCTGGACAGACCCGAGACCCAGGGAGGCCGCCATGCCCTTGATGGAATGGGCCCGGCGGAAGAGTTCAGGCCAGGCTTCCGGCGTCGGCGCCTCGGCCAGCCGTCCGACGGCCTCATACATCTCCCGCAGGTACTCCCCCGCCTCCTCCAGGAACATGCGAAAGTATTTCTCGAAGTCCAGACTCATCGCTTACCTGACAGGACCGTCAGGCTCGTGACACCCGGCTATGGGACCTGCCCGGCCGGGGCGGCCTGCATGACCTGGTCCAACACGCGGATGACCTTCTCAGGGGCGAAGGGCTTGACGATGAAGTCCCGGGCGCCGGCGGCGATGGACTCGATGACCAGGGGCTCCTGGCCCAGGGCGCTACACATGACGATGCGGGCCTGGGGGTCGAGGCGGAGGATCTCCCGGGTCGCCTCGATGCCGTCCATGACGGGCATGACGATGTCCATCGTGACCAGGTCGGGCCGGACCTGCGAGTAGAGTTCGAGGGCCTCCTGGCCGTTGGCGGCCTCGGCGACGACCTCGTAGCGGCCCGTGTTGTTGAGAATTTCCTTCAGCATATTCCGCATGAACATCGCATCGTCGACGACCATGACCCGTACCTTCATAGGCCCCTCGCTCCCAGGGAATCCGGACGGGCCCCCGGCGGGCCTATCGGTAATCGGCCAGCGTCCGACTGAAGGCGACGACGGCCCGGTCCAGCCAGTTCAGGAAGGCCGGTACGTCCAGGTGAAAGACGACGCGGCCCCCCGCCCACTGGGTGGCCCGCTCCATCAAAGGGATCGTCACGTGACCCGTCCCGACGGGAGTCATCTCGCTTTCCCGGACGGCCTGGACCCACGGCCCGACCCCGAGGGCGACCGGCATACGGACGTCCTCCAAGACGATGGCATAGTATATTAAACCCCCGTCCGATTGCCATCGCTGGCCGCCCAAGACCTGCGCCATGTCCACGACCGTCAGGACCCGCCCCCGGTACCATAGGCTCCCGACGATGAAGGGCGGCACCCGGGGGATCGGATAGACCGACGGCGTCTGGAGAATCTCCCGGACCCGGTCGGCCGGGACGGCCCAGTACTGGGGCGACTCGCCCCCTCCCCCGCCGGCCGTAAATACGATGTACACGTCCATGACGGACGACCCCCGGGATTCGGCAGTCCAGGAGTTCAGCCGATGGCCGGGTCGGCAGGCCCTAAGACCGACGACCGACCTGCCGTCGGCCCATCGGCCTAACTCCCGGACCTCACACGGCAAACTTCTGAACGGCCTCCCGCAGACGCTGGGCGATGGCAGCCATGTCCTCGGCCGACCGGAGGTGCTCTTCCGTCGCCGCCGACTGCTCTTCCGTCGCCGCCGACACCTCCTCGGCGGCCGCCGCATTGTTTTCCGCCACGTGATTGATTTCGGTGATATGCTGCAGGATGTCTTGGACACTCTTCAACTGCTGGCCCGTCATGTCGACGACCTGCGTCGCCTGCCGGTACGTCTGCTGAGAGCTCTGGACGATTTGCTCGAAACGGCTCAGGCTGGACTGGAGACCGCTCTGACTCTCGTCGGAGTGCCGCACGCTCTCCTCCATGACCTGATACACCGACTGGCTCTGATGCTGGATCTCCTCGGCCAGGACGCTGACCTCGTCGGCCAACTGGCGGGTCGAGTCGGCCAGCTTCCGGATCTCCTCGGCGACGACGGCGAAGCCCCGTCCCTGTTCACCGGCCCGGGCCGCCTCGATGGTGGCGTTGAGGGCCAGGAGGTTCGTCTGCTGGGCGATGTACTGGATCCGTTTGACGGCGTCCGTGATCGAGAGGGCCCGCTGGCCGAAGCCGTGGACGTGGCGGGACGCCGCATGGATGCTCTCTCGCGTGACCGACACCCGCTGGAGGAGCTGACCGATCAGGTCGATCCCGTCCTGAGCGGCCTGGACGGAAGTCTCGGCGGCGGCACACGTCATCTGCGACAGGTCGGCGATCTGCCGGGTCTGACGTTCCAACTGCTGGAGGAGACCCTGGACTTGCTGAATCCGCTGGGCCTGGACCTCCGCCCCGCGGGCGACGTCCTGCATCGTGTTGGCGATCTCTTGGGCGCTGGTACTGACTTCCTGGGAAGCCGCCCGGAGGTGGAGGGCCATCCCGTGAAGCTGTTCACCGGCCTGGTAGACCTCCTGAATCAGCCGACGGAGCTCTCCGACCATCTGATTAAAGGACTCCACGACTTGGCCGACCTCGTCGCCGCTCCGGGGCTCGAGCCAGACCCGCAGGTCGCCGCCCCGGACCTGGAGGGTCGCCCGGGCCAGGGCCTGAATCGGGGGCAGGAGCCAAAACCGGGCCGACAGCCACCCCAGGCCGGCCGCCAGGAGGACGATGACGAGGGCCGGAAACAGGGACGCCACGGCCACGTACAGGGTCCCGGCGCCCTCGACCTGGGGCGTCCGCAAAAACCGGGACACCAACAGGTCAAATACCAGGTAGCTGATACCGGCGACCAGCAGGAAGGCCAACGTAAACTTTTTCTCCATCCCCGCCTCCCTCACCTTCGACGTTGGGTGTCGGGTCGTCGGAGGATTCGAATACCGAAAATTTAAATCGGGAATTCGGCGGGAGGAGTCGAGCCGGTCCGGACCCGCCTCCCCCATTCCCGACCCCCCAAGCTCCCGGACGGCCGAACTCCCGAGTCCCCGGATTCACGGGCAGAATGTCAATTTTCGTTGGATTCCCTTCCATCGAGCAGACCCGCTCCGACGGGAGGAGGGCATACCCGACGGAGAAGACCCCTCCCCTTCTCACGGACCCGACGGCCCTCACCCGACCTTGCGATAGACGTGCCACGTCGGCGCCTCCGGGACCCAGGCCGCCTCCCACGCCGGCGGAATCCGCTCCACACTTCCCAAGACCAGCCGGCCCCCGGGCCGCAAGACCCGGTGGACCTCGGCCAGGATTTTATCATGATGGCGAAATTGAATGAAGATCAGGAGGTGCCGGAGCAGGACCAGGTCGACGGTCTCGGCGGCCACGGGCAGTCGAAAGACGTCTCCCTGGACGAAACCGACCCGCCGGGCGACGACCGGCCGAATCCGGTAGGGCTCGACCCCGCCCGGCGCCGCCATCGGTTCAAAGAAGTCGGCCCGCTCGTCGGCCCCGACGTGCCGCAGTTCCCGAGCTCCGTAGACGCCCTGCACGGCCTGCCGCAGGTTCAGGCCGTCGATGTCGACTCCGACGACGTACCAGTCGACGGCCGAACGCCAGGTCCGGTGGCACACGATGGCCAGGCTGTAGGCCTCCTGCCCGCGACTGCACCCCAGGCTCAAGGCCCGAAAGGGCCGACCCGGGGGCCACGCCCGAAGGACATGGTCTCGCAAGTATTCAAACGCACCCCGCTGGCGGAAGAACTCCGAGAAGTCGACCGTCAGGTAGGCGATGAGGTCCGGGACCCTTTCGGGACGGGCCGTGAGGAGGGCCAAGAGCTCCGACGGTCCCCGGAGGCCCTGCCGGGCTATCCAGGTCTCCAGACGCCGCCGGAGCACGTTGGGTCGGTACCAGTCCAGGGCGACGCCGCTGACCTGCCGGAGCCGGGTCCAGAGCTCGACCCAGGCGTCCTCGGTCCCGGACGGGGCCACCTCCACCGGGGCACGCATGGGTCCATCGGAATCCACGGGTCACCCTCCTGAGGCCAGATGCAAGATACAGGATGCAAGGGGCAGGATGCAAGATGGGATTGCGGATGGAGGGCGGTCCTGTCTCCCCCAATCCCCAATCCGCAACGTGATCCCTCTTGCATCCTACGTCTTGCATCTTGTATCCTGCCTCCCCGCGGAGGCGAGACGTGGCGTATGCGGTCATCTTAAGCCTTTTCTTCCTGTCCGGGGCCCTGGGGCTGGGGTATCAGGTCCTGTGGAGCAAGTACCTCCTCGATTTCATCGGGGTCAGTGCCTACTCGTACGCGACCGTCCTGGCTTCCTTCATGGGCGGCCTCGCCCTGGGGAGCTGGCTGTTGGGCCGATGGGCCGACCGGTGGGCCGTACCCCTGAAGTTGTACGCCTACCTGGAGCTGGGCGTCGGGCTGTACGCCATCGTCTACCTCCCCCTGCGGACGTGGGTCGCCGACCTGTATGCCGGCTGGGTCCGGTTCACGCCCGAACAGGCCGGGGCGGCCGTCGGCCTGGGGGCGAAGGTCATCGCCTCGGGCCTGCTCCTCCTTCTGCCGACGGTCCTGATGGGCGGGACCTTTCCGGCCCTGGTCCGGCACGGGACGGAGAGCCTGGGGCGGGTCGGCCGGCGGGCTTCCCAGCTGTATGCCGTCAACGCTTTCGGGGCCGTCGCCGGGACGCTCCTGATGGCCTTCCTGCTGATGCCGACCCTGGGGATGCGGGCCAGCCTCATGCTCCTGGCCTTACTCAACGGGTTCGTCGCCCTGACGGCCCTCCTGTTGACCCGCACGGGGCCGGCGGCGGCCGAGACGGAGCCGGCGGTCTCGGCCCCCGACCCCGGGACCCCCCCAAGCCCCGACATCCCATCCCTGGCCCCGAACACCCGACGCCTGACATGGCCCATCCGCGCTGGCCTCGTCTTGATCTTCCTGGAGGGCTTTATCGCCTTCGCTTACGAGATCGCCTGGACTCGCTTTTTCGGGGTCGTCCTGGGTTCGAGCACATACTCGTTTGCCGTCATGCTGGCCGCCTTCATCACGGGCATCGCCGTCGGCTCGGCCGTCCTGGCCCGCATCGAACGGTTCATCGAGAATCCCCTGGGATTCTTCGGGTGGACCCAGGTCCTGGCGGGCCTGCTCGTCCTGCTTCCCCTGCCCTTCTATCCGTACGTCCCCTGGCTGTTCAAGCAGTACGCCAGCCTGTTTTCGAGCCGCCTCGGGGCCTTTTACCTCTATGAGTTCGGCAAGCTCCTGGTCTGCTACCTCGTCATGCTTCCGCCGACGGTCTTCATCGGCATGGCCCTGCCCCTCCTCGTGAAGGGCCTGAGCCGGAGCCTGGCCTCCCTGGGCCAGGACACAGGCCGGGTGTACGCCTGGAATACCTGGGGCAACGTCCTGGGGGCCCTCGTCGCCGGGATGGTCCTCTTGCCGGCCCTTGGGATGGAGCGTCTGATTCGGTGGAGCGCCATCGGGAACGGCCTCCTGGGCCTGACGGCCGTGGCCCTCTTTGCGGGCCGGGACCCCCTCCGACCGCCGACCGTCCGGCGGGCCCTACGGGTCGCGCTGGCCGTCTTGGTCGTCGGCCTGACGGTCGCCTACCCGTTTCTGACGGGTCCGTGGGACGCCCGGTGGTTTACGCTCCAGCCGTTCCGCCGGGGCGCCGCCCTGTCGCTGGCCGAGACGCGGCGGAGCCTTCAGGCCCAGGAGGTCGTCCTCTTCCGGGACGACCCGGCGGCCCACCTGATGGTCGTGAGGTTCCGGCCTCCGACGCCGACGTCCGCCCAGGACGCTTCCGATACGGGTCCGAACGAATCGGGGAACTACACCCTGTTCGTGAACGGCAAGCCGGACGCCTCCTCGGTCGGAGACATGCCGACGCAGGTCCTGTCGGCCCACATCCCCCTCCTCCTCCATCCGGACCCCCGGGACGTCCTGATCATCGGCCTCGCCAGCGGCACGACGGCCGGCTCGGCCCTGCGACACCCGACGGTCCGTCGGGTCGACGTCGTCGACATCGTCGGGGCGATGCCCCGGGCGACCCGGTTCTTCCTGCCGTGGAACGGAAACCCCTTCGCCGACCCCCGGTTCCGCCTGATCGTCGACGACGCCCGGAGCTACCTGTCGTACACTCGGCACTCCTATGATGTCATCATCTCGGAGCCTTCGAACCCCTGGATGGCCGGGACGGGCGCCCTGTTTTCGGTCGACTTCTACCGCCGGGCCGTCCGGGCCCTGCGGCCGGAGGGCCTCTACCTCCAGTGGCTTCAGGCCTATGAGATAGGGGACCCCGCCTTCGTCGCCGTCGCCCGGAGCTTCCGGCGGGTCTTCCCGTGGGTGTACGGGTTTCAGGGCAACGCCAAAGACGTCCTCCTCATCGGGACCCGGGCTCCCCTCCGGCCTCGGTGGGACGTCCTGCAGGCCCGGTGGGAGGGCGTCCGGTCCCACCTGAAGACCCTGCAGATCGAGGACCTCCCGACCCTGCTCTATCTCCAGCGGTTCTCCCCCGCCACGGTCGACTACATCGCCGCCCTGGACGACCTGGAGAATACCGACGACAACCACCTCCTCGAGTATCGGGCCCCGCGGGACCTCTTCCAGCGGCTCACCGTCGTCTTGCCCGAGCGTTTTGACGAGCGTCCGACGGCCGCCCCGACCCTGTTCTGGAACGAGTATGTCCGCACGCACCCGACAGACGTCCGGCCCCTGGCGACCCTGCCCGTCCTAGCCGACGGTCGGATCGGATATCCCGACCTCCTGCGTCGCTTCCAGATGGCCGTCTACCACCTCCACGGACCGGGCCTCCGGGGCCTCCCCGAGGCGGCCCGGTGGTTCCCCCCGACGTTCTGGCTTCAGGCCCCGCTCTCGGGCGAGGCCCTCGCCGAACAGGTCCGGACCTGGCTCGGGCAGGGGCTCCGGCCCCAGGCCGTCCGGCTCGTCCAAGAGTATGCGCCCGTCCTCTTGACCGTCTCGGTCTTGTCTCCCGAGCAGGCTGCCTTTTGGGGGACCCACCTGCGGGCCTGGGCGTCGGGCCCCGAACCGGACCCGGTGCTCCGACGGGTGTACGTCGAGTGGCTGATGGCCACGGGTCGGACGGAAGAGGCTGCCCGGGAGCTCATGGGGTGGGCGCGTGCGCCCTCGCCGCCCCCGGCCGAGTGGGCCGTCCTGCGGGCCTGCCAGGTCGACCGAGGCGCCCTCTGCCAGGCGGTCCTGGACATGGCCTTACGAAGGGGGTCTCATCCCGTCCTGGAACGGCTTCGGGAACTCCGGGAATTCGGGAGTCCGGCAGTTCAGGAACTCGGGAGGTGGGGATCTGGCTCGGCCCGACACCTCCTTCCGAATTCCCGGACTCCCGAATCGCCGGACTGCCCAACTGCCCCATCCTCTGATATTCCTTGAGGTA
>FWWL01004471.1_pt1 | contig 23558 bp, 22 predicted proteins | sample 2228331 | NCBI WGS metagenome assembly FWWL01 (sample SAMEA103939775, study PRJEB20133) | metagenome | reverse complement strand
ATTTTAATCCGGAAAAGGGGTCAGGTCTTGAATCGCGATATCCCCCGGATATGTCAGAATCGACGAGTCCATCGGAGTGCAAAAGTACTTTGTCTTCCGACCTTGTCTTCATGAGAAGGACGGTTTTTGCGGAAGAGGCGCCATTCTCCGCCCGCGATGACGGTGGGATAAGGCGCATGCCCGGGTGAGATCGTTTCGTCTTTCCTCTTCTCTCGAAGAAGTCTTTCGCTGCGCTCCGCTCGCGATCACGCAGAAGCCGTCTTTCCCGAGATGAGGTAATTGCGCTTCTGCCCGCTAGAGCTGACCCACCACGGCGCTCCCCGCTTTGTGGTTACGCGGGGTCCGCGCCCCGACCTCGGGGACCCCGCATAAGGTTTTCATGTAGGCTCCTCGAAGGGGTCGAAGGTGAGACGTTCGGCGCGGCTGGGCCGGGTGTAGCCGGCCGGGGTCCGCCAGTAGACCACCGGCCATCCCCTATCCCTGGCCAGCTTCCGCAGCCCGCGCTGGGGGTTGACCGCCACCGGATGACCCACCGCTTCCAGCAGGGGCAGGTCGGCGAGGCTGTCGGAGTAGAAATAGCAATCGGATAGGTCCACGCCCCTCTCCGCGGCGTAGTCGCGAGCCAGCTTTTCCTTGCCCTCCCCGTAGGGCAGTGGTCGCCTCAGCTCGTCGGTGAGATATCCGTTGCGCACCGGAGCGACGGCGGCAATCTTGTCGTCCGCCCCCAGCTGCACCCTCACCTTCTCGGAGATATATTCCCCGGCGGCGGTGGCGATAACCGTAAGGTGACCCCTTGCCTTGTGCTCGGCGATGCATTCCTCCCCCTCCCGGAAGAGCCGGGGCATGATGCAGGCCTCGTAGGCCTCGTCCAGCATGCGGATGAGCTCGGCTATGGGGTACTTCCCGCACTCCTGGAAGGTCCAGCGGTAGACCTCCTCCCTGGGCAGGCGGTTCAGGCGGTAGAGCACGGTGAACTTCAACGCCTTCCACACCGCTTCCCAGCCCAGAAGGCCCTTCTTCACCATGTAGGCCACCACCAGGTTGCCGTTGGCCCCGTCCAGCAGGGTGTGGTCGAGGTCGAAAAAGGCTATGGGTCTTCCTTCCATTCCCTTCCTTTCCGGTCCGACTCTTTCCCCTACAGATCGAGCCCCGGTGACATCCCTCCCCGCAGGCGGCAACCGCCTTTATGCCACGTCGGAGGGACCCCGACCTCGAAGCTCACTGTATTGCAGCGCGTCCAGTTCCGCCAATACATCCGCCTGGAGAAAAGGGGAACCGGCCCTCACCTCTCATGTTTTTCCGCTGAGCGTGTTCGCCACGGAATGGCCGTCCGTGCTCAACCATCCTAGACAACCTATCCATTTAATCCACCTACCGACAACCGTCCCGAAACGGAACCGCCGTCTTGTGCTCCGACCATCTCCTCGGATGCCCGCCGCACTATCTCAGCCCGGGGTGAAGACCACCTTTACCGCCCTATACTTCCCCTTGTGCAGGGCCACCTCCAGGGCTTGCGGATATTCCTCCAGACGGAAGCGGTGAGTCACCAGGCGGGAGAGGTCCACCTTGCCCTCCTCGAATAGGCGCAGGGCGAGGTCGAAGGTGTGCACCCGGCTACCCTCCCATTCCTCCTCCTGATAGGTGTATATGCCGCGCAGGGTGAGCTCCTTCAACCACACCGGGGTCCAGTCGATGTGCCCCGGTTCGCCGATGCCCAGCATGTTGTACCAGCCTCCGCTCTTCAGGATGCGCAGGGAGGTGTGCACGGTGTCCGTGTTGCCCACGGCGTCGAACACCCTGTCCACCCCTCCGATGAGCAGCGGTTTCACCAGCAGGGGGGTGTGCATCTTGGCCCCGGTGAGCTCGGCCACCTTCCGGTAGAAATCCTTCCCCCCCGGCCGGAGGACCTCCTCCGCCCCCATCTCCAGGGCCACCTGGGAGTGGAAGGGGTCTATCTCCGCTGCCAGAACCCGCACCTGCGGATGAAGGGCCTTGACGGCGGCGATGGTGCACAGACCCATCACCCCGCAGCCGAACACGAGCACCGTCTCCCCCGGCTTCAAGCGGTTGGCCAGGACCATGTGCAGAGTGGTGGCGAAGGGCTCGGTGAGCACGGCGTTCTCGTCGCTGACCCCATCGGGGACCCGATAGAGCTGGGATACGTGGGCCAACCCCATTTCGCTTATGTACCCGTGGATCTCCGCCGTGTTCCCCTCGAACATCCCCACGGGGATCTCGCCCTCGGTGAAGTTCTCGCACAGCTGATACCTCCCGCTCGCGCACATGGGGCAGAGCGGTTGGATGCCCCTCTGCCGGCATCCCAGGATGGGCATGACCGTGACCCGGTCACCGGGCTTGAAGCCCTCCACGGCATCGCCCACCTCGGCTATCTCCCCGCACACCTCGTGGCCGACCACGAAGGGGAAGGAGGAGAAGGGCGCCAGGGTGAGGCTCTCGCGGCAGAGCACGATGCTGAGGTCGCTACCGCAGAACCCGGACAGGCGGGGCCTGATCTTCACCCATTCCGGTCCCGGGAGCCCGGGCTCCTCGATCTCCCTCACCCGCGCCGGGGCCAGGTCGGTGGTCAGCACCCGCGGCCACTTCCGGGCCAAAAGCCCGGTGAGCAGGTACTTGGGGATGTTGTACTCGAAAACCAGCGCCTTCATGCCGCACCCCTCCCCCGTCGCGAAGCCGGCCTGCACCTCATCCTTCGATTATATCCCCGTTCATCTGGCCTTGCCCGTCCAGCGGGCATTTCCCCTCCAGACGCCTCGAGCCCCGGTTTTCGGTAAGGCTTCTCTTCCTCCCCGGCCATGGAGTTTGGTGAAAGCACACTCAGCGGCCCTTGAACTCCGGCTTCCTCTTCTGCAGGAAGGAGGTGATCCCCTCCACCACGTCAGCGGTGCTCACCGCTATGCCCTGGAAGGTGGCCTCGAAGTCCAGGCAGGTGGTGAGGTCCGACTCGAAGGACCGGTTGAGCATGCGCTTCATCATCCCGATGGCCCGCGTGGGACCCTCCGCCAGCCTCCCGGCCAGCTCCATGGCCTCCTCCATGAGCCTCTCGTGGGGGACCACCCGGTTGACCAGCCCTATCTCCAGGGCCCGTCGGGCGTCCACCGCCTCGCCGAAGAACATCAGTTCCTTGGCCCTGGCCAGACCCACCAGGCGGGGGAGGAAAAAGGTGCCCCCGGCGTCGGCCACCAGCCCGCGCCTCACGAATACCTGGATGAAGCGGGCTTTTTCCGAGGCCACCAGTAGGTCGCAGGCCAGGGCGAAGTTACATCCCGCCCCCGCAGCGTCGCCGTTGATGGCCCCCACCACCGGCTTCTCCATCTCGGTCATGGTCCTGATGAGTCGGGAATAGAGCCCTGCGGAGAGGCGCATCCCCATGGGTGTGTGCCCGTCGCTGCGCGCCCCTCCCCCGGTGAGGTCCGCGCCGGTGCAGAAGCCGCGTCCCTCACCGGTGACCACCACCGCCCGCACATCGTCGTCCTGCTCCAACTCTTCGAACCTGCGGGTGAGGGCATGGAGCATGTTGAAGTTGAAGGCGTTTAGGACCTCTGGACGGTTGAGGGTGACCACCTCCACGGCACCCTCACGCCGGAAGAGCACCTCATCCATGTCCACCTCCTTGTAATCGAGAACGGACGCCGGTGCGTTTACCAACTAATGGCAACTCTTGCATCATATTGCAGGACCTTCCGCCGCTGCAGAGCCCGCTCAAGGACACCTTCCTGCCCGCTCAGCCGGGAACAAGACGGAGAAGGTCGGGGCCCGCCAGTTCCGTCACGCATTCCCTTATCTCCGCGGCGGTGCGTCGCATGAAGTCCAGGGACTGACCCAGCGGGTCGTCTATGGTGAACCGGTGGTCGTAGAGGTGGAAGTAATGCAGGAAGAAGAGGCGGAGCTTCTCGTTGAGGTCGCCCTCTCCGGGTCCTCTTTCCAAACCCTCCACGTGCCTAATCCAGGACTTCAACTCCCGAAGACGCTCCTCCGGGCTGCAGGTCCGCAGGCGGTGCCCCTTTTCCCGCCCCTGGATGACGAACTCCTTAAGGGTGAAGACCCTGTCCACCGTCTCCTGGTGCCTGGTGAGCAGGCGCTGGCTGTTGTGCATGGCCATGGTGAGGATGAGGTCCGCCCTCCATACGTCCTCCTCACGGAGGAGCCGGGAGCGGTGGCCGGAGACGTCCAGGCCCCATTCCTTCATGACCTGCAGTACCTCATGGGGAGGCGGCTCCCCCTCGCGGGCGTCCAGTCCGGCTGAAGCGACCCTCACCTCCCGTGCCGGTGGAACCGAGTCCAGCACCTGCCGCAGGAAGGCCTCGGCCATCACGCTGCGACACACGTTGCCGGTGCAGACGAAAAGTATCTCCAAAGGACCTCCTCGACCCGGTCGTCACTTTCTTCGGCTCCCGGATACCCTAGCCGCCCGCTCCTTCCCCGCACTCCGCGAGCGGCCGCGGGTCTGACGCCGCGCCCTCAGTCCCCGAACACCTCCGCGGCCTTCTCCAGATACACCCGGAGGTCTCCCTCGCTGAAGCAAACGAAATATACCTTCTCCAGGGAAGGGTTGGCCTCCACGATCTCCTTGACCGTGCGCAGGGCGATGGGCGCCGCCCTGTCGATGGGGAAACCGTAGGCCCCGGTGGATATGGAGGGAAAGGCCACCGTCTTCAAGCCGTGCTCCAAAGCCAGGGCCAGGCTGTTGCGGTAGCAGTCGGAGAGCAGCCGGTCTTCGTCCCGGTCTCCTCCGTGCCAGACCGGCCCCACGGTGTGGATGACGTGTTTGGCGGGCAGCCGGTAGCCCTTGGTGATCTTGGCCTGTCCGGTCTCGCATCCTCCCAGGGTGCGGCACTCCTCCAGGAGCTCGGGACCGGCCGCCCGGTGGATGGCGCCGTCCACCCCGCCGCCTCCCAGGAGCGATTTGTTGGCGGCGTTGACGATGGCGTCCACCTGGAAGGTGGTGATGTCCCCCCTGGTGATCACCACCCGTCCTCCCATGTATTCCTTCATACCTCACACCCCCTTCGGACAGACGAACGCTCCCACGGCCTTCTCCGCCCGCGCGCGCAGAGCACCGTCTCCGTTCACCTTCGCCGTTCTCAACAACCGACCACCTCTTTCACCGGCCCATACCCGCCGATGCGAGCGCGGCTCGGACAACCGTCCAGCGGACTACACCCGGCGACTTCCCGGCATGCTTCTCGTCCCGCCGGCATAATCGCGTCTCGGATAACCGTCCAGGGCCCTCACGTCGGCCCCTCTTTTTCCGCCTCCTCTCCACCGGGATACAGCAGCTCCCTGGCCACCGCATCCCCCTCGTGTATCGCCTCCAGCAGGCGGCGCGGCTCCACCGCATCCCCGGCCACCAGAGCCCTCACGCCCGCTTCCTCCGCAGCCTGGAACGGCTCGGTGCAGGGGACCGAACCCACCGCCCATACCACGCTGTCCGCATCCACCACCTTCTCCTCTCCCCCATGGAGGACGACCGCGCCCTCCTCCCGGACCTCCACCACCCTGCATCCCAGTAGGAGCCTGCCTTGCTCGCGCAGGCGGCGGTGGAGGTAATAACCGTGGGAGGTAAGGGGGGATACCGGCGGGGTGTCCGACTCCTCCACAACGGTGACCTCGTGTCCTTGGTCGATGAGGAAGTCGGCGGTCTCCATGCCCACGAGCCCCGCCCCCACCACCAGGACCCGCCTCCCGGGAACCGCTCGTCCCAGGAGGACCTCCCTGGCCTCCAGGTTCGACGGGAGGTCGCCGCCCGGTAGCGAGGGCCTGGCGGGATCCGCTCCGCTGGCCACCACCACTCCCTCCCATTTCCCCGCGAACACGGCTTCCCTCCAGTCCGACCTCCCCGTCTCCACCCGGACTCCCAGGCCCTCCAGACGTCGCACCGCCCATTCCACCCATCGACCGTAGGGTTCCTTGTGGGGAGGCCGGGAGGCCGCCCGCAACTGCCCTCCCGCCTGGACGTCCCTCTCCACCACCCGCACCTCGGCGCCTCCTTCCCCGAGGGTCATGGCCGCCTGAATTCCCGCCGGCCCCGCGCCTATCACCAGGTAGGGGCCCCTGTTCTTCGACGGTCCCCGGTAACGCCGCCATTCCATGCCGCATTCCGGGTTCACGGTGCAGGTCACGGCGCGGAACTCGAACATCAGGCGCTCTATGCATCCCTGGTTGCAGGAAAGGCAGGGGCGTATGTCCCCGTGTCTGTCCTCCATGGCCTTGGCCAGGAAACGGGGGTCGGCCAGGTGCTGCCTCCCGAAGGCCACCAGGTCGGCGCGTCCGGAGGACACCACCTCCTCGGCCAGCCGGGTATCGTGGAGCTTGCCCACCACGATGACCGGCACGCCCACCGCTTCCCTCACCCGAGCCGCGTTTTCCACGTTGAGTCCCTCCGGGTGGTGGAGCCCCGGACAGGTGGGGTTGCCCGGAGAGTCGTAAACCCCGCGGGAGATGTGAAAGGCATCCACCCCATCCTCCACCAGGAGGGGAAGAAGGGGCAGGATGTATTCCAGGTCGTAGCCGCCCCTCACGTCCTCGCAGGCGGAGAAGCGGAAAATGACCGGGAAATCGCGGCCCGCCTCCTCCTTCACCGCCCGCACTACCTCCCGCGCGAAACGGAAGCGCCCGGGGGCGTCTCCGCCGTAGGCGTCCTCCCGCCGGTTGGAGTAGGGGGACAGGAACTGGTTGACCAGGTAACCGTGGGCTCCGTGTATCTCCACGGCATCGAAGCCGGCTTCCCTGGCCCTTCTCGCCGCGGCGGCGTAACAGGCCACCAGCTCGGCTATCTCCTCCGGACTCAGGGCTCGCGGCACCTGACCCATGGCCCGGCTGGGGATGGGGGATGGGGCCACGGGCTGGCCCCCGATGACCTGGGGAAAGGTCTCCCTGCCGGCGTGGTGCAGCTGCGCGGCCACCGCCGCCCCCGCCTTCTTAACCGTCTCCGCCAGACGGGCAAGGCCCGGAAGGAAGGAGTCGTCGTAGATCCCCAGCTCGGAGGCGAATCCCTTACCCAGGGGGTGCACGGCCATCACCTCGGTGACGACCAGGCCCACCCCTCCCTCGGCGCGCGCGCGCAGGTAGGCGAGGAGTCGAGGCGTGGGCTCGCCTCGCGGCGAGGCGTAACCGGTCCCCATGGCGGGCATCACCGTGCGGTTGCGGAGGGTCAGTCCTCCGATGCGCACGGGATCCCAGAGGGATGCAGCTCCCCCCGTGGCCGGACTCCTCCCGCTCATCCCCTCCCGCATCGCGTCACGGCGGGAATCCCCCATCTCAGCATCCATCGCCATTCCCGAGGTGTGCGGCGATCAGGCGAAGACCTCGCGGCCCCCGTCGATGAGGAAGACCTGCCCGGTCACGTAGCTCGAGGCGTCGGAGGCCAGGTAGATGGCCAGTCCCACCATCTCCTCCGGCTCGGCTATGCGTCCCAGGGGGATGGAGGCCAGGGCGGTCTTCAGGATGGCCTCGTTTCCCCACAGGGCCTGGCTGAAATGGGTGCGCACCAGCCCGGGAGCTATGGCGTTCACCCTCACCCCCCTGGGTCCCCATTCCTGGGCGAAGACCTTGGTGAGCATGTTCACCGCCGCCTTGGATATGGAGTAGACCCCGAGGAAGGGAGTGGGGCAGAAACCCGCCTCCGAGGATATGTTGATCACCGAGCCCGAGCCCTTCTCACACAGCACCTTTCCCACCTTCTGGGTGAGGAAGAAGACACCCTTGACGTTGACGTCCATTATCTTGTTCCATGCGGCCTCCTCGATCTCCGCCGTGCTGCAGAAGACCGGGTTGGTGGCTGCGTTGTTCACCAGTATGTCGATGGTCCCGTATTTCTCCAGGGTGCCCTGCACCAGCCTGTCTATGCCCTCCAGGTCTCCCATGTGGGTGGGGATGACGTGGGCCTCCCCTCCGCGCTCCACGATGCCCCGACGTACCTCCTCCAGGGCCTCCGCCTTGCGGCTGGCCAGCACCACCTTGGCCCCCATCTCGGCGAACCCCTCGGCGATGGCCTTCCCTATGCCGCGGCTACCGCCGGTTATGATGGCCACCTTGTCCTGCAGGGAGAACTTCTCTCTGTACAACTCCACCTACCTCCTTCCCTCTCCTCCCCGGGTCCGGGAGGACCTTGTCGATCTCCGCAACCTCCTAGCGGAACACCGGCGTCCTGAACCGCACTCCGTCCATCGGGCGCCGCTCCTCTTCCTGACCGTAATAGTATAACCCTCGGGAAGTAGGTGGTGCGCGTTTCCGTCTGCCGCGGATCCGCCTCGAGGCTCGCCCGGCCGCCGGGTGGGTAAAACGCCGCCGGAAACCCCTGCCGCGACGATAAAGGGCGGCCATCACCTCCGTTAAAAAGCGGTGGGTCCCGCGAAAGTGACGGTGCCATCATGAGGTCGACGAGATGGGGCGGTCATCACTTCCGCACGCCTCCCCCTCAGGCGCGTGCGGGGGCGTCCGGGTGCGGGTCCGCGGGCACGGCCCGCCCGGACCGGTCCTGGCACGCGGCTCAGGACGATCATCCGCCCAGCACCAGGCAGCTCCCCGCCTGGTTGAAGGTGAAACGCTCGCCGAAGGCCGCCGCCATGCGGCATGACGCCACCTGGCCGGTGCAGTGGGAGAAGGCCAGGCGCAGAGGGTCCATTTCCTGGAAAGCCTTCACCGTGTCCTCCAGCTGCTCGCGGCTCAGGAAAGCCAGGTGCGAGCCTCCCACCACGGCCAGGATACGGTCCTTCCCGGCGATCTCGCGTGCCCGCAGGCATGTGTTCACCGCGCCGGCGTGAGCACAGCCCAGGACGACCACCAGGCCCTCCCCCGCGTCCACCACCAGTCCCTGGTCGTCCAGGAACGGGTCCTCCACCATCTCCCCGTCCCGCAAGCACTTCAGGTCAGGGTCTCCGGGCTCGAAGCCTGTGCGGCGCGGTATCTCCCCGGTCACCCATACGCCCTCCGCCAGTTCCAGCGGGCCGCCGTTCATCTCCCATAAGGCTCCCGCGCTTTCCAGGAAATCCCTCCTCCAGGGGATGCCGATGTATCGCTTGACGGCGCCCTTCTGGAAATATTTGGCATCAAGCGCCCGGGGGTGGCAGATCACCCTCTTGGGCCCCGTGCGCTGCAGGATAAAGGGGAGACCCGCCGTGTGGTCGTAATGGCCGTGGGAGAGGACCACCGCCTCCACGCCGCGCAGGTCCAGGCCCAGGCGGTCGGCGTTCCTCACGGCTGCACCGCCCTGTCCGGCATCCAGGAGGAACCTCCTGCCCTCCACCTCCACCAACAACGAAAGGCCGTGTTCCGCCTCGAACACCGGAGGTGCCGCCGTGTTGTCCGAGAGCACCCAGATCCTGACCTCCCGCATGACCGCCCCCTTTCTCCTTTCCCGCCGGGTAGCCGGCGTGTTAACGGCATATGCATTTTATCATCCTGGAGGGATCTTCCTCACGGCGCCTCGGCGCCCCGTTCATCGCCCGGGAGATGAAAGGCCGCCGGGTTTGTGTTTAAATACCTCCAGGTGCCTGGAAAACGGAGTGTGGTCATGCGCGTCTTCCGCTTTCATCCGACCGCGGTCACCGGAGGCCGATCTTCGAGGCATGGCCGCTACAGGCAGGTGGTCCCCACCACGCTGCAGGGTCCTTGCCGAACAAAACCTGTCCGTGCGCGGCGCCGGTTTCCCGCTTCGTTCATCGCGGTGCAGGCGTTTTTTCTCCTGCTCTTCGCCACCGCGTCCTTTCAACCCCCGGCTCATGCCCAGCCCTCGTATATCTACGAGTCCTTCCACTCCCGCTTCATGGTGCGGGCCGACGGGAAGGTGACCGTGCGCCATCACGTCGTCTACCTCTTCCAGGACGCCGCCGGATGGGTGGGGCTCACCGTCCCCGGCGAGCTGGGCCAGGTGCTCGACGCCCGGGTCCTGGACGGAGGAGGTCGGCCTCTTCCGGAGGGTACCTGGGATGTGGAAAGAAAGGAAGAGGGAACGGTGCTGTGGTTCCTTCCCGAGGGCTCGGAGGAAAGGGCCTCCGTGATCTACGAGTACACCGTCAGCGGGGCTTTGAAAGTCGAGGGTGACCGAACGGTCCTCTCCTGGACGGGGGTGCCCACGGGACGCGCCTCGCCCGTCCTGGAATCATCTGCCAGCGTAGAGCTCCCCGTCCCCGTCTCCCCCGGCGAACTGCAGATGCAGGTGAAGACCTCCGGGTACCGCGGTCAGGTCCGCAAGAGCGTGGTGGGCGACCGCCAGGCCGTCGTCGAGCTGGAGAGACTGGAGGCGGGAGCCTACTACGAGTTCACCGCCTCCTGGCCCTTCCGTATAATGGAGACGGCCGGCCCACAGGCATCCGCCCAGGAGACCCCCGGCCGGGGCGAGGACGCGGAGAGGGTAAAGGGCTGGGAGTTCGAGCACTACGACGTGGACATAGAACTCCACCCCGACGGGAACCTCACCGTCCGCGAGACCCAGGTGGTGCGCTTCCAGGGGACCTTCACCTACCTCGCCCTGGACCTCCCCGCCCGCGTCCCGGCCGCAGAGGAAGGCCGGAGCTACGGGAGGATGCGGGTGCGGGACATCGCCGTCTACGAGCAGGGCGGAGACCCTCTGGACCCGTCCTCCTGGAGGGTGGAGGACGTCGACGGCGGCAAGAGGGTGCGCATCGAGTTCCAGACCGCCGGCGAGACCCGGGGTTGGACCATCGAGTACCGCGTGAGCGGCGCCGTGGCCTACGCCGCCCAATGCGACGTCCTTCGGTGGGAGGCGGTCTCCCGCCTCCGGGAGGCATGGATACGCTCCTCCCGGGTGACCCTGAGGCTCCCACAGGGGACGGACCCGGAGACGGTGCTTTCCGACGTTCATTTTGACCGGTATGCGCCTCCTCGCGAGCACTCCTCCGGAAAGGAGGGCGAGCTGCTGTGGTGGGAAGCCTCAGACGTGCCGCCCTTCACCACTTTCACCGTGGAGGCGGCCCTGCCCAAAGGAGCGGTGGCCGTTCCCTGGGCCTTCCGGCCTGCCGCCGCCGCGGTGGGGATTTCCACCGGAGCCGCCATCCTCCTCCTGGCCCTGGCGGCCGTGCTCCTTCCGTGGTGGAAAAAGTCCCGGACCGCTCGGAAGCAAAGGGGGCACTCAGCGCTTAACGGTCCGCCGCAGGGCCTCACCCCGGCCATGGCGGGCATGCTCATGAGGCAGCGGCCCGATGCCGCCGACATCGTCGCCACGGCGGTGGACCTGGCCAGGCGCGGATACCTCGTCATCCAGGAAAAGGAGGAGAGGGGGGTTATCAGGCGCCGCCGCTTCGTCTTCCTCCCGGGGGATGCCGACCGGTCCCGCCTCCTGCCCCACGAACGTGCAATTCTTACCGCTCTCATCGAGGCGGGAAAACGCGCTTCTACGGGGATGTCCGGTAGAGGTGCACCCGTGGACGTCCGCTCTCTCATGAAGGCGGTCCGGGAGGACTCCGTGTCCCTAGGACTCTTCTCCCGCGACCCTGGGAGGATGCGTCATTCCTACATGTTCGCGGGTTGGTCGCTCATCGGACTGGCGTCCGCCCTCTACCTGTTGCTTCCCCGCTGGTTCGACCTGGGGTGGCTCCTGGTCCCCGCCCTTTCCCCCGCTCCGGCCGGTCTGGCCGTTTGGGCGCTGGGGTGGTTCGCGCCCCGGCGCTCGGCGGAGGGCTCCCGCGCCTACGGAGAGGTCACGGATTACCGGGAATATCTGGCAGACGAGGAAAGGATCGCCCCGGAGACGGGACCCGGGGAGCACTTCGAGGCCAACCTTCCCTACGCCGTGGCCCTGGGGACGGTGGAGGAATGGGCGCGGAAGTTCGTAGGCCTGGTGGAGGGCCCCTTCGCCTGGTTCCGTTCCCCGGACCCCCCTCTTGACCCCGTCTCCCTGGGCAGAGCACTGCTGTCCCTGCGCGACGGCCTCTCGCCCTGAGGGCTCCCTCCCCCTCCGTCCGGCCCGGCATGAACGATCGCGCTCACCGACCTCTGGCCACCGGTGATAATCGATGGTATTTCCTTCCACTGGGCTACAAGGCCGGCCGGTGAGAAAGGTCTAAGACGCTCCGACATGCGGACCTGCGCTCGGGGTTCGCGTTGACGCTCCCGGCCGCTGCCGTTCCGCTCGGCCGGGAAAGGTCCCGGAATCTTCCCGCCGCCCGCCTTCAGGGGCGATGCGGATCTTCCTGCCGGTTTTCGTCTGCGGGCTCTTGCCGGTGGCCGGGCTCCGTCTCCCCTCCATCCCGGTCCCGGTGGTCGTGCGGATGACGGTGCGGATGTTCGTGGGGGTGGATGTGGGGGTGGGAATGCGCCGTCCCGGCCTGCAGCTCGACTGCCGCCTCCACGGCCTCCCGAAGTCCCTCCTGTGCCTCCGACAGGCTTTTTCCGGCTTTCAGGAGACGGGCGGAGACCTCCTCCCAGCCCAGGTTCCCGGCCAGTGATCCCAGCTGAGCCAGCGAAGCCTCCTCCTCGCGCAGCCGCACCAGCATCTGCCTCAGCACGACCTTCATCAAAAGCGGCGTGCGGTCCTCGTGCTCACTCATGGCGGGATTATAAACCGAAAGCCTGCGTTCATCCACGTCGCGTCCCGGGGCGCAGAGGAGGTCCCGATCGCCGGCCGATTTGCGTTCAGGCGGGGGTCACCCGCACCTCGAGGTCCCCTTCCCCGGACATACTCCACTCCACCCGGCTGCCCTCCTTCCCGGAGAACACCTCGTAGGCGCCCTGAAAGAGGCCGGCCATGAGGAGGGGGACGCAGGCGTTGTGCAGGAGCAGGCGCAGCCCTTCCTCTCCCAGGTTAAGCTCCTCCAGGAAGCCCAGGCCGCGGACGGCCAGCATCTCCCGGAAGCCCTCCGTGCCCCCCTCCAGCTCCTCGTGGCGCAGGGTGCGCACGGTGTATCTCCTCTGGGCCTCGATGACCGTCTCCGGTATGGCCTCCCCCAGTTCCGATTCCAGGTCCGCGAGCACCGCCTCCAGCCCGGCGGGCCCGAAGACGGCCATCCTCCTCCCGGTGGAGGGGTCGGTGATGGTCCCGGTCATGGTATCCCACCGGCAGGAGGCCACGGCAGCCGGCACCCCGCAGGAGGGGCACCGGTCGAGTTTTGCCCCTCCCGGACGGTAGGCGTAACGCGGGGGCTGCAGCCTTTCCGCGAGCTCCACGGGATGGGGCGCGATGTAGGTGGTCACCTCGTAGGAGTTGGGCGCCACCTCCTCGTAGCGCACCCAGCTCTCGCGCCCGTCGATGGCCTCCCAGGCCCCCAGGCTCTCCCCGCAGAAGAAGTAAAGGGAATGGGGGTTGCTTATCAGCATGCTCACGTAATCGTCGTCCCGGAAACGGACCCTCTTCCCGGAAAGGCGCACGTTGCCGTAGCCGTAGGCCATGCCGGTGACGCTGAGCCTGCGGATCATGGCCCGGAGACCCACGTAACGGGCCGCTTTTCTCACCGGGGCGGGCATGAGCCTCTCCACGTATTCCCTCACCTCGCGGCGTTTGCTCTCGATGACGATGTGCCCGATGGGGACGCCGATGATCTCCTCTATGCCCCGGAAGAGATGGTCGAGGTTCTCCGACTCGTAGAAGAGCATGCGGTGGTCTGGATCCTTGGTCTGGACGATGACCCCGTTGTCCTTCCAGGTGAGCTCACTGCCCACCAGTGTGGGGACCCCGCACCTCGCGCACCGCCTCATCATCACGCCTCCCTCCACTCGCGCCGCCCCCCGGCGGCGGGAACGCCCAGCGGACCGCGGCTCGCCTTCTCACATCCCCATCCGTCTGTTAAGGTATTATAAACGTTTTCGTGAAAGGTCATCGGGAAGGCGGGCTTCTTATGGCCGTGGCCGTGGTCACCGACAGCCAGACCTGCATCCCCCCTGCCATGGCGGAGGACCTGGGGATCACCGTGCTCCCCTACAACCTGGTGCTCGACGGGAAATCCTACCGGGACGGCGTGGACATCACCCCCCAGGAGTTCTACGAGCTGCTTCCCAGACTTTCCCACCCCGCCACCACCTCCTCCATCTCCCCGGGCGCCTTCATGCAGGCCTTCACCGACATCTCCCGGAGGGCGGATGAGATCCTGGTGGTGACCATCTCCTCCACCATGAGCGCCACCTACAACAACGCCCGGCTGGCGGCGGAGAACTTCCGGGGTGCCAGAGTGGAGGTGCTGGATTCCCGCACCGCGGCCATGGCCCAGGGGCTGGTCGTCCTGGAGGTGGCTCGCGCCGCTCGCGGGGGGGAGCCCCTCGACGGCTGCCTGCGGGTGGGACGGGAGCTGTGCGCCTCGGTGGAGCTCTTCGCCTACATCTCCACCTTCGAGTTCCTGCGCAAGAGCGGGAGGGTCAACGCCATCGCCGCCCTGGCCGCAGACGCACTGTCCATAAAGCCGGTCTTCCGTTTCAAGGACGGGGACGCCGTTCTGGCCTCCAGGAAACACTCGCCGGCCAAGGCCCGCCGCTACATAGCCGCCCGGGTCCGCGAGGCTTACCAGGAGCGCGGACCCCTCCGCGTGGCCGTCTTCCACGCCGCGGCCCCGGAGGAAGCCGGCCAGCTGTCGGACATGATCCGCGACTCCGTGGAGACCAGGGATGAAATCATCGTCTCCCAGTTCACGCCGGTCATGGGCTGCCATACCGGTCCGGGGGTGGTGGGGGCGGCCTTCCTCTGATCGAGCCGGGCCATCCACCCGGAAGGCTGTCCGACCCCGGCAGGCATCGGCCTCACGGGTCTGGTCCCAGGAGGTCCAACCGCTCTCCGACGGGGACGTCCGTCCGGGACTCAGGTCCTCAAAGGCTCCTCCGCACCGGAGGACCCGACCTCCCTCCACCGCGGGCAGGGCTCACCCCGGCCCGAGCGCCCCTTCCTCGCCGGTCACCACCGCCTCCCCACCCTCCTCAAGGCTCCGCCGCAGGGGGAGGAAGGCCACGGAGGCGATGAGCGCCCCTGCGGAGAACATGGCGATGGTGGTTCCCCAGACGTGGAGGCGGAATAATCCCAGATGGACGTGGAAATCCCCCACCGCGCCGGCCAGGGCCGCGGCCACCGCCGCCCCGAGTAGCAGGAAGATGCGGGACACGGAGTGGAACACGGCGAAGGCCTTACCCCGGTTCCTGTCCTCGATGACCTCCTGGACCATGGTGATCCCGGTGAGGAAGATTACCGAGAAAGCGGCCCCGAACACCAGGGCGGCCAGGTAGGCCATGAACATCACCGTGATCAGGGACATCCACATCAGCGTCCCCCCGGCGCAGAGCAGTCCGAGTTTGAAGATGAACCACTTGGCCCGCACCCGGGCCAGGAACTGCAGCCCCACGATGCCCGCCAGCATCCCCACACCGAAGAGGGCCATGAGAAAGCCGAACTGGGTATCGTTCCCGCCCAGCACCTCGTGCACGTAGACCACTCCCACGGCGAAGAGCGACCCGCCTCCCAGGGTGCCGGTGGCCAGGGCGGCGGTGAGGGTGCGCATGAAGCGGTTGCGGAAGGCGAAGCTGAAGACCTCCCTCGGGCGCACCTTCTCCTCCGCTTTCTCCGCCCCCTTCTCCGTCGGGGCCGCGAGGTTAAGCGACCTGGAGATGCGCTTTATCATCAGGGCGGAGAAGAAGAAGGTGAGGGCGTCCGCGATGAGCGAGAAGGCATAGGGGTGGTCGGAGAAAAAGACCATCCCCTCCAACCCCCGGAATAAGGGCGAGCTACCCACCTTGAGCAGGGCGAACACGGCCGCGCTCAGGGGGATGGACCCGTAGGCGCTCCCCAGGGTCATGGAGTTGGCCATGGTCAGCCGGTTCTCCCCCTCCACCAGGTTGGGCAGGCTGGCATCCCTGGCGGCCATGTAGATGACGGTGATGAACTCCATGAGGAAGACCAGGACGTAGAGATAGGCCAGGGAATCCAGGACCGCCACCCACATGATGAGAAGCCCGCGCAAGAGGTCGCAGTAGATGAGTATTTTCTTGCGGTCCCACCGGTCGCTGATCCAGGTGGCCACCGCCCCGGAGAAGGCCGAGGGCACTATGCGCAGGACCAGAAGACCGGCCACCGCCGCCGGGGAACGGCTGGCGTTCCAGACCAGGGCCATGAGAGCGAAGGTGGCCAGCCAGTCCCCTATGGAGGACACCGACTGCCCCACCCACAGGCGGCGGAAATCCCGGTTGGCCCACAGCGCCCGGAGGTCGTCCATCACCCCTCCGGCCAGCTCCCGCGCCCTCCGGCCCCGGACCCTCCCTCCCCCGGGTACTCCCCTTCTCCTTATTTTCCAGCCTCGCTCCGCCCTTTTCCCGGTCAACGCCTTCCCTCGCCCGCACCCATGACCGCCGCGCGGACGGTCAATCCGCCTCCCGGTCCTTGATGAGCCGGTTCCAGAGGACCCCTCGGGGGTCCTCCCGCAAACTCTTCTTCCCCACCCCGGGACTTCCCTGCGCCCTCCGCAGCAGGGCCATGCCCAGGACGCCGAGGGTGAAGGCCAGGTCTCCCGCCGGCCTCCCCCACCGCCAGGCCAGGACGGGCAGCAGGGCGAGGGCCAGGAGGTTCATCTCCGCCGTCCGCCGGGTGCAAACCCCCAGGGTGAGGAAGGAGACCAGCACCAGCCCTCCATAGGGCACGAGGATCAGGGTGCCGGTGAGGGCCATGGCCATCCCCCTCCCTCCCTGGAAGCGGAGAAAGAAAGGCCAGTTGTGCCCGGCGATGACCGCCAGACCCGCCGCCGCCTCCCACACGTCCCCCCATCCCAGGGCCCGGGTGACCAGGATGGCCGCCGCCTCCTCGGCGCAGTCGGCGAAGAAGGCCACCGCCGCCCTCCCCTTGCCCAGGTGCGCGGCCAGGTTGGAGGCCCCCAGGTTCCCGCTACCGCTGCGGCGGAGGTCCAGACCCAGCTCCCGCCTGGCCAGGATATGGGAAAGGTTCACCGTCCCCAGCAGGTAGGAGGCCAGGAGGAAGAGTACCCTGGACGCGGTTCCCAAACCCACCTCCGAACAAAGGTAAAAACGCGGCTCGCGTTTATGATATCACCCGGGCTGACACCTGCCGCCATCCCCGCCGCCACAGAGACCGCGACCTGAGGGCGTCCGGTTTCGAGGAGCCACTGTTCCCATCGCCCCCTCCGCGCGGCGGCCATCCAGCGCATGGCGAAGAGACAGAGAGACACGATCCGCCGCCCCCCTCCGCGCGGCGGCCCACCGCTCCCTCGATGATGACCCCTCCCCCCAGCCCCCGAAGGGCCATCCCACCCCCGCGGTTGCGGATGCGGGAACCCCCAACCGCCACGCCACGTTCCACCGGCTACCCGTCATGATGTCCGCCATAGCCCGGTTCCTCCGGACCCGGAGGCATCATCCCGGCGAACGTCAACCGGACGAGGGCGAGGCCTTAGGCTCCCCTTCAAAACTGCCCGGCCCGGCCACGGCCTCCTTCAGCAGCGAGGGAAACAGGGTGAACACCAGCCCGGCGGCGGTGCAAACGGAGCCCCCCAGGAGGAGGGTCCAGGGGATGGTCATGCGGTCGGCGGTGTAACCCAGGAACATCCCGCCCAGGGGATACAGGCCCTGGAAGACCAGTATGTAGAGGCTCATGATCCTTCCCCGCATCTCCCTCCCCACCCGGGCCTGGAGGACGGTGTTGATGGCCGCGCTCATCATCAGGGATGAGGTCCCCAGGAGGAAGGCCAGAAGGAGGCACACCCAGTAAATGCGGCAGGCCGCCACCGCCAGCAAGGCGAGCCCCACGGTTAGCGAGGAGACCTTGACTATGGTCCGCTCCGGCATCCGGCGGCGCAGGGCGGTCACCAGGGGGGCACCCGCCGCCGCCCCGACCCCGATGGCGCTGAGCAGGGCGCCGTAACCTCCCGACCCCCGTCGGAGCACGTCCCTGGACAGGCCGGGGAGGAGGACCAGGAAGGAGAGGCCGAAGAACGACACCACTCCCAGCAAGAGGAGCTGGTTGCGCGCCCATCCCTCTCCGATGGCCAGCCTCAGAACCTCCACGATGTGTGAGCCGGTGGACTTGCCTCCTGCGGGAGGGGTCTCCGTGCGCAGTAGGAGCAGGGCCCCGATGACCGCCAGGAAGCTCGCCGCGTTGATGAAAAACGCGGTCTCCGCGCCCCAGGCGTGCAGCACCAGGGCCCCCAGGAGGGGCCCGATGGAACGTGCCAGGTTGAACTGAGCGGCGTCCAGGGCGATGCCGTTGAGCATGTCCTCCGGGGGGACCAGGTCCGGTATTATGGCCCTCCAGGCGGGGAAGTTGAAGACGAAGGCCAGACCCATGGCCGCGGTCAGGGGGATGACCGTCGCCATGGAGGAGAGCCCGACCCGCAGGCAGAGGCCCAGGCCCAGGGCGCACAGCATCATGGCCGTCTGGGTCACCAGGATGAGCCTGCGGCGGTCTATGCGGTCGGCCAGGGAACCCGACCACAACACCAGGAGGAAGAGGGGGAGGAAGTTGGCCAGGTTCACCGCCCCCACCCAGATGTTGGTCCCCGTGCTCTCCTTGACGAACCACAGCAGGGCGGTGTTGTGGATCCAGGTCCCCACGTTGGAGAGGAAGGCCCCCGACCAGAGGAGACGGAAGTCGCGGTGGCGGAAGGAGGAGAGAACGCCCCCCTCCATCGAGCTCCGCCCCGCCTCCGCGACCATGGCCCTCCCTCCGTGTCCCTTCCTCCGCGCGGCTCCCCCTCCGAGGCCCACGGCACGCCGGCCGCGGCCGCCGCCAGTATCTCCACTATTGTACACGGCTCCCGTGGCCGCCTGGGCCGCGCCCGCGTCCACACTTCGGGCTGCACCGTGCGCTTGCAGACGACCTGCGTCCTTTCCCCCTCTTCCGGGCGGAAGAAATCGGCCTCACCCGGGCGGAGGAAGACGGCCTGCGCCCCTCGCGCTTCTCGTCCGGCGAAAACCGCCGCCGGTCCGGATCTTCCCTTGCTTCCCTCCCCCGTCCCGGGATCACCTCCGGCGGATGAGAGCGAGCCGCACCTTCATCCTCCTCATCCGGGGATTCAGGCGTCCTGTTGTCGTGTGAGTGAGGCTCGGACTCCTTCCCGCAGCTTCTTCCTTCTCATGCGGGGATTTAGGCACCTTGATGAGGGGTAGAATATGTCCGTGAACCGGGGTGAGCGTGCCGTGCCCTTCAGGTCCGCCTGGTCCGGCGTCGGATCCGCCGGGACAGAACCGGAGGCGTCCTCAAGGCGCGCCGCGCGATCCCCTCCTCGCACCCGAGATGAGATGGACCGTTCGAGGACGACCGGAAGGAGGGTGACAGGATGGCCGACGAGCCCTGGGAGCACCGATACGCCCACGTGAACAACCTGCGCATGCACTACGTCATCGCCGGGGAAGGGCCTCTGGTGGTCCTCCTCCACGGTTTCCCGGAGTTCTGGTACTCCTGGCGGCACCAGATCCCCGTGCTCGCGGAGAGGTTCCGAGTGGTGGCCCCGGACATGCGGGGCTACAACCAGACGGAAAAACCGGTGGGCGTGATGCAATACCGCCTGTCCAACCTCATGGAGGACGTACGCGGCCTCATCGAACACCTGGGGGAGAGCCGGGCAGTCCTGGTGGCCCACGACTGGGGAGGCGGCGTGGCCTGGCCCTTCGCCGCCTTTTACCCGGACATGGTGGACCGTCTCGTCATACTCAACTGCCCCCCGCCCGCGGTGCTCATACGCCACCTCATGACCAACCGCGCACAGCTGCGCCGCTCTTATTACATGTTCCTCTTCCAGCTCCCATGGCTGCCGGAGCTGGCCTTGAGGGCCTTCGACTACCGGCTGGTGGAGAAGGCCTTCCGCGGCTGGGCCGTGGACAAGAGCGCCTTCACCGACCGGGACATCCGCATGTTCAAGGAAGCGGCGGCTAAGCCCGGCGCCCTGACCGGAGGCATCAACTACTACCGGGCGGCCTTCCGCCAGTTCCTGCGCTCGCCGCGCGAGTCCTCCCGGCCTCAGGCCAAAGTCCGCTGCCCCACCCTGGTCATCTGGGCCGAGGAGGACCGGGCCCTGGGCAAGGAGCTGACCCACGACTTCCAGTCCGAGGTGGATGGGCCGCTGACCATAAAGTACATCCCGGGGTGCAGCCACTGGGTCCAACAGGAGAGGCCTCGGGAGGTGAACTCCATGATCATGGAGTTCCTCGCCGACTACCGACCCGGAGGTTGAGAGGAGGGGGCGTCGGGCCGTTCCGATGCCGCCAACCCCGCCCGGTTCCTCCGCGGACTCAGGGGCGGCGGCCAAGAGGCGCAGGGGAGCTTTGCGGAAAGCCCCGCACATGAAGGTTTACGCGCCCTTCCGTATTCCCGGGTGCAACGGAGAAGCGACGGGCGTTTACATGAGGTCCTGCATCCATCCGGGCTTCTGTGCCCTTTCGGACGGCGAGGTGCAGGGAGGCGGGGGTGCATGAGGGAAAACCCCGTGCGCCGCCTCCCGGACCTTGAAAGGGAAGGGGCGCGAGGCACGGTTGGAGCACGAAAAACCCCGGCACCGCCGGGGTCGTTGCTGGTGTCGGAGGGGGGACTTGAACCCCCATGAGGAAGCTCCTCACTAGGCCCTCAACCTAGCGCGTCTACCGATTCCGCCACTCCGACCCGCTGCTATATATCACGCGCCGGAAGGGGGCTTTTCCGAGCCCTCCCCCGCCTTCATCTTCCGGTTCCGAAAACCAGTATATATCCTATTTCTCCTCGGGTCTACAATCTTCGAGGCGTAAAATATGTCCCTGGAGATCCTTCCGTATTTCCCCACCACCACCACCCGGTCGCCCTCGTCCAGGGGCGGCGGGAAACGGAAACCGCGGTAGAACCAGACCTTGGTGCTCTTCCCGTCATCCTCCACCAGGTCGAAGTTGATGTCGAAGGTGAGGGTCTTGGAGCGCCGGTTGGCCCTGCGGGGGAGGAGGGTGGGCAGGGGGTAGGTGGACACGTTGAGCACGATCCCCTTCTTCACCAGCTTGGCCACCGCCGCACCTCCGAGGTCCCTTCGCTGTCCGAGACACCGGTTTTTGAGAGGTCAGTTCTTTATCGTCACGCCGTTCCCGCCACTTGACCTTCCGAAGCGCGCAGGAGGCCGGCCACCGCTTCCCATATGCGCTGGGCCAGCTCCCGTTTGGGCATGAGGTCCAGCTGCTCCTCCCTCCCGTCGCGGTGGAGGATGACCGCCTGGTTGAAGTCCGATTCGAAACCCGATCCCGGCCTGGTGACGTCGTTGGCCACCAGTAGGTCCACCCCCTTGTCTTCCATCTTCTTCCTGGCGTTGCCGAGGAGGTCCCCCGTCTCGGCGGCGAAACCCACCAGCACCTGGCCCGGCTTCTTGCGGTCGCGCAGCTCTCCCAGGATGTCCGGCGTGGGCACCAGCTCCAGGGTCAGGCCCTCTTTCCCGGCCCGCTTTATCTTCTCCTCGCTCCGGCTGGCCGGGGTGAAATCGGCCACCGCCGCGGCCATGACCACCGCCGCGCAACCCTCCGAGCGGGAGAGCACCTCCCGGCGCATCTCCTCCGCCGTCTCCACCATGACCCGCTCCACCCCTCCGGGGGCCTCCAGATGGGTGGGGCCGCTGACCAGGACCACCTCCGCCCCCATCTCCCGGGCCGTCTCCGCCAGGGCATACCCCATCTTGCCGCTGGAGCGGTTGCCGATGAACCGCACCGGGTCCAGAGGCTCCCGCGTACCCCCCGCGGTCACCAGGACCCGGCGTCCGGAAAGGTCACCCTTGATCCCCAGGATGCGCAGCGCGGCCTCCACGATGGAGGGGGGCTCCGCCATGCGCCCCTCTCCCTCCTCGCCGCAGGCCAGGGCTCCGCTCTCCGGCCCCACCACGTGGACTCCTCTCTCCCTGAGCTTTCTCAGGTTTTCCTGGGTGGCGGGGTGCCGGTACATCTCGCGGTTCATGGCCGGAGCCACCAGGACCGGAGCCCTGGTGGCCAGGAGGGTGGTGGAGAGGAGGTCGTCGGCCAGGCCGTGGGCCATCTTGGCCAGTATGTTGGCCGTGGCCGGCGCCACCACCACCAGGTCCGCCGCCCGGGCCAGGGATATGTGTTCCATCGCCGGTCCGGGCGCCCCGAAGAGATGGAGGGATACCGGATTTCCGGAGACGGCGCGGAAGGTGTCCGGACCCACCAGCCGCGTGGCGTGTTCGGTCATCACCACGCGCACGTCCAGGCCCCTCTCCGCCAGCCGGCGCACCACCTCCACCGCCTTGTAGGCGGCTATCCCCCCGGTAACCCCGAACACGACGCAGGCCATGGGATCGGGCCTCTCCTCGCTATTTCCCTTACTTGGTCCCGTCCTCCGGCATCTCGAACTCCAGCTTCTCCTGGGCGATCTCCTCCAGGGCCAGGGTCAGGGCCTTGTTGGAGGCCGAGGTCACCTGGGGACCCGTCTCCCTCCCCAGGCCGTCGCCCAGGTGCCGGAAGTAGTTGTTGATCTGGCGCGCCCGCTTGGCGGCGGCGATGGTCAATCCGAAACGGGAATTGTCCATGGCCTTCAACAGGTCGTCGATCTTGATCTTCATCAACACCTCTGCACTACCTCCCGTCTTCGTTTCTCTCCGCCTCCGCGGAGGCGGATTCATTTTCATATATAGCACAGAACTCCTCCACCGCGCGCCGCAGGTCGTCGTTCACCACCACGTGGCGGAATCCGCCCTTCTCCTCGCTCTCCCGCACCGCGTTGCGCAGCCTCCGGCGTAGCTCCTCCTCGCTCTCCGTCCCCCTGCTCCGCAGCCTCTCCTCGAGGATCCGCAGGGAGGGGGGCTCCACGAACACGGTGACCGCGTCGGGCATCCTCTCCCTGACCTGCCGGGCGCCCTGCACGTCGATCTCCAGGATCACGTCGTGGCCTTTCTCCAACCACTCCTCAACAACAAGGCGGGGCGTGCCGTAAAGGTTCCCGTGCACCTCCGCCCACTCCAGGAACTCCCCCGCGTCGACCCGTCTCATGAATTCCTCTCGTTCCAGGAAATGGTAATCCACCCCCTCCCTCTCCCCCGGGCGGGGAGGACGGGTGGTGGCGGACACGGATAGGCGAGCCCGCGGGTAGCGCTTCAAGAGCTCGGCGATGAGGGTACCTTTTCCCGCGCCGGACGGCCCGGCGACGACGAAAAGGCGTCCGCGTCGCATTACCTCTCCCGGTGGTTCGGACCCGGAGGCGTGGATCCCGGTCCCCGCGGCGGCAGGCCGGCTATCAGGAAAATCTTTCCTTCAAGGCCTGGACCTGTTTGGGTCCCAGCCCCTTGACGCGCCGCGTCTCGCTTATGCCAATCTCCTCCATGATCCTGGCGGCGCGCGCCTTGCCTACCCCGGGAAGGGATTCGATGACCGACTTCACGGTCATCTTCCCGTATGTATCGTCATCGGCCCTGGCCAGGACCTCGCTCACCTTCAGCCTGCCCTCCTTGAGCGACCTCTTGATCTCCGACCTTTCCTTTCTTACCTTGGCCGCTTTCTCCAGGGCTTCCTTGCGCTGTTCCGCCGTCAGTTCCGGGAGCTTCTGGCTGGCCATCATGTCCCTCCTCAGGTCTAAAACCTCACCTCACGGATGTCCTGATAAGTATAAACCCCCTCTCCCGCACCAACAACCCGGCGGGAACGCGGGCCGC
>FWWL01004468.1_pt1 | contig 23578 bp, 27 predicted proteins | sample 2228331 | NCBI WGS metagenome assembly FWWL01 (sample SAMEA103939775, study PRJEB20133) | metagenome | reverse complement strand
AACATTATTAGACTCTCCTCTACAAATATCTCCGCTTGAAAAACTCTTTTCTCTAAAAAAGCCAGTTAGTTCTAATGAATTAATTCCATAAACTGAATGCAGCTGCTCCATTGGTTCGACTCTAGGCCAGTCATGTTTTTGCATGGTTGTTGCTTCGCTCACAACAACATTATCACCTTTTACGCTGATTACGCCAGAAACATTAAATCTATCACTTAATACTCCGCTCGCATCATACAAACCAGATGCGTGAACATTGTCATCTATAACAGCACCCCCTCTAATTTTACTCATACCTTTATCACTAACTACTACACCTGAAGAAACATTATTAGACTCTCCTCTATAAATATCTCCGCTTGAAAAACTCTTTTCTCTAAAAAAGCCCATTCCTTCTAACGAATTAGTTCTACTGAATTCATTTGGATTCTTCTTGCTAATGTAGAATACTGCCTCATTAGATTCATTACCACCTCCAAAACCAAAAGTCAGTGTAGCATAGGAAATCAGGTTCCACAGAGCAAATATCTCCTGGTTCTTCTGGAGATCTCTGTGCCACAACCTTCCCTGTAGTGAACCAACTATAGCACTACGCAGATCTTTTGTGAAAAGATAATTACTCGCACTCTGATATGCCCTGTCGTTTGCATACTTTTTCAGATTTATGTCCCGCTGATAATGAATTATTCTTGATGCATAAAACTTAAACTGAATATCAGTAAGCCTAGTGAGATTTATGCTGTCATTAAATATCAACTTTCTGCCGTTAGGCAAACAAACGACATCTTTCTCATACAGCATGTGCAACATAGATGAAATCCCGCATGCAGAAGAGCATACATCTTGTGCCCAGAACTCTTTCTTGAACGTTCCTGTTAGAAGAGTTAGTGCCCTTATAATATTGTACTCAAGCTTGGCTTTTCTCCCAACCAAAAAATCTGTGAACTTCTTGCCTATAACATCTCTAGAATACTTTACCTTTCTGTTTGAACCCTTGGCTTTTTCTTCTTCTTCAACCTCCACAGCATTTCTGTCCCACTGAAGGTTAGTGCCAACAACACGTGAATGCTCATCCAGCACATATGTAGTGGTAGGCAATATCATCTTCGCATCTGAAACACCCAATTTGCGAAGCATCATCATTGGATCTGAAAAGTCAGTTATTCTAACTATAAGAAAATTTTGATAATTAAATATCTGCACTCTGTAGAAGGTATTTTCTCCTACGAAATCGCGTTCGCAGAAACCTTCTCTGATCCCTTTTGCAATAGATATTAAATCTATTCCTTCATTACCAAACCTTGTTTCTATCACGGAATGGGTGTTCTCATCTAACAAACCGGTGTAGTGGATTATCTTACCACTTCTTTTTTTCTTCTGAGACTCATCATAAATAGTGTATCTGCTTAGAGTTGGCTTGAATCCCCTGAATCCACTGTGCATTTAGCTCCCCCAAACAAGCACTAACTCATTTGAGTATCAAGGATTTAAAACATAAGCAAAAAGAGTATTCTTCATGAAAGTTTCCCACTGGGTAGAAGACCTAACTGAAAAGCTTATTTCTTCAAGGGCTGAACCATACGTAGTAAATTCTGGCATGACAACTTCTGGAAGCCCTCATATGGGAACTGTCTGCGAATTTCTCTACCCAAGCATAATCTACGAGCACCTAAAGAAAAAAGATTACGAAGCAAAATTTTTTTTTGAGATAGACATCATGGATGCTTTTGACAACATCCCATTCTACTTAGAAAAATACAGAAAGTTTTTGGAACCTCACTTGGGTAAACCACTCTGCCAAGTTCCAGACCCTTTCGGAAATTACAGTTCTTATGGTGAACGCTTTTTCCAGGAAAGCATAGAAGTAATCGAAAAGCTAGACATAGAGATGCCAACTATCCTCAAAGCACAGGATCTCTACGGAGAGGGTAGATACGACAGCTATGCAATACTATTCTTCAAAGAATTCTCTACGGTTAAAGACATCATAGAAAGGACTTCTATGAGAAAGCTCAGCAAAGATTGGTCTCCCATCATGCCTATATGCTCTGCGTGTAACAAGATAGCCACTACAAGAGTTACAAGTTTCAACGTTGAAACTGCTCAATACGAATATATATGCGACAAAGAAATGGGCTACACTCGTGGTTGCGGTCATCAAGGAAGGGGCGCTATCAAAGACCACAAGTACAAACTAGTCTGGCGTCTAGACTGGCCGGCGAGGCAGGACTTTCTGCATGCCAGTATTGAAGGTTCGGGTGTGGACCACATGACAAAAGGCGGATCGTGGGACACCGCAAAAGAAATTCACGAAAAGATCTTCAATAAACAACCTCCGATACCCTATCGATACGGATTCATAATGCTGGAAGGAAAAAAATACTCGAAGTCAAAAGGGCAGGGTTTCACAGTAAATGAACTACTGACAATCATCCCAAAAGAGGTACTAAAATATGCATTGCTCAGACCAGACATAGAAGAAAACATAGATTTCAAAGGAGACGCTCTATTTCTTATTAACCTGATCGATGAATATTCAAATGCCGCCGAACTTTTAGAGAAGATTGAAAACAAAGAACTTGATTTCTTACAGCTGAAGCGCCACGAACAAAAAAAGGTTGCAGCTGTGAAGATCTCAAAAGTTTACAAGTTTTCTCTACCACTAACAGAGCTCTTCATGTACAAACAGCTCTATGGGGATTGGGCAACAATACAAAAAACGCTCAACACCAAAATCAACCCTCAAGACATATACTACGTGGAAAACTGGTTTTCAAAAAATTTGGTCCCAGATGAATACACCTTCTCTTATAGACCAATCAAACCATCTAACGAAATAATAAAAGAATTCTTTGAAAGCCTTGATGAAAACATGGACAGTTTGGCGGTCCACAATAAAGTATTCGAATTTGCACGAGAAAAAAACATAGAACCAAAGGAGTTATTTAAGCATCTCTACCTTCACCTGATAGGCAAAGAAAAAGGTCCTAAGCTTGGAAAGCTGATAACTACCATAGGAATACCTAAGCTCAAGAACGATCTTTTAAACGCAGTGTAAAACCCGGCTAAGCTTTTTAAAACTACGTTATTATAATAATTCCAACAATTAAAAAGGTGAGGAATATGTATAACAAAGTAGGCATAAAAGAGCAAAAAACAACATTAATAGCTACTCTGAAGCGGCTCTTTAAGCCATTGCACGCAAATCCATACATAAAAAATGCATACATACAAACAAAAGAACCTCTTTCGCAGGAGACCGTAAGTTCAGTAGCAAGGCTCTTCGCTTCCTTTATCAAAAAATCTATAGATAAAAACGAGTGCTTTATACTCTACCTCAATCATAATGGAAAAACAGCAGAACTAAACCATCTATTCGTTGATGCGTTCTGGAAAGAGTTAAACAGGATGGATATAGATACTCTTATGGGCGTTCACATCAAACAAGCAAGCAAGACAGAGATAACATTCAAGCACTTGGAAAGCCAAATAATCTTTTGCATTCAAAGCCACCCTGGAAAAATAATGCTCTCAGGTAAGCATTAGTTAGACTCTAACTGCCGTGCTATCTCTTCATTTATTATCTTTAGAAACCCATTAAGCTTATCTCTCGGAAAGGTACAGCCAGCAGCAATGTTATGTCCACCCCCATTTCCATTAAGTAATTCTCCTGCTTTCCTCATTACCTTGCCTAGATCTAAGCCCTTCTGAACCAGCCTGCTGGTTCCCCTTCCTGATGCTTTTATCATTCCTTGGACATCGTAGCTTATACCTATTACCGGTTTGTCCTTAAGATTTAGCATACCACAAACAACACCTATAACACTGTCTGGTATGATTTCTCTTCCATCGATGAAATAGAAATTATCGAACTCTACCTGATTGTTGAGCGCATATTCAATAGACTCCTTTAGTTTCTTCCTATGTAGTTCTAGCAACTCAACTCCTTGTTCGTACGACCCACTTTGGTTCTTACAGATTGCGATGCCTAAATCTGGTCTATCGTTTCTTCCGCACGCATTCACAAGTGTGGAGAATTCGTGAACATCATAAAGCATGCTGTTTTCTGGATAATCAACAAACTTATATGACTCCCCAAAAAGCCTTTCTGTGAGAAGAGGATATCCCTGCTCAAGTATCGTCTTTACCAATTCGGAAACAAACCTCTTTTTTTCTTCAGTAGTCAGATTATAGTAAGTCATTTTAAGCCCTTCTTCGCCCAATGCCTTTTTAACGAGAGCCACACAGAGACCGTAATCACCTGTGAGGCCAGGCAAATAAGGCTCTGATGAATAACAAAGCATATCAGGAAGTGTCCGCGTAGCTTTTCCGTACAGCAAAAGATCTTCCTCTACGATAACTGCCCTCTGCTCAATTCCTTTTTCTAGCATCAACCTATTAAGCCCTTTGAAAGGATACTGCATGTCGCCTACCGCACCTACAATCCCTATATGTACTCCAACATTGCATACAAAATAAGCAGTAGTAGCTGCGGAAGCTTCTGAAGCCCCATCAAACCCAAAGTGCATAGGATTTACCTGCAAAACACCTAATCCATCAACTGGTTGATGATGGTCTATAATAACTGTATTTCTGCCAACCCTATTTACCTCTCTTGAACCAGAACCAAGGTCTACAAATATAAATTCGCTTCCTTTGTTCATTATTTGATCAACAGTTCTAGCATCAAGCTTCCTAACACAAAAAAAGTCATGCTCTATAGAATTACTATCGAGGAACATAGAAACTATTGCTGCAGAAGACAGACCATCGCAATCATAATGATGGACTATCACTGGCTTAGAAAAAGTAAGAATCTTTTCCCTTGCTTCCATACATCTTTCTTGAAAATCGATAAGTCTTTTGTTATCCATCTTTGTAATTATCAAAAGATGAATTTTAAAACGTAAGTAACTTATAAATATCGTATTTTCATGATAAAGCACAAATTGATTCTGCTACTCGTAGAAATCCTCTTTTTTTCTCAACTTTTCTATTCAACCCTATTTGAGCAAAAAATAGACGACCTAGCAAAAAAAACTGATAATCCATTCATCTCTCTTTATTCTATCAGAAGACAATTATACAACTACAGTTCCCTTGATCATAAACCTACTTATCTATCGACTGCCTATGCCTATCAGGAGTTGTATCAGCAACAGCTATTCCTCAGAAGCTCTTACGAAAACCTTGCAAGAAAAAAACAAACCCTGACCAGAATATTAGTATTATATAATCTCTACTCAAAGATCGACCCAAACCACTGTGCTGCGGACTCAGAAAAGGCATTCATCGAAAGCGATTTTAGTAGAGAAGACTTAGACCTGATACGCGAAGGGATAGACAAAGGAGTGGAAATTATTTCTCTAACAAAAATGACAATACCGTTAGGCGTTGCTTTAGAGATTGTATCAACAGTAAACGCTATTTTCGTATCAAATTATTTTGCAGAAAATCTCAAAGAACTTACGCTGGAACACAGAAAGTCTATTCTAAAATATCTGGAAAAAACCTATCAAACTTTTAGCTACGCTGTAAAAGATTACGAAAAAGCAAAACAGGAAATGGTATTCTCTCTTGGAAACGAAAGTAAATACTACATTGCTACTGGCGCAGAAGAATCAATCAAAAGAACTGAGTCTTTCTTTGTAAAGCTGAAAGCCTCTGCTGATTTGGGGACAGACCCTCTCCAAGATGATAAAGGATATAAATACTATCTAGGAAACGGGTGCAAAGAAATTCCTTCTATCGTATGGAAAGACTACGATATAACAGAAGAGCTGATATATCTTCACGAAACAGGTTTTCCAACGATCTATGCCTCAACCGAGAAATATAAAGAAACTCTGAAAACCTATACCAAGCAACTTACATCACTTGAAGAAGAGTACGCCTATTTGAAAACTGTTTTAGATGATCAGCTTTCAAATGCAGTAAAAGAAGGACTTACAGAAGTAACACTCCCTATTGAAGACGAAATAATAATCCCGGGTTTTGAGAGCGCAAAGCTGACAGTGAAGAACTCGGTTAAAAAAAGCATTGATGAAGCAAAAGAGATTGCACCAAACAAAAACAAGGCACAGGAAGGCTGGCTCATAGAGAGCATCTCATCTTACAGTTCTGCAAATCAAAAAATAAAACGCATCTTGGAGAATCTGAAGCTTTCACGGAAAAAAACGATAGAACAAAACTATCAATTAAGGTCAAATATAGTGAATCTTATAAATACATACCGGCAAGAGTTCAGCTACGATTTTCTAGCCCTGTCGAAGCTTTCGGCATTAAACAGTGTTATTTCAGAAATAGACATTGAAGAAAGACCAGGAAAAGCATACGTTCAGCTCACGCAAGCCCTCGAAGAACTTAAAAATTTCAGAGAAGCAATGAGCTCGCAGTACAGCATGAAAAAGATAAAATCACTAATTGAGCAGATCGAATCACTCACACCTGAAGTTTCAAAAATAGACAAACCTATGGGCGAATATCTATCTAACCTAATAGACTTCGCCAAAACAAGCATCAAGGAATCCCAAGAAAAGAGTGTTCTCATGCTGCTGGAGCAGAAACTAGGTTCTGCATTGAGAAACATAGAAAATTTGATCACCACGCTTGCTGATGACACTTTCCAAGGAATTGAGGAAACGAGAAACATCTGCCCAAAACTAGTTGATGAAAAGATAAATACAGATTTATTAAAACAGGAGATATTGACACTTGCAGCAAACCAAGATCTAAAAGGTCTCTTGATTTTGAGAAACAAACTCAAGAAAGAATCACTAGTAATATCAGCAAATCTGGAGAAACAGCTTTTGGAGCATGCAGAAAAAACGCTTACAACGGAATTAGTATCTATAGGAATAGAAAATAGTACTTATCACCAGCTAACAATAACTGCTGAGCTACCCTGTGACTACTACGGCAATCTAACTATTAAACTGACAAAAAAAGTTGATAACATAACATCTATCTCATTCATTTCTCCAAAGGAAGGATTAAACAGCGAAACAATTTCATGGAGTGTTGACAACATAAAGGTATCACAAAAAACCGAATTGGTAATTCAAACCCCGGAATACTCAATACTAAAGGGAATTGTAGAAATCACTACGCCTTATGATCTGGAGCAATATACTCTATACATAAACGCTGATGCAGAAGCGATCGTCTCTTGCGAGTTGAACGAATGTTCAATAAACCATGGCACTATAAAACTGAGAAATAAGCTAGCAAATGGGAAAAACATCGTAACTTTTTCTTACATCGTGAAAAATCCATACAGTGTAATTATCGATGCCTTGAAAGAGCAGCCAAAAAATGAATACCGAGAAAGAAACTACACACTCATATTTGAAAAAATAAGAGTACCTATAATTGAATACGCATTTGAAGATAGTCCCTCTATTGTAAGTAGGGAGATAATACCATTATCTGGTGTAAAAAAATTCACAACCTCAGGTAAGCAATTTTCAAGGCTGTATTTCGAACCTTTTTCATCAAGCGCTACATTTTCAGTCAGAGAGCTGGTAAAGTCATCAGAGGTATCTGCTTCTCTATCGAATATTGCTGAGCTAAATGAAGTTATTTCTACGGAGGATATAGTTCCTGCCAAAAAAAACCAGAACTGGCTTGATGAATTCAAGAGATATGTTTTCAGCTTGGACATAAACTACTCTAATTCATTCTTGAAGAAGCTAGATTCTCTGTCTCAAAAAAAGGAGTCAGATCTAGAGAATGAATTTGCAAAAATCAGGTTAGAATGGCTAAACGAAATAAGAAAAAACCTCAAAAAAGATTTTCCTGAGCTGACTCACGTAATAAGCAATTACTCCATAACTGACTACAACAAAGAAGACATGAAACAGATAATAGAAAAATACAGTGAAATGAAACAGGAAAAAAAACTAAAAGATAGCGATATTACAAAACAGATCTTTGAAATAAAAACATCTTTGAGAAATCTTTCTGTTCTTCTCGAAGAAATGCACAAAGAATATTCTAAAGGCGCTTCAGAGAAGAGCCTCAGTGGAATATTCTTTATAAAAAACAGCGACTATCTCAAGTTAAAAGAGCAGCTAAACAAAGCACTTGCTCAAGAATGTACCGGTAACAAGTGCCTGGAGGAATATCGTCTCTTGGAGCAAAAAGCGACTCTAATAGCTGATTCGATGAACCGCTCTCTTTTAAACGCCAAACAGGCAGCAGAAACAAATATAGCATATGCAAAATCTTTCAATGTAAACGATCAAGCAATGCAAAAGAAGCTGAAGGAAAAGATAGCTGAAATCGAAGGAAAGCTTTCTAATGGAAACATAGTAGATTCTCTTATACTTTCGGAAAAGCTCATAGCTTCCCTCTCAAAAATCCGAAGCGATAGAAATGATGGAAAAGACATTGTAATTGGATTGGCCATAATCGGTGTAATCTTGGTGCTTGTTGTAGCAACCTACAAAAAGCAAAAAAAAGCTCAGCAACAGGTAAGAAAAATCTAATTGTTAGATATCAAAAAGTATAAATTTTAATCATCAGAATGTATAAGCTAATATGGAAGTCATAAAAAAATCCAAGATAGAGAAATTATTATCTTCCTATAAATCCACTAACATCGCAATCGCAACGATATGCTCACACTCTGCTCTCCAGATATTCTATTCAGCAAAAAAATACGGCTTCAAAACAATAGGTATTACCACTAAGGAAAGAAAAGCTATCTATGACGCATTTACTAGCAGCAGGCCTGATGATTATATCATTGTAGACAATTTTTCAGATATACCAGTAGATGAGTTAGTCTCTCAAAACGCACTTATGATACCACACGGATCATTGATAGAATACACAGGAGATAAAATACTTTCTCTTGAAGTCCCAATTTTTGGCAACCGCAATTCACTTCTGTGGGAGAAAAACAGAGTCAAGATGCTCGAGTGGCTTTCATCATCTGGTTTAAAAACCCCTAAGAAGTTCAACCGAATAGAAGATATAGACAGGCTCTCAATAGTAAAACTTCCAGGTGCAAAAGGCGGTGCAGGATACGTATTGGTATCTTCACCTGAAGAGTTCGTCCAAAAAGTAGGGAGCGATATAAATGACCTTGTTGTGCAGGAATTTTTAGTTGGTGTTCGTATATACCCACATTTCTTTTTCTCGCCTTTTGAAACCACAGGGTACAAAACAAAGCACGGTTGTCTCGAAATGCTTGGAATTGACAGACGGATAGAGTCAAACGCAGATGAGATATACAGGTCTCTAGCAGCCGGGTTGAAAAAAGACCCGACATTTGTGATAATTGGAAATGAGCCCATTGTTATAAGGGAATCACTCCTATATAACCTCTTTAAGTATGCAGAAGCTGTAGTAGAAAAATCATTTGATCTCTTTGGCGGCATCATAGGACCTTTTTGTCTAGAACTTCTGATAACAGACAAGCTAGAGATCTATGCCTTTGAAATCTCTGCCAGGATTGTTGCAGGCACCAGCGCACAAATCAATTATTCTCCTTATGCACTGTTCACGCATGGACACGAATTGTCTATGGGAGACAGGATAATGGCTGAGATAAAAAAGGCTATAGAGCTAAACCGGTTAAATGACATATTTTACTAAAAAATAAGTAAATACTCTTTTTTAAGTTAAAACCTGCACAATATTCACATGCATCAAAAGTTTCCTGCTTTCTTCCTCTACGATTCACCGTTTAGAGAGAAAGAAGTAGATCTCTGCATACCTGCAAGCGAAATAACCCCTGAAGCCATAGCGTTTCTGAGAAAAACAGCCGGCGGGCTGATATGCGTCGCAATAGAAAAAGAGATATGCAAAAAGTTAAAGCTGCCCTTCCTGGTAGATATTATAAAAGCAAGTAAATTGGTTCCTTGTAAGGTATACCATAGGACTAACTATCGAGACAAACCAGCTTTTTCTATCAGCATAAACCACTTTTCTGTTAGAACTGGGATTACTGACATTGACAGAGCAAAGACCATAAGAAGGCTCGTAGAGATAGTAGAAGAAAAAGAGTTTTCTTTATTCAGTAAAGAATTTTTTACTCCCGGACACGTCAGTTTACTTGTTTCCCGCGGTATCGACAAGAGAAGGGGACACACTGAACTCTCTATTGAGGTCTGTAAGAAAAAAGGGTTCCTTCCGATTTGCGTAATTTGCGAAGTTTTAGACGATAAGACCCATAGAGCAATGACCATATCAAAAATAAAAAAGTTGTCCAGATCGCTTGGGATTGAAACTATAGAAGGAGATGATCTGCCTTGATTGGCATAGTAGACACGACATTTGCGAGGATAAACATGGGAGATATTGCGATAAGAAAATTAAAGCGGATTTACACAGGAAAATACATCAGAAAAACCGTTCCCGGGATAAAAGACCTCCCAGTTGCGTGTAAAAAGCTATTAGAAGAAGGTTGCGAGATCTGCATAGCTCTCGGCATGCCAGGAAGAGCACCATTAGACAAAGAATGCGCAAACCAAGCAAGCTTAGGCATTATCATTGCACAGCTGCTGACAAACAAGCACATCATAGAGGTGTTTGTTCACGAAGAAGAGACAAACGATGACAAGGAACTCCTTGAAAAGACCCGTGACAGAATAGAAAAACACGTTGAGAATGCGGTAAAACTCATAAAAAACACTGACCTAACTCCTTTGGCAGGCAAAGGCCTGCGGCAGGGCAGTAGGAATGCTAAATACATCGATGTATGAGGTGAGAAAGTGAGCTGGAAAATAGGGATTGTCGTAAGCGAGTTTAACTACGATATAACTGAGATGATGCTGAAGAAAGCAATAGAACATGCAGAATTCCTAGGTCTGGAAGTTAAAAGGGTTTTCAAAGTCCCTGGTTCTTTTGACGCACCCTACGGGATAACGCAGATAGTAGAAGAAGTAGATGGTATAGCAGTATTGGGGGCAGTACTAGAAGGCGAAACCCAACACGACGAAGTAGTTGCGATGCACGCAGCAAGAAAGATAATGGACTTGAGCATCGAATACAAAAAGCCTATAACGCTGGGAATAATAGGCCCTGGAGTTTCCAGGCTTCAGGCAGAGGAAAGAATAGAAGATTACGCAAGGCGAAGCATCGAAGGTCTTGCTAAGTTGCTCAAGAGAAGCTCAAACGTTCCTGAGCAGATCTGATTTAGTTATTATACCTATAATCTTCCCTTTCTTCACTACAAGGACTGCCTTGTGAAATTTAAGTAGTTCAAACAGCGCTGAAAATTGTGTTTTTTCACCCACTTGCGGAAAGGCTTCATCCAAGACATCATAAGCTTGAGTTTTTCCATGGACTATAAAACCATTTTCAAAGCCTTCTATGAGTTTTTCTTCTGACAAACTACCTATTAAATTGCCCTTTCTGTCCAGCACAGGCATCTGCGAGATTGAGGCATTCAGCATCTTCTTCAATGCAGTATCAACCAGTTCATCTGCGTATACCCAAATGACCGGCTTATTCATTACATGTTTTGCAATCTTCTTGTCCACATTTCCGACTGACCACAGCGCTTGAAATAGAGCTCTCACTTTAGAGTAGGCAGGATCTATCTTATTCTTCTCTATTTTCGCTATGAGCGACTGAGAAACACCTGCTATTCTCGCCAATTCACTCTGTGTCAGCCCAAGCCTCTTCCGCATCTCTTTTATCTCAGAAAGTTTTGGAAGCATAAGAGATTACCATTAACCCTGTTATTAGAAATTGGGATTAGTTGATATTTTTAAACCTGATGAAACTATAATGTTATAATCTAACCTAGCTGATGGAAGGTGAATAGCTTGTTTGCTGTAGCTACTATTAGAGAAAAGATCAGGCTCGATCCCACTTACTTTTCAATGCCTCTTGAACAGGGCCTCTCTGCAGTAGCAACAGAGAAACTTGAACAGAGCATTGTAAAAGACCTGGGCATAGTACTGGCAGTAATAACCACGAGGCCTCTTTCTGAAGGAATAGTAATCCACGGTGATCCTGCGGCATATTACGAATGCGAACTAGAATTGCTGACCTACAAACCTGAGATAAAAGAGATACTAGAAGCAGAGATCGTAGAGCTTATGGACTTCGGTGCTTTTGCCAACATAGGCCCGTTAGATGGGCTCATCCATCTATCACAGATAGCTGACGATTTTATGGCCTACAACAGAAAAACAGGTGTGATTTCAGGCAAGACCAAATCAAAGACATTAAAAAAAGGCGACATCGTCTATGTAAAGGTAGCTACTGTCAGCCTGAAAAAGACTCTTAATGAATCCAAGGTATCCTTGACCATGAAAGCACTAGGCCTCGGAAAACCAGAATGGTACTTATCTGAACACAAAAAAGAAGAGAAGAAAAAGGAATCCAAAAAGTAAGTGGTGAAAAAATGAAAGCATGTAGAAATTGTAGGCTCTTGGTAGAAAAAGAATCAAAATGCCCCCTCTGCAATTCTGAAGACCTTACTGGAGATTATGCTGGCATGCTTATCATTATAGACCCTGCACGATCAGAGATAGCAAAAAACCTGAACATAACCTCGCCTGGAAAATACGCAGTAAACATAAAATAAATTATGTCTACTTTGCCAGCAGGTCAATTCCAGCAAGCTTCTCTCCACACAGGTATTGAACCAATGCCTTGCCAGCTAGGCTGATATATCCAAAGTTTTTCTTGTTTATGCCAAACTTTTCTATGGCCGAAACAGTGTGCCCGCCGCCAATCAATGAAAAGGCACCAGAATTTGCGACCGCATTCAGCACTTCTCTGGTCCCGTTTGCAAAATTCAGTTGCTCATACACACCCAAAGGACCATTCACCATTATTCTCGAGGCCTTTGCTATGTGCTTGTTAAATATCTCTACGGTCTTGCTACCTATGTCCATAACAGACCCATCTTTAGGTATCTCTGTTACACTTCTCTCCAATATTTGTCCTTCCGAAGTACAAACAACATCTACTGGCAGTATTATATTAGCGTTGAATTTAGCAAATAAATCTTTAGCATCTTCAACGTATTTCAGCGAACCGTTTTTTTCCAGAAAATCAAGAGTTGCTCTGCCAACATCGATACCTTTAGCGTGGAGGAATAGATTCCCTATGGCCCCACCAAGCAAAAATGAAACCTTGTTGCCAAGCTTGCCGAACCAATGCTTCATTATCATAATACCGTCTTCTACTTTTGATCCGCCAAGAATGAATAGCGCAGTGCCCTTAAAATTAGCCATCTTATCTACAGATTCAAGCTCTGCCTGCAGAATCCTTCCCGCAACTATGCCTTTTTTATAAAAACCTGTCACAGAAGGCTGATTCCTGTGTGCAACCGAAAAAGCATCCAGAACAAAAACATCGACTACGTTCTCATATGTTTTTACAAGGGTGGCTTTTGCGCATTCTTCTGGGGTATCGTATGCCTTTTCGTCATCTAATGATCTGACGTTGTCGAGTAGCAGGACTTCTCCGTTTTTTAAGCTGTTGACGGCTTTCTGAGCAGCGTGTCCTACAACATCGCTAACGAAATAAAAGCCTATCTCATTAGGAACCAGCTCCCTAAGAATCTTGTAGTGCTGTTCGAGAGTAAGAAAATCAGGGTCTCCTTTTCTGCCTTGGTGTGCCAGAACAACCACCTTTGCGCCTTTTTCTGCAAGCTCAGTTATCGTTTTGGCATGAGCAACTATTCTAGCACTTCTCTCAACACGACCTTCAGGGGTAACTGGACTATTAAGATCGACTCTACAAAAAACCAACTTCCCTCTTAGAGCTATGGAATCAATTGTTTTCATACAGCACACCTTGTTGGATTTAAGAAGTTAAGATATTTAAAAATAGCTCAGAGAAAAAAGACAAAAAACTAAATTAGGATTATCACTTTTTTACTGACTTCACTATCTTGACCTTTGAAGGTGTTAGGATAAGCCTTGCTTCGTCTATTGCCGCTATATCCCCGTTTATCTTTCTCGAGTATTCCTTGAGGGCATCAAGAACTCTTTTGAACCTTGGTTGTTGCCTCATGATTGGCGCAAGCTTGAGAATTACTATATTCTTCTGCTCGAGCTCAGAATAAACGGTCTGCAATATCTGTTCATCATCGACCTGTATACTCTTCACATAGAAGTCTGCAGGAGGATTTGCTTTGAGTTGTTCTTCTTGCTCTATCTCGTTTAGATACTGCTCTATGTTTGCAGTTTCTTCTTTTTCTGCCCCAAACAGCTTATTCAATCCATCGAGAATTCCCATCAGATTCACCTTTGGTTAGCATTGACGCATTTCTATAATAGCATACAAACTTTAAAAACTCGTCTATCTCACTCAAGAGAAATCCTTAGGAAATCACAATAAAAAAACAAAAAACTATATTTACTTTTATTATCTCTTATTGGCTTGCCTTTACCCTGACCTTTAGAGGAATGACTCTCTGCTGAGTAGTTCCCGGCTCATTAACGTAGTGGTATCTTACGTGCAGATAACCTTGGAACAACTGACCTGGAGAAACTCCTGGGCATTGTCCCGTTAACTTTGCTTGGCCACCGGTATTTATTACTAAAGATGGACTATAGGAAGTAAACGAATTTGCTTTTGCTTCTACTGTACAGTTGTAACCAGTCACGTTGATAGCTGTTGCCTGACCGTTTCTTAAAGTAACCTCCAGCTCACCGTTGCTCTTTAAGTAAGGTAACGGATTGCCACAATCAAAACCTGGTTCTGCGACGCAACTTTCACCTGTTCCGAACGGATTCAGGAAGAGCAGAAGGGCAATTACTATTACGATAGCAAGCAATGCCCAACCATATGTCATCAAATACTCCATAGCTGCTTGTCCTCTACTCATTCATAACCACCTCTAACGCAACTCATAAAACTAACAATAGTTACTATTTTAATTCTTTCTCTATCAGCTGCCTTATAAACTGATATGGAAATGCTCCTGGAACGACCCAGCCGTTTATGATCAGCATTGGTGTACCTTGGACCATATTTGCTATGCCTATTTGCATGTTTTCTGTTATTGCAGAATCATACTTTCCTGAACTCAGGCACTCAGTAAAGCTTTTTTCTTCCAATCCTATCTCTTTTGCAAGTTTTATTACTTCCTGCTCAGTAACCCTTACCGTTCCACCACCCAGAGTGTTCTGATATTCAAAAAGTTTGTCATGCATGTCAAAATACTTCCCTTTTTCTCCTGCGCACCTTGCTGCAACTGCCATCATTTGTGCCTCTGGATGAAATGATAGAGGAAAATCAAAGAAATAGTATACAGCTTTTCCTTGTTTTACATATTCTTCTTTTATCTGTTTCCCTGCATCCATATATAACCTCCTGCAGTAAGGGCACTGATAGTCAGAAAATTCTATTATCTTCACAGGCGCATTTTTGTCGCCCAATACTCCTGCTGCTTTAGAAAGGTCAATTTGATAATCAATTTTGTAGAATGTTTGTCCGTCAATAACAGTAGATTCTGGTTGAAATTTACTTTCACTTTTGTTATTCGCAGGATCTGTTTCTCCTGTTTCTCTCTGTTCATTCGCAGAAACATACTTAAGGCCCTCGATCTTTGTCGATAGTGAATCTACTTTGGTTGCAAGCTTTTCTATGCTACTTGCTACTATCCATAGACCCGCAAAGAGCAAAGCACCAAGAATTATGAACCCCAGAAGAGAATTCAGGGTTCTATCGAACAACTCTTCTGAATCGTTTTTTTCTCCTTGAGACGCATTGTGACCGTGCGCATTTTCAGATTTATGTGCATGATCACTACGATGTTCTTCATGAGCCATTTTCATACACCCAAACAATATAGTCCTTATAAATCATTCTTTACGAAACTATTTTATATGGCTATGGAATACCTAAAACTTCAGGTTTCAGTTGAGATCATAATAATAGCAGCTGTTGTCATAGCAATAGTACTGATCGTTGCCAATACTCTTCTTTCAACTGCCAAGGAAGGCGAAAAAAAGATAGAAGAAAAAAAAGAAGAGGTATTCGAGAAGCTGAGCACAAAGAAAGCAAATGGTGAGACGTGTTCTTCAGACTCAGAATGTGCTTCAAACAATTGTGACATAATAACAGAGAGATGCACTTGAGAGGCCAACTCGCAAGCTTTGAGACCATCCTGCTATCTGCAGTTGTACTTGCAACCCTTTTCATCTTATTCTCAGCTGTCAGAGAAATTCTCGAAGAGTTCTCACACGTATACGACCACAAAATGGCTGAGTACTACCTCAAAAAGATAAGAGAAACTTCACTCAGTATATGTTCTCTTCATTCAGGTAGCGCCATTAGGATAAGTATAGGAAAAGGAAGCATAAATGAAAACCTTTTTGTCTATGGAACTGCTTCTTTGGAACTTCCTAAAGATATCGGTTGTCAAATTCTTGTTGAACGCGCAGGCAACAACGTAACAGGAGAAATTTGGATAGTAAAAAGATATGACTCTATTGTGCTTCTGGTGTGAAGGTCCTCATCCCTGCGAGCAAGTCATCTCTTTTATTTCTGAGATTCATATAAGTCTCTTGGAGCTCCTGAAACTCCTCCTTATTTCCTTGGCCGATATTACTTAATGCTATCTGCGCTTGGAGCTTGTCCAGCACCCTTGCCAGCTCATCTTCTATGGAAATCAGGTTTTCATACTCAGACTTTTGAAGCACAAAGAGGCGTTTGTTTATCTCTATTACAACTGGAAAGCCGAGCATGATAAACGAATCTCCTTCTTCAACAAAGCACAGCTCTTTCAACAATCTGGCAATTTCGTCGTTACTTGGCTTCTTCAAGCTCTGCTCAAATCCTCTAACAAACGCAGCATAATGAGGTATCTCATTTTTAGGCACCAGAATATTGATCAAAACATTTAGCTGTACTGCCTTTTGCCGAGCATGCTTGAGAAACCTGTAGAGACCCTTAAATTCGTTCAGCTGTTTCTTTATCTCTTCATCTTGCAAATTTCTTTTTTCACGCAAAAGCTCAGCGACCCGTTCTGCTTGTTCTCTCAAAAACCTTTCATATGGAATAGTTGCATAAAATCCTGATTTAAGTAACGTGTTATCTAATTCACGTGCCTGTTGCTCGTATTCAGAAACTTTTTTTTGGACATCTTCTGTGTTATTGATGCTCTTCTTTAAAGTGAGGGCAATAGCATCCAGCTTAATGGTGTAGTATTTTTCAAACAACTCTTTCGGTTCTGCCTTCTCTGCCATAAACAATATAATAGCTCTCGCAACATAATATAAAGGTAGTATGGAACAGCTGGATTACCCATCTCTGATAAAAATATACAAAGAAGAACGAGCGTCCCGCGAGCTAACGCAGCTTCCAGATGATTTTTATCCTACCCTAGTAAGACTGCTGGAACAAACAAAAAACAAATCAAGGTCTTCAAAAACAATAGGAAACTATATACAATATGAAAACCTTCAGTTAGCAGCAAAAGCAATTGTTGAACAACGCATTCAGAAGGTTATAACTTTCGGCCTGCTACTCGAAAGAGACGCGATAAGAAAAAACTATTTATTAAGAGAAGAGAAGGAACTTCTCGAAAAATTTCTTAACCTGCTAGAAGAATTCACACTGAATAACCAAATACATGAACTATTCCACAGGAGAGAGAAGCTTAGAGTCGTAATGACAAGCGATGTCCCTGAATACATCGGTAATGACGGAAAGACCTACGGGCCGTTCCAATCGGGCTATGTAGTAGAACTGCCAATCGAAGAAGCAAGATATCTTATAGAAAATAACCTTGCTAAAGAAGAATAATCCATTTAAACATTACCACATTATGTTTTAGTTCATCATTTTCCAAATCAGGTGTTTCCATGAGCAACGAAGCCGTAGTTAACGCTATAGTAGATGGCGGAAAGGCATCGGGCGGTCCGCCTTTAGGCCCGGCTTTAGGTCCTCTTGGGCTAAATGTGAACGAAGTCATAAACCAAATAAACAAAGAAACCAAGGATTTTGAAGGAATAAAAGTACCTGTAAAAGTCATTGTAAACAAGCAAACCAAGGAATTCAGAATAGAAATCGGTACCCCGCCTACATCAGAACTACTCAAGAAAGAAGCAGGAATAGAAAAAGGCAGAAAAGAAAAAGGTCAGGTTGCAGGAAATATAACGCTCGACCAACTGCTCAAAGTGACTCGAATGAAAGCCCAGCCAAACCTGGGAAAGAACCTAAAATCGATCTGCAAAAGTATCGTGGGGACATGTGTAAGCATAGGCATAACCATCGATTCAAAGAACCCAAAAGTTATATTAAAAGAAATCGATGAAGGAAAATATGACAAATTTTTTGCAGGGCAGGACTAAGTTCTTTTTCATATTTCTCTTGCTATTCTTCCATCTTTCATATCCGTTCAACATATTCATATCAAAACCAGTCCAAAAACCAATAGAGTATGAAGACACACTGATAATTCCGACCATAGACGGAAGAATTTTGGCCATCGACATATACACAGGAAGTGAGATCTGGACATATTCTCTGGGAGAAAGGATAGATTACATCATCAACCTTGATAGGGACGTTCTATTCGTACCACTAAAGAAAAACCTAATTCTCTTGGATGCAAAGAAGGGCACTGAGATAAAAAAGCTCAACTTCTCAGAAAACGTTGTTTTTGGAGCAGGCAGCTACAGCAGTAATATGCTCTTCGTGCTAACAGAGAAAACTTTAATCTTCTCTGATAGAAACGGCAAGCCAATTGAAACCATAGAAGTAAAAGAACCTTACCCTTACATTGGTTTTTACAAAAACAACATACTAATAATAGACGATAGGGATCTCCTTGTCCTCAACGGCAACGATATCAAAATAAAAAACGCTAATGTGCGTGTTGATAAGCTGTTCAATTCCAGACCACTAGTCCTCTCCGATGGAAAAATTGTATTCGGCAACACCGCAGGCTATTTTTCTGAAGTCAGTTTCTCTGGCGATACTGTCTGGAAATTAGACGTAAGCAGCTGGATAACCACAGAAATAATCCCAAGTGATTATGGTTATATATTCGGGACTGGTTCGGGATATGTATATCACGTTTCTGATTATGGTGAGCTCATCTGGAAGGCAAAGCTGGATCCTGTAGTTGACATCTCTGTAAAAGATGAGCTGATAGCTGTGGCAAGCAGAGAGAGGATCCACATTCTAGACAAGGATGGTAAGAAAAAAGGTTCTATCCAGTTCAAAGGCGATGTAATCTACGTTCTCTTTTCTGTTTATTCAGATAAAATCATAGGCGTAACTAGAAACCCTGAAGGAACCTATCAGCTCTCGATAACGCCTATCTCGCCTATATGCAGTATAACCTCGCCAAAGAAGTACGAATACTTCGGCACAGGAGAGTACCACATCGTAGGGGATTATTATTCAGATTCAGAACTAAAAGAGATATCAGTTAGAGTGAATGATAAATACTTTAATGCTGTAATTGAAAACGATAGGTGGTATAGCTTAGTAGATTTTTCACAGCTCAAAATAAACGGAATAAACGAAGCCTATTGCAAAATAGTAGACTCCAACGGAAGAACTTACTCTTCTGACAATGCTCCAATACCTTTCTATGTGCAAGGTAATGGAGAGAGAGACAGAATGATGCGCGTAGTCATCCCTGAAGACTTAATCAGCAACACAGAAGTAACAATAAACGTTTTGGACGAAAACAATTTACCACTTACGAATTATAACGTAACGGTCGATGGAAATACCTACTTCCTCAAAGCGAACGAGTCTTTTAACATTGGCGCAGGAGGCAAAAAAATGATAACCATAGAAAAACCGGGCTACAAAACAATTAACCGAACTGTAGAAGTAATTGGTGGCGAACCTTCATACCTAATTCTTGTTGGTGCTTTTGCATCAATAGTAGGCCTCTATCTGATCATAAAGGGATAGCATGCAGTACATTGAAACAACTGCTTTCGGATCAGAAAAGATAGTTAAAAGCCTCTACGATTACGGTTTTGCTTACGATGGAAAACTACACATCTTCGATTGCCAGTTCATTTTAGAAAATAAAACTGCTTATGAAAGATTACCAGAGGAAGCAATTGTGATAATGAGAGACTTTTGCAGTAAAAACAAGCTCATTATCGAAAAGCTGAAGACGTATTACAATCTTTATGCGTACCTAAGAAAAAAGGGCTACTGCAGTAGATACCATCGAGGAAAACTCTACATAATGAGAAAAGGTAAGCACGCTGATGAGGAAGCATACCTCTATATGGCAAAAGAGTTGAAAGCTCACAAAAATTTGGCTTCTGCCATTAAAGACCTGGCACGCTGTTTAGCATTGAGAAAAGAACTTTTATACTTCAAAAAAATACGCTCTGGTTTCTTGTTCTACAGTTTCAAAGCAGTTCTTATTGACTAGCATCTTTTAAAACATATTCAAACATAAGGTTTACTAACTTTTTTGTTGATTATTAAGATGGCTATTGTATAATGTATAGGTGTTAGTGCAATGGAAAACAAAGAAACAACACTGGAAACAGTAGCAAACAAAGACATACTTCCAGACGATGAAGACCTGCTCAAGTTCATTGAACAGACCAGACCAAAGATATACGTGGTAGGTGCAGGTGGCTCTGGCTCCAACACAATAACAAGACTTTCTTCCATGAGCGTAGAAGGCATCCAGACAATTGCCATGAATACTGATGCACAGCACCTATTAAAGACCAAAGCAAATAGAAAAGTGCTTTTAGGAAGAAAACTCACGCGAGGCATGGGCGCAGGAAGCGACCCAAGAGTGGGCGAAGAAGCTGCCAAAGAAGCAATTCCTGAAATTGAAAACGTCTTGAAGGACGCATCGATAGTTTTCATTACCTGTGGGTTAGGAGGAGGAACAGGAACTGGTAGCGCACCGATAATTGCAGAGTAAACAAAAAAAACAGACGCGCTCACCATAGCAGTTGTCACACTCCCTTTCCAATCAGAAGGAAAAGTCAGGATGCAGAATGCCCTAGATGGTTTCGCAAAGCTAAAAAAGGTAGCAGACACTGTGGTAGTCATTCCTAACGACAAGCTTCTCAACATAGTACCAGACCTTCCACTGGATACTGCATTCAAAGTCTCTGATGAAGTGCTAGCCAGTGCAGTTAAAGGGATAGCAGAGCTCGTTACAAAAGAAGGACTCGTAAACCTAGACTATGCAGACCTGCGTACAGTTCTAAAAGGCTCAGGGCCTGCGGTAGTTGGTATGGGCGAAGCGACCCTAGACGCAAAATCTAAGAACAGAGCATTGATAGCAATAGAAACTGCACTTAACTCGCCTCTTCTTGATGTAGACATAAGCACATCATCAAAAGCGCTCATAAATGTCATCGGCGGAGAAGACATGACCTTGAAAGAAGCAGAATTAATGGTTAGAGAAGTATATAATAGAATTTCTCCGGGTGCTCACATCATCTGGGGCGCACGGATTGACAAGTCCTTAGAACGTTCTTCAGTAAAAGTATTGATAGTGTTAGCAGGAGTCAAATTACCGCAGTACTCAACTGAACCACAGCCTGTAGATTTGACAAAGGATTTCGACTTAGACATATTAGGTTAGTGATGGACATGCTAGACCAAGTGGTTAAAATAATAAACCAGGCAATAAAAATACTTCCAACGATGAGCAAGCCTGAACAAGAAGAATTCTGGTACCTTGCAAAGATCATACTGGCTATGATAATAATAACTGGGATAATAGGTCTCCTCGTAGAAGTGTTGGTCAATGCTGACCAATACATAAAGATACTATTATTAAAGAGGTAATCGAGATGCTGTTCGTTTTTCGTGTCACTGCAGGTCAAGAAAAAATAGTCGGTGAAATGATCGGCAGAAGAGCAAAAAACTCAGGAGTGTTATCTGTAGTAATCTTTGACTCGTTCAACGGTTATCTGATAGTTGAAGCCACTGACATACTAGAAGCAAGAAAGCTCGCATCGCAGATAACTCACGTAAAAGGGGTTCTATCGAAGCCAATTAGCTATGAAGAAATAAAAGACAAGTTCGGCTCATACGTGCCGAAGATAGTAAGCCTGAGTAAAGGTGACATCGTTGAGCTCACAAGCGGTTCGTTTAAAGGCGACAGAGCAAAGATAATAAGAGTTGATGAAACCAAGGATCAGATAACCATAGAGCTCTTGGATCTGGCAGTTCCCATACCGATTACGCTCAAATCAAACATGGTAAAACTTATTCAAAAAGCAGAACGGCAAGAAGAAGAACAATAAAATTCCATGGAAAGATTTCGGAAGAGGCTGGCCGTAGCCTGCCTTATGTCCTAGACCGCATCAGACTAAGCGAAGAAATCTTCTTGCACCCTTCGCAAGTCTGTGGAATTTCACCTTTGCTGTGTGCTCTCATAACAAATCATCTCATCGCACCACAGCAGTTTGTTTTCTGTTCCGACAGATGAGATTATTGCTTGCACACTTTTTGGGTGGGCAGAACTTCCTCCTAGCTGGTCAGCGGTCTGCCAGCCTCTTAATCCGACTTGTAAATAATAATATTTATTCGTAATTTTAAACATATACAACCAATATATATATTCTCCACCTAACAGATTTATCTTATCCGGTGCAGCTAATGAAAAAAAGAAAAGAAGCAGTTACTGGGGAACTAGAGTACCCTGAATCAAGAATGGATGTTGACGAGGTACTCAAGAAATTTTCAACAAACCTGGAAGGCCTAAGTACCGAAGAAGTCCAAAAAAGACAGCAGATCTATGGAAAGAATGCTGTTGAAAAGAAAAAGCCAGTTACCCTCCTAAAAATAATATTTTCGCAATTCCAGAATAAAGTACTCTGGATCCTACTTGGTGCGGCGCTCTTATCATACTTAATAGGCAATCACAAAGATGCTGTAGGTATATCAATAGCCATAGTTCTAAGTATAAGCTTCGGAACCATCATGGAATACAAATCAGAGAAAGCGCTTTTGTCTCTGAAAAAGATGAGCAGTCTTAGAGCTAGGGTCAAACGCAATTCTGTTGAAGCAATTATAGACAGCGAAGAACTGGTTCCTGGGGACATAGTAATCCTGGAAGAAGGGGTTACCGTTCCTGCAGACATCCGCTTGCTAATGTGTAATAACATTATGGTAAACGAAGCGATACTGACAGGAGAATCACTACCTGTCGATAAAAGCTGTAAAAAAAATGAAAACAATATATTGTATTCAGGTACAGTTATCGTAAGGGGTAATGGCAAAGGCGTAGTAATTGCAACAGGCAAGAAAACTGCTTTTGGAAAAATTGCAGAGCTCATTCAGAAAGAAGAAAATGAGCCGACTCCTCTACAGAAAAACATGGAAGAGCTGAGTGAAAAGCTGAGCCTATATGTAATCATCATTTGTGGTCTCTTCTTCTTTTTGGGATTCATTTTTCTAAAAAAAGAATTTTTTACGTCTAACGGACCAGGCGATCTTAATTTTAAAAATTCCAGAAAAGGACTTAAAAGAATTAACAACAATGAAAGTGGAAAAGATAAATTTTCAAATTGTCTCAACTTTTCAAGTTTTAAATGAAATAAAAAATTTTTGGGTTGGAGCAATTGATCCAGAGGATGAAAAGGAAAAGATAATAAGTTATTTTTTAAAGGAAATTCCCATAGAAAAAAAGTTAGAA